>Ga0265295_1001929_pt1 | contig 34735 bp, 33 predicted proteins | sample Munlansysbiofilm_FD_192503 | JGI IMG/M metagenome (GOLD analysis project Ga0265295, IMG submission 192503) | Leachate microbial communities from a municipal landfill in Southern Ontario, Canada - Methane capture system biofilm | ecosystem: Engineered > Solid waste > Landfill > Unclassified ... | reverse complement strand
GGTGGGGTGTCATCTGCTCCAGTGATTTTTCCATCAAAATGCCGTTGGTGCAGAACATAATATGGCGACCACGGTTAAGAACCTCATCAATCAGCTCAAAAACATGGGGATAAAGAAACGGCTCGCCGCCAGTGATGGTGACAACAGGGGCTGGGCATTCATCCACTGCTTTCAGGCATTCTTCAAGCGGCATCATGGCGTTGATGGTGTCGGCATATTCGCGGATACGTCCGCAACCGGAACAGGCAAGGTTACAAAGGTGGGTAGGTTCAAGCATCAGCACCAACGGGTATTTTTCAACCTTGTTAAGCCGGTTTTTCATGATGTATTTGGTCAGGTCGTAATTAAGACGCCAGGGAAAACGCATTTGGGTTAATCCTTTCAGATTGAAGCAACCGTAAAATCAGGTTCCTGCGGCTAAAGCGCAGGATGGCAACATAACTATTTTTCAATTACGTCATTCTGCACGAAGCATAGCGTAGTTGCAGAATCTAAAATCTAGATCCTGCGACTAAAGCGCAGGATGACAACTTCTGGTACACAGGATGACGGCATAACTATCTACCCACAAACTCCATTGCAGCTTTTGCTATGCCAGCGGCATCAATGCCAACATCATGGCGCAGCTGTGCCTGGCTGCCATGCTCCACATACATATCTGCGATACCAAGACGCTTTACCGGTACTGACATACCATGTTCTTGCAGCAGTTCCAGTACAGCAGTACCAAATCCGCCTTGCAGTACGTTTTCTTCCACAGTAAGCAGTCTTCCGGTTTTTACAGCCATCTGCAAGATAAGTTCTGCATCCAGCGGCTTGATAAAGCGGGCGTTTACCACAGCGGCTTTTATACCATCTTCAGCCAGTTTTTGTGCTGCTTCCAGTGCGGGCATTACTGTGGAGCCAATGGCGATAATAGCCAGATCATCACCTTGTTGCAGGATTTCGCCTTTGCCCACCGGCAGGGTTTGCAGTTCCGAATCAAGCTGCACACCGTAACCGGCACCACGGGGATAACGCAGTGCAACCGGCTTGCGCAGTTCAAGGGCTGTTTTCAACATGTGGCGCAGTTCATTTTCATCCTTTGGTGCCATGAAGGTAAGCCCGGGCAGGTGGCGCAGGTATGAAAGATCAAATACACCGTGGTGAGTGGGACCATCATCACCCACCAGTCCGGCTCTATCCATGGCAATAACCACCGGCAGGTTTTGCAGGCAGATATCGTGAAAAACCTGATCATAGCCACGCTGCACAAAGGAGGAATATATGGCAGCAACAGGTTTTAAGCCATCGGCTGCCAGTCCGGCAGCAAAGCAAAGGGCGTGTTGTTCGGCGATGCCCACATCAAAAAACCGCTCGGGCAGTGCCTCTGCAAAGTGGTTAAGACCGGTGCCATCGGGCATGGCTGCTGTAATGGCAACAATGGATGGGTCTTTTTGCGCCAGCGCAGTCAGGGTTTTGCCGAAAATTTCGGTGTAAGATGGCGGGGCAGCTTTGCCTGGTGCAGTGCCGGTGGATAAATCAAAGGCACCTACGCCATGAAACTTGTCCGGCTTGTTTTCCGCTGGCTGATAGCCTTTGCCTTTGGTGGTCATCAAATGCACCAGCACAGGACCTTCAAAGTCTTTCAGGTTAGAAAAAACCTCAAGCAGGCTGGTGATGTTGTGACCGTCAATGGGACCGATATAATCAAAGCCCAGTGCTTCAAACAAAGCCCCGGGGGTTAAAAAGCTTTTCAGGGAGTTTTCAGCACGTCTGGCAAATTTAAGTACATTGTTGCCCACTGCCGGAATGTTGGTCAAAAGCCCTTTGATCTCTTTTTTAAGCTCGCGGAAATGACGGGTGGTCATTTTGCGGGAGATAAAGGCAGGGAAGGCACCAACGTTTTTGGAGATGGACATTTCGTTATCATTAAGGATAACGATCAGGTTTTTTTTCAGGTGTCCTGCCTGGTTAAGCCCTTCAAAGGCGATACCGCCGGTTAAGGAACCATCACCGATTACGGCAATTACGTTGTTTTTCTCACCAGTTAACGAGCTGGCAGCAGCCATGCCCAGGGCAGCAGAAATGGAGGTGGAGGCATGACCAACACCAAAGGCATCATGCTCGGACTCACTGCGCTTGGGGAATCCGGACAAGCCTTTGTATTGCCGTTGGGTATGAAATTGCTCCCGCCGTCCGGTAAGGATTTTGTGAATATACGCCTGATGCCCCACATCCCACACTATTTTATCTTTTGGGGTGGAAAAGCTGTAATGCAGTGCCAGGGTAAGCTCCACCACACCAAGGTTGGAACCCAGGTGACCGCCGGTTTCTGCCACTGTTTGCAGCAGAAATTCACGCAGCTCGGCAGCCAGATCAGGCAGTTGCTCAACGGGCAGTTTTTTCAGGTCAGCAGGAGAGTTAATGGTTTCAAGAATCATGGCAAAACGCCTCGCTTTGTGTTCAGGTATCCGTTTTTATCAAACCAGTCTACAGCCCGCGCCAGGGCATCTTTGACAGAGGTTTGGGGCAGGGCAAGCTCTGTAACTGCCCTTGTGGAATCAAAATACATAAATTTTTGCGCCATTTGCACACCGGCAAGGGGGATAAGCGGTTCTTTGCCGGTTATGGCAGATATTTTTTCATTAACCCAGGCTGCTGCCAGAATCGGGTAAAAAGGCAGGCGCACCTTGGGGGCAGTAAGACCGGTTATGTCAGAAAGTATGTCAAATATTTCCCGCAGGGTAAGGTTTTGATTGCCAAGGATATATTGACTGCCAATACGCCCTGATTTTGCTGCCAGCAGATGACCTTTGGCGCAATCTTCCACAGCGATCAGGTTAAGTCCGGTATCCAGGTAAGCAGGCATTTTCCGGTTTAAAAAATCAACGATAATCTTGCCGGTGGGGGTAGGTTTTATATCGTTTGGGCCAATGGGGGTGGAAGGATTGACAATCACCAGCGGCAGACCCTGCTCAATAAAACGCTTTGCCACCTTTTCTGCCAGAAACTTGCTTTTTTTGTAATGCCCCACCATGTCATCAAAAGTTACCGGCGTATCTTCTGTACCTGGGCGACCATCTCCGGGATTACCCAGGGTGCCGACGCTGCTGGTATAGATAACCCGTTCAACCTCTGCTTCAGCCGCTGCCTGTAAAACAGCTTTGGTGCCATCCACATTTATGCGGTACATCTGTACCGGATTATTTGTCCACAGGCGGTAATCAGCGGCAGCATGAAAAACCAGATTACACCCTTTGATGCCGTTTGCAATGGTTTGCGGATCGGCAAGATCACCTTGCCACAATTCAACATCAAGCCCGCGCAGGTTGGAGGTGTCAGAATCAGGCCGCACCAGTGCCCGTACTGCAATATTATCTGCAAGCAGCTCACGCACAATGGCTGCACCAATAAAGCCGGTTGCTCCGGTGATAAAGGCTTTCATCTTGTTGCCCCGATATATACGGGAAAAGCCCCGTGATGAGTGCGGGGCTTCGCAAATACTTTATCAGCCGTAACTGTCAGCATTGTTTTTCGCCGTTTTTACGCAATCTGCGGAAGCGTCCCAGGGCGGTAAGCGGAAAACAGTTGCGGTAAATATGGTATTTGATTTTGAAAAACTTGGGGAAGCCAGTGCCTGTAAAAGCATCTTCATCCCAGGTGCCATCCTCGTTTTGTGTGGACAGCAGGTATTGCACGCCCCGCTCCACTGCGTTGCAGTCAACCTCTCCGGCAGCCATCAGAGCCATCAGTGCCCAGGCGGTCTGGGAGGCGGTACTGCTGCCGCAGCCCATCAGGGTGCGGTCTGCGTATGAATCGCAAACCTCGCCCCAGCCACCATCCAGATTCTGGCGGGATTTTACCCAGTTGACAGCTTTGCGGATGTACGGTTGCCCCATATCTTCACCAATGGCTTCAAGCCCCATCAATACATACCAGGTGCCGTAAATGTAGTTTACACCCCAGCGACCAAACCAGGGACCTTCAGCTGTCTGGTCTTTTTTCAGAAATTCAATGGCACGCACTGCAACATGGTGAGTTTTTTCATAGCCGTAATGCCCCATCAACTCCAGCATACGACCAGTCAGATCAGCAGTGGGCGGGTCAATCAACGCCTCCATATCAGCAAAAGGGATTTTGTTGAGCAGATGCTTGGTGTTGTCTTTATCAAATGCCCCCCAGCCGCCGTTTTGACTTTGCATACCCAGGCACCAGTTAATGCCGCGTCTGGTGGCATCCTGCTTGGCTTTGTTACTTTTGGTTTTGATGTTTTTAATGCCAATCAATACTGCTGCGGTGTCATCAACATCAGGGTACCAGTCGTTCTGAAATTCAAACGCCCAGCCACCAGGTTCCAGCTCAGGTGCTTTTATCTTCCAGTCACCACGGATACGTACTTCACGGTCCAGAAGCCATTGCGATGCCTTGATCAATGCCGGATGGTCTGTTGTTATGCCGGCTTCCTGCATGGCAAGCAGTACCAGTGCAGTATCCCACACCGGCGAGATGCAGGATTGCAGGCAAAGCGTGTCTTTATCTTCAATACAGAAATTTGCCAGAGCTTCCAGCCCTTTGGCAATTACAGGATGGTCGTTACCGTAGCCCAGGCAGTGCAGACCAAGGATGGCATAAACCATAGCCGGCTGGATACCGCCCCAGTCACCGGTTTCTTCCTGGTGTTCAAGAATCCACTCTTCGGCTGCCTTGAAGCCTTTGTTTTTAAAAGGTCTGATCGGGCTTGATTCGTATACCTTAAGCATATGATCAATGCCGATGAAGATATTTTTAAGGGTAAAGATGCCTTCTTCCTTGCTGAAGCTGTAATCAGTGGGGCGGGGAGGCCGCACAAACAGCTCCTGAATCCGTGCCTGCGGTGGCAGTTTGCGTGACGGCTTGCAGGTCATTACAATGGAAAGCGGGATGATGGATGCCCGCGCCCAGCTGGAAAGCTCGTACATATTAAAGTATGCCCAGTTTGGCAGCAGCATCAGCTCAACCGGCATGGAAGGAACACCAAGCCAGGAAAACTCACCAAACATTGCCAGAAAAATCTTGGTGAAAACTCGCGCCTTAAGAATGCCACCATTGGCAAGGATAAATTCACGCGCCTTGACCATGGCTGGATGATCAGAAGAATAGCCTGCCAGTTTAAGGGCAAAGTAAGCCTCAATGGTTGTGGAAAGATCACCAGGACCGCCGTGCCACAAACACCAGTAACCTTCTTTTGTCTGCTGGCGCAGCAGGTAATTGGCTATTTTACGCTCCAGGTCATGGTCCACAATATCCAGAAAATGAAAAAGCATCAGATATTCGGCAGTAATGGTGCAGTTTGATTCCAGCTCTGCCCACCAGTAGCCGTCTGGCAGCTGCTCCCGCAGAAAAAAATTGCGGGTGCGGGTAATTGCCAGGTCAAGCGGGTTATCTGTTGCATCATCAATATTTTTCCAGATGGAGGTGGGCAGGTGATGCACCTTGGCAGCCTTTTTTATTGGCGCAGCAGGCACCCTGACTTTTTCATCATCAGGGTTAAACGAGGTAAGTGCAGCTGATATGGGCAGTTTGCCTGTGTTGATACTCATATATACTTATTTACTCCTTCATCAAATCTTGTAAAAACAGGACTCATAAACACAAAATGTACATTTATACATGCAGGTTGTGATAAAAACAAGCGTTGCACAAATATGAGCTGTTTAAATTTGCATGTAGCTGGGCAAAATCTTGAAGATGAAAGGAAATAAACTAAATGTTAGGTGGTAAACAGAAAAGACATTTACGCTCTTTGGGGCACAGTCTGAAACCGGTGGTGATGATCGGCAGAAAAGACCTGGATGATAACCTGATTGCAGAGACCAGGGCAGCACTTGCCTGTCATGAGCTGATAAAAGTAAAACTTATGGAAGGATGTAACCTCGACCGCCATGAAGCCAGCAGTATGCTGGCTGAAAGTACCGGATCAGAAGTGGCACAACTGCTTGGCAAGACTTTTCTTTTGTACAGGGCAGCGGATGATAAGCCGGTTATTACACTACCTTGACTTATCATAATTCCCTGCAACATCAAAACCCCGTAACCCCCACCGTCATTCTGCTCGAAGCGTTAGCGAAGTTGCAGAATCTAAAATCGAGATCCTGCGACTAAAGCGCAGGATGACGACTTCTGGTGCGCAGTTGGTCACGGCACGCCGTGCCCCTACACTGTATATTCCACTGCAGAAATTAGTTCGTAGGGGCATGGCGTGCCATGCCCAGGCAGGATGATATTTTTAAGAATCGTGACAAAATAGTTTTTATTTCAAATGGATCCAGCACCGCTTCGACAGCTATATACCCACCTCAAGTCTGAAGTGGGTAGCCTTGACATGGGGTATTAACTCACGGGCATTTTTTTTGACCAGATCAATAATGCCATAACCAGCCAAAGTATGCAGTGTTCGTGAAAGGTTGCTTTTATTACGTCCGGTCAATATTCCCAGTTCACTGATGGATTTGGGTTTTTGTTCTTCTATAACATGCAGTAACATCCGGTTATCGTCACTTAGCACCTGGGCAAAGGATTGCAGTGATTCAAACCAGATCTGCGGCTCATCCTTGCGGGGCTTGTATTCACCTTTGGCAATGGCGATAGTTCGCTTCTTGAACTCTTCCCGAGATATAATTCCGATATGCATGCTTTTCTTCATTTATTGCCTCCATCGATAAACAGTTCAACCTCTCTCCAGAAATCTTCAAGCAACTGTGCTGCCGATTCATACTCATACGGGACAATCTTCTCCTGATGGTGCTGATGATCCCACGCCAGGCGGCATCCTCCGAATTTTTTTCGTTTTGGGGGTGGGCAGCCATGGGCATTATCAAAGCCTGCCACCCGTGTATTGTTGCGGTCATGCAGAGTCAGAGAATAGGAAATACCGTGGGGTATCTGCTCGCTGGTAGTTGTTACCCTATAAGCTTCAAACTTGACCCAGTAGCCATTCTCCAGATGGTAGGTAATCCCGTGCAAATCCAGCAGAGTATCCAGCCCTGTTTCCCGTGTTTGCTTCATACATCTACCTATAAGAGTAAAAAAGTTGTGAGCGGATAACAACTATACGCAGTCATTATTGCTAAATCAAGCTGGATTCATTTTTTTGGAATCAACAAAGTATGACCTTACCTCTCGCTTGGCTTGAGGCGTTAGCGAAGTTGCAGAATCTGAAACCTAGATCCTGCGGCTAAAGCGCAGGATGACAAATCTTGGTGCGCAGGATGACAACTTTTGGTGCGCAGTTGGGTACGGCATGCCGTGCCCCTACACTGTATATTCCACTGTAGGAATTAGTTCGTAGGGGCATGGCGTGCCATGCCCTTTCTGGTATTCTGAAAACTACCCGTTTGGTTTTATAATCACCTTCAAGGTTCCTGTGGGGTTGGCAGCAATTTTAAAAGCCTCCCCGATCTGCTCAATCCCCATCCGGTGGGTAATCAGGTCATCCACCGCAACAGTATGGTTTTTAAGCAGTTCCAGTGCCTGCCGGTTATCCCTTGGTGCCGCACCGTAGCAGGTTTTAAAGCTGATATCATTGCGCCAGAACGGGTTAAAATCCACGGCAATGGTTTCACCAGGTCTGGCAACAGCAAAGAAAAGTACCGTACCACCCCGATCCACTGATTGCAGCGCAGCCTCCATTGCAGGTAAGGCACCGGTGCTGATGACCACCCTGTCTGCCAGATGACCGCAGTTTTGCAGCAGAAAATCCGGCAGATCCTCTCTGGCATTTACAGCATAATCCGCACCTGCCTTAAGTGCCATACTGCAACGGTAATCATTTATATCAGCCACTGTAACTGTGCCTGCGCCCAATGCTTTGGCGAGCTTTACAAAAAGCAGCCCTGCCAGACCGGCACCGTAAATCATCATACTGTTGCCAGGGGTGATGTTCATGGTGCGCATGGCACGTACCACGGTTGCCAGCGGTTCAATGAAAGTGGCTGTTTCATAGGTTATGCTGTCAGGCAGCTTCAGAATACCGGTGCGCACACTGCGACCGCTTACCCGCAGGTATTGGGCAAATCCGCCCGGGGTGAAGTTGTTTCTCTCCTGAAAGGTGACGCAGGCGGTTTCATGGCTGGACAGACAGTAAATGCACTCATCGCACGGCACATGGTGGGTGGCAAAGACGCGATCTCCCACCTGCACATTATCAACAGCTGCACCGATGCTGACAACCTCGCCGGCAAGCTCATGCCCAAGCACCAGCGGTGCCCGTTTTATACGGTACCATTCCATCAGGTCACTGCCGCAGATGCCGGATGCCATTACCTTGATCAGGACATCGTTATCGCCGATTTCCGGCATATCCCGTTCTTCAAGCCTTACATCGCTATTGTTGTAATAAACGCCGACTTTCACCTGTTTGCAAGCTCCTGATAAAGTTCAAAGGCATGTTCTGCGGACATGTTTTCATGCACAACCTTACGTACCGCGGTTAACATTGCCAGCGGTGCTTCTGACTGGAAGATATTGCGCCCCATATCCACGCCGGCTGCACCGGCATCAATGGCATTGCGTGCCATTTTAAGGGCATCGACCTCAGCCAGCTTTTTGCCGCCGGCAATAATTACCGGCACCGGACAGGATGCGGTTACTGTCTCAAAATCCGGTACATAATAGGTTTTGATGAAAGCTGCGCCAAGTTCTGCCAGAATACGGGTGGCAAGGCTGATATAGCGGGCATCGCGGGTAAGCTGGGCACCAACAGCGGTTACGCCCAGCACTGGTATGCCGTAGCGGTTGCAGCTATCCACCAGCCTGGTCATGTTATGCACAGATTGGGTTTCAAACTCGCCACCGATAAAAACCTGCACCGCGACTGCGCTTACGTTCATCCGCAAGGCATCCTCAACATCCACGGCGATCCGCTCATCAGATAGTTCTTTTAAAATGCTGGGACCACCGCTGGCACGCATAACAACGGATTTTTGTGTTGAGGGATCAATCAATGAACGTAAAACACCGCGGGTACACATCAGTGCATCGGCGTGGGGGGCAAGGGGGTTAATGGTTACATCAATCCGCTCCAGTCCGGAAGTTGGTCCCTGGAAGTAGCCGTGATCAAAGGCAAGCATTACGGTTTTGCCTGAAGCAGGGTTGAAAATCCGTGCCAGACGGTTTTTCATGCCCCAATCATAATTATTGGAACCTTTGAGGAAAAATGCCTGGTTTTGCTGTGGTATATCCAGGTAATACTGTTTTTCCAGTTGTGATAAATCATGTTCTGCCATTGGTTGTCTCCTTTATGGTTTTTAAGCATAACAATACTATCATTTTTTTGACCTGTTTTGTAACTGCATGGTAAACAAAGTGGATGATGGAAAAGAAAAATCAGAACAAGCAGACCGGCAGTACAGGTGAAGAAGTAGCAGCAAACTTTCTGTTATCCTGCGGTTATCGTATTCTGGAGCGCAACTTTCGCTGTAAAGGCGGAGAGATTGATATAATTGCCTTTGCGCCAAAAGAGTGCAGCCTGATTTTTGTAGAGGTAAAGGCACGGCGTTCAACAGCCTATGGTTTACCCCAGCAGGCGGTAAACCATTTCAAGCAACGCCAGGTTTGCAAGGCAGCACTTACCTGGCTGGCTAAAACCGGACAACAGGAGCATAATGCACGTTTTGATGTTGTTGCAATATTACTGTCGCCTGATGGCAGGCATCAGATAGAGCATATTCAGAACGCATTTGAATTAGCATACTAAAGGAGTGGTCATGTCCCAACCGGATAAAAAAGGGCATTTTGGTATTTATGGTGGCCGTTATGTGCCGGAAACGCTGATGCCCGCATTAAAAGAGCTGGAAGAAGCCTACAGCCAATACCGTAATGATAAGGAGTTTAAGCAGGAGTTTGATTATTATCTGCGGGAGTATGTTGGTCGTCCGTCGCCGCTTTATTTTGCTGAAAAACTGACTGCCAGGCTTGGCGGAGCAAAAATTTATCTGAAGCGGGAAGATTTAAACCATACCGGTGCCCATAAGGTGAATAACACCATTGGTCAGGGGCTGTTGGCAAGGCGGATGGGTAAAAAACGGGTTATTGCAGAAACCGGTGCCGGACAGCACGGGGTGGCAACTGCCACAGTGTCGGCACTTCTGGGGATGCAGTGCAATGTGTTTATGGGGGTTGAAGATACTCGCCGTCAGGCGTTAAACGTCTTTCGCATGAAGCTTTTGGGGGCAGAAGTTACACCTGTAGCTGCCGGTACAGCCACTTTGAAAGATGCCATGAACGAGGCATTGCGGGATTGGGTAACCAATATCCGTACCACTTTTTATCTGATTGGTACTGTGGCAGGACCTCACCCGTACCCGATGATGGTGCGGGATTTCCAGTCTGTAATCGGAAAAGAAGGAAAAAAACAGCACCAGAAAGCCGAAGGGCGGCAGCCGGATGTTTTGCTGGCCTGCATTGGTGGCGGCAGTAACGCCATGGGACTGTTTTACCCGTTCATCAAAGACAACACAGTGCGGATGATTGGTGTGGAAGCAGCCGGACATGGCATAGAAACCGGTGAACATGCAGCACCGCTTTGTGCCGGCAGTCCTGGCATCCTGCATGGCAGCCGCAGCTATCTTTTGCAGGATGAAGATGGTCAGATTGCCCATGCCCATTCCATTTCTGCCGGGCTTGATTATCCTGGTGTGGGACCGGAACATGCCTGGCTGAAAGATAGCGGACGTGCTGAGTATGTCGCTGTCACCGATGATGAGGCATTGGAGGCTTTCCAGCTACTTACAAAAGAAGAAGGGATTATGCCTGCCCTGGAATCTGCCCATGCCATTGCCTATGCCATTAAGCTGGCTCCCACCATGGCAAAGGATAAAACAATAGTGGTCTGCCTTTCCGGACGGGGGGACAAGGATATTCATACAGTGGCAAATCTTCTGGGTGAAAACGGATAGAACATGAAATTCAGATTATTAAAGCAGGATAAAGACAGTAAAGCTCGCCTTGGGCTGCTTGAAACAGCACATGGTCAGATAGAAACCCCGATTTTTATGCCGGTGGCAACCCACGGTGCCATGAAACCGCTTACTCCGGCGCAGATACATGAAACCGGCGCGCAGATTATTCTGTCCAACACCTATCATCTGCATCTGCAACCTGGTGAAGGACTGGTGAAAAAAGCTGGCGGTCTGCACCGTTTTATGTCCTGGGATAAGCCGATTCTTACAGATTCGGGAGGTTTTCAGGTTTTTTCGCTGCCCAGGAAAAAAATCACCGAAGATGGTGTTTTCTTCCGCCATGAAAATACAGGCGAAGAGATTTACCTTGATCCGGCAAAGGCGATTGCCATTCAGCAAGAGCTTGGCTCGGATATTATGATGGCCTTTGATGAATGCATCCCTTACCCGTGTGATAAAAGCTATGCCGAGCAATCCACTAAAAAAACCATCCGCTGGCTTAAAGAGTGCAAAAAAGCCTGGAGTTCTGATAATCAGGCACTGTTTGGTATTGTGCAGGGAAGCGTGTACGAGGAGTTGCGGGTAAGCTGCGCCAGGGAGATGAGAAAACTGGATCTGCCAGGTTATGCCATTGGCGGAGTAAGTGTGGGTGAAGGGCTTGAGCTGCTGAAAAAAGTGGTGGGCTGGACAGCACCGCACCTGCCGGAGGACAAGCCGCGCTATCTGATGGGAGTTGGTCTGCCGGAGGATATTCTGGAAAGTGTGGAGCGAGGCATGGATATGTTTGATTGCGTTATCCCCACCCGTTATGCACGCAGTGCCACGCTTTTTACCAGGCGGGGCAGAATCAGGGTTTCCAACAAAAACTACCGGCGGGATTTTTATCCGGTTGATCCATCCTGTAACTGCTACACCTGCCAGAACTTCAGCAGGGCGTATCTGCACCATCTTTTTGCTGCCAATGAAGTGCTTTCTGCTGTTTTATCTGCCATCCATAATGTCAGCTTTTATCTGAACATGATGCAGGAAATTCGCCAGGCAATTGCGCAAAACCGCTTTGCAGCTTATAAGCAGACATTTTTGGCAGAGTATGGCAGCAATTCAAAATAAATCTGAAAGCGGTTGATTACTTTTCCGGATGGCAGCTAACTGTTTGCTGCCTGTTGCAGCAGCCCTGCTGCATGTTCTCTGGCGGTTTCTGTGATTGATTCGCCAGCCATCATCCTTGCCAGCTCATCTACCCTGCCTGCTTTTTCAAGCAGGGTAAGCCTAGTGCCGGTACGCCCGTCTGTCACCTGCTTTTCCACCCGCAGATGTTCATCTGCAAAGGCTGCCACCTGGGGCAGATGGGTGATGCAGAACACCTGCTGACCAGCAGAAACGTTTTTCAGCTTTCTGCCCACAACTGTTGCCACTGCACCACCAATGCCGGTATCAACTTCGTCAAATACAATGGTTGGTGCTTCTCCTTCAGGCAATATCTGCTTAAAAGCCAGCATCAGGCGTGAAAGCTCGCCACCTGAAGCAACCTTGCCCAGCGGTCGTGGCAGTTCACCAGGGTTGGGAGAAAACAGAAACTCCACCCGTTCATTACCACTGGCACGCAGTTGTGGCAGCCGCTCCAGCACAACAGTTATTTCGGCATGGGGCATGGCAAGTTGGCGAACTTCCTCAACCAGGCGGGATGTCAACTCTTTGGCTGCCTTTTTCCTTGTTGTGCTCAGTTTATCAGCCATCTGCTCCAGCTTTTCACGGGCAGCAGTTACATCATGTTCCAGCTCTTCCCGAGAGCGGCTGCGACCAAGCAGTTCATCCCTTTCTTCAGCCATTTTTCTACCCAGGGCGATTATTTCCCCAATGGTGGGGGCATACTTTCTTTTAAGCCTGTGCAGCAGATCAATACGGTCTTCAATAATGGATAGCTGACCTGGATCTGCCTCAATTTTTGCCCCATAATCCCGCAAGCGCAAGGCGATATCCTCCAGTTGTAAAAAGCTGTCTTCCAGCAGTCTGGCTGTGTCATCAAGGCTTGCATCTATTGCGGCTGCCTCCTGCACGTCTGCACAAAGTTTGCGCAGATCACCCAGCACTGTCTGCTCGCCGCCATAAAGGGCTTCAAAAGCGTTGCCTGTCAGTGCGGTAAGCTTTCCGGCATGGGCAAGCAGCTGCTGCTGTTCGTTTAGCTCCTCATCTTCGCCTTCCTGTAAGGCTGCTTTTTCAATCTCTTCGGCCTGCCAGGAGATTAAATCCAGCCGTTGTGCCGCTTCCCGCTCCTGTTGGTCAAACTGCTCAAGCTTGTCTTTTAGCTGCTGCCATCTGTTAAAGGCTGCGGCAACAGCATCCCTTTGTTGATGACAACCGGCGAAGCTGTCCAGCAGCATGGGATGGGAATCAGGCTTAAGCAGGGTTTGGGATTCATGTTGACCGTGGATGGTAACCAGGGTACTGCCTATTTCAGTCAGTTGCGCCAGGGTTGCCATTGAGCCGTTAAGGTAGATGCGGTTGCGGCCGGAGCGGTTGAGGATGCGCTTTACCAGCAGTTCACCATCATTGGCGATTCCGGCATTTTCAAGAAAAAGACTGATTTCCGGCTGGTTTGAGATGTCAAACAGAGCTTCCACAACTGCTTCGTCAACACCGGAACGGATAAGTTCTGCCGTTGCCCTGCCTCCTGAAACAAGTGATAAGGCATCAATGATAATCGATTTACCGGCACCGGTTTCACCAGTGAAGATGGTCAGCCCGGATTCAAAAGACAGCTGTAACTGTTGTATAATCGCTATGTTATGGATGGAGAGGTGGGTAAGCATTGCTTGATCCTTAAAAGCTTCCGTCTGTTTCGTTGCAAAAAAACGGTTTGGTTTTTGGCAAATTTTAGAAAACAGTAGTTTTTCCAAGATTTGTTTCAGCGTTCGCCCCACTTTAACTTAGTACGCAAAATAGCAAAGTAATCTTTATTACTGGAGGTGACCAGATGGGTGGTTTTACGGGCGCGGCTGATGGTGATTGTATCTCCCTCTTGCAGGTCAACCCCCACCTGCCCATCAAGGGTCAGGTAGACTTTTTCATCAAAGGAAGATTTGACCACAATTTTGATTGTAGCCTGATCCGATATTACAATGGGGCGGTTGGTTAAGGTGTGGGGGCAGATCGGCACAATGATGATGCAGTTCATCAGCGGCTGTACAATGGGACCTCCGGCAGCAAGACAATAACCGGTGGACCCGGTGGGGGTGGAGATAATCAGACCATCAGCCTTGAAGTTGGTCAGCAGATGTTCGTCAACCCGCGCCTCCAGATCAATAATGCGGGCAATGGCACCTTTGTTGATGACAACATCATTTAGAACATCACAGCGTGCCAACTCGCAATTGCTGCGGGTAACCACAACCTGCAACATCATTCTTTCAGTAACGCCTGACTTGCCTGTGATACAGCTTTCCAGCACCGGATAAAGCTCTTCAACGGTTACTTCTGTCAGAAAACCCAGGCTGCCCAGGTTGACACCTAAAACAGGCACTTCACGACCACTGAAAAGACGTGCAACCGAAAGCAGGGTTCCGTCACCGCCAAGCACAATTACCAGCTCGGCACATTGGCGCAGCTCTTCTTTGTCAACACCGCCGGCATGTCCTATATGACGCGCCAAGTGGGCTTCCAGCAAAGGGCGGCAGCCACGCTCTTTTAACCAGGTGACCAGCTCGGCAGCCACACCCTGGCAGCGGGGATCATGTACTTTGGCAAAAATGGCAATATTTAGCATAGACGCTCCTGTAGCACAGCTTTAACCAGTTGTCCACAAGCTGTAAACCTCGTGGTTGCGCAGGTGGCAGCTTTACTGTAATCTGCTTGAAAATTCAACTTCCACAGTGGTTTTTCAAAATCTGTCAAAGTTTGTAAAGGAGTAGCAACACAGATGCGTTACCTCACAGCCGGTGAATCACATGGACCGCAACTTACTGCAATTATTGAAGGGATTCCAGCCGGAATGCCGCTTTTGGCAGCCGATATAAACGAGCAGCTGGCAAGGCGGCAGCAAGGTTACGGTCGCGGCGGGCGGATGAAGATAGAAAAAGACACTGTGGAGCTGCTTTCTGGTTTACGTTGGGGCAAAACACTTGGTTCACCCCTTACCCTGGTGGTGAAAAACCGTGATTGGGAAAACTGGCTGGAAAAGATGTCCCCCCTGCCGGAGCATGAAGGCAAGGCAGAGGCTGTAACCCGCCCCAGACCAGGACATGCTGATCTGTCCGGAGCAATTAAATATGGACATGAAGACCTGCGTAATATTCTTGAGCGTTCCAGTGCCCGCGAAACAGCCATAAGGGTGGCAGTGGGTGCAGTTGCCCGTATTTTTCTTGCTCAACTGGGCATTAAGATAGGCGGGATGGTTACAGAACTAGGCGGAATTACTGCCAATGTTGATGAGCCGGATTTCCCTAAATTATGGGCAAAGGCAGCAGCTTCCGAGCTTTTTTGCTGTGATGAAAAGGCAGAGGCTGAAATGAAGCAACTGATTGACCATGCCAAGGCATCTGGCGACACCCTTGGCGGAATGGTGGAAGTGCAGGTTATCGGGCTTTTACCAGGACTTGGCAGCCATGTACAGTGGGATCGCAAGCTGGATGCCAGACTGGCCATGGCACTGATGAGTATCCAGGCGATCAAGGGGGTTGAAATCGGCATTGGTTTTGATTCGGCACGCAAGCCTGGTTCGCAGGTGCATGATGAAATCGGCTACAACCCTGATAACGGTTATCTGCGTTACAGTAACAATGCCGGCGGCATTGAGGGGGGAATGACCACCGGAGAACCGTTGATTCTGCGTGCAGCCATGAAGCCTATCCCCACGCTTTATAAACCACTGCGTTCGGTGGATATGCGCAGCCATGAACCTTTTGAAGCATCGGTGGAAAGATCAGATACCTGCGCAGTGCCGGCAGCATTGGTGGTAGCAGAGGCAGTGGTGGCCATTGAGCTGATGAATGCAGTGCAGGAAAAATTTGGTGGCGATTCACTCGCAGAAATAATACGCAACCGTGATGCCTATCTTGAATATCTGGGGAGCAGGTAATGGATACCCAAAAAACAGTCTCAAACATCGTTCTTACCGGAATGATGGGCAGTGGTAAAACCAGTGTGGGCAGGCTTTTGGCAAAACAGCTTGGCTACCGGTTCGTTGATCTTGACGCGCTTGTTGTCCAGCTTGAAGGTGCCAGTATAAATGAGGTTTTTGCCCGTGATGGCGAGCAGGCTTTCCGTGAAATGGAAACCGCTGCCCTGGCTACCCTTGCCCAACATACCAAAATGGTACTTGCCACAGGCGGCGGGGCAGTGCTTAAGGAGGAAAACCGGCTTTTAATGCGTATGCTTGGTGTTGTAATCAACCTTAAAGCTGCTGCCAACACTCTGGCAGAGCGATTGATGCAGACTGATGACCGACCTTTACTTGCCAAAGATGGCGCAAGACAGGAGCAGTTATCCCTTATTTTGCAGGCACGGGAAAGCTGTTACGCTGATGCGGACATTAGAATTGACACTGATAATAAAACATTGGAAGATGTTGCCGCTGAAATCCATAAAAAATTGTTTGAAAAACAGATGCCATGAATGTTTTCCATAACCTTACCATTAAACTTGATACCCGCAGTTATGATATCCGCATCGGTAGCGGGCTGATCGCTTCGGCAGGTTCTGCCTGCAAAAAGGTTGGGCTGTCTGGACGTGCTGCCATAATCAGCAACACCACAGTTGCCCCTCTTTATGCTGCTCAACTGACTGAATCCCTACAACAGTCCGGCTTTGAAACCCACCTGATTAAAATCCCCGATGGTGAAGAATACAAGACCCTGGCTACCCTTGGTACGGTCTACAACGCACTTTTGGAAGCAGGTATTGACCGTCATGATTTTATCATTGCCCTTGGTGGCGGCGTGGTGGGAGATCTGGCTGGATTTGCAGCTGCAACCTGGCTGCGCGGTATCCCTTTTGTGCAGATACCCACCACCCTGCTGGCACAGGTGGACAGCTCTGTTGGCGGTAAAACAGGTGTGGATCATAGCAGCGGAAAAAACCTGATCGGAGCTTTTTATCAGCCCGCGCTGGTGCTGGCTGATCTTGATACCCTGCAAACCTTGTCAAAACGCCATTACTGCGCTGGTCTGGCTGAGGTGGTTAAATACGGCATGGTGCTTGATGCCAACCTGTTTGCAAAACTGGAGGCAAATACAGGGCAACTGCTTGCCCGTGACATTAAACTGCTTGCCGAGGTGGTGGCAATTTGCTGCAACCTGAAGGCAAAAGTAGTGGAACAGGATGAGCGTGAATCGGGAATCAGGGCGATATTAAACTACGGTCATACCCTGGGTCATGCTTTTGAAACCCTGGGTAATTACCGTGATTTTGTACATGGCGAGGCTGTGGCCATTGGCATGATGTTTGCCGCCGAAATTTCCCGTAAACACGGTTTTGCCGATGCAGCGGATCGTGACCGGCTGATCGCCTTGCTGCAAGCTTTGCAACTCCCTTTAACTCCGCCTGAAGTTGAATCAGATAAACTCATTTTAGCCCTTTCCGGTGACAAGAAAAACCGCAGTGGCAGTATAGGTTACATCTGCAACCGTAGTGTTGGTGGCTATGAAATCCTGAAACAGACCCCAATAGAGCTGGGCATGGCGTATCGTGATGCCCTGCCTGTAATCAGTGAAAATGCAGCCATGGAGCTGGTTGAGCTGTCGCTGGATGATATTGTGATGGAAGTAGTGCCGCTGCCTTTGCCCATAACAGCTTGGCAAAATGATAATAATGCAGACGAAAAACTGATGTCATCAACAACTGTTGCAGATCAGCCTGATACTTTGATTGTTGATGACCCGATGCTTACCCCCACCATTGCCGAGCTGTATCACAAGCAAGGTTTTACCGACCGAGCAATGGAGATTTACAGGCAGTTACATGAGTTAAACCCTGAAGATGGACAGATAAAAGCCCGTTATCTTGAGCTAGGCGAGCTGGCAGAAGCAACCTTTGCACAAAATGATGTTCCTGATAAAACCGATGAAGGTAAGCTCTCACCGGAAAACCAGGCAAAAGTCACTGTACTGGAAAGCTGGCTGGCAAATATCCAAAGTCTGAAGCAGGCTGTCTAACGGAGTATTGAAATATGCGAGTGCTGGTGTTGCATGGTCCCAACCTTAACCTGCTGGGACAGCGGGAACCTGAAATATATGGCAGGCTGACTTTAGAGCAGATTAACCTTGAAATTGAAAATACGGCCAGGGAACTGGGCTGCACTGTTGAGTTTTTTCAATCTAACCACGAAGGCAGGCTTGTGGATGCAGTACAGGAAGCCAGCCATAAATTTGACGCAATTTTGATTAACCCTGCTGCCTTTACCCACACCAGTGTTGCTCTGCGTGATGCTTTTGCCGCTGTGGGGCTTCCCTTTGTGGAGGTTCACCTTTCCAATGTTTATCGCCGCGAACCGTTTCGCCACCATAGCTACCTTGCTCCCCTTGCCATTGGACAGATCAGCGGATTCGGGATGGAAAGCTATCTGTTGGGATTACGGGCACTTTTCAGCCATACTAAAACCTGAAGAAGTGGCAACCACAAGCCGATCTTAAAAGCGGTTTTTGCCACGAATCTACACGAATAAACACGAATAAAATCAAAGGCTTTTGACAAAGCACCAAAACTTTTTGAACAAAGGGAGTGTTTGGAGCTAACTGTCCGATAGCAATGATAAAATCTGTGTAAATTCGTGCTAATTCGTGGCTAATTATTTTTTTGGGTTTTTCACAGGAACTAATATAAGTTGAGGGAACAGTTTTAATTATGTTAAAAAACCGTATTGCTCTTTTACAACCCTTTTTTGCAGAGTATAACCTTGATCTTTTACTGGTGGAGCATCCGGTTAATCTGCGTTACCTGACCGGTTTCAGTGGTTCTGAGGCTTCGCTTTTGCTTTCAGTCACGGGAAACGGCTGGTTTATCTGTGATTCACGCTACAGCTTGCAGGCAGCACAAGAGACCAGCGGGCTGACCATTGTTGAAAAATCCCAACGTCATGAAGCTGTTGCAGAAATTATCAGCAATGAAAATGCAGGTCGGACAGGTTTTGAATCAACCCGCACAACAGTGGCAAATTTTGAAGCACTGTCCGGAAAAATCACAGGCTGCCAGCTTGTGGCTGTGGGTGCAGAGCTGGAGCGGATCAGGGATATCAAGGATGCTTTGGAGCTGCAAAAACTGTCTGAAGTGGCAGCTTTGGCTTCCAGAGCGTTTGAAACTGTCCTGCCAATGCTGAAGCCAGGTATAACAGAAGCTGATTTTGCGCTTCAGCTTGAGTTTGAAATGCGTCGCAGCGGTGCCAATGCCTGTGGTTTTGATATTATTGTTGCTTCCGGTGAGCGTGGCGCAATGCCCCACGGCAGGGCATCCGGCAAGCAGATAAAAAGCGGTGAGCTGGTTACCGTTGATTTTGGTGCAGTGCTGGATGGTTATCATTCCGATGAAACAGTTACTGTGGCAGTTGGCGAAATAAGCGAACAGCAAAAGCAGATCCATGACATAGTAAAAGCTGCCCATGATCTGGCTATTTTGGCAGTAAAGCCAGGTATCTTGTGCCGTGAACTTGATGCCATAGCCCGTGATTACATCAAATCCAAAGGTTATGGTGATTTTTTTGGTCATGGTCTGGGGCATGGTGTGGGGTTGGATATTCATGAAAAACCGGTTATTTCGCCGCGCAGCGAGGCGATGATTGAAGAAGGTATGGTGTTCACCATTGAGCCAGGTATCTATCTGCCAGACCGGATGGGGGTACGGATAGAGGATACAGTGGCTGTTACAAAAGATGGCTGCAAAATATTAACCAAAGTTGATAAAGAATTGATTACAGTTGGCTAGTTTCCAACAATGGAAACATTTACCTGAAAAGGAGAATTTGTAATGGAAGTTAAAGATCTTAAACTGCTTATAAAAATGATCACAGAAACAGATATTACCGAATTTGAGATGGACAATTCTGATGAAAAAATTGTGATCAAACGTGGACAACAGGAAGTAGTGCAGGTGGCTGCTCCGACAACCTATCTGCAGGCAGCTGCGCCGATGATGTCAGCTATGCCTGCTGCCCAGCCAGCCCAGGCCGCACCTGTGGCAGAAGCCGTTGCACCGGCTGCGCAGGAAGAAACAGGCGAAACCATCAATTCACCCATTGTGGGTACTTTCTACCGCGCACCTTCACCGGAATCCCCTGCGTTTGCAGAGGTTGGGCAGATTGTGGAAAAAGGGCAGGTGATCTGCCTGGTGGAAGCGATGAAGCTGTTTAACGAAATTGAGGCTGATTTTAAATGCAAAATCATTAAAATCTGTGTTGAAAATGCCCAGCCGGTTGAGTTTGGTCAGCCACTGTTTGTTATTGAAAAGGTTTAGGTATTGCATATGTTCCATAAAATACTTATTGCCAACCGTGGCGAGATTGCCATCAGGGTAATCAGAGCCTGCAAAGAGCTGGGTATCAAGACGGTTGCCGTCTATTCCACGGCTGATGCAGATTCTCTTCATGTAAAGCTTGCCGATGAGTCAGTCTGTATCGGACCGGCACCAAGTGCCCAAAGCTACCTTAACATCAACGCAATTATCAGTGCTGCCGAGCTTACGGATGCCGAGGCTATCCACCCTGGTTACGGATTTCTCTCTGAAAACGCCAAGTTTGCAGAAATTTGCGAAGAATGCGGTATTACCTTTATCGGACCTTCGGCAGAAAGTATGCGCATAATGGGAGATAAAATAGCTGCCCGCCAGGCGGTTATACCCCACGGTGTACCGATTTTGCCAGGCACCAAGGAAAGCGTGCAGACTGTTGATGAGGCAATTGAAATTGCCAAAAAAATCGGCTTTCCGGTAATTATCAAAGCTACTGCCGGTGGTGGCGGACGGGGCATGAAAATCGTCCACTCCCAGGCCACATTGGCAACAGCATTTGCCACGGCCCGTGCCGAGGCGCAAGCTGGCTTTGGTAATCCGGATGTTTATATTGAAAAATACTGTGTTGAACCGCGCCACGTTGAAATCCAGGTTCTGGCTGACAAGCATGGCAACTGTATCCACCTTGGTGAGCGGGATTGTTCCATTCAGCGTCGGCACCAGAAAATCATTGAAGAGGCGCCCTGTCCGGTGCTTTCTGAAGAGATGCGTAAAAAAATGGGTGATGCAGCCGTAAAGGCAGCCAAAGCTGTTAATTATTGCAGTGTTGGTACAGTGGAATTTTTGCTGGACAAAAGCGGTGAGTTTTACTTTATGGAGATGAACACCAGAATCCAGGTGGAACATCCGGTTACAGAGATGATCACCGGGGTTGATTTAATCAGGGAGCAGATCCGTTCTGCTGCCGGTATGCCGTTACGCTATACCCAGGAAGAGATAAAAATCAATGGTCATGCCATTGAGTGCCGGATCAATGCTGAAGACCCGTTCCGGTTTACCCCGTGTCCGGGTAAAATCACCACCTATCATCAGCCAGGCGGTCTGGGAGTGCGGGTAGATTCGTTTGTGTACGACCAGTATAATGTTGTACCCCATTATGATTCAATGATCGGCAAGCTGATTGTCCATGCTGATACAAGAGAAGATGCCATCCGCCGTATGGCGCGCGCACTGGATGAATATATAATTGAAGGGATTAAAACTACAATTTTCTTTCACAAACGGATTATGACCAACAAGGATTTTATTGAAGGCAATGTTGATACATCATTTTTAGAACGTATTGTTTTGGAGTAGAGGAATAATGGATACACCGGATGAACTACAGTACACACGGGAACATTTCTGGATCAGACAGGAAGGCAAAACAGCAGTTATAGGACTTACCGATTTTATGCAGGACATGATCGGTACAATTGATTCTGTGGAGCTGCCCGCAGAAGGCGATGAGATTGAACAGGATGATGCAATCGGAATGGTGGAAGCACGTAACGGTGTAAGTGAGCTGTACGCACCGTTTAGCGGTACTGTTACTGAGGTAAACAACGAGCTGTTGGATAATTCTTCCCTGATTAACGATGATCCCTATGATTCCGGCTGGTTGGCAGAAATCAGGATAAGTGACCCTGATGAACTTAAATCTTTAATGTCAGCAGACGAGTATATTGACTTTATTGAGGATCAGGAAATTTAAGCAGTACAGATGATTTTACAAGGGCGGGTTAACCGCCCTTTTTCTGTTTGTAGGGAGAACGGTTTTGTTGATGACCACAAAAAAAACAATTAGCCTGAATAAAGCAGTTAGCCATGAAATCAGACAGTTGGTTCTGTTTGACAGCTCATTAAAATGTTTTGAAGTCATGCGTGCTTATGCACGTTTGTTTGTGGCTAAAGCTGTTTTGGGGATTGCCCTGTTTCTGTTTGCAGGTATGGCAGAAGCTGCTGATAAAACACCGCTGACCCTTATCGAGGCGATTAGGCAGGCAGTGGATAAAAATCTGGAGCTTAAGGCAGAGCTTTACAATCCTGCCATGCAGGAGGCTTTATTGCAGCAAAGTCGCAGTATTTACAATCCTGTGCTGGGGCTTTCAACATCAGTTAATGAAAAAACCAATTACTCCCTTTTGGGTAATAATAACAAGCTTTGGTCGCGCTCTGTGCAGGCAAATGCCGGCATCAGCCAGATGCTGCCCACCGGCGGCACTGTTGCCCTGGATTTTGAAAACAGCCGCTATTTTGCTGATCAGGTATCAGCTGCCACAGGTGTCAAATCATACTGGGATTCATCTTTGGGATTGTCCCTAAGCCAGCCTTTGCTCAAAAATTTTGGCAGACAAGCCACTGAACTGAACATAGACATTGCCCGACTGGGCAAGGAAGCAGCGGTTGAAAAACTGCAAAACCGGCTGATGAATCTGGTTGCCCAGGTGCGTACTGCATATTTCCGACTTTACAGCCTGCAGGAAGAGCAGGATGTGGTGCAGGTTTCGCTGGAGCTTGCCCAGCGCATCCTCACCGAGACCAGGGCAAGGGTAGAAGCCGGTATACTGCCTGCCATGGAGATTCTTAATGCGCAATATGGAGTGGCTGCAAGGGAAAAGGAGCTTATTGATGCTGAAAGGGCAGTGTCGGATCAATCCGATGTTTTAAAGCAATTGATTCAGTTGAATGTAATCCCTGAACTTGAAGCTTTGGATAAACCATCCACCAGTGCCAGTGAAACCGATGAGCAGGCAGAGGTTGAATATGCACTTGCCCACCGCCCGGAGTTGAAAGAATTGCAACGTAACCGTGAGGCAGTTGAGCTGCAAACCAGGGTTGCAGGTATTAACACCATGCCGGATTTAAGCTTTAATGCCAAGGCAGCAACCTCAGGTCTTGGAGATAGCTACAGCCGAGACCTGGATCGACTTGGTTCTGGTAATTATCCTGTTTGGGGGGTGGGGCTTGCCTTTTCCTATCCACTTGGTAACGATGCCGCAAAAAATGAGTACCGCAGGCAGCGGTTGAAAAACGAACAGATGCTGCTGCAAATACGTAACCAGCAGGAGCTGATTATCAACGAAGTACGTGCAGCCATACGGGCAGTGAAAGCTAATTACAAACTGCTGGAGGTTTCGCAGCGGGGCAGACAGTTTGCCGAAGAACGGATGCAGGCCTTTGAACGAAAAGTTGAGGTGGGGCTGTCCACCACCAAAGACCTGCTGGATGTGGAGCAGGAGCTGGCAACGGCAAAGCAGGATCAGATCAGGGCGCAGGTTGCCTATGATAACGCTTTAACCGCACTTTGGCTGGCAACCGGAGCGATTTTGGACAAGCAGCAGATAAGGATAACCGGACTGGATGCTGAAAAGTTATACAAGGATATTCGCTGATGATACAGATAGGACAGATAAACTACGCCAATGTAACTCCGCTTTTCTGCGGACTTAAAGCCTGCTTTCCCGATGCTGATTATCAATATTTAAGCGGTGTTCCGGCTGTTTTGAATAAAATGCTGGCAACCGGTGAAATTGATGTTTGCCCATCATCATCATTTGCCTATGCAGTTGATGCAGAGCGTTACTTTATTCTGCCCGAGCTTTCCATCAGCAGCCCTGGTGCAGTAGCCAGTGTTTTATTGTTTTCACAACTTCCACTGGAAAAACTGTCCGGAAAAACCATCCTTTTAAGCGCAGAATCAGCCACCTCTGTAAACCTGCTTAAAGTCTTGATACGTAAAAGATTCGGGATGGATTGCAATTATCGTACCTGCAAAAGTGATTTTAAAACTGCACTTGGTGAAGCAGCGGCACTGCTTTTAATCGGTGATAAGGCATTGCAGGCATCAATTGCCGGTGCAGCTCCATATGTCTATGATCTGGGCAGCCTTTGGCAGGAATGGACAGGCTTACCTTTTGTGTTTGCGCTGTGGTTTTGCAACCGCAGGGCAGCTTTTGAAAAAGGAGATGAAATGCGCCTGCTTGCCAGTCGTTTGCTGGTGGCAAAGGAGTTTGCCACAAAAGAGCGTGAGCAGATTGCCGCATCTGCCACTGAAGCATCCTGGATGGGCAGGGACAGGTTAATCAGTTACTGGCGTGATAATATTTCCTACAACCTTGGTGAGCAGGAACTTGCCGGCCTGCGTCTGTTTTTTTCATATTGCAAAGAGATGGAGCTACTGGAAAGGGAACCTGAGCTGGTGCTGCTGAAATGAAGCTGTTATAAGGTCAGAATGGGCAAGAATGAATAACCCAGCATTGAGGTAATCACTCATGAAAACACAAGTAAACAGGCTTGAATCAGTAACTCCTGCAGAGGGAATGGTGCTGGAAATACATTATACAGGCGGACAAACGGTGCGTGTTGATTTTTCTGATCTGCCAGAGCGTTATGCTGTATTTGCTGATTTGCGCAACCCTGACTGTTTTAATGCCGCGGTCATTACTGATTGGGGACATACACTTGAATGGCCTAATGGTGAGGGTCTGGATGCCGACCGTATTATGGAGATGGCACTGACTCAGGCAGGAAGACAGGATACATTGGAGTTTCGCCGCTGGCAGGAGCGTAACCATTTGTCATTAAATGCTGCTGCCGATGCCATTGGTTTAACCCGTCGCACCGTTAGCCAATATCGCACCGGAGCAAGACCTGTACCACGTACAGTTGCCTTGGCTTGCAAGGGATGGGAGGCTGAACAGAAACCAGGTGGCGCAGTTACTAAATTTGCAGGCTGATGTAATCCCTTAAAATTTTTGCATGATCAAAACAGAGCTGCTCTGGCAGCTTGTCAGAAGAGAAAAAAGCCAGTTCAGCAGCGTCATCAGCAGCTCTGGGAGTGCCTGTGGCGCTGGCGATAAAAACTGCGGAGATGGTATGGAAGCGACTGTCTCTTGCCGGGTCAGAATAGCAGCCAAGCAGACGCAGGTTGCTTATTTGCAGTGAGGTTTCTTCCAAAGCTTCACGGATTGCAGCCTGTTCCAGTGATTCACCATAATCCACAAAACCGCCTGGCAGTGCCCAGCCAAGGGGCGGATTCTTCCGTTTGATCAGCAATATCTTACCATTAAGCTCAATAATAATATCAACCGTGGGAAACGGATTGCGGTACTGTTTCACACTGTTGCCACACTCTGGGCAGGTTATGCTGTTAAAGGACATGACAGACTCCTGGCGTGCTTGCAGGCAAAAAAAGACCTGCACAACAAGGTAGTATGCAGGTCTCCCAATGGTTTATGCGTGGATAGTAAAAAGTTCTTACTTTTTGCCAGAGCCTTTTTTCGATGTTTTCATCGGGTTTACCCGAGCATTTTCAGTTTTGATATCCTTTTTGACATGGGTGGCAAAATTGCAGATACCATCTGTCCATTTTTTGGCAGGCGCAGGGTAGGCACTGCAAACCTGACCTATGCTACCGGTTACAATACGCTCGCAGCCTTCGCAATTTTCCACCACAACCTGACAGCTTCCTTCAGGGAAAACACATCCACTTTTTGCCATAAGAGTACACTCGGTACCCGGCAGAACTGTTTGACACTGCATTACTTCATCCTCCTGATTCTTGATTGCCTTTTTAAATCCTCTGGCAGCCGACAAAAAGCCAGACTGATAAAATGGTATAAAAGAGTAAATAAATACCAAAAAAGAAAGTTATTGTCCATATTTATTGATAAAACTTTTATCAACATCAATACGGTCAGTGCTTGTGCTTGACGATGTACAGGTGGTGTATTAACCTCAATAAATTATTCGTGGAGGTATACAAAAATGACTCAGATAGCTTTTGGCACATCCGGCTGGCGCGGAATTTTATGTGATGACTTTACCTTTGCCAATGTAAGGGCAGTGGTGCAGGCCATTGCTGATCACTTGAAAGAAAGTGGCCAGGCAAAGGGCGGGGTGGTTATCGGCTCTGATTCGCGCTTTATGGGAGGTCGCTTTACTGAAGAAGCAGCGCGGACCCTGGCTGCTGCCGAGATAAAATCATTCCTTTGCAACCGCGACCTGCCTACTCCGGTCATCTCCTACGAAATTTTGCGCAGAAAAGCCGGTGGTGGAATTAACTTTACTGCCAGCCACAACCCGCCTGAATATAATGGCATAAAGTTTTCACCTTCCTGGGGTGGACCAGCACTGCCGGAAACCACCAAAGATATTGAGCAGCGTGCCAACAACCTGCTGGGCAAGGTTGGTGCGCCGGAATTAACCCTTGAATCTGCCATTGAAAAAGGGCTGGTGGAGGTTATTGATCCCCGCGAAACCTACCTTGCCGAGCTGGAAACAAAGATAGATTTTGCAGCAATCAAAAAAATTGGCAAGCTGGCATTAAACCCGATGTACGGGACAGCCCGCGGTTATCTGGATGCACCTTTGCAAAAATTTGGTGTGCCCTTTTGCATTATCAATGATCATCTTGATCCATACTTTGGTGGTCAGCCACCAGAACCATCAGAAGCCCACATTCCTGATTTCATCAGCCTTGTAAAGGGTGATCCGGAGATAAAACTGGGCATTGCCACCGATGGTGATGCAGACCGTTTCGGCATTATTGATGCCGATGGCAGCTACATTGAACCCAACTACATCATCGCTTTGCTGCTTGATTACCTGATTAAAGAGCGTAAAATCGAAGGCGGTGTGGCACGTAGTGTTGCCACTTCGCACTTTGTGGATGCTGTGGCAAAAAAACATGGTGTGCCGCTTTATGAAACTCCGGTTGGCTTTAAATATATCGGTGAGCTGATTACCCAGGATAAAATTGTCATTGGCGGTGAAGAAAGTGCTGGCTTAAGCATCAAAGGTCATGTGCCTGAAAAAGATGGGCTTTTGGCATGTTTCCTGGTGGCAGAAATGGTGGCAAAAGAAGGTAAAACAGTGCGTGAGCTGATTGAACGTCTTTACGCCGAGGTGGGGCGTTTCATAACCAGGCGGGATAACCTGCGTCTTTCTGCGGCACTGGAGGCAGCTTATCCACAAAAAGTGGCATCAGTGCCGACTGAAATAGCTGGCAGTAAAATCAAGGATGTCATTACTGTTGATGGTGTCAAACTGATTCTGGAAGATGGTGCCTGGTTGCTGTTCCGCAAATCCGGTACCGAGCCGGTGGTACGGCTTTACGGTGAAGCGGCAACAGAAAAACGGCTTGCCGAGGTTATGACTGCTGGCAGGCAGTTTATACTGGGCTAGGAGTAAGCCCTGTTCATTATCAAATCTGGTTGAAAACTGAAAGATAGTTTTACCTGCAGTCAGTATTGCCATTGGCGATATATCTGGTTGATTTTTAATTTAAGGAGCAAACAAACCATGTGGGATTATACAGCAACCGTAAAAGATCACTTCCTTAACCCCCGCAATGTGGGTGAAATCAAGGATGCTGATGCAGTGGGAGAGGTGGGCAGCCTTGCCTGCGGTGATGCGCTTAAACTTTATCTGAAGCTGGATGAGAAAAAAGAAAAGGTAATTGATGCCAAATTCCAGACCTTTGGCTGTGCCAGTGCCATTGCATCTTCATCGGCATTAACCGAGCTGGTAAAGGGCAAAACCCTTGATGAAGCTTTGGCGATCAGTAACCATGATATCGCCGAATTTCTGGGGGGATTGCCGGAAGAAAAAATGCACTGCTCAGTGATGGGTCAGGAAGCACTGGAAGTGGCGATTATGAAATACCGTGGCGAAGATATCCCTGACCATGATGCAGAGCATGACAAAGGTCATGCCTACCCCGAATATGAAGGCAAGCTGGTCTGTAAATGCTTTGGCATTACTGATACCTTCCTTAAACGGGTGATTGCTGAAAACGGTTTGACCACCACCGAGCAGGTGACCAACTTCACCAAGGCTGGCGGTGCCTGCGGTGGCTGTCTGCCTGAAATCCAGAAGCTGATTGATGAAGTACTGGAAAAGGGCAAGGTTGAACAGAAGAAGCCAAAACTGTCTAACCTGAAAAAAATGCAGATGGTGCAGGAAGTGCTGGAACGGGATATCCGTCCGATGTTGCGTGCCGATGGCGGCGATCTGGAGCTGATTGATATTGATGGTGATCTGGTGCAGATTGCTTTTCGTAAGGCATGTGCCGGCTGTGCTTCATCCGGTAACACTGCCCGTTTTGTAGAGATGAAACTGCGCGAGCTGGTTTATGAAGGGCTGCAAGTGCAGGAGGTGCAGGCATGAAAGAGATTTATCTGGACAACAATGCCACCACAAAGGTGGATGAGGCAGTTTTTGAGGAGATGCGCCCTTACTTCTGCGAGCTGTACGGTAACCCCAGCTCCATGCACTACTTTGGCGGTCAGGTGCAAAACAAGGTAACCGAAGCAAGAAAGCAGGTTGCCCAACTACTGGGAGCATCCTCGGGTGAGATAATCTTTACTGCCTGCGGTACTGAAAGTGACAACACAGCCATCCGCTCTGCGTTGGAGGTGCTGCCTGAGCGTCGTCATATTATTACCAGTCGGGTAGAGCATCCGGCTGTTTTAACCCAGTGCCGCAATCTGGCAGCCAAAGGCTACCGTGTAACAGAAATCGGTGTTGATGATGCCGGCAATCTTAATATGGATGAGTATAAACAGGCGATTGATGAGGATACTGCCATTGTTTCCCTGATGTGGGCAAACAATGAAACCGGCGTTATTTTCCCTGTTGAGGAGGCAGCTGTCCTGGCAAAGGCAAAAGGAGCCCTTTTCCACACCGATGCTGTGCAGGCTGTGGGCAAGATTCCGATTAACATGGCAGAGTCGGTAATTGACATGCTTGCGCTTTCCGGTCACAAGCTGCACGCGCCAAAAGGGATTGGTGCCCTTTATCTGCGTAAAGGTACTCCGTTTAAGCCATTACTGGTTGGCGGGCATCAGGAAAAAAGCCGCCGTGCCGGAACTGAAAATGCTGCTGCCATTATTGCCATGGGTAAAGCCTGTCAGCTTGCCAATGATTTTATGGAGCTTGAAAACACACAGGTAAAACTAAAGCGTGACCGGCTGGAAAAAGAGCTGCTGGCAGCAATACCCCACGCCAGAATCAATGGTGGTGGGGCACAGCGGTTGCCCAACACAGTTTCCATAGCTTTTGAATTTGTGGAAGGAGAGGCGATTTTGCTGCTGCTGTCTGAGCTTGGTATCTGTGCTTCTTCGGGCAGTGCCTGCACTTCCGGCTCTTTAGAGCCATCCCACGTGCTGCGTGCCATGGGTGTACCGTTTACCTGTGCCCACGGTTCAATCCGCTTTTCACTTTCACGTTATACTACCGATGCCGAGATTGATCTGGTAATTAAAGAGTTGCCGCCGATTGTTGCACGGCTTAGGGAAATGTCGCCATTTGGGCGTGAGTTTTTGAAATAACTTACATTATCAGGTCTGTAACAACATAGCGGAGGCGGCTTAAAACCGCCTCTGTTATTGAAAAACTTAGCAATACCGCTTCAGCACCAGCTCTTCCCACGCGCCGCATCCTTGCAGCAAAAGATCACACAGTTCCCTTACCGCGCCCATACCGCCGTTATGACAGGATATAAAATCTGCATTGGACTTGACTATTTCCAGTGCATTGGCTGGTGCTGCTGCAAAGGCAACCTTGCGCATTACCGGTATATCAATCACATCATCACCCATGTAGGCAACCTGATGGTCTGCCAATGCCGTGCGCTTCAGCATATCTGCATAGCTTTCCAGCTTTTGCAAAGAACCCTGGTAGACCAACTCAATGCCCAGCTCTTTTGCCCGCAGATCAACAACCTGTGAATTGCGTCCGCTGATAATGCCCACCTGGATACCTGCCCGCTGCACAAGCTTGATGCCGTGCCCATCTTTCACATTAAAAAACTTGCTTTCCACGCCATTGGCATCCCAGATAATCCGTCCATCGGTCATTACGCCGTCCACATCAAGGATCAGCAACTTGATGTTTTCAAGTTTTTCTTTCATGCAATACCTGCTTTCAGAAGATCATGTAAATGAATAATTCCGCATGGTTTGCCGGTATGGTCATTGTCAAACACAAAAAGTGATGTAATGGAATACTGCTCCATCAGCTGCAAGGCAGCGGCAGCCAGCTCCTCACGTTTAATCCGTTTGGGTTTGCTGCGCATCAGGTTTTTTGCCGTGGTTTGCAGTATCTCTTCACCCTTTGCCAAGGCACGGCGCAGGTCACCATCAGTAATTACACCGCCAAGGGTTCCGGTATTATCGCAAACACCGGTTACTCCCAAACCTTTGGAGGTGATTACAAACAGTGCTTCCTGCATCGGTGTTGTTTCTTCCACCAGCGGAATGGCATCGCCCTGGTGCATCAGATCCTCCACCCGCAGCAGCAGTTTTTTGCCCAATGCACCGCCAGGATGGAAGATGGCAAAATCCTCTGCCTTAAAGCCACGGCTTACCAGCAGTGATACTGCCAGTGCATCCCCCATTGCCAGTGTGGCAGTAGTTGAAGATGTTGGCGCAAGCCCCAGTGGACAGGCTTCTTCAGAAACAGATACATCAAGATGAATATCAGCACTGCGTGCCAGGGTAGAGCCAGGTTTGCCACTCATGGCGATCAGGTCAACACCCAGCCGCTTGACCACCGGCAGGATACGCAGTAATTCTTCGGTTTCACCGCTGTTGGAAATGGCGATTACTATATCGCCTTTCATGATCATCCCCAGATCACCGTGGATCCCTTCGGCAGGGTGCAGGAAAAAAGCTGGTGTGCCGGTTGAAGCCATTGTAGAGGCTATTTTCTGCCCGATCAGCCCGGATTTACCCATACCGCTTACAACCACCCGTCCGGTGCAGGATAAAACAAGCTCCACTGCTTTTACAAAAGATTCATCCAGCCGGTTTGCCAATGTTTCTACTGCTTTGGCTTCGGCGTTGATTACATTGCGTGCAGTTTCAAGTATTTTCATCAACTTAATTCCTTACCAGGGCATCAATAGCCTGTAGCTTTTTTAATAATGCCGGCAGTTCTGAAAGCACAATGGAGTTGGGGCCATCGCAGCGGGCAACCGATGGATCTTCGTGTACTTCCATGAAAATACCATCAATGCCGGTGGCAACCGCAGCGCGGGAAAGAAATTCCACAAACTCCCGCTGTCCGCCAGAGCTGCTCCCCTGACCGCCTGGCAGCTGTACGCTGTGGGTGGCATCAAACACCACTGGATAACCAAAGCCACGCATAACCGGTAAAGAGCGCATATCTACCACCAGGTTGTTGTAGCCAAAGGATGCACCTCTTTCAGTGAGGATGATATTTTCATTATCCATAGCAGCGATTTTGCCAACCACATTTTTCATATCCCAGGGAGCCATAAACTGCCCTTTTTTAACATTTATTACTTTGCCGGTTTTGGCAGCGGCAACCACCAGATCTGTCTGTCGGCAAAGAAAAGCCGGTATTTGCAGAATATCCAATACCTCTGCTGCCGGTGCCACCTGTTCTATGGAGTGGATATCTGAAACCACTGGCACACCGATGCTATCTTTTACTTTTTGTAAAATACGCAAGCCTTCTTCCAGTCCAGGACCACGGAAAGCGTGGATGGAAGTGCGGTTTGCCTTGTCGTAGGATGCCTTGAAAACAAGCGGCATTGACAAGCCGTTGCAGATGGTCATTAACCTTTCGGCGTGGCGCAAGGTGGCTGATTCATCCTCAATCACACAAGGACCGGCAATCAGGGTTAAAGGGTTGTTACCACCAATTTTTACTGAACCTGCTGTTATCTGTTTAATCATGGGTTATCTGGCTCCTGTTTAATCTGAAAACGGTTTTTGACATGAATCTGTACGAAGTGTTAGCGCAGTTGCAGAATCTAAAATCGAGATCCTGCGACTAAAGCGCAGGATGACAACTTTTGGTGCGCAGGATGACAAATATTTTGCTTTTATTCGCATAAATTCGTGGCTAACTGTTTGGGTTTTATGATTTGCTATGGAATAACCGTTGCTATGTCGCGAAACCGCCGCCGCTTGATTTTATCAGCATACATCAGGCGATCGGCATTTTTTATGGTGTTGTCCAGCTCGGATGCTTCTTTGGCGGTTGCAGCACCCAGGGAAAGATTTCTGGCAAATATTCCCAAAGACGGGTTAGATTCTTCACTGCGCAGCCGTTGCAGTACAGTGGCAGCAGCGGCATGGTCTGTTCTGGGTAAAAGTGCCGCAAACTCATCACCGCCAATACGGGCAACAACATCACCGGCACGAAAAGCAGCATTTAAAACCGCGGTTGCCCCTTTAATCATCCGGTCGCCTGCATCATGCCCCTGGTTGTCGTTAACTTCTTTAAGCCCATCAATATCGGCAATTACCACGCTTACCGGAAAAAGATTACCTTCTTTCAATCGCTGTAATTCTGCCTCAAAATAGGCACGGTTATAAAGACCGGTAAGCGGATCATGGGTGCCCATATATTTAAGCTGGGCTTCGTACTGCTTGCGTTCGGTAATATCCTGGGCAACCTTCAAAAAACATGTAATATTGCCATCATTATCCCTTAACGGCGATATTTTTGCCATTTCCCAGTAAATAGTGCCATCTTTGTGCCGGTTTGCCAGTTCGCCCTTCCATTCTTTACCTTGGGTTATATTACGCCACAAATCTTCATAAACTTCTTTGGCAGTAAGCTCTGATTTAAGCAGGCGCGGGTTTCTGCCCAGCACCTCTTCAGCTTCATAGCCGGTAAGCCGTGTAAAAATGTTGTTAACGTATTCAATGTTTCCTTGCAGTGATGTAATCATAATCGGTGCCGGAGCCTGCTCCACTGCCTGGGAAAGCATCTGGATGCGGGCATCCTGGCGCACCAGCCTGCGCTTAAGCAAAGTATAATTGCTACAGGTTTCAATGGCTCTGGCAAGTTTTGCAAACTCCACCGGTTTCTGTACATACTGGTTAATGCCGATATCAATACATTCAAGCAGATTTTCAGTATCACTGTAGGCAGTCAGTACGATTAGCTGGCTGTCCTTGTCAATTTTCCTGATTTCGCGACACATTTCAAGACCGTTCATAACCGGCATCATAATATCGGTTAAAACAATATCAGGTCTTTTTTCGCAAAAAAACTGCAAACCCTGCTGACCGTTTTCTGCCACAAAAAGCTCGGTAATAAAACGCTGCAAGATGCGGGTGACCAGCTCACGGGTAACACGCTCATCCTCGACATAAAGCAACGATATGTCATAATGTTCGTTTTCAGGAAATCTCATGGTTGCAGGTCTCCATTCCGGCAGGTTTCACTTAAACTGAAAAATCCTAAAATTGCAAGGAGATACAGTGGAGAAAGTCAGCATTGCCCGCTGCGGCAGCTATCAGCATGATGATATTATCACAGCCTTAAAACGATTACTTGCGCCGTTTGGTGGTATGGAAAGCTTTGTAAAGCCAGGTATGCAAGTACTATTAAAACCTAACATGCTGGCAGCACGCAAACCGGAAGAAGCTGTAACCACCCATCCTGCCCTGGTTGGTGCAGTGGTGCAACTGGTACGCAATGCAGGTGGCACAGCATTGGTGGGCGACAGCCCTGGTATCGGTTCTTTTGCAAAAGTAGGGGATAAAAGTGGCATCTGTAAGGCTGTAGAGCTTGCCGGAGGACAGATGATTGCATTTGATAAAACCAGAACCATCAGCGGCGGCTCAACTTTTCGCTCAATGGAGCTGGCAAGGGCTTACTGTGATGCAGACCTGGTAATTAACCTGCCCAAGCTTAAAACCCACGAGATGATGACCCTTACCTGTGCTGTAAAAAACCTGTTTGGTGCTGTTGTTGGTCCGGCAAAGGCAGGGCTACATCTGACAGCAGGGCACTCAAAGCAGCTTTTTGCACGTCTTTTGCTTGAAATAGCATCTGCAAGGCCAGTGGCACTAACCATTGTGGACGGCATAACAGCAATGGAAGGCAATGGTCCGAGCAGTGGCACACCTCTGCATCTGGGGGTACTATTGGCAGGTGAAAATCCAGTGGCAGTTGATACAGTTGCAGCCCGTATTGCCGGCATTGAACAAAAACATCTGCCAGTGGAACAGGAAGCAGCAAGACTTGAAATGCCAGGCAGCAGCCTGAAGCAGATTGAACTGCTTGGCGAGCAGATACAGATGCCGCTGCAAAAAGCGTTTAAACTTCCGGAAGGGCTTGATCTGCACTTTGGTATTCCCGGGTTTTTGAAACCGCTGTTGCGTAACCAGCTTTCACAACTACCGGTTGCTGATTTAAAACTCTGCCAGCTTTGCGGTATCTGCCGTGATGCCTGCCCGCCGCAGGCAATAACAATAAAAAACAACACCCTTAAAGTGGATAAAGAACATTGCATCCGCTGCTGGTGTTGTCGCGAGCTTTGCCCGTACCACGCCATGAAGCTGCGTAAAGGATTT
>Ga0265295_1001928_pt1 | contig 34749 bp, 27 predicted proteins | sample Munlansysbiofilm_FD_192503 | JGI IMG/M metagenome (GOLD analysis project Ga0265295, IMG submission 192503) | Leachate microbial communities from a municipal landfill in Southern Ontario, Canada - Methane capture system biofilm | ecosystem: Engineered > Solid waste > Landfill > Unclassified ... | reverse complement strand
CAGGCATTTCGAGCGTCAGTGTCAATATCTGAGTCGCCCGCAGTCTTGCCGCGACAATGCGCTGGTAATCGCCCCGCTGCAGAGCATGCAGGTAAGCTCCAGAAAACTAAGCATACTACTGGGGCTAAGCGAAGGCAGTTTTCCCAGACTGGACAAACGCAGCGCCTTTGACCTGCTCGAGCTAAAACCCAGCTTCGAGGACCCCTCGCTGCGCCGCCAGAACCGCCTGGCGCTGTTGGAGGCCATCATGGCCAGCGGCAGCCAGCTGCAAATCACCTATTGCGGCAAATCCGAGCTTAACTCCGAAGAGTTTCCGCCTTCGCCGCTGCTTATCGAGTTAAGGGATTTTCTTGGTGCTGAGAACCTGCCCATAGTCGAGCAGCGTCTTAATGCTCATGACTACAGGTACTATCAGGGCAAGGCGGAACAGCTTTTCTCCTATTCGCAAAGCAACTACAAGGCTGCGCTTAGCCTGCAGCAGTCCCGCGAGCAGGCAAGCAAAAGCGCTGCGTCCAGCGTGGAGCCAGCTGCCTGCGAGGAGATGCCCAGCCCGCTGCCGCAACAGGTGAAACTGGAACAGCTGCAGGAATTCTACAGCAACCCGGCTAAGTTTTTCCTGCGCAAAAATCTGGGACTGTTTTTCATCCGCGAGCTGCCCCGAGAGCTGGAGGAAGATGAGATTTTCACCCTGAACTCACTGCAAAAATATCTGCTGCACTGCTATTTGGTAGATATGTTGCAGCAAAACAGGGAGAATTACGATGAGAATGACCTGCACTACCTGCAGGAACGCGGTCTTCTTCCACTGGGAAAACAGGGGGAATTGATCCTGCAAGAATAGCTGCAAAAAGTCAAAGAAAATTTTTGCATAACAAAAAGAAGAGGAGTTTTTGGCAATATCCCCTATAAGGAGGCATTAAGCAATCCACCACCCGTCAGTGAGTATGGCTGTAATTTCAGTTGGCAAGGCAAGGAGGTCCAGCTTAGCGGCGAGCTACAGATTGACCCGGATCTGGCACGCCAGATTATATTCCGCCCCAGTTCAGGGCCTAAGGGCAAGGACTGGGCCTCCGGCTGGCTGGCGCATCTGCTGGCAAATTGCTGTTATAATGGCGGCATCACTACCTTTTTGGGTTCTTTAGGTGCACCTCAAGCAATAGCTGCTAGTAACAAAGTTCAGGCAAAGGCTCAGCTTCAGTACCTGCTGCAAGTCTATCTGGAGTATCAGAACCGGCCCTATGTTTTTTCCCCTGATGCCGCTGCCGCATACTGGAAGAGCATTAACGGCAACAACGCAGCCGATGCTGCTGAGACCGCTTTAAGCAAGGCGGAGGAGGTGGTGGTGAAGTTCAGGTCGCCCAATACCTCCTGGTGGGAACCCCGCGAGCCTGATCCTGATATGCAGAAGCTCTGGGGCGAGGAAGAGCTGGAGCAGCGCGCCGACTTCGAGGAGAGGATTAGGCTATTTTGGGGCTTGGAAGCAAGAGGGGGGCAGGATAATGACTAATATGCCAAGTTCAAACAACTCGTTTTCAGAGCAGATTCTGCAGACTGGCTTTGATATGAGCGGGCTGCATCTTATTGAAGCCAGCGCCGGCACCGGCAAAACCTACAGCCTACAAACCGTATTTCTGCGTTTGCTGCTGGAAAAAAACATCCCGATTGAGCAGATTGTCGTGGTCACTTTCACTGTGGCTGCCGCCAAAGACCTGAAAAAACGCCTGCGCCAGATCTTGCAGAGCGCCCTCAATATTGCCCAAAATCCTGAGGCCAAGGAGGACAAAGACTATGAGCGCGTTAGCGCCCTCCTCAATTTGCTAAACGACCCGGTCCAGGCCAAAAGAATTCTGCAGCGTGCCTTGTTGGACTTTGATTTGGCCGCCATTCTCACCATTCACGGCTTTTGCCATCGTCTGCTGACGCGCTATGCCTTCCAAGCCGGCCTTAGTCTGGACAGTCTGGAGCTAGGCGCCGGCCAGGAGCGTATCGCCAGGCTCTGCCGAGACTGGATACGCAGACATCATTATCCGGGCACAGCGGACCATGCCAAAGAAATCAACAAGGTTTTCACCTACGAGAATCTTCTGGCTCTAAGCAGCAAGCTGATTGCCAAAAGCAACCTGCACCTGGACTTGGTTGACGAGGGCTTGGCTCAGGCGGCCAGAGCTGTGAAAGAAGCCCACGACGAGGAAGCCAGGCTGAATGAGCAGCTTAGTTATGACGGCCTACTCGCCAACCTTTATCGCGCTCTTCATGACCCCAAGAAAGGGGCACTCTTACGCCAGAGCATAGGCAATGAATTCCAGGCCGCGCTTATCGACGAGTTCCAGGACACTGACCCGTTGCAATGGAAAATCTTTGAGAGCTTGTTTGTCCAGCCTGGACAAGAGAGGCCCTGTTTTATTGTCGGCGACCCCAAGCAAGCCATCTATAGCTTCCGCGGCGGCGATATCCGCACCTACCTGAAAGTCAGCAACAAGGTCGATGAGCAAAACCGGCATCAGCTGAAACGCAATTACCGCTCCGAAGAAGGCTACATCGAGGCCATCAACGAGATTTTTGCCGACCAGGGCGATGAACGCGCTTTTTTGCATGAGCAAATCCGCTATGCCAGCAATCTTGAGGCCGAGGGCCTGGCTGGAGCAAAAGCATTGAAGGTCAATAGTGAGATAGACCCGCGCCCGCTGAAGTGGATAATCAAGGATGCCGCAAGTACAATTGCTCAGCCCGCAGAAATAAATTCAGCCTACGCCCAGACTGCCTTGGAGATATATCACCTGCTGCAGGATGAAAACACCAGCATTGCCGGTGAACCTGTGGCGCCGGGGCAGATAGCTGTGCTCTGCCGCACCAACGACGGTTGCAAAGCGGTGCTCAAGGCATTAAACCAGCTCAATATACCTGCTGTGCGCCTAAAAGGCCAAAACGTTTGGTCTAGTGATGAGGCCAAGTCTTTCCTGGAGCTGCTTTATGCCATTGCCCGACCTTTTAGCCGCAACCATATATACGCCTTTATGCTGGGCACCTGGGGAGCCCTGAAGCGGGAACTGCTAATGCCCTGGCAGGAAAACAAGATCCCCCTGCCCTATGCCGCCCAGCTCTGCCGTAGGCTCGCCAACCGAGCTGAAGTTGAAAACGAAAGCGAGCTGGCTTACGAGCAGGTACTGGAGACCTTTCAAAACCTGCAGGAGCTTTGGCACACATTGGGCTTTAGCAGCTGCTGCCAGGCTGCCTTGCAGGTCTTTGACCTGCCCGTCAGGCTGCTGCAAGAGGAGCAAGGCGAACAAAAGCTGGCCAACCTGAAACAGATAATCGAACTGACCCAGCAGAAGCTTAGCGAACAGCGGCTTAGCCCCGAAGAACTGCTGACCTGGCTGCAGCAAAGCATAGTGGAAAGCAAGAAAGACAGAGAAGGCAAGGAAGGCAGCGAGGCACGCAAAGCCAGCGACAATCCAGCCGTACAAGTAATGACCATACATGGCAGCAAAGGCCTGGAATTCCCAATCGTCTTCGTGCCGGAAATGCATCATAAGGCTGGTGGCGGGTCTCAAGGCCCAATCGAGGCGCATGATAAAGAAGGAAGGCTGCAAGCCGGCATTGCGCCACCCAAAGAAGAGAAAAACCCATACTTTACTGAGCTACAAAACCAGTATAAGCAAGAACAGCTCGAGGAACACCGCCGCCTGACCTATGTGGCTCTGACTCGCGCCATACATGGATGCAGAATACTGTACGATGGCTCCCAGGGAAACAACTGCGATTACTTCTTGCCTGAGAAGGCTGCTCTGCCGGACTCGCTGCTGGACAAGCAGCCCAGCGACTGGAAACAAAAACTGACGGATTTGGCTTGGCAGGGCGAAGCGCCGCCGCCTCTGCAAGCGCCGCCGCCGCGTCCAGTCCTGAAACGCAAAAACCTTATTTCCAGCTTCAGCGCATTTGCGCCCAGCACTCAGGCTCCTGGTCTGCAAATACTGCCGCAGATTTACGAGCATGAAAGCGAGGCAGACAACGATCCGCCAGAAATGCTGCTCTCTGATGCTCAGGAAACCGAGGAGATTGCGGATATCTTCGCATTTCCCGCCGGCGAAAGAACCGGTAATTGCTGGCATGAGATTTTCGAGCAGCTCTCCTTCGACGCTGATGAGGAGCAGATCAAGAACCAAGTGCAGGCTAGCTTGCAGGACTACGGCTTTGCCGGCGGCAAATACGGCGCTGAGCGCCTGTGCGCCGTCAGCGACATGGTGCAAAACACCCTGAATTATCCGCTGCCCGCCCTCGCGAACGCCGGTGTTTTCTCCCTAAATAAGCTCGAGAGCCGCAAATGCATCAAGGAATGGGAGTTTTTCTTTACAGCCAAGCCAGAATTGAATAGTGAGGCACTGAAAGAGGCGATCCGCAAGGATGAGACGCACCGGGGATTCATCGAGGACTTGGCGACACGGAGCTGGAATCGCACTCTGATTGAAGGCGCCATGACCGGATATATAGACCTCTGGTTCGAGCATCAGGGACGTTATTACATACTGGACTGGAAGTCCAACCGCATACAGGGAAAACCGCAAAACTTTGCTGTCAATGAGCTGCATGGCGAAATGTCGCGGCAGCGCTACTGGCTGCAGTATCTCTTCTACACAGTGGCCTTGAATCGCTTCTTGCAAGAAAATTTGCGTGACTATAGCTACGAGAAGAATTTCGGCGGCGTCTATTACCTTTTCTTGCGCGGCCTGGACCAGGAGGGGCAACGCGGAGTTTACGCCTGCCGTCCAGCCCCATCCCTGGTGCAAGAGCTTAGCGAACTGCTGATCAACTAGCCCCCGTCCAAAAAGGTCATAACGCCGAGAGGCCGTTTGTGGCGCCCCTTCAGGGCGCCGGATTCGGGGGGGACTTTTATCCCAGGGTGGCGCTCGGCTCCTACGGAGCCTCGCTTACCCTGGGCTTCATTAGGTTGCCCCTTTCAGGGCACCAAGCCGGCGCCCCTTCAGGGCGCTGGATTCGGGGGGGGGCTTTTATCCCAGGGTAAGCGAGGCTCCTGCGGAGCCTCGCTTACCCTGGGCTTCATTAGGTTGCCCCTTTGGGGCACCAAACGGACTTAATCGCAAAAAAAATTAGATTTCTTTCCAAAAATTGCATTTTTCAGGAGAATTTTGCTTTTGTGGTTAACTAAATCAGGGGCAATATTACTGGTAAAATCAGAATCATCTGATGAATTGTACCGCAAAAAAGAGCTGTTTTATCTTTAGCACAATTTACTACAAGGCATCGTATCCACTTGCGCCGTAGGCGCATAACCATGCTTAACCCCAGGCTTCAGCCTGGGGTGCAGATAGCCATCAAAACCGGCGCCTCGTAGAGGCGCTACTATGGCCCCCCCTTTTTTGGACGGGGGCTATGTACAAGAAAAACCCGGATAAACTGGATAGCAAAAAAGCGAATCTGCTCAGTAAAGTTTAACAATTTATTTTTTCACAATTCCCAAACCCTGTCCAAAATGATAGTGGACACCAAGCCACACTAAGTCACAGCATGAACATGACACTTATGGAAATCTTGAAAAGCTGGCAGCAGGCCAATCTCATTGGGCATTTGGACCTGGCTTTGGCCTCCACGCTGAGCCGCATGAGCGGCACCACTGAGCCTATGCTGCTGTTGCCGGCCTTGCTCGCGCAACAAGGCATGAGCCAGGGCAACAGCTACGCCGACTTAAAGGAGCGCGCCAATATGCAGCTGGATAAAATCCTGCAAGGCTCGCGCCATGATTTCGACGCAGAGGAGTTGAGCAATGAGCTTCAAGCCATACGCCAGCAGAGAAGCCCCTCCTGGGAAGACTGGCGCGATATGCTGCAAAAGGAGCCGGCCGCCAGCATACTCTATGGCAAATATGAGGAGCAATGCCCCTTTGTCTTGATCGAGTCCAGACTCTACATACGCCGTTTCCGCGGTTATGAGCTGGACATCATTGCCAAAAGTAAACAGCTGATGAACACAGGCGTATGCGCCCTGCCCTCGCCAGACTTTAGCCAGGCGCCATATAATAGCCTGGAAGAAGAGCAGAAAGCTGCCCTGCAAAAGGCTCTAGAAAGCCGTTTCAGCATTATCAGCGGCGGGCCGGGCACCGGCAAGACGCATACCCTGGCTGCCCTGGTGCTGCATCTCTTGCAGCAGCCTGAAAGCGCTGGGCAGCGCCTGGCCTTGGCCGCCCCTACCGGCAAGGCCGCCACCCGCGTGCAGGAAAGCCTGCGAAAAAGCCTGGAAAGCATGATGCAGACGCAAAACCAAAACAGCATCGAAGCCGACAGCCTGCCCAAGGCCTACACCATACACCGCCTGCTGGGTAGCCTGCCGAACTCGCCATATTTTAAACATGACGCCGACAATCCACTGGAGCTGGATCTGCTTATGGTCGATGAGGCCAGCATGATTGACCTGCCGCTAATGGCCAAGATGCTCAACGCATTGCCCGAAAATGCCAGGCTGGTCTTGCTCGGAGACGCCTCGCAGCTGGCCTCGGTGGAACCAGGACGGGTCTATGGCGACCTCTGCCGGGCCGCCGACAAGCAAGGCTCGGTCTTGCAGGGCTGCCTGACCGAACTGGTGCGTAGCAGGCGCTTTCCGCCGGAGTCGGTCATCGGCAAGGCAAGCCGAGCAATCAAGGCGGGTGATGCCGAACTTGCCTGGCAAGTGATCAGTGAGGAGAGCCGAAAACCCGCCGCTGAGGCCGGAGCCAGGCTTTTTGAAATATCCGGCCCAGAGCTAGACCTGGCCAATGACAGGAACTTCCAGGAGCTGGTTAAGCAGGGCTATGCCAAATTCTTAGCCGCAAAAACCCCACAGGAGGCATTGCGCCATGCCGCTGACTTTATTGCGCTCACCCCAAGACGCAGCGGCCCATACGGCGTGAAAAAACTGAATCAAATAATACTGGATATACTCTCCGGACTAGAGGGCTTCAACCCGCAAGGGAGCTTTTTTTCACACCAGCTGATTATGATAAGTAAGAACACCCCCGAACTAGGACTCTTCAACGGCGACTGCGGCATCGTCTTTCCGGATCCGGAACAAGAAGACAGGCTCTGCGTCTTCTTCCCCGGGGACAACCCGGAATCGCTCAAAAAACTGCCTCTGCCGCGGCTGCCGGAGCATGAACTAGCCTTTGCGCTGACCATACATAAATCGCAAGGCTCCGAGTTTGAGCAACTGGCCATGATATTGCCGGGAAGCAGCGACTCAGCCCTGCTCAGCAGAGAGCTGCTCTATACCGGCATGACCAGAAGCAAAACGAAATTCTTTCTGTGGAGCAGTTTTGACAACTTCCAAAAAGCGGTTGCCAACCAGACCACGCGCAACTCCGGACTCTACTTGGACCTCTGCGAAAACCCAGACCCTTAGTGTTCCTTCGTGTTTCTTAGTTCCAAGCATGATATAGGGTGCAGCAGTGATACACGGCACGGCGTCAGCACATGACACAGTACCAGTATCAGCACACGGCAGGACACTGGTAGACCTCAGAACATGGCGCGAAGCGCCATACTATAATAACCCTAGGTGCGAAGCGCGGAGCGCGGAGTGCCTAGGGTCAGGCTACCACACAAAACAGCGCCTGAAAGGCGCCACTAAAAGATTAGCCTCAGCAAGTCGCGCCTTCCAGGCGCCGGTTTTTGGGGGACTTTGTACCCCAGGCGCTTCGCCCTTCGGGCTCCGCGCCTGGGGCTACTATAGTATGGCGCTTCGCGCCACTGCCGGCCAGATTAAAAGGGGCGCTTCGCGCCCCGCCTGCAAGACATAAGACGCTCCAAGCTCCGTGTCCAACACAACAAATCACATAAAAGTACAGTATCAGTGTTGCGCACCGGTACTAAGGAATTATGAAAAAACAAATTGTTAAACTTTGCTGAGCAGATTCGCTTTCTTTCTATACAGTATATTCGGGTTTTTTCTTGTACATACTGACCAGAAACAACTCAACTTGACAACTTAAATTTTCACAATTTCTTTGTGTGTCTTAGTGTCCAAAAAACCGCCATGTTTTTCTTTCTTTTGCGCGCTTACTAGGCGTCTTTAGGAATTCTTCTTGACAGCCGCCGCCCCGGCGCTTATTTTTCATTAATGAGCATATTCGCATTTAATGAAAGGGGGCGCCATGTACAAACTCGTATTATGTTTTCTTCTGCTGGCACTGCAAATATCTTACGCCGAAACCAGGGTGAGGCGCAGCTTTAGCAAAAACCCGGTTTATGCCGCCGACACCCTGACGGTCAGCCTGCACATAGATTTGGACTCTGTCCCCGCGGCCTTGATAATCAATGAGTATCTGCCAGAGGGTCTGGTTTTTATGCAGGCCAGCTGGAATAACAAGGTTTTCCAGCCATTGCGGCAAGGCAATCAACTCAAATGGCTTTTTGCTGCGCTAGGAACCCCGGCCTCCAGCGGAATCTTGAGCTACAGCCTGCAGCTAGATGAGAGCAGTCCGCTACGCCTAGAGTTTTTCGGAACTTTCGAGACCAGCCAGGGCAGGATGCTGCCCATAGACGGCGACTGGGAATTGCTGGCAAATATGCCAAAGCTGGAAACACCCGGTTTTTTCCCGGAAAGCGGCGCGGTTTTTGAGGAGGAGCTGCTGGTTAGCATACAAAGCAGCGGCGCAGCGGACGAGGAAATATACTTTTGCCTGGGTGACTGGCGTTATTGGCAAAACTGGCAGCCTTACCAGGGGCCTTTTTATATACGACATAGCGAGCAAGTCACTGCCGAACTCTGGCACGAGGCTAGTCAAAGCAACATCGAGGCGCGCTCGGAATATTGGCGCCGCTGCGCATACAGCCTGCAGTGGCAGGCTGGCTGGAACCTGCTGGGTCTCCCCCTTATTCTGCCCGCAAATGAATGGGAAAAGCTTGCTGGGGAAGAGATCAGAGAACTAGATTGCGAAGCGGCGCCGGCATTTTGGCTCTACGCCAGCAAAGCCGGCAGTCTGCGCCTCTGCGGCCTGGAGCCTATAATGCGTGGTTTGCCGGCCAGCGCCAAGCCTCAGTGGCAGCTAATTACGCCGCAGGGTCTTGAAGCGCTTCATGCAGCAAGCGGGCTCTTCTACGAATGGCGACAGCAGGCATTTCGACGAACTGAGCTGCTTCTGCCCGGCAAGTCCTATTATGCCTGGATACCGCAATCTGGAATTGGACACTAAGACACACGAAGGGACACGAAGGCACACTAAGTCGTTTTTGCCTAAAACAGCATCCACTTTCTCTTAGTGTGCCTTGGGTCGGCTAAAATCAGGACAGTCTGACCAGCTCGCCGCCATTGTCCAGCGAGCGGTTAGCCGCCAGGGTAAGCTCGAGGTTCTTCACGGCCTCGCTATAACTAGAGAGTATTTGCCCCTGGTCATCATCAAGTATAGCGTCAATAAAGGCAAGCTCGCCTTCCATGCCGTAGTCGTTACCTACCTTGCAAAAGACATTGCGGTTTTCTTCCTTGATGCTCAGGCTGACACGCTCCACATATTCAAGGTGACTCGTCTTGGCAAAGGCCTCTATGCCGCACTTGGAGCCAGGGCCTTGCACAAAGCAGCCGCTGTATATGGTGCCAATCAAGCCGCTTTCAAATTTCAAATTGACGGCGGAGGCGTCTTCGGTGTCATAGTTTTCAATACCGCACATCAATCCGCGGCGCCCAAAGGCCTGCACCTCGGCCACTTCGCCAAACAGGTTGCGGCACATATCAAAAATATGTATGGTCTGCTCCACGGCCTGGCCGCCGGAGGTCTTGCGGTTGCGCCACCACCAGACTCCGGGCATGCCGCCCACCCACCAGCCGGTGAAAAAGCCCACCTCGTTGGTGTTCACCCAATTTTGCATGGTGGGGACGAAATCAATGTAACGGTCTTGAAAGCCTGCGGCATTAATCAAGCCCTTGTCATTCAAGGCTTTTTCAACTTTTTGCGCATAGGCCAGGTCCAAGGCGACCGGCTTCTCCACAAAAAGATGGCAGCCCTTCTCGATGGCCATCAGCTCCATGCCGTCGTGGGCGCAAGGCTCCACACAGATATAGACCGCGTCAAGCTCTTCGCGGTTAAGCATCTCGCGATAGTCCTTGTAGGCGGTCGCTGAAAAACGCTTAGCCGCTGCCGCGGCACGCTCATCAATCAAGTCGCAGACCGCAGTGATGCGTGCCTCCGCCAATTTTTCAGTGTAATGATTGAAGTGATAGCCTGCAATGCCGCCACAACCGATAAAGCCGACTTTTAATACCGCGCTGGACATCTGAGTCTCCTGAATTGAGTGTACTGTGAACGTAGCGAAAGGAACTAGAAAAGTAATTCAATTATTGTAATGCCAACTACAGAAAAAACAAGTTCTCCTAGGAACATGGACTACGTTTCAGAAAAAAATCTTCTGTCCTTCTATGCCCTAGTGTGTCTTCCCGTGTCTTCCTGTGTCTTCTTGTGTCTTCCTGTTCTCCCTTTGCTGTAGAGAACTCGCCCTATATATTTTTTCTCAAAAAACTTATCCTCAAAACACCTTGCAAAGCAGCTCCGGCGCTTTATATTATTTTCTTCACAAGTTCAACTGTTTTTACGGTGAACCCCGTGCAATCCGGGGGCTGTCGCGCAACTGTGAATGGCATTATTAGCCATGAGTCAGAGCCCGTAATTTGTACTTGTTCAACAGCGTATTTGTGCGCGAAACACAAGGAAGCACTTATGCAGACGCCATCATTGCGCTTAGAGCGCGGCTCCAAGTATTTTACCCTCATTGAATTGCTGGTCGTCATCGCGATTATCGCCATTTTAGCGGCCATGCTTTTGCCGGCTTTGAGCAAGGCTCGCGAGCGTGCCCTGAGCATAGTGTGCGCCGGCAATCTTCGGCAGCTGGGTTTGGCCTTCACCATTTATTGCTCTGAAAACGACGATTACATGGTTCCTTTGGCTGACGAGGCCAACCTGCGCGCCTGGTGCGGCACGCGCAGCAGCGACACTGAGGCATTCAAACCCGAAGGCGGTCTGGCTGACTATCTTACCCGCGACAAGCGCATCAAGCAATGCCCGCTCATGCACAAGTATGCCAAGGACGACAGTCCCTACGGAAACAACCTGGGCTGCGGCGGCTACGGTTATAACGGCAACGAATTAAGCTCTTGCTGGACCAGTCACAACCGCATCACTCAGGTGCGCCAGGCCTCCAGAACCATCGCCTTTGCCGATTCGGCGCAATTCAACAGCCCAAGCCAGGTTGTCGAGGTCTACTCCATCAGTGCGCCTTACACGGTCTGGGGTGACGCCTCGCCGGATATGCATTTCAGGCATGGCGGCAAAACCAATGCCTGCCGGGTTGACGGTCATGTCAGCCTCGAAGCTTTGAGCTACACGCACTCTGGCTACAGCGGCATTAGCAGCGCCGACCTGAAGAACGTCTACAAGCTAGGCTGGTTTGGCGGCGGCAAAGAGGACGCACAAAAAATATTCCTGATTAAATAGACCATTAGTGTGCCTTCGTGTGCCTTCGCGTCCAAAATCCAGTGCACTGCAAGCCATGAACTGCAAAAATTCAAGCAGCAATGCGGGTCTCTTGCTGGCCGGTTTTTTCGCATTGACAGTCTTTCTCTGCCAGTCCTGCAAAAAGCCTGGGTCTCTGCCTGATTCTGGCGCTCAAGCATCTACAGTCCTCAAGCCTCCGAGAATCATTTCTCTGGCTCCGGCTCTGACCGAGCTTCTTTACGCCTTGGGTCTAGGCGAGCAGGTGTTGGCGGTGAGCAATTATTGTCAGTATCCGCCAGAGGTCAATAGTCTGCCCAGGGTGGGGGCGCTTTTGGACCCCAATCTGGAGGCCATCCTGCGTTTACAGCCCGACTATGTCCTGCTCTACGCCAAGCAGGCTGCACTTGCCGAGCAGCTGCGTCGCCTGGGTTTGCGGCCACTGTTGATGCCGGGCAACAAGCTGGCTGACATCTATGAAAGCATAGAGCTACTAGGGCAGAGCTTCGAGCAGCAGGAACAAGCCCAAAGCTTGTTGACCAATATGCGGCAGCGCTTTGCCAGGCTGCAAAGCTCCCGCCCTGTCAATATTTCCAGCCCCGGCGTGCTGCTGGTGGTCTGGCGCGAAAGGGGCTTGGGCACTCTGAAGAACATCAGCGTGGCCGGCAATGACGGTTTTTACAGCGAGATGCTGCAAGCCATAGGAGCAAAATTGCTGCCCGCCGACATGAAGCTGGAGTATCCCAGCCTGGGGCCGGAAAGCATACTGCTGCTTAATCCCGATATAATCATCGAAATCGCGCCGGAGCTGGCGGCCAAAGAGCCTGCTGCCCTGCAAAACGCCAAGGATGACTGGCGGCGCCTGCCAGAATTGAAGGCCTATCAAAATAAAAACATATATATATTGACCGATGATTTCATGGCGCTGCCCAGCGCAAGATGCATCATGGCCGCCGAAAAACTGGCCGAAACCATAGCACAAGCCCAAGCCGCGCCTTAGTGTGTCTTCGTGTGCCTTTGTGTCTCTTCGTGTCCTCCCCCCTTCGTGTGCCTTAGTGGCTCAAAGACTTTTTGGTCGCGGTCTACCTTAGTGTGCAATTCTCAGTAGGCCAGCACCACATAGCTGGGCATTCCCATGATCTGGTATTGCTTGAGCAGTGCGGCCACCAGGGGGTCTTTGCTGTCATCCGCCAGAAATTGCACCGGCACAAAGTCTTCCAGTTGCGCTCTTACCCCGGGGTCCTGAAACGTCGTTTTTTTCATCGCCGTACAGCTTTTACAAGTCACTCCCCAGAAATATACCAGCAGCGGCTTCTCTTCGACTTTTGCTACTTGCAGCGCCTCGATCAAATCGCCATGCCAGCCGTCCAGACTTTGGCTAGCGGCCTGCGGGCCGGACTGCATTTTGAAGAGGCTGAAAGCCATATAGGCATAATACAGGGCAAAAAGCATAATAAGCAGTCCCATGACCTGTTTGACCCGCTCCATCCAGGCTCCGGGTTTGGGCAGTCTGGAAAGACCGGCGCCCAAAATAGGCCAGGGCAAGGCCATGCCCAGGCCTAGCAACAATGGCAGGAAAAGACCGACAAAGTTGCCTTTGGCATAAAGGTCGGTGGCCAAAAGCAGTACCCAGATAAGCACCGGCGCAACACAGGCGCCGGCCAAGAGGGCTGAAATCGCACCGAGTAGTAATGCCGCCAGCCAGGGATTGTCAGACTTGCCGCCGGAGCCGCGGAAACGTGAAAAATCCAGCAAAAAGACGTCAAACATGGATAATGCCAGGAAGACAAAGACGGCGGCCACAATCAAATTGAACCAGGCGGAGGAATTGATGGCGCCAAAACGGCTGCCAGTCAAGACCACAAGCAAGCCAAGCAGCCCATATACCAGAGCCATGGCCGAGCCGTAAAGCCCCCCCAAGAGCAGGCCGCGCGCGCGTCCCTGGCCGCCGGCGCTGCCGGCACCGATAATGCTTAGGTTGATTGGTATCATGGGCAGTATGCATGGGGTCAGGTTCAGCATCAGTCCCAGGGGAATAATAAGCAGGGCTGCCAGCAGCAGGCCATAGCGTGCGAAGACGCCGGCCAGCAGGTTTTCCTCCGCCTTGGCGGCCTTTCCGGCTTTGGCCGCCTCCAGCCAGGCGCTGAATTCCTTGGCGTTTATATAGCCGCTGTTGCTGCCCAGCAGTCTAATTCCGGCGCTGTATTTGCGCCAGGCGCCCAGCTGCTCGCTGTCGGCGTCGGCCAGCTTATATTCGATGCCGGCCATTCCCGGTAATGCGGCCTCGCCAAACCCGGTAAAGCTAAAGCTTTTTTGTTCCGGCAAGTAGCACATGCCTTTCACGCAACCCTGGTAGCTGAGCACGATTTGCAGGGGGAAGACTATGCCTTCAAGCTGATATTCAATATCGCCGCTTTGTTTATAGACCATGCCCTCCTCCTCGGACTCCAGCACTGCGCGCATGCCGCCGCCGCGCCGAGCCACTACGCCGTCAGGCAGGCTCAAGTGCATCTGCGCCTCATACAAATAGGCCTCGGCAGGTATGTCCAGCATAAGGCGTAACTTGCCATGCCGCGCCGAAGCAGGACTAGCCGATAAACTGGCCTCAATGTTGAAGTGCTCAGCCGCAAAAAGAAAAAAGGGAAGCAGACAAACAACGAAAACATGGCTAAGGTATCTAGGCATCTATACTCCTCCAGACAACTTGTAAAATCTCTAAATTACACCAATTTATATGCTTGCTGTTTGGACAGGACAAATCGGGCCGGGGTTCCAAAGCAAAACCTAACGGCAAATAAGCCACTGATTTGTACCCCCATAGCATCAGGCTCAAAAGACAATTTGCGTTATAGTATAGAGCAAGTCCTAAGCGCTAAGACCCGACAGGCTAAGCAATACCGCAACTGCGTTCGAACTGCCTCGTGTGACTTAGTGTGTCTTAGTGTCCAAATTTCTGCCAGCATTTTTTGACGGGTTCTAGCCATGCATCGCACATAGTAAAGGAATTCCAAGTATGTTCAAAGCGCTCCCATTTTGCCTACTGCTTTTTCTCGCCCTGCTTTTCCAGTCCTGCGATTCCAAGCCTGCCGCCAAGGCGTCCTCGGCCTCGCCCGCCTCGAGCGGCCTGCCCGCTCTTTCCGCTGATCTTGCTGCCTTAGAGATTAATTATCCCATAGCGCATGAGGGTGCCCAGCCAGGCGTTTGGACCAGTGATTACCAGGCGGCGCTGAAGCTGGCCGAGCAGGAACAGCTTCCGCTCATACTCAACTTTACCGGTTCGGACTGGTGCCGCTACTGCAAGCTGCTAGTGCGCGACGTGTTCTCACAGCAAGAATGGCAGGACTGGGTCGCCGACAAATTCATCCTCGTGCACCTGGATTTCCCCCGCAACCAGGAGCTTACCAACGAAAAGCTGATGGCGCAGAACAACGAGTTGCGCGAGCAGTTCCAAGTGGAAGCCTTTCCCACGCTCCTGGTTCTGGAGCATGACGGCAGCCTGCTGGGGCAAGTAGAGATGCGCGAGGACAACTCGGTGCTCACCGTGCAACGCAACCTGAGAGCCATCAACCGTCGCCGCAAAACGGTAGTGCAACAAATGATTGCCGCCCTGCCCGAGGCCGAGCGCCAGGAAGTGCAGGCCATGTACGACAAGGTGCAGCAGGACAGCAAGAAGCTAAGCGACATGGCCAAGGAACATGAAGAGAATATGCGCAAGCTGCAACAGGGCATTATCGACATGAGCGAGAAAACCGAAAAAGCCATCGTTGACAGCATAGTGGCCCGCTTGCCAGCCGAAAAACAAGCCGAGTATCAAAAGGCAAAAAAAGAAATGCAGGAGCTAAGCGAACAGCTTAGCCAATGGCTGGAAAAACAACCAGAGCAGTCCGAGCAAAATATCATGCTATACAGAAATTTCCAAAAGCAACTACAAGAGCAGAGCGACCGAATCGCAGACCTCATCGACAGCGACTAACATAGGCTTTATGCTAGACGAGGATTGTTTGTGTCTCTTCGTGTCTCTTCGTGTCTCTTCGTGTCTCTTCGTGTCTCCCATCCTGTCAGCTCCTTGCTGCACCGCCATGCCCACCTATAGCATATTCACACTAGGCTGCCGCCTCAACCAGGCCGATTCCGCCCTGTTGGCCGGCAATCTCGAACAGCATGGCTTCAGCGCCCTGCCCTGGGGGCAGGCCGCCGACTTGCTGCTCATCAACTCCTGTACGGTAACCGCGGTGGCCTCGAGTAAAACGCGGCAGCTTTTACAGTCCGCCCGCCGTTTTGCCCCGCAGGCCTATATTGTGTTGCTGGGTTGCGATGCCAATGCGGAGTCTGAACGCTGGCGGCAATGCCCTGAATTGGACCTGTTGCTGCCCAACCCCAAGCCGCAAGACCTAGTCAGCCTGCTGCCGCCAGTGCTGCGCCGCGAAAACCAGCCCGTAGTGGCACAAAGCCCCCCACAAGTTGAAGGCTTTACCCTGGAAGGCTGCGGCGAGCATGGAAAACGCACCCGGGCGACCCTTAAAATCCAGGAAGGCTGCGATTTTCACTGCAGCTACTGCATCGTGCCGCAAACTCGCGGACCGGCGCGTTCAAGACAGCTAGATGACCTGCTGCGCGAAGCAGAAATGCTCTTGCAGCGAGGCTATAGGGAGCTAGTAATCTCCGGAGTTAATATCGCCTGCTACGAAAACAAGGGAGCCGACCTGCCCGACCTGCTGGCCAGGCTGCTGCAGCTGGGCAAGGGATTCCGCCTGCGACTAGGCTCTACAGAACCCGGACCCTGCCTGCGTAAACTCGTGGACCTGATGGCTGAGCAAAGCCAAATATGCCGTTTCCTGCACCTGCCCCTGCAATACGGCGAAGACAGCATACTGCAGCGCATGGGAAGACATTACGACTGCCAAACTTACGAAAACAGCGTACGCTACGCCATAGAAAAATTACCGGGGCTTTGCCTGGGCAGCGACCTGATCCTGGGATTCCCAGGTGAAACAGATGAGAACTATGCCGCCTGCCTAGACTACGTGCGCAGCATACCCTTTGGCCTTCTGCATATCTTCCCATATTCACCGCGACAGGGTACCGCTGCCGCCAAAATGAAAAACAGGCCGCCAAGCCCAGTAGTCAAGGCCCGGGCCGCTGAAATGCGCAAAATCGCAGCACACAAAGAGAGAGAATTTGCCAAATCACAGATAGGAAAAAATTTACCGGTGCTTTTGGAAAAGTCTAGCCCTGGCGCACAAGGCTGGTCGGACAACTATTTGCAGATACGGCTGAAAGGTCCAGAAAAACTCGCGGTCAACACAATTGTCCAGGCAAGAGCCTGTCAATACCTGGGCAAACGCAGCCTGGGCGCCGAAATCCAGAGCGCTTGAAACATACTGTTCAGACCCCATCCAAAAAAGGTCATAACGCCGAAAGGCCGTTAGTGGCGCCCCTACAGGGCGCCGGATTTGGGGGGGCTTGTACCCAGGGTGGCGCTCGGCTCCTGCGGAGCCTCGCTTACCCTGGGCTTCATTAGGTTGCCCCTTTGGGGCACTAAATAGACTTAATCTCTGAGAAAAATTAGAATTGCTTCCAAAAACTATATTTTGTAGAAGAATTTTGCTTTGTGGGTAACCTGCCAGGGGCAATACTACTGGCAAAATCAGAATCATCAGATGAATTTTGCCGCAGAAACGAGTCGTTTTATCCCTTAGCACAATTTGTTACAAAATAGCGTATCTACTTGCGCCGTAGGCGCATAACCATGCTTAACCCCAGGCTTCAGCCTGGGGTGCAGACAGCCACCAAAACCGGCGCCTCGTAGAGGCGCTACTAGCCCCCCCCCCTTTTTTGGACGCGATCTAGATTCAAAACTCTCGGCGTTTTTATTGCTTTATGGCGCAAAGCATGATATATTAGGCAATCTGCTTATACACCTTTGTTCCTTTTCAATTATCATTAAAGAAAGCGCTGGTTGATTTTATGAGCCTAGACTGGTCGAATCTCGGTTTTGCCTATCAAGAAACAAACTGCCATATCCGTTACATTTGGAAAGACGGGGTTTGGAGCCAGGGCGAGCTGGTCGAATCGCCGTATATCAATCTGCACATCGCGGCCACCGCCTTGCATTATGGGCAGTCCGCCTTTGAAGGGCTGAAAGCCTTCCGGCACAAGGACGGCAAGATACAGGTTTTCCGCGCCGACATGAATGCCGCGCGCATCAATTCCTCGGCCAGGCAGATCATGATGGCCGAGCTGCCCGAGGAGCTGTTTCTCGATGCCGTGCGCCGGGTCATATTGGCCAACCAGGAGTTTGTGCCGCCCTACGGCAGCGGCGCCAGCCTTTATATACGCCCGCTGTTGTTTGGCTCCGGCCCGCAGATCGGGGTCAATCCCTCGCAGGAATACACTTTTATCGTGCTGGTCACCCCGGTGGGTGCATATTACAAGGGCGGTCTCACCCCCATGCGCGCCATAGTCTCCACCGACTATGACCGTGCCGCTCCGCATGGCACCGGGCATGTTAAGCTGGGCGGCAACTACGCCGCCAGCCTGCTGCCGCATCATCTTGCCAACCAGGCCGGCTTTCCCATGAGCCTCTACCTGGACCCGGTAGAGCACAAGTACATCGAGGAGTTTGGCACATCAAATTTCCTGGCCATTAGCAAGGACGGCAAGTACCTTACCAGCAAATCAAAATCGATACTGCCCAGTATCACTAACGAAGGGCTGTGCCAGCTGGCCGCCCATCTGGGCATGCCGGTGGAAAGACGCTGCATTGAATTTGCCGAAATCGAAGACTTCGCCGAGGTCGCCGCCTGCGGCACAGCTGTGGTCATCACCCCGGTGAATGAGATCGTGCACGGCGAGCGGGTCTACAAGATAGGGCCTGCCGAAGGTGCCGGACCTATGCTGCAAAAGCTCTACAACCACTACACCGCCATCCAATGGGGTGAACAGGAAGACCAGTTTGGCTGGCTTAGCGCCGTGACAGAATAAAGCCGCAGTAAAAAAGAAAGCCCCAGGCGCCGCATAAGCCCTTAGTGTGCCTTCGTGTCCCTTCGTGCCTCTTCGTGCCTCTTCGCGTCCTCCCCCTTTCGTGTGCCTTAGAGGCTCAAGGGCTTTTTGGACGCGTTCTAACTAGGCGCAGCCATAACCTAACCGCTGACTCCCATACCAATAATTCGACTGCCCGGAACGTTTTCCTGTTGTCTGGGTGCAGTCAAACCCGGAGGACCCAGTGCCTGCAAAACCAATCAGCATCGCGCAAAATGAAATCGCTCTCGAGCAACAGCTTCAAGACTACGACCAGGCCAATGACCGCCAGCTCATGAAGCTTATGATCGCCGGCGACACCAAGGCCTTCGAGGCTATCTTCTACCGCTACGAAACACGCCTGGTAGCCTTCGCCTGCAAATACATGAACTCGCCAGACCTGGCCAAAGATGTATGCCAGGAGGTTTTCCTGAAACTCATCGCAAAACCGCCTTCAACCCTGGTGTATGACAACCTCGGCCCATGGCTCTTTAAAGTGACCAGAAACCTGGCCATAGATAAACAAAGAAGAAGAAAATTCGAGGTCACCGGCGACGAACTGAATTTCTGCGAAGTGCGCGAAGACCGCACCCCGCTGAAAACCCTGAGCGCCCAAAATGACGCCAAGCTAATACGCAAGCTGGTCAACCAACTGCCCCGCGACTTGAGAGATGTGGTCGAACTGAGAATAGACGGCGAAGTGCCCTTTAAAGAAATTGCCCAAATACTGGACATTCCACAGGGGACCGCGCTGTGGCGCATGCATAGGGCAGTGGGAATTTTGCGCCAGCAATGGAGAGAATATGAGTCAGCAGCTTTGTGAACGCTTTAGAGAGCAAGCCATGCGCCAGGGTATGCAGGGAGCAGCAGCCCAGCTCTGGCGCAAACACAGCAAAACTTGCCTGGCCTGCAAAAGCGAAATATATATATTGGAAACGCTTTGCCGCGAGAGCCAGGACAGCCGCCAGCATATCTCCGCGGCAGCCTATGGCAACCTGCTCAATACGGTCAATCAGCTTTACGGAACGAGAAAGCAAGCAGCTTGGACAAGCCGGCTGTGGAGCTTCTCGCGCAAAGCCCTGGCTCTGGCAGCAATGCTCATCATGATGTTCAAAATCGCCGCACCCATGCATAAAATGAGCAGCGAAGAGCAAGGCAAAGCAGAACAAAGCAGAAGCCCTAGTGCCGAAGAAATATTCAGCGACAGCTTCCAGACCGGCGCCGACCAGGGACTAGTCATCGCCGCACAAAAAAATGACGAGGCCAGCGCTGAAATACAATGCCTGCCGCTGAAAAATGTATTTGAAGACATTTCCGGCAACCGACTGGAACTCGAGCTGCAAAAATTGCGCGGCTCGGTTTCCGAGCGGATTAACTTATACGGCGAGCTGTTAGACTTAGAGCTGGAAGGCAAGCTCTGAGCTGGCCAGTTTTGGGACGCCAAGTCGCACTGGCCTGGCATTTTCTTCCTTCTGCCCTGGGCTTCTTATTCGTTCAAGAAGTCATCCCAGAAGAGAAAATAGTTGATTTGGTCGATCCTAGTACGCGTATTGCCGAGCACATCGCCGCGCTTGGCAAAGTCCTGCGCCAGTCTTCGGGCCTTTTTTTCATTGCCGGCTTTTTCGGCGGCCTCGATTTGGGCATCCACCTTGGCCTTTTCGGCGAGCACCTGCTCCAGCTGCCGGTCCAAGGGGCGTCGCAGCTTGCGCGCCTCGCGTACCATGTCTCTTTTGATTCTATACACCGACTTGTCTAGTTTTTCAATCTCTCTGCGGTTTTTGCGCTCCTGCTTGGGGTCGTCGTTCAGTTCCAGCGCGTGTTTTTTCCGTATCTGTATACCCAGCTCATCGTATGAGGCTGCCAACTCCTTGTGGCGTTTGCGCGCCTGCTCCAAATACTGCCCTACCAGCTTAGGGCGCTTGTCGGGCATCTCCAGTTTCTTGAAAAGCTCTTCCTCCCGGTTATCCTGCTTGCCCAGCAGAGGGCCTTGAGCCGCATTGTCTTGCTGAGCCACAAGAGGGCTGGCCAAAGCCAGCAGCAAAGTTACGGCAAAAACAAAACGTATAGGGTTGAATGGGGATCGCATCTTTAACCTCCAGTAAATAATAAAAACCACAAAACACTATATAAATGTAGCCAGTCACGGCGCTTTGTCAAGCAAATTTGCGAAAACCTGCTACTCAATTTCTTGCTGAAATTTCAATTTTAGACGAAGACGACTTGGTGTGCCTTAGTGTAGCTTTGTGTGTCTTAGTGTCCAATAACCCGATTTGTTTTCAGGCTTTTCCATGACCGGCCTTACCCCCCATAAGCAAGCTTGCAAAGTCGTCTTGAAGTATGCCTTGCGCATTTCATCTCTCGTTTTCATAGGTTCGATTATGTCTCTTAGCATTCTGGCCAGCTTTGCTGAAAAAATAATTTTCCAGCCACCGCACTGGCATGGCATGCCGGAGCAACCATTTTTTCTGGACTCCGGCTCTGAACGCATCGCCTGCCTTTATTACCAGGGCACTGAGCCTTATGTCATTTTATATAGTCACGGCAACGCTGAAGACCTTAGCAGCGTACGCCATAAACTACAGGCCTACCGGGAGCAGGGCTACTCGGTCATCGGCTATGACTATCAGGGCTACGGAGCATCCAGCGGCAAGCCCAGTGTGGCCGGAGCCTGCCGTAACATAGAAGCGGTGTATAAATATCTGCTGGAGGTAAAAAAGCTGGAGCCGCGGCACATACTCCTAGTGAGCTATTCGGTGGGTAGCGGGCCTACCTGTTGGCTGGCCGGCAAATACCCCATAGGCGGCCTCATCCTTGAAGCACCATTTGCCAGTGCCTTTCAAGCAGTGCTGCCCTTCGCAGGCTTCCCCGGTGACCGCTTCCTCAATCAGGAGCATATACAAAAATGCCAGGCACCCTTGCTCATTATTCACGGCACCAGAGACCGCATAGTACCGGTGCGCAACGGCAAAAAGTTGTATCGCCTGGCAACGAGCCGAAAAAAACTCGTCCTGGTGCCAAAAGCGGGACACTATGACTATGCCGAACGCCTGGGGCAGCAGCGCTATTGGCAATATTACCGGGAATTCACGCAGCAGCTAAAGTAAACCCGGCCTAAAGTCAATTTTGTGAAAACTTAGTGTGTCTTAGTGTTCAAATTCCCACCGCCAGTTCTCAGCATCCTAGAGTTTTCCTTTGTCCGGGTCCTTTTCCAGCTTCATATAGCGCGGGTCTAGCAGATGCGCCAGTCTGAGATCACTCATGGAATGCAACATGGCGCTGCGCAGGTTGGGGAATTGCTCTTCAAGCTGTTCCAGAAGCCTTTCAAGATAGGCGCGATCACCTTTCTTTTGCAGAGCTTCCTCGTAGGGACATGACTTTATCGGTGGAAATAAAAACGGCTTGGCAGCGGCATGCAGCTCTGCCTTGCTTAGCAGGCACAAAGGCCTGAGCAGGCGTTTGCTCGAGTTGTCCGCGGCGACATTAGGCCCCATGGTTTTCAGTCCGCCGCCGCGAAAAAGAGACATCAGCAAGCTGCAACACAGATCGTCAAGATGATGCCCCAGCACAATTTTATTGCAGCCTAACTGGTCTGCCAGCTGATGCAGCTGCCCGCGCCGCAAACGCGAGCAGAGCGAACAGGGGCGTTGCTCGGCATTTTTTTCCTTGAGCAATGCCGCGCCGTCTATACACTGCCAATGCAGCTGCCAGCCTTGCGCCAGGGCATATTGGCGCAAGGCGGCGCGATTCACGCTGGTAAAAGACAAATCGATGAAGGCTGGCAGCAGCTCAAAATGGAAAGGGGCACGCTTCTGCAGCCTTGTCATAATATGCATAAGCAGCAAGCTGTCTTCACCGCCACTAATACCCAGAAGCAAGCGGTCTCCGGCAGCAAGCATATCATATTTTTTGCTGGCCTGCGCGGCAAGCTTGCAGGCCTTGCGAAATGGCCGGCTGTTAAATGGAGTTGTTTCACTCAAGTTGCTTGCTGGTCCTTCTACAATTCCAAGACTTCGAATAATCTGTTTTTATCTCAACAAAACAGAAACACGCAATAAAATAGTATGAAAAGCGCAAATTCCCTGCTAAAATTCTAATTTCAGACGAAGACTACTTGGTGTGTCTTCGTGTGTCTTCGTGTGCCTTCGTGTGCCTTACCGCTCGAGGGCAGGCAATATGCACTCATTTTCCTGCAATTGCCGATAGCACCAAAGCCAGAGCTGTTGCCAGTTTTCCTCCTGTAATACCGGCATGTCGCCGCCAGCCGCCATTTCCAGCAACACGGTGCACTGTGTCAGCTCCTGCGCGCTGAGTGCCTTCACATCGAGCAGCCCGGCCTCCAGAAGAAAAGTCAGGCAAACCCCAGTGAGCACTGCCGCTGGGCTTTGGACTTTTGCGCTCAGGCGCTGCAAGGCCACCTGCATGGCGCAGAAATATTGTGGCTGCGCCAGTTCCGGCATAGTGTTGGCCAAGGAAAATTTCGCCAGCCAGCAGGCACATTGAAAGCGCCTGTAGTCCTGGCTTAGCCGCGAATGCTCGGCCAGACATTCTGCCGCTTCACTGTAAAAAAGCTCGCCCTTGCCGCGCTTGTAGTTAATGCGCAGAAGGCGAAATAAATCAAAAACAGGAAAGCTGTCCTTTCCCTTGCCCGAGGGCAGGCGGACGAAAAAACCCATCTGCCCTAGTTGTGGAGTGATGCCGCTCACGATGATGCTGCCGCCTTGATAAGGCACCGAGCGCAGCAGCAAAAAAAGCGTTTCGCCGCATCTGTCATCAGTATGGGCACCCGCTTCAGTCATGCAGCTGCCAGCTAAATGCTTCTCGCAGCAGGCTGGCGGCAAACTGCGCATCGCAGCAGGCATTTTGCAGCAGCCCCAGGCTATACTCGAGATCCTTGACGGAGATGCACTCTTCCGGACTGTGGTTGCCCTCCGAGGCGATAAGCAGCGGCAAAACCAGAGCCGGAGATCCGGCGGCGGGAAAAGCCCTGGCATCCGTGCCGCTGAAATTATAGACCTCATATTGCAGTGGCAGCTCGTATTTCTCGCAAAGGCCCAACAGCGTATTTTTAACCTTGTTAGAGAGCAGCACTGTGCGGTCGCTCAAGGTGAGCACCGGGCCATGCCCTAGCCTGACCCCCTGCTCTTTGCTCGCATAGGTGGCATCAAGGCAGATAACCAGGTCGGCCTGCATTTGTGCCGCTAAAACAGCGGCGCCAAAACCAGTGAATTCCTCCGCAGAGCTAAGCGCCAGGCTCACCTGGCAGGCGCAGTCCGCATCATCCAGCCTGGAAAACAGCTCGCAAAGCAAAAAACAGCCTGCTCGGTTGTCAAAAAAAGGCGCCTTGAGCAAATCCGCCTCCTGCTTGAAGCTCGGTGCAAATGCCACTCGCATGCCTTGCTCTACCTCAAGCCCTTCAGGTATCTTGAAGCAATAGTAGTCGGCCGCCAACCCTATGTTTTCCTCATCAATGGCGGCCTTGAGAGTGACAGGCACTTTGCCATCGCTGGTTTTCAGCATGGCCGCAGTCTTTTTAGTCGGAACCTGCGCAGCTCCCAGGGCAATAACCTTGGCAATCTGCTCACTAACTGATTGCACCACGAAGCCAGGCGAATCGGCATGAGCGCAAATCAGCAGGCGCGGACGCTGCTCTGACTGACTGCCGCACTGCTCCACCACATAGGCATAGCGCCCAAAAGCGCGCGCCTGCCAGCCAGGCCCCTGGCAGTGACGGGCAAACAGAGCCATCACCTCATCTTCTTCGCCCGGCGTGGCATGACAAAAAACCAACTCGCGTAAAAGAGCTAAATTCATAGAAAGCCATTAAGCATAGGTGAAAGTAAACCGAGCCAACACGCGGGCATAAAGTAGACTCTGTACAAAAAGCGCATAACGCCGAAAGGCCGTTAGTGGCGCCCCTACAGGGCGCTGGATCCGGGGGGGGGCTTTTGCCCTGGGCTATCTTAGGTTGCCCCTTCGGGGCAACATGTGTCAGATTCTCAAGAAAAAATTGAAATTTCTGCCAAAAAATGCGTTTCTTCAGGAAAATTTTGCTTTTGAAGGTACCTAACCAGGTCAACACCACAGGAAAAATCAAAATCATCTGATAAATTGTACCGCAGAAAAGAGCTGTTTTGTCTTTAGCACAGTTTACCGGAAAATATCGTATCTACTTGCGCCGTAGGCGCATAACCATGCTTAACCCCAGGCTTCAGCCTGGGGTGCAGGCAGCCATCAAAACCGGCGCCTCGTAGAGGCGCTACTATGCCCCCCCTTTTTGGACGGGGCATAAAGCAGCCCCTGTCCAAAAAGCTCTTGAACCACCAAAACACAGGAAGGCACAGCAATAAGGGGGCTGATTTAAAAGAAGAACTCGCGCAGCAAGCCCAGCGCAGCCAAGAGCGCGATAATGAGAGACAGGGTCAGCAGGCGGCCTCTTGACTGCCTAGTGCTGCCGCCTGCTCCATAGTGGCGCAGGGTTTTCCTTTCAAGCTCCCGGGCGCGGTTGTCCAGCAGCTTGCCCATCTCCACCCGCAGACGGCGCTTCTGCTCCGCACTGCCATGTTTTTTATCCCCGGCCATAAGTCTATTTTGTTTTTGGTGCAGAACCGGCAAAATACGCAAAGGTGCTAAGCAATGACAGGCCAAACTGAAAGCAAAGCATCGAGCCTGCCTCTGCCTTCACGCCTCTTTTGTGCAAAGTCTTGACTGCGGGTATTTTTTGCCAGGGTCTATTGTATAATGCCGCCGCCCTCGTTAAGAAATATGCCCTTTAGGTTCATGCGCAGTGCCTGTGGGTTGTCCGAAAGCGAGAGCGCGGTCTCTTCTGAGATAGTACCCTCGTTGACACGCTTCAGCAGGTCCATGTTGAAAGACATCATGCCGTCCTCTCCGCCGCCCTCGATAGCTTGGCTAAGGCGGTCCAGCCTGCCGTCAAAAATCAGCTTGCGCACAATAGGGGTATTGATCAAGATTTCGGTAATGGGCACCACCCCTTTTCCTATGGCCCTGGGAGCGAGTCGCTGACAGATGCTGGCGCGCATGATGCCCGCCATGCTGCGCCTGATGGTTTCCCGCTCTTCCATGGGAAACATATCCAGGATGCGGGTGATGCTTTGCGCTGCGTCTCGGGTATGCAGCGTAGTGATGACCAAGTGCCCGGTCTCAGCGGCAGCCAGCGCCGTCTCAAAAGTCTTGCGGCTGCGCATCTCGCCAATGACAATAATGTCGGGGTCCTGACGCAAGGCATGTATCAGAGCCGAGTCGAAGCTTTCTGCGTCCAAACCAACTTCTCTTTGTTCAAAAAACGAGCGTTTGTCGCTAAAGGTGTACTCGATGGGGTCCTCAATGGTGATGATATGTCTCTTCAGCGTAGTGTTGATATGGTCCAGCATGGCAGCCATAGTGGTTGACTTGCCGCTGCCAGTAGTACCAGTGACAAAGATAACCCCGCTGCGCGACTCAGCGATTTTTTTCAAAATCGCCGGCAGGTTGACCTCTTCCAGGGTGGGCGCGGTTCCTTTGACATAGCGCATGGACAGCCCGCGCTTGCCCCGTTCCTTGTGCAGGTTCACCCTGAAACGCCCCACGCCGGGTTCTTCCCAGGCAAAGTCCAGGTCTCCGCTTTCAAGAAAACGCTCTATTTGTCCTGGAGGCACGATTTGCTCAAGGCATTGGTCCATGATCTGGCTGTTGACCTCATATTCAACCTCCACCAAGGCCCCGTCTATGCGCAACAGAGCGTTTTTGTCCTTGCGTACGTGTACATCGGAGGCCTGGTTTTCAACCGCGGTGTTGAGTAGATCATGTATGATAGACTGCATGTAATAAATCCTCTTCTATAAGCTGAATCAAGACAATACTAAAATGTATGTCTTTTTCATCGAAAAACAAGCCGAAACACAAAAACTAGCCAGACCCAAAAAATAGCCGCAGGCTAGGAATGATGTATCGGACGAAGCGGACGAAGCGGACGAAGCGGACGCATCGCCCGCATTCAGAATTTTCCCAAAAGGGGTTAAGGCAACTACAAAAACCGGCACCTTCTAGAGAGGCAACAATGGCTCTGAACAATTGTGATTTATCTGCTTGTTTTGCTTGTTTTCGTGTTTGTTTGTATTATTTTGTGGTTTAAGCCTCTTTTGACGGCAGTTTCTGTTTTTTTAATTCGATGCAGGAGAAGCTATGAGTTTTAAAGTTGCAGTGATCGGCTTACGCATGGGACATGCCTGGGCTTTGGCGGCAAATGATATGCCGGAGGCTGAGTTGTGCCTGGTTTATGACAAGCACTATCATGAAAATCAACGCATACTGAAGCAGTTCTACGAGGATAACAACATCCGCGTGGCTGAAGACGAGTCTGAGATATATGAGTCGGACGCTGATGTGGTGGTGGTGGCCTCCCCGGATCACTTTCATGCCCAACAATGTATCATGGCCTTGCAGGCCGGTAAACATGTGGCCTGTGAAAAGCCGTTGGCACCCAGCTTGAGCGAATGCCGGGAAATCATCGCAGCAGTGGAAAAAAGCGGTCGCTTTTTTATGACCGGACAGGTTTGTCGCTATGCGCCAGGCTTCAAACTGGCTAAATACCTCATTGAGGCCGGACGCATTGGGGAAATCTGCTACGTCGAAAGTGAATATGCCCATGATTACAGCAAGGCAGAAGGATACCGGGAATGGCGCAAAGACCCCAAGGTGAAAAGACATGGCTTCCTGGGAGGAGGCTGCCACGCCTTGGACTTGACGCGCTGGCTGGCCGGAAACCCCGAAGAGGTGTTCTGCTACATGAATCAAAAACACCTGCCCGACTGGCCTACGCCGGATACCGGCGTGGCAGTGGCCAAGTTTCCCAACCAGGTGATAGGACGCATATTTGTGTCCGTAGGCGTAAAACGACCATATACCATGCGCACGGTCATCAATGGCACAAAGGGAACCATAGTCTGCGACAACACCAGCGACTACATACAAATTTGTGAATCGGAGGCCTGCCAGGTGGCCTCCGCTCTGAAGTTTGCGCGCATACCAGTGAACGTGGCAAATCATAATGTGCGCTCTGAACTAGAAGAGTTTATCTCATATATAGCCAAAGGGGAGCAATGCCCCACAGATGTTTACGAGGGCACAAAAACCGTCGCCTTCGCAGAAGCCGCCATAGCTTCGGCAAACAGCGGAAAACCAGAGAAGCCGGCTTTTTAGAAACAAAAACTGACAAAGACCCAGATTAAAGAAAAGCACTTGCCTTCCGGACTGAGACCGGCTGGGACCGCAGCAAGGCTTCCTGCCGAGATAAGTTTACTATAATTTCAAGCGAGGTTAAGCATGCAAGCAGGATTTTTTTCCACGAATATCACCCCGCCTATAGGCACCATGCAAGCCGGCAATTATAACCGGCAATATATACAGGGGCTAGCCGGCTCGATGAAGGTGCGCGCCGCAGTCTTTGAGCAGGATGGCCTCCTATACGCATTTGCCGGTGTAGACTGCTGCGCCATTGACCGTGCCACCATCGCCGCTGCCTTGGAATATGCCCGGCAGCAAGCCGGCATACAGTTTGCCGGACACATTATTTCAGCCTCGCACACTCATTCCGGCGCCGCTGTCTCGGCTTTTTTCGACTTTCAGCTCTTGCAAAAAGCTGACCCCAAGGTACTGGCGCTGCTGCAAGACTCGCCGCTGCCCGACCCCTGGTACAACGACTGGGTGCGCCGACAGCTGGCCAGCGCGCTGATCATGGCATACAAAAGCCTGCAGCCATGCCTGCTTAACTCAGGCATAGGACACGAGGACTCCATGGTGTTCAACCGGCGATTCTATCTGAAAGACGGACGAGCCTACACGCATCCGGGTAAAATGAACCCAGACATAGTGGAGCCAGCCGGCCCCATAGACCCGGCCGTAGGCGTGCTGGGAGCCTGGCGGCCCGATGGCAGTCTCATAGGCTGCCTGCTAAATTACTCATGCCACGGCACCACGCATGGCGGCAGGCTAACCCATGCCGACTGGTATCACCATGCCGAGCAAACTCTGCAAAAACTTTTCGGCAGAGAGGTCGGAACAGTGATCCTAAATGGAGCCTGCGGCGACATTACGCAGGTAAATAATCAATCCTTCAGCAAGGACACCGGCCCTGAAATCAGCTACAAGTTGGGCTTTCGGGTTGCAGCCGAAGCCGCCAAGCTGCTGGTCAGCCAAAACAAACATAAATACAGCCAACTGGCCGCAGCCAGCTGTGAGCTGCCGCTAAAACGCCGACGCCCCAGCTCAGACTCGGTGACTCGGGCCTGGGAAACCCTGGCCCGATGCAGTACAAGCACTGAGCCTGACGCGGTCTTCGCCAGAGAACGCCTGATTGCCGCCGAACTGGCACGTTTGGAACCGCTGCGACTGGTGACCCTCAGCGCCATACAGCTGGGAGACACGCTTTTTCTGGCTAATCCGGCTGAATACTTCTGTTCGCTGGGCTTAAAGGTCAAGGCGGGCAGCGGCTTTCAAAACTGCATGCTGGTGGAACTAGCCAATGATATAGTCGGCTACGTGCCGGACCTGGAGGCATTTGACCCGGTTAGAGGCGGAGGCTATGAAACCGTGCTTACCGCATATAGCAATCTACAGCCGGAAGCAGGCGACTTGATAGCCGAAAAGCTTATCGAAATGGCAGGCAAATTCAAGCCGGAGCAAATACCGGCAACCGCAAGCCAAGAGCCGGGCAGCCTTTGGGATTATGGCAGGCGCGGACCAGACCTGCATTAGACCCCGCCCAGAAAGGTCATAACGCCGAAAGACCCTTAGTGGCGCCCCTACAGGGCGCCGGATTCGGGGGGGGGCTTTTACCCAGGGTAAGCGAGGCTCCTACGATTGCCTCGCTTACCCTGGGCTGTATTAGGTTGCCCCTTCGGGGCACCAAATGGACTTAATCGCAGAGAAAAATTAGATTTCCTTCCAAAAACTGCGTTTTTCAGGAGAATTTTGCTTTTGTGGTTAACTAAATCAGGGGCAATATTACTGGCAAAATCAGAATCATCTGATGAATTGTACCGCAAAAAAGAGCTGTTTTGCCTTTAGCACAATTTACTACAAAGCGTCTTATCTAATTGCGCCGTAGGCGCATAACCATGCTTAACCCCAGGCTTTAGCCTGGGGTGCAGACAGCCATCAAAACCGGCGCCTCGTAGAGGCGCTACTATGTCTCCCTTTTTTGGACGGGGGTCTATGTACAAGAAAAACCCGGATAAACTGTATAGCAAGAAAGCGAATCTGTTCAGCAAAGTTTAACAATTAATTTTTTCACAATTCCTAAGGGCTTTTTGGACCGGGGCTAAACAAGGCCACAGGGATCATGCCGCCAGCGGTCCTTCAGCCCTCCATTGGGTCCAGAGGGAAGATGGGTCTTTTGCAGTTGACGAAATTCAGGTTGGCGATCTTCTGCTCTGACTTCCCCGGGACTTCAATATCGTATATGCGCCCGGCGATTTTCTCGAAGGCATGTCTGAAATGCACTGATGATTTGACCACGATGATGCTACAGCTTGCCGGGTCAATACCGCATGCCCGGATGCCCTCCTCAGACCAGGTTTGGGCGAACCCGCTGCTCACAATAACATACATATCGTCAATGATCAGCGCGGCCAGCTTGCCTATGCGCCGAAAATCCCGGCTGAGCTTGCCCGGCGGGTCATAGACCCCGTTTGAGAGCGACTTCACCCAGGCCTTTTTTTTGATTGCCGCGCCGCAAAGCTCCGGGAAGAATTTGCCGCCAATGGAGACCTCGATGCAGGCTCCCACCCCGGCCTTTTCGGCCTGGGCGACGGTTTCCGGCGAGCGCATATAGGCGATCAATGCCCCTTTTACCCTGCGTTCCAAGAGCCGGCGCAGTATATGCGTGTTGTCGCCTGGCGCGCCGCCGCCGGGGTTGTCCCAGCAGTCGGCAAAAACCACTGGGTACAGCTCTGGCTGAGCCAGAGCCTGGTCTATGGCATAGTCCAAGTCTACATATTCGCGCAGCAGGCTTTGCCGCTGCTGCCAGATATCGTCGCCGATGCGGCGCAGGATGCTCTGCCCTTGCTGGGCGTTTTGGTCGGTGATTGCCAAAATGCAGACGCCGCTTTCATAAATATCGGCGCAGAAGAATCCGTAGGCGATACTGACGCTGAGCACGCCGGGTTCCTGTTCAAATTGGCGGCACTGCTGTTGAAACCCATTGATGACCGGATGCGCACTGGGAAGAAACTCGCAAAGCAAGGGCAGCTTGCGCGCCTGCATCAAAGGGCGTATCTTGCCGTCTAGAGTATCCAGCAGCAAGGCGGCAGCTTCTCGACCGCGCTGATCAGCATCAATATGCGGATAAGTATGATAATTAATCAGGATATTGGCGTTTTTCAGCATCTTTTCAGTGATATTGGCATGCAGGTCCAGGATGGCGGCAATTGGTGTGCCCTCACCCAGCTCGGCACGCAGTGCCGCCAACAGGTCCCCCTCGGCGTCATCGTCGTCGTCAAGCGCCATGGCTCCGTGCAGTGAAAGCAAGACCGCGTCAATGCGTTCTTCCTGGCGGCAAAGCCGCAGCAGCTCGCCCTTAATATGCTCATGTGCCGAGCGCTCGCAGCGCCCCCAAGGCTGTGCCCAGGCATAAAGGCCAGGAATTACCTGCACATCAGTACGCTTGCTAAGAACTTCGTAAAAGGCCGCATTTGTGCCGCGCAGCCGGCTAAAGTCCGCTGACTCGAGAAATTTCTCGGGATCGCCGAAGGCCTCCAGCTTGGTGGTCATGGGATTAAAGGTGTTGGTCTCCTGCCCGTAGCAGGCAATCAGAATCTTGTACATGCTGACTCCGTAAATCTAGGTTTTTGGAAATAGTAAAACAAACCGCGTACAAAAAGCGGCTCAGGCGGGATTTTGGACACAAAGATACAAAAGGCGCACGAAGCCGCAGCAAGTCTTTCCAAGCTTTGATGGCAGGGCAGCCTGCCTCTAATAAGCAAAAACCGCTCCACAATTTTTGCCCGGCTTAAGTTAATTTCGTTTTTTTAGCTTGCAAAAAACAATACTTACCTTAGCTTAACTGTTTTGTGCGCTTGTCTGTAGACCGCTAAGCCAATTGCTAAGATGACCCGGAATAATATGGCAGGCTTTTGCGTTTAGACAAGTTGATTTTGCTTCCCAGCTAATTTTTGGAGGATAATCCTGTGACCAAGAAAACATTTCAACATTTCAGTTTTTTAGCCTTTTTTCTGCTGTTCAGCCTGCTGCAAGCAGCAGAATTGAAAAGTGCGAAATATGTGTTTCTCTTCATTGGCGACGGCATGTCCATCCCCCAGCGCATGATGACTGACGAGTACTTGCAACGCACTGAAAAACGAGGCCTGCTTATCAACCAGCTGGAATGCCAGGGCTTGACCAGAACCAGCGCCGCCAACGCCTTCATCACCGACTCGGCAGCCAGCGGTACCGCTATAGCCTGCGGCGAAAAAACCAATAATGGACGCATAGGCATGGACGCCAGCGGCAAAAATAAGCTGGTGTCATCCGCAGAAGTGGCTAGAGATAACGGACGCAAGGTGGGAATAGTCACATCGGTGACCATTAACCATGCCACACCGGCGGCATTCTACGGACATAATGTCAGCCGCGGAAACTACTATCAGCTGGGACTGGACCTGATCGCCTCGGGCTTCGACTACTTCGGCGGGGGCGGCATCGCACAGGCCAACAAAGAGGACGACCCGCTCTACAAAGGGGATATCTACGAGCTTGCCAAAGAGGCCGGATACACAGTGAGCAGAAACCGCGAGGGCTTTCAGAAAATCAATAAAGACAGCGGCAAAGTGCTCTCGTTTGGCGCCGCCGATGCGCTGCCCTACGCCATAGACATGAGCGAGGATGATCTCTGCCTGGCAGACTTCACCCGCCAAGCCATCGAGGTAATCGACAACCCCGAAGGCTTCTTCCTCATGGTCGAAGGCGGCAAGATAGACTGGGGCTGCCATGCCAACGACGCGGCAACCACACTGAAAGAAGTAATCGACTTCGATAACGCCGTGAAAGTGGCCTATGATTTCTACGAGAAAAACCCCGAGGACACCCTAATCGTAGTCACCGGCGACCATGAGACCGGCGGACTCACACTGGGATTCGCAGGCACCGGCTACAGAACACAAATCGAGACCCTGGGAGCGCAAAAATATTCCGGCGGAGTCATGGCAAACAAGATCAAGGAGCAGAAAGCGGAAAGCCTGGAAGAACTCAAGCCGCTGATCAATGAGATGACCGGCATGGTCTTCGCAGTGGACGGCGAATACAAAAAAGGCGGACTTAACCTCAGCAAAGTCGATGAGCAAAAATTGCAGGATATTTTTGACAAGAATCAGAAGGACGGCAAGTTCACCGGCCATTCCGCCTTGTCTAAGGCCCTTGTTCTGATGCTCAACAATAAATCGACTGTGGCCTGGACCACTGGAGCGCATACCGCATTGCCGGTAAGCACCTCCGCCCAGGGAGTCAACGCACAGCTCTTCTCCAATATGCTTGACAATACCGATATTTCCAAAGGTATTAAACAAGTAGTGCAGAAATAAACCAGCGAAAAACACGGGCTGCCCTGGCTTTTTAGAAGCGGGCAGCCTCTTTGTTTTAATCTGCTCACCCCCCCCTGCAGGCCTGCAGGGACTTGGTGTCCAATTAGCTTTTTAGACCTGGTCTAACTACTCTATGCATAATATGAAACTCTGGACTTTTTGGCAAGTTGAACGCCGTGATATCGGCATGGCGCTGACCATGCTTGTGCTTTGCCTGATTATCTATAAAATCGACCTGTACCCGAAAAAAGACCCGGAGCCAGGGCGCAAAGTGCTCGCCAGAGTGCTCAGCGTGGATAACTCGAACCTGCAAAGCACCGGCCTGGTGCAGCGCGGAGAGCAAAACCTAAAGGTGGAAATCCTAGGCGGACGCTGGAAAGGAGAACACTTTTCCGCCGTAAACGTGCTGCGCGCACAAATGGAGTTGGATAAAACCTTTGCGCCAGGAGACAAGGTGCTGGTCGCAATCCTGGACGACGTTGACCCGCATACTTATACCCTGAATGCACAAGACCACTACAGAATCGGCTACACGGTCTTGCTCTTCTCGTTATTCGCGCTCCTGCTAATCGTTTTCGGACAGTTTGTCGGCTTTACCTCGCTGTTGTCATTTGTGTTTTCATGCCTGGTGATCTGGAAGCTGTTGATACCGCTCTGTCTCAAGGGACATTCAGCCCTGCTGGTGTCCTTCACAGTGGTAAGCCTGCTCTGCGCCGTCATTATTTTCCTGGTGGCCGGTTTGAATCGCAAAGGTCTAACCGCCTTTGCCGGCTCCATTGCCGGAGTGCTGGTAAGCTCAGTCATGGCTTTTGTCTTCACACGCCTGTTCAAGATCAACGGCGCAGTCATGCCCTACTCACAGGTGCTGCTCTACTCCGGATACGAGTTTCTAAACATCGCCGAAATCTATATCGGAGCCATCTTCCTCTCTTCATCCGGCGCAGTCATGGACTTGGCAATGGACGTCGCAGCCGGCATGGAAGAGGTGATTTTACGCCAGCCCAGGCTGAGCCGCCTACAGCTGCTGCAGTCCGGCATACGCATGGGGCGCAGCGTGGTCGGCACCATGACCACCACCTTGCTGCTGGCGTATTCAGGCGGATACCTGACACTGATGATGACCTTCGCCGCCCAGGGTACCAGCCCGGTGGACTTCATCAACAACCCATATGTGGCCTCCGAAACCGTGAAAACCATCATAGGCAGCTTCGGCCTAGTCGTAGTCGCCCCATTTACTGCCGCACTGGGGGCCATAATATTACATAAACACGCCGAGCCAGCTAAAACAGACCCTTAGTGTGGCTTAGGAATTATGAAAAAAATAAATTGTTAAACTTTGCTGAGCAGATTCGCTTTCTTGCTATACAGTATATCCGAGTTTTTCTTGTACATACTGACCAGAAACAACTCAACTTGATAATTTAAATTTTCATGGTTTCTAAGCATGACACAGGGGCAGCAGTGATACACGGCGCGGTGTCAGCATATGACACATGACACAGCACCTGTATCAGTACACAGCAGTGCACTGGCGCACCTCAGAACATGGCGCGAAGCGCCATACTACAATAACCCTAGGCGCGAAGCGCGGAGCGCGGAGTGCCTAGGGTTAGGCTACCACACAAAACAGCGCCTGAAAGGCGCCACTAAAAGATTAGCATCAGCAAGTCGCGCCTTCCAGGCGCCGGTTTT
>Ga0265295_1001927_pt1 | contig 34753 bp, 23 predicted proteins | sample Munlansysbiofilm_FD_192503 | JGI IMG/M metagenome (GOLD analysis project Ga0265295, IMG submission 192503) | Leachate microbial communities from a municipal landfill in Southern Ontario, Canada - Methane capture system biofilm | ecosystem: Engineered > Solid waste > Landfill > Unclassified ... | reverse complement strand
TCGTATGAAAATTTTTTTTTTTGAATCCCTTGCTTTTATGAACAATAGTTCATTACCTTTGTGAATTGTTATGAACGATAGTTTGAAATTATGAGTCCAAGGCCCCACAGAGCACGTTACGTTGCCGCAAACCCTGGTATCTCCGGGATGCGGCCGCTGGGCGGAAGAAGAACGCATGGCAGAGGTCACAATCCTGCCATCGTCCTGATGCTGGAAGAGTATGAGGCACTGCGGTTATGCGACTATGAAGGGCTGAATCATGAATCGGCAGCCGCACGTATGCAGGTGTCACGGCCAACTTTTACCCGGATTTGTACCAGCGCCCGCTTTAAAATGGCCCAGGCGCTGGTCGAAGGCCTATCGGTCGATATCACCGGCGGAAATGTGGTGATGCGCAGTGATCAATGTGTTTGCCCCGGTTGCGGTGCAGTAATGCCCCACCGTCCGGGAGTTCCGTGTAGTCAGCAGGTTTGTGAGCATTGTGGAGCACGAATGACTCGTGAATAAACAAAGGAGGTATTATGCCTAAAATGAATGGTACCGGGCCCGAAGGGAAAGGGCCAAAAACCGGGCGCCGATTGGGTATCGGCAGTGATATCCCGGATGATGAAAAACTCCGGCTTCTTGGAAAAGGAGAGGGGAAAAAACGTAAATCCGGCGGCGGACAAGGCCGCGGAGAACGAAAACAGTATAATAAAGAGTAATAACTGCGGAATACCGCATAAAATGAAAATGTATGCCTCGATTTGATCAAACAGGCCCAACAGGGCAAGGTGCAATGACCGGCCGGAAAATGGGTCGCTGTGCAGGTGTTCAACCAAAAGAAGGAGCACCACAGGAAAATTTGGATACCAACGCTGTAACTCCGGGTTGGGGTATGGCTTACCGACGTGGTGGTTTCGGCCGTGGAAGAGGAATGGGGCCGGGCCGTGGGTTTGGATTCGGAATGTGGGGTGGTCGTCGGCCGTAGCCTATGGATATCCGTTGTATCGATTGTTTTCAGGCTTCTTTCGCCCGACTGCTGGAGAAGTATTCGCTTTCTGACGAGCAAAAAATGGAGTTTTGGCATTATTTTGATGAGACTACCCCTGCCTGTTCCCGTTTTTCTGCGCCCGAAATGCAGGTAATCCTTCAGAAAAAGCTGAAAACTATAAGTGGAATAGAAGATTTCTATTTGCGCGAGAAATGCGATTCCAATAACCTCGCACTATCGATTGCCGATTATTGGAAGGAGGCGGTGAAAAGCACTAAAAATCCTTTTGCTATGGCCGTCCGCCTTGCAATTGCTGGTAATATCATGGATTATGGGGCTGCCAATACGTTCAACCTTCGTAAAACCATCGAAAAGGTAATGCATGCCAAATTGGGAATCGATTGCTCCAACGCACTTGCCGATCGTGTACAGTCGGCCCGAAAAATTCTCTATTTGGGCGATAATGCCGGTGAAATTGTTTTTGATAAATTGCTGATCGCCACCATGCAGCATCCTGATCTGACTTTTGTTACACGGGGTGGCTCTACGCTTAACGATGTTACCCTCAAGGATGCCCATGAAGTCAGGATGCAGGATGTAGCGCAAGTTATTTCCAGTGGCCTCGATGCTCCTACAACCTTGCTTTCGCAGTCTTCACAGAGCTTTCGGGATCATTTTCAGGCTGCTGATCTGATTATTTCCAAAGGTCAGGGCAACCTGGAAGGGCTCATCGACCTGAAAGATCCGCGAATCTATTTTTTACTCATGGCCAAATGCAGGGTCATGGCTGAGCGTCTGGGGGTAGAAGTCAATGATTTTGTTATTTATAATGCCGCCACCAATCATGTGAAATCCTCCTGCTGAGTGTTTCACCTGCTTGCCTGATCGGCCGTTGTAACGGACAAATTTCTTGTCAGGGATAGGCCGGATTTTATACCCAGCTGTATAGAAGACTGATTTCTTCTGCCCAGTGATTTTCGTCTGGTGTTTCCAGAATTATCGGAATTTCATCCAATAGCGGGTCTTTCATCATGCGGAGAAAAACTTCAGGCCCTAAGGTGCCTTCCCCGATTCGCTCATGGCGGTCGACATGGCTCCCAAAATCTTTTTTTGAGTCGTTAAGATGAATTCCCCTGAGGTATTTTTTCCCGATGACCGCATCCAATTGCCGGAAGGTTTCACGGTATCCTTCCGGGGTTAGAAGATCGTATCCGGCCGAATAGGCATGGCAGGTATCAATACACACACCAGCCCGTGATTTATCTTCGATATAAAAAAGGATCTCTGCAATTTGCTCAAATGTGTATCCTAGATTGCTTCCCTGTCCGGCCGTATTTTCTATCACCGCAGTTACGCCCCGGCTGTTGTCCAGCGCAATATTTACCGATTCACCAATTCGTTTCAGGCATTCGGATACCGAAATTTTGTTCAAATGGCTTCCCGGATGGAAATTGAGCATGGTGAGCCCAAGTTGCTCACTACGTTGCATCTCATCCACGAAGGCTTCTCTTGATTTTTGTAATCCTTCCTTTTCCGGATGCCCCAGATTGATAAGGTAGCTGTCGTGCGGAAGGATGAATTCCGGCAAAAATCCATAGGTATGGCAAGCCTTTTTAAAGGCATTTATAGTTGCCTCTGACAAGGGGGCTGCTTTCCATTGCCGTTGGTTTTTTGTAAACAGGGCAAAGGCTTTCGCACCGATATTATGTGCATTTTCAGGGGCATTATGCAAGCCTCCGGCCGTAGATACATGGGCTCCGATATATTTCATTGAATTTCTTTTTTTGAGGTTAAACGCTGAATTACGACGGAGGCACAATACAACCCAAAGAGGGCGGGCATATAGGCAATTGTGCCTCTGACTGATTTCTGGTTTTCTTCATTTTCGACTTGTATCACTGCGCTTTCCAAGGGTTTCTCCGTTGAAAAGACCACTGGAAATCCAGTGCGAATTCCTAAGCGGTGCAGGCGTTTTCTGAAATAAAATCCCAGTTTATCATTATAGGAGTCGGCCACATCACAAATCCTGACTTGTGTGGGGTCGGTGCGGCCACCAGCGCCCAATGAGCATACCAGAGGGAGGTTTCGCTGAAGACTTTGAAAGGCCAGAAAAACTTTTGGGGCCAGGGTATCAATGGCATCTACAACAAAGTCGTAGGGTGCAGCATCGAGCAACGCAGGAATTGCATCGTCTTTCAAATACTGCACCCAGGGAGTGAGTTTTATTTTCGGGTTGATAGCCCGAAGCCGCTGTTCCATCACCGTTACTTTGGGCATTCCAATCGTGTCGGTGGTAGCTGGAAGCTGGCGGTTTAGGTTTGTCGTATGCACGGTGTCACCATCGACAAGGGTCAGGGCTCCAATCCCTGACCGGCACAGGGTTTCAGCTGCCCATGCGCCAACACCTCCCAGACCGACAACCAATACATGGGCATCGCTCAAAAGCTTCATCTTTTCAGCGCCCAGAAGTAATTTGGTACGGTCAGTCCAGTCTTCCACAGGTTTTTTCGGATTATGGGTTCAAACTACAAAATTTCGGTCAGCCAGAAAAGCCCCGGTGAACGGATCCTCCGGGGCTTTCATTGCTGTCATAACCTTCGGTGTTAAAGAATGGACGACGAAATCATGAATGTGGCTGCCAGTGCCACAATGGCATAAAGCTCGGGGAATACAGCCAGGATAAGGGTATTTCCAAATACATCATATCCTGCACCAATACCCGCAATACCGTTGGCACAAACCTGCCCCTGACGAATGGCAGAAAATAGGGCTACAATTCCGAGTGCCAGTCCGGCACCTAAAACGGCTGCCGACTGTGCCCAGGTGATTTCGGGTACCAAAGCCCCTTGAAGAAGGAAAAATCCCAGGAAGCCATAGAGTCCCTGTGTTCCGGGTAATGCACTTAATACGAGGTAGTTACCAAATGCCTCGTCATTTTTTTTCAAGGCTCCAATAGCGGCATTGCCCCCCATGGATACGCCAAATGCACTACCAATTCCTGACAGACCGACCATGATTCCGATCCCGATGTAAGCTAAAATGATAGGTTCCATACTATTAATTTTTAAGTTGAAAATTGTCGTTTATTATTTATTGTTTATTAACTCTGCTAAAGGGTTGATATTTTTTGCCGCCGCCCTGAAAATCGGCATTTTTGTAGAATTCCACAAAGGTCAGACGCATCGGATGTACCATCGAGCCAAGACCCGACATGAAGATATTCATCCCATGGCCGATCAACAATATAACTACCATCACAAGCTGGCTGATAACCGGTATATCTCCACTGAGGCTCATGGCCAGATCGTTGAATACAAACCCCATTACAGCGCTGGAAATTCCCAGGGCAAATAATCGAATGTACGAGAGCAAATCGCCGAGTAAACCGGTTACCTGATTATACGTTTCCCATAACCCGGATCCAATGTTCATGAATACATTACGTTTCGGATCATTGAATACCAGGATAAGCAATCCGCTGAGGCCTAACACAGCATACAGGGCAATACGGAACAGGTCTGGCGTAATAATTTCCTGCATTTTTAACAAATAGAGCGTACCTCCGCCCAGAATCATAATAATCCATCCTATTGTGGAGTAAGCATAGCGGAATCCTTTTCGTTTTGTGATGTTGGCCACCTTCAGGAACATTCCGAACATGATTTGCACGCCACCGATAATCAAGGAGAGGTTAAAGAGTTTATCAGGGTTGAGCATATATTTTTTAGCATTGCTCAGCCATGGGATTTCTGCTTCAATAAGGTTCATTCCGAAGAAGGTACCGCCAATTATGCCCATGATAACCGTGGCAATTCCGAGCCAAATAACCAGGCTTAGAATCGACCGCATGGCAGGTTTCACCCGATTTCGCATGATTATCGCTGCGGCGATCAATAGTAATCCGTACCCTGCATCGCCCAGACAAAAGCCGAAAAAGAGCATGAAAAATGGAGCAAAGAAGGGAGTAAGGTCGAGTTCGTTATAGTTAGGCAGGGAGTATAATTCTCCAATTACCTCATAGAGCCTTGCAAACCGGTTGTTTTTGAGTTTTACGGGTACCCGGTCGGTTGGTTCGGGCTCGCGTAACTGATAATAAACGCCTGATTGTTCGAGGAACTGGTTCAGTGCCTCTTCTTTTTCTTCCGAAACCCAGGCTTCCAGTACCATTACCTTATTATCAGCTTCTGGTGTGGTATTCAGGATTACTTTTTTAAAATCAATTTCCTCCTGAAGGGTATTTTTGGCTTCCTGAAAAACGGGTAGGGCAATGGCGGCAATTTCTTTCAGGGCCAGTTCGTGTTTTTCGATTGTGGTTCCCAGTTTTTTCTGCGCTGCCAGGATGGTTTTGAGCGACCTTGCCGGAAGTCGTATCTCATCGGCATCGATTGAAAAATCAGGATTTTGTGTGATTGTGATGAAGTATTCAATTGAGCTTATCTCATTGATAAAAAATACATTATACTGTTCTTCCCATTTTTTTTGAAGTTTTCGGGTCGGACAGGAGAAGAACCGGATGTGGTATCCGGAATTTTTCAGTCGTTCGATACTTTCCCAGCTAAAATTACCCCAGGGTTCAAATTGCGCTGCTTCTTTGGTATTTTGCAGCATTTGCTGTTTTGCCTGCTCGGTGGCTGTCAGGGTATCGTCATACTGTTGAAGTAAGGCCTTTGCATCCGTTTTTGTTATGGTTTTTTCTTCTTCCCTGATCCGGGCAAGATTTTTCATGGCCAGAGTATATTTTTTATGCAGGCTCAACAGGTCTTCCAGTCCGCTGTTTTCGTCGAGAGCACCTTCCTGTTCAATAATATGCACAGCCCCGAGTTCGCGAATGCGGGTTAAAAAGTTATGGTATTCCTTATGGTAAACCAGTAAGGAATATTTTTTCATTGGAATTATCATTGCGCTTCCTCCTTTCTGGCATGTTTGTTTTTTACGATTTTCTGTGCCGACTTGGAGAGGTTTTCTTCATCTTCCAGAAACCGCTTGATTTTGAGGATGGCATTTTCAAATCCGGGAATCTGGACTTTTTCATACAGGTTTACTTTTTGGGTTGTTTTTCTGCGGGCATGATCCAGCAATTCATTTTTTCGCTGAAATACTTCCCGTTCGATCGCGATCCGTGAAAGGTCTTTAAGCAGGGTTACGCCATCGAAAAACCATCCGGGCTGATTAAAAAGACTAAATTCCTGTACCGTATACTTTATATCGTCGAGAACCGGGGTTTTTACGCCGGCAATTTTTTTCACCGACAGCACCACTTCGTTGATTTGGATCAGTTCAGGATCAAATTCACCCCATAAACTAACCATATAATCGTATTCCTTAATTTTGGCTTGCAACTGTTCTTCCATCTGTTCGGCTGCATTCTTGGCTTTTTTTACCTCCATGCGCAAGGCAGATTCCTTATTTTTTATAGTCGGTAAAGCCCGGATACGCACCTTCAGCTGTTTACTGAGCTCTTGCATCGAGGTTTTATTATATTGAAATTTTATGGCCATAATGAACGGTTAAATCGTTAATAGCTTAGTTTTCGTTTTCAGGCCAGTACGTATCGACCAGTGCCTGCCGGATGGCAACTTCAGTTTTGGTGAAGTATTTTGCAAAGAGCGTCCATGCGGTTTCGAGCATCTGGGTCGTATTGATATTTACATCAATTGCCAGAAGGGCTTCGGAATAGGATTTTGCGAATTTCATAGCGCGTTCATCGTAATCCGAAAGATCGAAGCCGTTTTCGAGTTTTGTCTTGGCATTGGCGGCATCGGCATAGAGGCGGATGGCTGCATTCATTACCTGCGGGTGGTCTTCACGGGTTTGTTTTCCGACCACCAGTTGCTTCAGGCGTGAAAGGCTGCGGAATGGATCCACAATTACCTTCCCGATGTCAGAATCCTTCCGCAGGAACAATTGCCCTTCCGTGATATATCCGGTGTTATCGGGAACAGCATGGGTAATATCGCCACCCGAAAGGGTAGTTACCGCGATGATGGTTATGGATCCGCCTTCAGGAAACTGCGCTGCCTTTTCATAAATCTTTGCCAGATCGGAATAAAGCGAGCCGGGCATACTGTCTTTTGATGGAATTTGATCCATACGGTTTGACACGATGCTCAGCGCATCGGAGTACAGGGTCATATCGGTAAGTAAAACCAGAACTTTTTCTTTTTTCTCGTAGGCGAAATATTCTGCTGCAGTCAGTGCCATATCCGGCACCAGCAAGCGCTCTACGGGTGGGTTCTCGGTAGTATTCACAAAACTAATGATGCGGTCGAGTGCCCCGGCATTGTCAAAGACGTTTTTAAAATAGAGATAATCGTCGTTGGTAAGGCCCATACCGCCGAGGATAATCTTGTCGGCTTCAGCACGCAGGGCAACGGTGGCCATCACCTGGTTGTACGGTTGGTCGGGGTCGGCAAAAAAAGGAATTTTTTGCCCGGTAACCAGCGAGTTATTCAGGTCGATACCCGCAATTCCGGTGGCGATAAAATCGGAAGGTTGCATTCGCCGCACAGGGTTTACGGAAGGGCCTCCAATTTCACGTTCATCGCCTTCGATTTCAGGACCGCCATCCATCGGGCTTCCATAGGCATCAAAAAAGCGTCCGGCCAGTTCTTCCCCAACCTTGAGGGTAGGGGGTTTTCCCGTAAATACTACTTCTGCGTTGGTAGGAATTCCTTCAGTTCCGGTAAACACCTGTAAGGTGACCTCAGTGCCCTGAATTTTTACTACCTGTGCTTTTCGTCCGTCAACAAATGCCATTTCTTCATTCCCAACACCACTGGCCTGTAATGTACAGGTTGCTTTGGTTACCGCAGTAATTTTTGTGTATATTTTTTGAAATGCTTGTGTTTCCATTAGGCCATTCTCCTTTCTGCCAGTATTGTTTCCAGCTCTTTTTCGAAATTGTTGAATTTTTCTGAGTTGAATTCGGAATAGTTCATCTGTTTAAAGGAATTAATCACTTTTTTGAAAAATGGATTCACTTCTTCGAACGATTCAAATTCAAATTCCTGATGGCAAACGTTAAGCACTTTATCCATCATGGTTTTTTGTCGTTCCATCGACGAGGAGGAGTCGATATCGTCAAAGGCATCTTGTTGCAGGATTACAAAGTCGACCAGCTCAGAGTGCCAGAAACGGATATGGTAATCGATAGGTACGCCATCGTCACCGAGGATATTAATTTGTTCTTTGGCTTCTTTTCCACGGAGCAGAAGATTTTTTGCCTCGAGGATTTTGTCTACCCAGTCTTCACCCACGTTTTCGGCCAGGTATTTTTGTGCTTCAGGATATTCGAGGTATTTGGAATAGCTGTCGATGGGGTCGATGGCCGGATACCTTTTGGAGTCAGCGCGGTCCTGATTCAAGGCATAAAAGCAGCGCGCTACTTTGGCGGTAGATTCGGTCACGGGTTCTTTAAGGTTACCTCCAGCGGGGGAGACAGTGCCGATGAAGGTAATGGAGCCAACCTTCCCATTATTAAGGTACACAAATCCTGCGCGGGCGTAGAAATTGGCGATGGTCGCGGAGAGGTCCATGGGAAAAGCATCCTGCCCGGGTAACTCTTCGAGTCGGTTCGACATTTCACGCAGCGCCTGTGCCCAACGGGAGGTGGAATCAGCCAAAAGTAACACTTTCAACCCTTGGGCCCGATAATATTCTGCCAATGTCATTCCGGTATACACGGAAGCTTCACGGGCAGCAACCGGCATATTTGAAGTATTACATACGATGGTCGTACGCTCGTAAAGCTTTCTGCCCGTTCGTGGGTCGATGAGCTCCGGGAATTCGGTAAAGATTTCTACAACCTCATTTGCACGTTCGCCACAGGCTGTAATAATAATTAAATCTGCTTCCGCCTGTTTGGCAAGAGCATGTTGTAAAACGGTTTTCCCGCAGCCAAAGGGGCCCGGAATAAAGCCTGTTCCCCCTTCGGTAATCGGGTTTAGCGAGTCAATGGCACGAATTCCGGTTTCCATTACCCGGAAGGGGCGGGGCTTTTCCTTATAAGCCATAATGGCTTGTTTTACAGGCCATTTCTGTATCATGCTGATGGAATACGTTTTCCCCTTCTCATCTTCAACTTCAGCAATTTGATCTTCAATTTTATACTTCCCTTTGGCAACAATACTTTTAACTGTGTACTGTTCCGTCATTTTGAACGGAACCATAATTTTATGGTTGATCTGGTTTTCCATCACGCTACCCAGCCAGGTGCCGGCCACAACTTTATCTCCGCCTTTGGCCAAGGGCTCAAATTCCCATTCCTTGTCTTTGTCGAGCGGGAAGGTATATTCACCACGAACCAGAAAGGTGGCTTCCATCTTATCCAGATCATTCTGTAGTCCGTCGTAATTGCGGGATACAATTCCGGGGCCCAGTGTTACTTCCAGCATATGCCCCTGAAATTCAACCTTCGCACCGGGTTTTAATCCGCGGGTACTCTCGAAAACCTGCACAAATACCTTGTCGCCGGTAATTTTTATCACCTCAGCCATCAGGTTACTTTTATCCAGATTGATAAAACAGATTTCATTCTGGGAAACAGGCCCGTCGACTTTTACCACCACCAGATTGGAGGTGATTCCGGTAACTACTCCGTTTGTTTTTTTATCGTTTGCCTTCATTAATCGTATATTCTTTTGGAAATTGATAACTCGTTTCTATATCGTTCATCAGGCGCTCGAACATTGCTGTCCCGGTTTGCCTGTCCAGGTTCATCCATCGTTCCACCATCATCAGCTTAATCACATAACTTATAATCACTTCTATACTGAAATAATGAAAAAGTGTATGCTGATCGAGCCAGTTCCAGCGAAACAGGTCGTACGATTTTTCACGCTGCAGTATGCCTTCCGATTCAAAAATCTGAACGATTTTCTCCACTTCAGGAACTTCCACGCCAATACCCAGGTCTTTCGATGCGCTTTTGGCCAGGGTATGGGTTAATTCATTGCTTCCTATGAGCTGTTTTCCCGCATCGATAGCATGCTTTTTACAGTTTAAGGCCGTGAGAATATTTCCCAGGGTGAGTTCAAAATTAAACCATTGGGAAAGAAATGGATTTTTGCACTGGGTTACTTGCTCGTAATACGCCTGGGTAAGTGCAATCTCCATTTTTATTGGATGTTCAATAAGTGATTCATCCTGCGATAATTGAAAAAGGAAGGAGGAGATGTAATTTTTCAATCCCCCCGGTTCGGATAATTCTTCTTCCAGCTCCTGTTGCGAATAATTGGCCACAAGGGCAGGGTTGAATTCCTTCTTTTGTAGTAGCTGTAGCAGATTCCGGTTATCGTTGGGAAGAAAAAGCAAACTGACCCGTGCGTAATCGTCCGGGTGCAACTGATTCTCCAGTTCCGTTTTAAAATCAGATAGCGAAAAGACCTTTTTACTCTGGTCGGGGTGAAGCTCCGGAAGTCCTGATATTAAGCAATAATAACTCCGGCCCATACCTATTTACCTCCATAAAGTAATTCATTCGTACGCGGACGAATGTAATTTTTAAAGAATGCTTCAAAGTCTTTATCGGTAAAACTAATCTGGAAGCTATTGTCGGCGGGGCTGACTTTAAATCCGGCATGGATTTCGCCGTCGTGCTCCACGGTTATTCCCTTGTCTACTGTTTTTCTCAGGCTGTTTGTTATGAATTCATCAAGGCCGGCGGCATCCTTTTCAGGAAGGATAATTCGTACATCGCCACTGGCATTCCATCCTTTTATGGTTTCATTCAGGACTTTTTTTACAAAAGCAGCGTCATCAAAGGCTTTTGCTACGCTCTCTGAGGCTGATTTTGCGGTAATCAGCGTGGCAAGATCCTGACGCAGGGCTGAGATGGCCTGTTTACTGCTCATCACCAGCTCACTGTTGACATTTTTGCGCAGTTCCGCCACTTTTTTATCGGCCTCAGCAAGGATCTGTTCTGCTTCTTTATTTGCCTTAGCGATTATCGAGGTGGCCTCTTTCTTTGCCGAATCGATTATCTTCGATGCCTCTTCATTCGCTTTTGTAATGCCTTCAGAATAGATCTTTTCTGTCAGCATTTGCAGTTTTTCTTCCATATCCGTAAATAAATTATAGTATATTTTTCAATAAATTGTTCAACAGCAAACCGGATTTATTGTTCCTGTTGGCGTCGCTTTACATACTGAATAACAGCACACAGGGGTAATTTTTTTCCGGGTATAAAAATAATTGAGGCAAATTTACTTTTTTTTGACAGAATACCTTATATAAAGCGTCAAAAATAACCCGCTGTTGCTTTGCATACGATTGCAGAAAATACGATAAAAATACATAAGCCAGGCTTATCCTCAGTCGATTGCCACCTCTTCAAGATTTATTCCTTTCTCATGAAGATAAATCAGGGTCATGCGTTTTACGGCCAATCCCATGGCGGTTAACAGCCTGCCATAATTTTGGATTTGCTGCCGGTGGCTGGGTTGGGGTTTCCCGGTTTTATAATCGGCAACCATCGCTGATCCGTTGCGGAGCACTACACGGTCGGGTCGGTAGGCCATTTGATCGGGAGTCAGGATTTCACGTTCGCAAAAGATTCTGTCCTTTGGGTCAAAAAATACCTTTAACTCCGGATGGGCGATGAGTTTTGTGATTCGTTCGCGAAGGTGTGTGGCTTCTTCCTTATTGATTATGCCTTGTTCTATAGTTTTCCGGAGCGCAATTTCTATATCGTTTGCAGATTTTATTTGTGCCAGGATTCCATGCATTAGGATTCCAGTGTCCCTTGCATTTCTCTCACTCCCTTCCATACTTTTTAGCATAGGGGCACTGAGCGTAACATGTTTTTGCCAATTGTTGCATTCCAGATATCCCTGCAGTTGAATGCTGTGATCTTCCGTTTTTAGCGGGCTTTCTTTTATTCGCCGTGTGGTCTTCGTGCCATTTAATATAAGTTGTTTTCTTTCGCTGTCGAATTGCGGATGGGTTGTAATGATATGCACTAGCATATCAGATCCCTCCTTCATATCCTGGGGCAGTGTGCCTTTTGCATGGTAGCTTTCATTGGAACAAATTATATATAATTGCTCAGAAGCTCTCGTCATGGCCACATAGAGCAAATTGGCGTTGTCGACGCAGGAGTTTTCAATTTCATCTTTTTCCACTGTCTGTAAGGACGTGCCTTGCATTTTCTCTTTTGTCGAAAGATCAACAAATAGTGACCCTACTGCACCGCTTAAATCTTTAATTTCCTTCGGTGCTTCTGTCCAGATTATCTTCCGGGTTAGGTTGAATGTTGAATTCGGAACAGGAAGGATTACTACGGGAAATTCCAGCCCTTTGGCTTTATGTATGGTTAAAACCCGCAAGGCATTGATGCTATCGGGAACATCGAGTGCCGCTTTTTTTTTGTGCTGCTCCCAATAGGCCGGAAAGTTGGCTCTGGCGGGATCGTTTTTTGTGAAACGAAATATTTCATCCAGAAAATGACGTACATAGCCGTCGCGCTGACCCTGCGGAATAAATACATCAATAAAATGTTCCGTCAGGTCGTATAAGGGCAATCGCTCAGGATTTTTATTCAATCGGGGATAGAATTTGTTGAGGATATCCCAAACAGCATTGCGGTCGGTTTTGTTAAATAATCGGGAATGGAAAAGCTGTGGAGGATCAATCGCTGAATTGATGCTGCTTAGGTGATAGAGCACGGCCAGAGCATCGGCGCTGTTATCCGGCTGGTCGAGGCAGCGGATTAAGGCCAGCAGGAGTTGTACTTTTGCTGCTCCTGAAATTAGCAGATAGTCTCCGGCAATTACGGGTTTGCCTTCGTTGGTAAGAAAAGTCGCTAATTCCGAGGCAATTTCATTGGTACGACATAGAATCGCAATGTCGCGGTATTTATACCCTTGTTCGATGGCCTCGGCAACGAGGGTGGAAATACGTACACGGAATTCCTCCATTTTTTGCGTATATGGTGTAATTTCAACAAAAACCCGGCCTCCACTTTTTTCCGGATCGGATTTTTGTTCCTGATGGTCGTAATAATACCGGTAGTTTTCCGGAAGATTGGCTTTTACCGCATTGAAAAACCAGTTATTGAATCCGACAATAAGGGCATTCGAGCGAAAATTGCGATCGAGATGATACGCATGGTAATGGGCCTTCAGCGTTTGTTCACGCTGCATCGTAAGTGGGTTATCGGGGAAACCGGGTAACTCGGGCAACTGCATAAATTGCCGGGCATTGCCATTTCGCCAGCGGTAAATGGCCTGTTTGCCATCCCCTACAATCAGGCTGCTGTACCCTGAGGCCAGTGCGTTCTCTACCAGTGGTACCAGGTTCTGCCATTGCGTCAGCGAAGTATCCTGGAATTCATCAATCATAATGTAGTGGAACCATTCACCAACACGTTCGTAAATAAAAGGAATGGCTTCGTTCTGTACTACTTTACCTATGGCATCATTAAAATCATCAACATATACCAACCGGTTTTCTCTGCGGATGGCTTCTGCCGATTTAAAAACCTCATTTAAAATGGAAACCGGATAGAGATTCATTCGTGCCGATCGAATAAGTGCATAGCGGCCTTTAAACTCCAGAGTGAGCTTTTCCAGTTGCTCCAAATGCGCAATAAGACTTGCTGATATTGCCTCAATAGTGCATTTTGTTGCAGCAGGAGCATTTTTTCCTGCGATTTTGCCCTCCATGGCCTCTTTTAAATATTTGTTGCCAAAATTTGCAAATAGCTGAATTTTGTCTTTTATTTTTTTGATTTGGACGAAAAATGACAAGCTTTTGCCATGCAGGTCTTCGGGTGAAATATGATTCTGTGATAACAACGCTATCAATTTATTGGCCTCATTTTGCATCGATTGCTCAATAAATTTCTCCTCGTTTTTCATTTTTTTTATTGCTTCCCGGAAGGAGCTCATTTCCAACTCATTTAATGCCAAAATGGCTTTGCTTCTGTTTTCTCCGGAAAGGTTTTCGGCATAATACTTTAGCAGCGTATCCTTAAGATTCCAGGCTTTATTTTCATTCACTTGAAAATTGACATAGGCTGAAATAGTTTTTGTTAATTCATCTTTTAACCCTACTGACGCAATTACTTTGTCAAGCGCCTGCTGATAAAGGTTTTTAATGTCAGTCTCCGTTTCAAACCCTTCCGGCAAATCGAGGTCAGTAGTAAAGGTTTTCAGAATTCTTAACATGAAACTGTCGATGGTCATCACTGCCAGATCACTGTAATTGTGGAGAATAGCCGACAAAACTTCTTCTGCCTGATGGCTAAGTGCCTCATCTGTATAATTTAGCTTTGTTATCAGTAACGGCCTTAGATAGTGATTAATAGCTGATGAAACATAAATTTCAGGTTGAGATAACTCACGTAAACTGTTGATAATCCGTTGCTTCATTTCATTCGCTGCCTTATTGGTAAAGGTTATAGCAAGAATATGTTTAAACGAAAAGGTAGATTGCAGAGCCAGCTTCAGGAATTCACTTACCAGAGTAAACGTTTTTCCTGATCCGGCCGACGCTTTATAGATCAATAGTTCATTTGAGGCTTGCGGAATCATTTTTTGCTTTTTTACAAAGATACATGCTTTATGTTTATTTTTGTTAGTGAAAATTCGTTAACCAAAAGAATGCTTTATGAAATTTCGATTTAATTTTTTCCTACCCGTAGTCATTACTTTGATTCTTCATTCCTGCGGGAATCGGGATGCCGGAAAACCCGAAACGGTGCCCATTGATCCTGGATTTACTACATACATCAGTGCCTTCAGTGGAGGAATGCTTCCTTCTGAAGGGGTTATTCGGGTTGTGCTGGTTAATGAAGTCGCTTCGGAAACAATGGAGTCGGTGAAACCGGAGACGTTGTTTTCCTTTTCCCCGACGGTTAAAGGAAAGGCATTGTGGGTTGACGGGCGTACGCTGGAATTTATTCCGGAAACACCCCTGAAAAACGGACAGTCTTATGTCGCGTATTTCCAATTGGGAAAAGTCTTGGCGGTTGAAAAACCCTATGAAAAGCTGGAATGGATCCTTTATGTGATTCCTCAGGCTATGTCGTTGGGAAACAGTGAATTAATTTTGGATGACTCTGGATCCGGCGAGGTGTTTGCTGTTGCAATCCCGGTTTTTACTGCTGATAAAGCTTTACCGGAAAAGATAGCAGCCTGTTTTAGTGCTCAGTATGATGGCCAAAAGATGCCCATGACCTGGGACCATCATCCCGATGGGAAAACCCATACCGCCACCATCGAAAATCTGGACCGAAAAGCGGAAGATAGTTTTTTTACACTGCAGTGGAATACTGCTCCTATTGGGCTGCGTGACAAGGGGAGCAAAAAGATTATGCTCCCCGGGCGAAGTGTTTTTCGTGTTACCGATGTAAATGTATTTCCTGAACCAGACTCCTATATCCGTATTGAGTTTAGTGCTATTCCTGATCCAAAACAGGAGATAAACGGGTTGGTTTATTTTTCTTCTGGCGCTGCCCTTAATCTGATCAGGGAACAAAATATCATAAAAGTATATCCGGCGGAAACTATTGCCGATACCGAGGAGTTGGTTGTTGATGGTAACCTGAGGGGTCTGGAAGGAACTACTTTAGGCGAAACCTACCGCTTGAATGTCCGTTTTGAATCTGTTAAACCGGATGTACGCTGGGTGGATGAGGGTGTAATTCTTCCCGACGGAGAGAATCTGATTCTGCCGTTTGAAGCAGTTAATCTTAGTGCTGTTGATGTTTCTGTAGTACAAATATACGAATCCAACCTCACTCAATTCTTTCAGGAAAATGACCTGTCAGAAACGTATAATCTGAAACGGGTTGGAAGACTTATTTATAAGAAGCGCGTGGACTTAATTCCGGATAAGCCCGTCGACTTTGGCACCTGGAACACCTTCAGCCTTGATCTGGCTAAAATGATACAGACTGAACCCGGCGCCATGTATACTGTCTTTTTACGGTTCAGAAAAGCCTATTCGCTGTATCCTTGCATAGAAGAAGAAAAAAATGACGAATCTGTTTTCCAAACAAAGCAAGTGCTGGAAGAAGACCGGGAGTATCAATATTACGACAATCCATCCGATTATTATTACAGTTACGAAGATTATGAATATCAGTGGTGGCAACACCGTGATGACCCATGCTCTGATGGGTATTATAATAATAAATCGATCAAACGTAACGTGCTGGCATCTAATGTGGGTGTAATAGCCAAAAAAGGTACGGATAACACATTGACTGTTTTTGTGCACGACCTATTGGCGTCGGCATCCATTGGCGGGGCCCGGGTTAGCGTACTCAATTATCAGCAACAGGAAATAGCCAGTGCATTAACCAATGACAAGGGCCATGTAATCCTGCATTGCCCGGAAACTCCCTTTCTCGTTGTCGCCAATTCTCGCAATCAGTCGGGCTACCTGCGTGTGCCGGATGGTAATGCTTTGTCGTTGAGTCGTTTTGATGTAAGCGGCAGTGCAGTGAAGAACGGATTAAAGGGATTTATTTATGGAGAACGGGGTGTTTGGCGCCCCGGCGATACACTCTGTCTTTCGTTTATCCTGAAACAGCAATGTAATTCCCTTCCTGTCGGTCACCCTGTGCTGATGGAGCTTATCGACCCCAAGGGACGAATAGCGTGGCGTCAGGTGCAAAAAACCGGAAATCATCCTATCCATTCTTTTCTTATACCTACCAAGCCTGATGATATGTCAGGGAAATGGACGGCAAAAGTGACTGTCGGCGGAGCCTCTTTTACTTCACCTGTGCGCATTGAAACGATAAAACCCAATCGCCTCAAAATCGATTTCTCTTTTCCCGCCGATACGTTGCAATCCTATAACCCCATCCGGATTCCGGTGCATGCCGAATATCTTCATGGCGCAAAAGCAGCCCATCTGACTATCGAATCAGAGATTACTCTTCAGCCGCTTAAAACGCATTTTCCGGGCTATGAAGATTATACTTTTAATCATGTGGCTGCCAGCCTGAATACAAATAGCTACCAAACGGTCAAAACAAAACTTAATGCTGAGGGAGATACAGTTTTTATGTTGCCTCCAACACAACTAAATAGTAGTGGGTTTGTCTCAGCCAAATTTTTTACCCGTGTGTACGAGAATAACGGCGAATTTAGTGTGGATTATACTTCCCGTGTGCTGTCGCCCTACAAAACCTATGTGGGAGTACGATTACCCGCAAAGACGGATTACTGGAACAGGCTGGAAACCGGGGTTCCCCACGCTATTGATGTCGTAACCCTTGATGAAACAGGGCTACCTGTGGATGTTCCGGATGTGGAGGTTTTTGTCTATAAAATTGAATGGGATTGGTGGTATGAATCAGGCCAACATAATTATGCTTCTTATGTAAATAACCAGAATGTTATTCCGGTAATGCAAAAAAAATTGCATTGCCTCAAGGGAAAAGCATCCACCACATTTGAGATTAGTTACCCTGACTGGGGGCGCTATCTGGTGTACGTTCAATTACCTGATGGGAATGCTACCGGACAGGAGTTATTTGTCGACTGGCCCGGATGGAGCAGCCGCGGCGATGAGGAGGATAAAGAGGGTGCTGCTTTATTGGCTCTTTCTTCCGATAAATCAACCTATGCAGTGGGAGAAACGGCCTGTATTACTTTTCCGGGTGTTGAAAAAGGCCATGCTGTCATTACTGTGGAGAATGGTACAACGATTATTCAATCCAACACCATTTCGACCAGTAAAGGTGGAAATCATTTCGATTTTACGCTTGATAAAACTATGACCCCCAACGTATTTGTGAGTGTACATCTTTTGCAGCCACACAGCCATCCTGAAAACGACCTGCCTTTGCGCATGTACGGCGTGTTGCCGGTTACAGTCAGTGATCCGGAAACTCATCTTACCCCCCGTATCCAAATGAAAGATCAATTGCGTTCCAAAGAGAAAACTATCGTTACGGTTTCTGAAGCGCAAGGCCGACCCATGGCTTATACCTTGGCGGTTGTGGATGAGGGATTGTTGGGATTAACCCGTTTTCTAACCCCTAATCCGCATCGCTTTTTCTTTGCACGTGAAGCTTTAGGTGTTCATACCTGGGATATGTATAATGAAGTAATGGGTGCTTTTACCGGAAATATGGCTTCTGTTTTTGCTATAGGAGGTGATGAAAATCTTGTTTTGCAAACCAATGAAACGATAAAGCGCTTCAAACCCGTGGTACGGTTTTATGGGCCCTTTGAACTGGCTGCGGGTGCATCGGCTGCTCATTCAATTCAATTACCGGAATATGTCGGGGCTGTGCGTGTGATGGTGGTGGCTGCCTCTGGCAATGCTTATGGTAGCGCCGAAAAACAGGTAGTGGTTAAAGATCCGCTTATGGTAACGGCTACGTTGCCCCGAACCCTTGCTCCCAACGAAGAGATTCTTCTCCCGGTGACGGTTTTTGCTATGCATGACAAAATTCAGGAAGTGAAAGTTGTCGTTTCTGCCGTCGGGGATGTCTGTATTTCTGAACCAGAACAAACCTTGCATTTTGATGCTCAGGGGGAAAAGGTTGTGTATTTTTCACTTGATTGTGGAGTACGCCAGGGTCCTGTTCAATTGAAAGTTACGGCAACTTCGGCAGGAGAACTTGCCACTGAAAACATCGATATCCGGCTTCGAAATCCTAACCCGTTTCAAACCGACCTGAATACACAACTGCTTAAACCCGGAGAGGAAACTAAGCTGCCTGTTACATTTATTGGCGAACGCTCCGGCGCTTCTTATCGTCTGGAAATATCGGCAATGCCTCCCCTTAGTGTCAGTCGAAACCTGGAGTACCTGATGCGCTATCCACACGCCTGCGCGGAACAATCCGTATCTGCAGCTTTTGCCCAAATGCTGCTGCCCGGCCTGCTCTCTACTTCCGATTCACAGTTTGTAAATGCAACACAAAATGTACTCGATGTGATCCGCCGTCTTCGGAATTATCAAACTCCTCAGGGAGGAATTGCCCTCTGGCCTGGAATGACAGTGCCAGATAACTGGACTTCATGCTATACAGCTCATTTTCTGTTACTTGCATCTGAAAATGGGTATGTAGTCCCTACCTCGTTGAAAAATGGGCTGCTCGATTTCCTTGCTTCTGCTACTTTTGCCCGCGATCGCTATCGGGATGCCTTTTTTGCTGAATCGTACCGTTTGTATGTGCTGGCGCTATCCGGAAAACCTGACTATAGTGCCATGAATCGTTTAAGAGAAAACAAATTAAATAAACCGGCACGATTGCGGCTTGCTGCTGCCTATGGCCTGACCGGAAAAACCGAAGCCGCCATGGAACTACTACGGGGTGTTAGCGCCTCTGATTTTGTAAATATGGATTATTCCGCATGGAATCAATACTATATGCAACGTAATACCGGAATAGCAATGGCCCTCGAAACGGCCATCCTGTTGAAGGATGATGCACTTATTGCCGATTTGGCCCCCGAAGTTGCAGCGCAGCTTTCCGGATACAACTCTATGAATACCCATAGTACAGCATGGGGTTTATATGCGATGTGGCGGTTAAAAGCCGGTGATAACACGCAGGGAACCATTGGCTATTCCTACAGCTATAACGGCAAGGAATATGCACAGCATACCATGTCTGCCATTGTACAGGAAACAATCGTTTTGGAGGAAACACACGATACAGTACTTACGTTCCGAAATGCTTGTGATCAGAAATTATTTGTAAATACGATCCGTACAGGGCAACCCCTTCCCGGCAAGGAAAAAACAGATAAACGAAACCTGCTTTTGTCAGTGACTTTTCAGAATGCAGTTGACGAACCGATAAATCCGGCCGCTATTCAAAGGGGAGAAGATATTCGTATGATAGTAACCATTACGCATCCCGGGCTTAAAGCAGCCTATAAACATCTGGCATTGACTATCCCTGTTCCGGGTGGCTGGGAAATTTTAAGTCTGGATCCTGCGCCTCAGGCAGATTATTTTGATATTCGTGATGATAAAGTGTATGTTTACTTCCCGCTGGCTCCGGAGAAGAGTATATCCTTCGAAGTACGTCTCCATGCCGCTTACGGTGGAACCTATTACCTCCCTGCTGTAGTTTGCGAAGCCATGTATGATCAAAGTGTGTATGCTGCGGAAGAAGGGCAATGGGTGAAGGTAATGCATTGATCGTGAAACGAAAAGGATGTAAAAAAGCTGCAGTCTGGACTGCCGGATTTGGTTTTGGTGTGCTATTATTTCTGATTTTGGTGCCTGTTGTCCGATTTGATGACCCTTACTGTACCGTAGTGGAAGCTTCCGATGGCCGATTGCTGGGAGCCCATATTTCCGCGGATGGGCAATGGCGTTTTCCTGCTCCCGACAGCCTTCCGGAGGCTTTTGTTCAGTCAATAACCGCTTTTGAAGACCGATATTTTTTTCTTCATCCCGGGATAAATCCGGTCTCCCTCGTACGTGCAGCTGTTAAAAATTTTCAGGCGGGTACTATTGTGCAGGGTGGAAGCACCCTTACTATGCAGGTAGTCAGACTGAGCAGGAAAGGAAAAGCAAGGACTTATGGCGAAAAGCTTATCGAAATGGTGTTGGCCTTGCGTCTCGAATTGGCCTGTTCAAAAAATGAAATCTTGTTACTTTATGCTGCTCATGCCCCCTTTGGAGGTAACGTGGTTGGTCTGGAGGCGGCTTCATGGCGCTACTTTTCCCGTCCTCCTCACAGGCTCTCTCTGGCTGAATGTGCTATGCTGGCAGTATTGCCCAATGCCCCCTCTGCCATCCATCCGGCAAAAAATAGAGACGTGCTAAAATCTAAACGTGATCAGTTGTTGCAAAATCTGTACACTGCAAAGCAAATGAGTGAAAATACCTTTTCCCTTGCATTGGAAGAGCCTTTACCTGCAGCACCGCAACCTCTTCCCGCGCTTGCCCCCGTTTTAACAGCGCAACTTTCCCTTACCTACCCGGGTCAACGACTTCGTACCACAATTGATGCTGACTTACAGGAAAGTGTCCGCAATCTCATGACACGGCATCTGTCGGTACTGGAGGCTAATAAGATTCATAATCTGTCTGCGCTGGTGTTGGAGTCGGGTACCGGAAAGGTACGGGTATATGTAGGGAATTGCTGCAGGCGCGACCATCCGGAATTTAGCCCTGATGTTGACCTCGTGCAGGCACTACGTTCAACCGGTAGCATTTTAAAACCGTTTTTATATGCTGCCATGCTCGACGATGGGAAATTGCTTCCTGGAATGCTTGTGGAGGATATCCCCTCGAATTTTGGAGGCTTTACGCCGAAAAATTATACGGAAAATTACAGTGGAATGGTGCCGGCATGGCAGGCCCTGGCCCAGTCGCTGAATGTACCTGCAGTGCGAATGCTTGCCGAATATGATGTAGCCCGGTTTTATGACTTGCTCCAACGCAGTGGTATTACTTCGTTGAACTTTCCCCCTTCCCATTATGGCCTGTCGTTAATCCTGGGAGGGGCTGAGGCTTCATTGTGGGAGATTACTTCAGTTTATGGTGCGATGGCGTCGGCATTGCTCCATCAAAACACTATGTTAACCACCGCTTCGCTTTTTGTTGTGCAAGACGTGGAGAGAAAGCAAAAAAATCTACCTTTTTCACAAGGGGCAATTTTTTGCACCTTCGAAGCCATGAAAAAGGTTCACCGCCCGGAAACAGAGGCAGGGTGGGAAAATTATGGCTCATCGCAGGAAATTGCGTGGAAGACAGGAACCAGTTTTGGGTTTCGCGATGGGTGGGCGGTTGGGGTGACTCCGGATTGTGTTGCTGGGGTTTGGGTTGGAAATGCCGATGGAGAAGGGCGTCCGGGGCTAACAGGCGCTAGCTGTGCAGCACCCGTTTTGTTCGATTTGTTTCAGTTTTTTCCTGCGGATAAAAAATTTCAGATGCCGGAAAGTGAAATGATTCGTATTCCGGTTTGCCGGCAGTCGGGCTATCCGGTTTCACGGTTTTGTCCTGATACCCTTTGGGAATGGATTCCTTCCTGTGGTGCCGACACAAAGCCCTGTCCGTTTCATCAGCTGATCCACCTGGACCAGGAACGACACTATCGGGTGAATACTGGATGTTATCCGGCTGATAAGATTGTCACTGTACCTTTTTTTGTGCTTCCTCCGGTCCAGGCATGGTACTACAATAAATTTAATGCCGGTTATGCACTCCTGCCCCCTTTTCATCCCCGTTGCCTTGGAAGCGAGGAGGAAAACCCATTAAACTTTATTTATCCCTCTTCGAACCGAACCGTTTATCTACCCAAAAAACTCAATAGCGGGAGATCTCAGCTGGTGATGGAGGCGGCACACCGTGACCCGGAAGCCATCTTGTACTGGTACCTTGATGATGCATTCCTGGGTACCACCCGATATTTTCATACCCAATCCTGTTCGCCTGCTCCGGGTAGTCACCGTATAACCATAACCGATGGGTCAGGCAATGATAAATCTATATTAATCAATGTAACTGACAAACCTTAGCAGCAGAAGGGGCATGCACAATGAATGGTTAAGAAAAAACGGCTGCCTTAATGAAGGTAGCCGTTTTTAGTTTTGTTTTACTGAATGATGATTTTTCTTTTGCTGATTCCATCCTTTGTCGCCACGGTTAACAAGTATAGGCCAGGCTGAAATTCTGAAACGTCGACAGCACAATGCATTCCACCGCTGTAAGTATTGCTAAAGGCTTTCTTGCCGGAAAGATTATGCATTGAAATTTCTAACGGCGTTTTGTTGTTGGTATGGAACACGATGTTTATCCTGTCGTTTGCCGGATTTGGATATACCTCGAAATTAACATTATTTGCTTCCTTTATTCCCGTACAATCGGTAAAGATTACCCGAATTTCATCTCCGGCTTTATATCCGTATTCATTCACAACCTCAACGGATATCGTGTTTTCCATTGGCATAAAACCACTGGTATCCACAACAATTTGCTGTGTGGTTGCACCATTTGACCAAAGATAGTTTGTAAATCCATCTCCTGCGTCCAGTATTAGCTGCTGGTTCATGCATAACAGGGTATCGTTTCCGATATGAATTTCAGGAGGCCGGACTGCGGTAATATCGAAGAATGCCAGAATATTTTCCATAAGAGTAATGGTAGAAGATTCTTCGTTAGCGGGAACTAGTCCGCTCCATTCAAATGTCGAGGCTATTGTTTTGTATTCTGCGGTCTCTTGGGCAGCCATGGCTCCAAAAGTATGGGGCTCGCTGGTAAAAACCAGGTAGGAGGGATCGAGTGGTTCAAGATGGTCGATACGAAGATTGTCGCCGATATATCCAAAAGTCATTCCTTCGCCCAAAGTGCCCTCCACTCCGGTGAGGTCTTCGTTGCCATAAATCCATCCGTTCCCGATTTCCGAATGGATGTGCATAAGCGCATGTAAGGGGGTTTCATCATTAAAATACCAGAAAGAGCCGCTTTCAATATATAATTTACCGCCCTGTAAAAGATATTCTGCCAGCGCTTCACCTTCTTCAAAAGTCAGGGTATGATAATCGGGAAATACGCCAAGGCTCAGGAAAATCAAGGTATAGCTGCTCAGATCTTCCGGAATTTCAGTGTGGTACTCGGAACTTGCTCCGGCTATTTTCAGGTCGTTCATCAATATTTCTGCCGAGTTGTGGTTGCCGTCCAAATCACAAACCAATACCCCTGACCACCCAATAAAGGTGAAATGGGTTTCTGAAAGCGATAAACCACGTTCTGCTTCCAGTGAAAAGGCTATGTACGAAGTAAAACCTTCGGGAGTGGTTGCGTCTACCATTACTTCAAAAACCAGTTCAACCGATTCACCAGCCTCCAGCTGCTCTATTTCCAGGGTCGGATGAGTGCATTGAACGTATATATCCCGGGGATTTACTGTGGCCTGCAGGTTGTTAATTACTGTGTTTCCCTTATTTATTAGGGTATAGCGCAGGATTGCATTCTCGCCTGGATCAATACGGCCATTGGGGTCTGCATTTACTTCAATGGCTTCAAATTTAGTAATTACTGGTTTGGCCCATCCAATGGGCATAATAAAACTGCTGTTCCACCCTTTGGCCTGGGTAGTGGTTACGTTTACTACTATGGCACCTGAAGCAATTTCTGGCGATATTTCAGCAGAGGCGGCGTGTGTCAGGGTGATGGTTTCACCAGGAGCAAGCATGCCCGTTGAACTATTGTTTCCGGTAAATTCAATGCCTTCAGCCGCTGTCGACAGCGTAAAAGTGGCATCACTAACCGATTGGTCGCCAGTGTTCATAAAGGTAAGCGTAAAATCAACGTTTTCACCGTATTCTGCCAGACCATTTCCATTTCCATCGCTGTCATCAATTTCGGCCTGCGTACATATTACAACCGGTGAATTTTCAGTGACCTCCAAGGTGTGGATGGCTCTGAGACGATTATGCGCAATGATGGAAAAATCATAACCACTACCGTTGACTGCTGCTGTTGGAAGTTGGATTGTAGCACTCCCTGTTTCATCCGTAAAACACCGGTATATTAATTCCCCTTCCTGCAAAACAGCAATCCGGGCATTGGGGGCATTGCTCTTGAACGATATTTCTGTCGTTCCGGCAATAATTGTCCCCGGTAAAGCAAACAGAATAGGTTCAGGAATACCGGTGAGAATATCCAGTGAAGGATCACCAAAAAGATTGAGTTCATAAGCTGTCCACCGGAAATACTCATCGGAGAGCCACGAGGTTTCGGCTTCTTTGGAAAAAGCATTGGCCCAGCCGATTTCTGTGATGTTTTCACCAAAAAGTGCATGAAAAAAATAGCGGTTGTAAAACTGCGACGATGCATTGGTGTTGGCTGGCATGTACCACCCGTAACGGGAGTTTGCAATAGCGGCAACCTCTGCAGTCTCCATGCTCGTGATTAGTTCAGCAAAACAGTCACCACTGTACCCCCCACCGGTCCCCCGGTTATCAAACGAACCATTATAGCATCCCTGTGAGTAGCCGATCACATATCCTCTTGCTATTCCATCGTTTCGGAACAGTGCAGTGGTCAGCGCCTGATTGTCCATTTTCATGTTGTAGTTTACATTGGAATGGCCTAAATGGCTGATCAGATTGAGGCCGTTGGTGTTAAAATGATCACGGATTGATTTTGGATTCCAGGTGCCATCACGGTCGTATAAGGTGGAAACCTCCATATTATCTGTGATTCCAGCGGTTGTAAATCCATGATTTGAAGTGCCAAACCAGATTTCATCCATATAGGTACCCCCCCAGGTTAACGGGTTGTTGTTCAGGTTTTCCCCAACGAGAAGCACTTTATTTCCATCGCTTATCACGGGTTCGTTCTGGTACATAATATTTTTATGTACTACATGGGCAATATCCTGGGGTGAATCGACGCAAAACCGGCCAATGGCCACTTCTGCATATAAATCTCCTTCTCCCACCTGACCCCAGATGCCATTACCATTTTCATCCCAGTTCCCATCGAGGTTTGCGTAGTACATGTCGGCAGGAATATCATAGTCGTCGAGTGCCTTTAATCCACGGTGCGGAATATTATTCACCGAGGGATTGGCAGGGTCGGCATCTCCCACAAGGAGCACGTATTCGATACCGTAGTTTTCGTAGTAGTCGCGGATGCAGTTACGTATTTGCTCCTGATTATCAATCCCTTCGTATTGTGAATAAATCTCTTCTGTTGCTTTACTTTCAACAAAAAAACCGACTGACGTTTTAAAGGCAATAAAATCGCTAAGCAACGCCAGGTATTCTTCTGAGCCAATAATCAACAGATCGGCGATGGTGCCTTTAGCAGGTACATTATAGGTATAGGTGGAAAGCATCGAAGGGTCTTCGATCAGTTTTTTGAGCCGTTTTTGAACGGCGGCAGTATTTCGGGCACGGCATACCGGGCTCTTCAATTCGGTGGTATTATACGACAAGGTGATAGATGAAATGTAGCGGATTTGTTTTTTTGCCGGGAAAAATTCTACCGGACAGGCCGAAAAGGTAACAATTCCATGACCAGATAAAAAATGGGTTCCATGATTGTGCACCGGGCTTTCAGGCCATTGACTTTCGCTGGTATATATTTCGCTGTTAAGCGCTGGATAAGAATTTTCAGGGTTGGGGGTTGAAATTGGAATGGGTTGCTGTGCAGGGCGCAGTATTCCTTGTGTTTCTTCTTTATAATATTGAATATCAATGATTTCAAAATTATTGATGGTGGAATTCTGTGGCAGCAAAATCCGCTGTTCTTTCCTGGGGAGCTCAGGATCGCCGGGGCTTCCTCCATTCAAACAATCCGGATAACTTACGGTGATATAATCGCCTTGTTGCAAAACCGTGGGCTTATTAAAGTGAAAAGTCAACGTTTGACTCATGGCAAAAAAGCCCGTGTAAAGCATTAGGACGAGTGTGGCAAATACATGTTTTTTCATGGAATCGAATTAAAAAGTATTTTTTTCTGGTTATTAAGACACTGTTTTGGAAATAAATGTTCCTTGCGTCGCAAAAGTAATTATTTTTGTCAGCCTTCCAAATACGCTATTGTTCAAAATATTGCGCGTAGAAGGTTATAAACATAGGGATGTTAATTATTTTTTAGTAATTCTTTGTTATTTAATCATAAACCCCTAATTTTGCACCCCTGATTTAGACAAACAAAAGAATTGTAACATAAAGCGTAAAACAATGCGAGAAGGAATTCACCCCAAAGACTACCGCTTAGTGGTTTTTAAAGATATGTCGAATGAGTATTCATTCGTATGCCGCTCAACTGTGCAGACTAAAGAGACAATTACCTGGGAAGACGGGAAGGAATATCCTTTAGTGAAACTGGAGATTTCTCATACTTCTCACCCTTTCTTTACCGGTAAGATGAAACTTGTGGATACCGCAGGTCGTGTGGATAAATTTATGAACAAATATAAAAAGCATTACAGCGACCGCACCGAATAGTGCGTTCTCCGATCGTTATGATTTAAAAGGCTGTCTTATTTTAATAAGGTGGCCTTTTGTTTTTGCACGCTGCGTACTTCTGGGCTTTTCCCTCTGGCTTTCTATATTTTTGTATTTTTACGGCAAAGAATAACACTATGAACCTGATCCTTTTTGATGATCATCGCGTGGATGATTTATTGCCACTCACTTTCTACCGACCGGCGGCTATGCTCCTTACCGGGATTCTTACTACTGCCCGCCGCTGGGAAATTCTTACCGGATTACAGGCAAAGTATAGCACCCGTGCCTATCTTCAACCCAAATTTCCTTTTCAATCCAAAGACGATAACTTATTGATTAACGGTCGGTTAGTTGCCAATGAAGCCATGGTAAGTCGTATTAATCACCTCGCTCCCGGAGAGGCTCTGCGTACCCATGAAACCCTCCTGGCTGCAAGGACAACCGCTGTCGTTGGTGCTATCAACGATCTTTTGACCGAACAAATGGAAAAAGCTACGGAGATTTCTGATGAAATCCCCATACTGATCCAAAATCCCTGGGATCTTTTTACCGGTAACGATAAGTCCATTGCTTTTGATTTTAATTTATTGACAAAAGGGAGAAAAAGCCATCCAATCAGCAAAACCAACACGGTGATCGGCCCGCATCCTGTATTCCTTGAAAAAGGAGTAAAAATGGAGTGCGCCATACTGAATACTTTTAACGGTCCGGTGTATCTTGCTGAAAATTCTGAAGTTATGGAAGGTACCGTAATCCGTGGCCCTTTTGCACTGGGTGAAGGTTCGGTGGTTAAAATGTTGGCAAAAATCTATGGCCCGGTCACTACTGGCCCGTATTGCAAGATCGGTGGGGAAATAAATAATAGCGTCTTCTTGGGCTATAGCAATAAAGCGCACGACGGTTTTTTGGGCCAGGCGGTGATCGGTGAATGGTGTAATTTGGGTGCCGATACGAATAATTCGAACCTCAAAAATACTTATGAAACCGTAAAAATGTGGAGTTATACCCAACAGCGATTTGTAAAAACCGGGCTCCGGTTTTGTGGCTTGATTATGGGCGATCATTCCAAATGCGGAATTAATACTATGTTTAATACCGGAACGGTTGTGGGTGTAAACTGTAATGTCTTTGGTGCCGGGTACCAACGAAACCTGATCCCGTCCTTCTCCTGGGGAGGAGGTCACCATCCTTTTTCTCATTTTAACCTCGAAAAATCATTTATCGTTGCAGACACAGTATTTAAACGGCGTAACTTGCTTTTCTCGGAAACCGATAAAAGTATCATGAATGCAATATATTTATGGTGTAAAGAAAAAGCAAATTACTAGCTTTGGCATGTATTTTGACAAACCCGGCTTCGGGTTTCGAAATTAACGAATTGACAGACTTTTTATGAAAAATAACGACCTAGATTTTTATCAGTTTTTATCTGAAGAAAATAATGAAGAAAAAGACCAGGAAGTAATTCCTTTACTTACCTTGGAAGATGAAGAGAGTACCCCGCTGGAAAATGTTCCCGACGAACTCCCCATTCTGCCCTTACGGAATACTGTGCTTTTCCCGGGTGTGGTGATTCCGATTACCGTAGGCCGCGATAAATCAATCAAACTGATTAAAGAGGCCAATGAGTCGCGCGATCGCCATATTGGTGTAGTGGCCCAGAAAGATCTCAATATCGAAAATCCCACTTTTTCTGACCTCAACAGAATTGGTACCGTAGCCCGAATACTGAAGATTTTGACCATGCCTGACGGCAGTCAGACGGCAATTATTCAGGGACGTACGCGCATGATGCTCAGGGATGTAATCAGAGAAGAACCCTATATTACTGCACATGTGTTGCCTTTCGGCCCAGCTAAGGAATCTTCTCAAAATGATAGCTTTGTGGCTACGATCTCTATGATAAAAGATATGGCCATTCAGGTGATTCAAAAGGCACCTAATGTGCCCAATGAAACCGCTTTTGCAATAAAAAATATCGACAGCCCTTCGTTTATCGTAAATTTTATTGCCTCAAACCTTGATATTCCGGTTCAGAAAAAACAAGAACTCCTCGAAGTTATGGACCTGGGTGAAAGGGCTGAAGCCGTTATGGGATTGCTTAGTAAAGAACTTCAAGCGCTGGAAATTAAAAATCAAATCCAAAACAAGGTTAAAACTGATCTTGATAAACAACAACGCGATTTTATTCTCAATCAACAATTGCGCACCATCCAGGAAGAGCTGGGCGAACTGCCATCCTTGCAGGATGTGGAGGAATTACGTGAAAAAGCCAAACAAAAAAAATGGTCAAAGGAGGTGAAAGAGGTATTTGAAAAAGAATTGCGAAAGCTGCAGCGAATGAATGCGGCAGCTGTGGAATATTCAATTCAGAAAAATTACCTCGACGTACTTGTAGAACTTCCATGGAATGAATTTACCTCTGAGGATTTTCAACTCGATGAAGCTCAGCGCATACTCGATGACGACCATTATGGCCTGGATAAAGTAAAAGAACGGATTATCGAATACCTTGCAGTGCTTAAGGTGAAAGGCGACATGAAATCTCCTATCCTCTGTCTGGTTGGCCCTCCCGGTGTTGGTAAAACTTCCCTCGGAAAATCTATCGCCAGAGCTATTGGCCGTAAGTATGTCAGAATGTCATTAGGGGGATTGCGTGATGAAGCCGAAATCCGTGGCCACCGCAAAACTTATATTGGCGCTATGCCGGGCCGGATTGTGCAAAGCCTGAGGAAGGTAAAAGCCTCTAATCCTGTGTTTGTACTCGACGAAGTAGATAAAATTTCTGGTGCTACGCTTAATGGTGACCCCTCAGCCGCACTTCTCGAAGTACTCGACCCCGAACAAAATTACTCCTTTCATGATAATTTCCTGGAAGTAGAATACGACTTGTCGAAAATTATGTTCGTAGCTACTGCCAACAGCCTGGCCAATATTCATCCCGCTTTACGCGATCGTATGGAAATTATTGATATCTCGGGTTATCTTATGGAGGAAAAAATTGAAATTGCCCGTCGTCATCTCATTCCCAAACAATTTTCCGAACATGGCATTACCCGAAAAGATTTATCGTTTTCGCGTGCTGTGCTTGAAAAAATAATTCAGGATTATACTCGTGAATCAGGCGTAAGGCTCCTCGATAAACAGATTGCAAATGTGATTCGTAACCGTGTTAAGTTTTTGGCCTTTGGAAAGGAATATAATAAGCGCCTGAACATAAAAGACCTGGATGAAATTCTAGGAAAACCAAGGTTTCAAAGGGAAAAGTCGTTAAAGAAAAATGTTGTTGGCGTGGTTACCGGGTTGGCATGGACTTCCGCAGGAGGTGAAATCCTCTTCGTCGAATCCAGCCTTTCGAAAGGGAAAGGTGAACTGACCATGACAGGAAACCTGGGTGAGGTAATGCGCGAATCGGCAACACTGGCCTATCAATACCTGAAAGCACATGTAAAAGAGCTAGGAATAGAGGAAAATCAACTCAATGAATATAATGTGCATATTCACGTCCCGGAAGGCGCGACACCCAAAGATGGCCCTTCGGCAGGCCTTGCTATGTTTACTGCCTTGGCCTCCGCGTTTACCAGAAAGCCAGTGAAAAGCCATGTCGCCATGACCGGGGAAATTACACTCCGTGGACATGTGTTGCCCGTGGGGGGTATTAAAGAAAAGATTCTTGCAGCAAAACGCGCCGATATCACCGATATCATCCTTTCGGAAAACAATAAAAAAGATATCGGGGAAATTACTAAAGCCTACATCGAAGGCCTGAATTTTCATTATATCAATAAAATGATTGAACTAATGGAACTCGCGTTCTAGCTTTTTCTTCTCCTTCATTTTTTTCGCCGGATTTATCTTATATTTGGCGTCACATTCCAAATTGTTGGCTATGAAATTTAAGTTATTTGTTTATTTGGGCTTTTTGATTCTCGCTACGTTGCCTGTTGCTGTATTCGCCCAGTCCGGATCGCAGCAGCCCGAATTATTCGAAAATGCAGAGCTTCAGGAAGATCTGAACTATTTTACCGCAGTTTTTCGCTCAATTCATCCCAAACCTTATTGGTATCTGCCCACTGAAGAGTTTGATACAACTCTGATACAATTCCGTACGGAATTACCGGATACGGCTTCTGTTACCGAATTTTACAGTAGTCTTTTGCCTTTTATTAACAAAATAGGCGATGAAAATACCCGCGTGTACTTCCCCGCATTTGTATTAGCCGATTATATCCAAAAAGAGGGTGCTTTTTTCCCTTTTTTAATCCAGATAATTGATAATGAAATATTTATAACGGAAAATCTCTTGCCTGGCAATGCTATTCCACAGGGAGCAAAAATTTCTGCTATCAATGGAATTGGCGCAACACGAATACTGAAAAAAATGCAACAGATGATTCCGAATCAAAAAGAAACATTACAACAATCGGAAATTATTGAAAATTTTTCTCTTCTGCTTTGGACGGCCTTTCAGTTCGATGCCCCGTATGAATTGAGCATCCGGCTGCCGCAGGAAGGGATAATTCATACCTATAATGTTGAAGGGGTTCCGGCTGAAAAACTGGGAATAACTTTAGGGGTTGAAAATAAAACGCTAACCAATGACTTTGGTTTTTCGGTGGATCAGAATCGAAATTTTGCCACTGTACGAATTACCAGTTATTCCTCACATCCGGAGTTGAAGAAATTTTTGGGTGATGCGTTTTCACAGATAGAAAAATCCGGTGTGGATCACGTGATTGTGGATATCCGCAACCTGAAATCCGACGATTTTGCTTTCCCAGATGCTGTGCTTCAGTATGTTACAACTACCCCGTATCGCCACTATGCAGCGATTGAAGCCAAATCAAGCCCTATGACCAAATCTTTTTATAGAAACAACTATGCGCAGCAAAAAAAACACGACCTTAAGTTTGTCCGCGACAAAAAGACCGTAAGAAAAGCTTATCGAATGGTGTTGAAAGGAATTGATTATGCCAGTGTTTATTATGCCCCTGAGGTGAAAAAACCATTTAAGGGCGGGCAGGAATTCCCGGGCGAGTTTTATCTTCTGGTAAACGAAGGAACTAAAAACAGTGCCACTGTTTTGGCCGCCATTGTGCAGGATCATAAACTTGGACTGGTTATTGGCAAGGAAACGGGTTCGCGGGCCAGCCGGTTCAGGGAACTCTATCATTTTTCGCTTCCTAATACCGGCATTGAATGCACGGTGCCGCACCGCTACTATCTGCGCCCATCTTCCTTCGATAGCGGGTTTGGGGTATTACCTGACTATACCGTAGATCCCGACCCGACGGATATAGCACAAGGAAAAGACTCCATGATCGAGTTTGCCGCTGGATTATTTAAAAAACGCGAGGGTTTCAGGGAAAAAAGAGCAGCCTATGAAAAACGGATAAATAAAAAATAAGACAAAAGAGGGGATACCCTCTTTTTTTGTTAATCGGTAAGTCATAATTTCCGTTTCATATTATTTCGCCCTTCATCCCCTGTTGAAGTTATTCCGAACCGAGGGTCGTTAATGATCCTAGTCTTTACTATTCTCTCTTTTCCTGTCTATTGCCAAACTTTTAACAACGATTCCAGATAAACCATTTTTCTGTTCTCTTGTTTTAATTATGTTTTTGGCCTTATTGCCCTTCAACTTATAACTTTACTACGATGAACTATCACTTGACAAAAACGATCCATACTACATCAATGGCTTTGGTAAAAGAGAAAGTACAAGCTCTGTTAGCAGAGCATGGTTTTGGTATTGTTACAACACTTGATATCAGTGAAAAAATTAACAGTAAACTGAATATTGCCTATCGGCCTTATCTGGTACTCGGTGTGTGTAATCCGCAATTTGCCTTTCAAGCCCTTGAAATTGAACCGTATATGGGTGCTTTGCTGCCCTGTACTCTTGTGCTTCAGGAAAACATAAATAACTCAGTAACGGTTTCTTTTTTGAATCCTGATTTGTTTGCAACTATTACCGGAAATGTAAGCTTATCTCTGCTTACCCATGAGGTATTCCTAATCATGCAGACGGTACTCAATGCCCTTTAAACTGAATTCACCGATTTAATGGATCGGTGCTTGCAGCCAAATGCATTGATTTGCCTATTTTTGCCCGGATGAAAAACAACCGGATTGTTATGGCTCCTCTGCGTGGGTTTACTGAGCGCCCTTTTAGGGAGGCTTTTGCCCGTTGTTTTTCCGGAGTCGATGCTGTAGTTAGCCCGTTTATTCCGCTGGTGCCTGTCGATTTTGTCAACCCGTCGCGTCTGGCCGACCTGTTACCCATGGGCGAAGCCATTCCCTTAATTCCTCAGGTAATTGGTAATGATCCCGGACAAATTATCCAAATGGCCGGCGTGTTGCAAGCATTTGGTTATCGTGAAATAAACTGGAACATTGGCTGTCCAATGAAGAAAATTACCCGTAAACAGCGCGGGTCGGCTCTGCTTCATGATCCAAAGCGTATCGATTCCATTTTAGAGGAAGTATTTCAGCATATCGATATTGAATTCTCTGTAAAAACAAGGCTTGGATTTAACGAAAAAGACGAATTTGAAGAATTAATCCCCGTGTTTAACCGCTTTCCCTTAAGGTCATTAACCATTCATACCCGCACGGGAGCTCAGATGTACGAAGGTTCAGCTGATCCCGTTTTTCTTATTCCCTATCTTCCTCAGTTGAAGGTAAACGAAATTATTTATAATGGGGATTTGTTTTCGATTGAAGCGGTGGAATTTGTAAAAAAAATAATGCCAGGCCTCTCATCCTGGATGATCGGACGCGGATTAATTGCCAACCCTTTTTTGGGAGAAGGATTGAAGGCGGGCGAAATGCGTTGGAACCGACCCCGATTTCTGCATTTTCATGATATCTTGTTTGATGCGGTCGGAAAAGCCTCCACCACACATACAATCCACCTGAACCGGATGAAAGGCTACTGGACGCTTTTTTCGAAAGTCTATACGTACGGTGAATCCCTGAAAGACGAAATCCTTCACGCACGCAGTGCTGCCGTACTAATGGAAAAAGCACATCAAATCATTAATAATGAATCGGTGTCATGCTGCTGATCATTTGCCGGTTCTTTTTTGCTTTTCGTATCTTTACAATCCAAATTTCTGTATAATGACTTTCGAAGATTATCTAAAATATCATATCGCAGTACTTGATGGAGCTACCGGGACGCAATTGCAAAAATTTAACCTTACTGAAGCAGATTTCCGTGGTGTGGAATTCAGTTCTCATCCGGTCAGTGTTATGGGTTGTAACGACCTGTTGTGCCTAACCAAACCTGAAGTGGTTGCTCGGGTGCACCGCGATTACCTTCTCGCCGGGGCAAATCTTATCGAAACCAACACCTTCAATGCCAACCGGATTTCCATGGAAGATTATCAACTGGAAAACGATTGTTACCGGATCAATAGGGCCGCTGCAGAAATTGCCGTAGCCGAAGCAAAATTATTTAAAACCAATAATACTACCTGTCATGTCTGGGTTGTCGGATCAATGGGACCTACAAACCGTTCGGCAAGTATTTCACCGGAAATTGAAAATCCCGGCGCACGGAATATCACCTTTGATCATTTGACAGCCGCCTATAGCGAGCAGGCAGAAGGCCTGATGGACGGTGGTGTGGATGTGTTGCTTGTTGAAACCGTATTTGATACCCTGAATTGTAAGGCAGCTCTTTTTGCCATTGCGTCATTATTCGAACAACGCAGGAAGCGAATTCCTGTGATGGTCTCCGTTACCCTCTCTGATGCTTCCGGCCGAACGTTGTCGGGCCAGGCGCTCGATGCATTCGTTATTTCTATCCTACACGCAAAACCTATTTCTATTGGGCTGAATTGTTCGCTGGGTCCGGAACAACTCCGGCCTTATGTGG
>Ga0265295_1001926_pt1 | contig 34758 bp, 32 predicted proteins | sample Munlansysbiofilm_FD_192503 | JGI IMG/M metagenome (GOLD analysis project Ga0265295, IMG submission 192503) | Leachate microbial communities from a municipal landfill in Southern Ontario, Canada - Methane capture system biofilm | ecosystem: Engineered > Solid waste > Landfill > Unclassified ... | reverse complement strand
CTTGTGCCTTTGGTCAAACAAGTCTTAATACCCAGGGTGGCTCTGTGGTAATATTGGGTGGCTCTAAATTAGGATATGGGTGGCTCAACTTGAATGTACAGTATGGCTCCTTTGAGGATAATATGCAACCTGTAGTCTTTCAAGGCAGAGGAGATATTGTGGCTACAGGAGGCGAATCCAGCAACTGGACGCGAGACGCATCCAATCCAGCAGGCCAAGAGCCTTTGCTGGTTTTCCAAATATCCACTGGTTTCGGGGCTCTTTGGACTTCATAGGGAACTGCAGTGCTGTTTGATTCCAGTTTGATTCCAAGTTTGATTCCAAGCCACTGCTCCTGCTGTTTGAAGTCCAAGCCGGCTGTATAACTAACTGTAAATGAATAGTTTATTTAGCCGGCTTGAACTCCAAAAAGCTGTTACCAGAGCTGTTATCAGATAGCAAAATACTATATGTTTGATCCTTTCTCCCTCTCTCCAAGGCGTCGATCATATCTTTATCTACCCTTAATCAAGCGTTAACAATTAACGCTTGATTAAGGGTAGATAAACGGGTGATTAAGTTCCCGAAGTGAGAAAGCAGCGCCCAAGAATACTGGTTTATCCACAGAATGAATACTTAAGCAATGGTGACACAAGGCATTAGCTTCAAAAGTAAACTATCTGCCAATCGATAGAAGCGGAGTTGTAGCAATATTAAATGCCATCTACAAGTCGAACACATGTTAAAAACAAGTTCAGGGATAGGGCGGGAACTATGGGACGAATCTGGCTCAAGTGCCATAGGCAGATAGGGGTTTTCCCAGGGACTATATTTCGGATAACAAGCCACCAACCGAGCCATAATCAGACTTTCTTAAAAAATAAGGCTATGCCTGCACAAGAATTACTTTGACAAAGAACAGCTATATGATCAGCTTGTCCTTTAAGTGTAAACCGAAGCACTGAAGGTAATGATGAATAATACGATCAAACTCCTAATTAGTTCAGCGATTATCCTTTTGCTGCCCCTTAGCCTGCTGCACGGCTTTGAGCTGGATAGCATAAACAGGTTCAGCATCAATACTATGCTGCCCCTGGAAGAAACATCCGATGGCTCAAGTGTGCAGTTTGACTGGCTTTTGAGTGTAAACGCAAATCTCATGCAAAGCAAAGTGCTGAGTCTGGATGCCGAGGCAGTTCACAGCTCCCGATTATCCTCTGTGTGGCAGCAAGATGATAGTGATCAGGATCTGCAAAATGACCTGTATCGCTACTGGCTGCGAGCTTCTACTGCGCGCACAGAGCTCAGGGTAGGCTTGCAAAGGATAAATTTCGGCAGTGCGCGCTTGATCCGGCCTCTGCAGTGGTTTGACAAGCTGGATCCTCTGGACTTGTTGGAGCACACCGAAGGGGCAAAAGCAGGACTCGCAAAGGCCTATTTCCCAAACAATTCCACCCTCTGGCTCTGGGCTATTTTGTCCGATGGCAAGCCCAAAGGAAATGAGTGGATAGGCAGCACCAAAGATAAACTGGACTACGGCTTGCGCTATGAATTCCCGCTCTGGTCAGCAGAAACAGGCCTGTCTTTGAATCATAGACCGATCACTCTCGCCGCTACCGGAAAACGAACTACAGAGAGCCGATTAGCCCTGGATATCCGTTATGACACTTTTGCAGGATTGTGGCTGGAGAGCTCGGCAAATTACGCACCGGAGCTGGATTCCCGATGGAGCCTGCAATCCGTGATAGGGGCAGATTACACTTTGGGGCTGGGCAATGGCCTGTATGTATTGGCAGAGAGTGGCATCAAACACTCTTCAGATGAGCTATCCAGCTTGCACAGCACGGAGCTATCGTCTTCTGTGATGATGAATTACCCACTTGGTTTACTGGATACCATCCACTATCTGGCCTTTGCCAATTGGGATACTCATCTGCAGACACATGCCCTGGTGCTAAGGCGCAGCTATGATAAGCTGGCCATAGAGCTCAGGGCAAGCTACCAAAACAATAGCGATTCAGGGAAAGAAAAAACATTCCTTGGCGCACTCATAAACTACACAATATAGAGGTAACAATGACAGAATCACTGGTTAAAATCCGCAATCTCAGCAAGCTCTACCCCACCGGCGGTGGTGGATTCCTGGCTCTTTCCGAGCTCGATCTGGATATTCCGAGTGGTGCATTTATGGGCCTCGTGGGACCCAGCGGCTCAGGCAAAACCACACTCCTGAACATCATCGGCACCCTGGACAATCAAAGCGGCGGTGAGATTGAAGTTCTGGGACACAAAGTTTCTACCCTGGATGCCAAAGAGTCCGCCGCACTCAGGGCCGAGAAAATAGGCTTTATCTTTCAAAGCTACAACCTGCTCCCTGTTTACACCGTCTATGAAAATGTGGAACTACCGCTCTTGCTGCTAAAAATGCCTAAGGCCCAGCGGCATGAAGCTGTGATGCAAGCTCTGACCTGGGTAGGCATCACAGACAAACGCAAATCCCGGCCGAATCAGCTTTCCGGAGGCGAAGGGCAGCGGGTCTCCATCGCCCGCGCCATGGTGAAGCTGCCCCAGCTCGTTCTGGCCGATGAACCCACCGCAAATCTGGATACCGAAAACTCGCTGAATATTCTGGATACCATGTTGCAAATAAACAAAGATACAGGTACCACCTTCATCTTCGCTACTCACGATCAGAAAGTGATAGATTATATGCAGAGGGTAGTGACTCTGATAGACGGCAAGAAGGCCAAAGATGATCTTAAAACTGGCAGTTAGAAACATCATTGGCAATGGCTGGCGCAGCCTGGTAAACGTCCTCATCCTCAGCATCGTTTTGATCGGAATGGTGTGGATGCAGGGCCTCTTTGACGGTTGGAGTCGAACCGCTCGCCGGCAAATGCAAGAGTGGGAATTCGGAGATGGTCACTACGAACACAAGGATTTTGATAAGTATGATAGCTTCACCTGGGACAAAAGCAATAGCAAAATACCTGCTGAGCTTCAGAGCCTCATAGAGCAAGGGAAAGCAGTGCCCATCCTGATCTCAGCCGGTGTGATCTATCCCCAGGGCCGGCTCACCCCCATCACCATCAAAGGCATCCCGCATGATCAAGAGATCTTAGAGATTCCTACAGAGTATCTGCGTGTAGAGGATCAAACTGGTATCATTTTGCCAGCGGTGATCGGAACACGGATGGCAAGAAGCACGCATTTGGAAGAGGGCGACATCCTCACCATGCGCTGGAAAGATATCCATGGTGCCTACAATGCCTATGACATCCAGATCACAAAAATAATGGATACACCGGTGCCACCTGTGGATGATTCCCAAGTTTGGGTGGATTTTACACATCTGAATGAAGCAAAAGCTCTGCAGAATTCTGCTACCCATATTGTATTGAAAGATGATTCAGATATAGTCAAGAATGAACAAGACTTCAGGTTCATAACTATAGATGAATCCATGCAGGGCACAGATGCTCTGATTGATGTAAAACGCCTGAGCGGGAATTTGCTCTTTGCCCTTTTGCTCTTCCTGGCCATGATCGCCATATTCGATACCCAGATTCTGGCGATCTTCAAGCGCAGACGTGAGATTGGCACGATGATTGCCTTGGGGATGACCAAAAGGCAGATCGTGAAACTCTTTACCATCGAAGGCTGTTTGTATAGTGTGTTTGCTGCAGTGGCCACCAGCATTTTGGGTTTGCCGCTCTTTATCTATTTCGGTGTAAGTGGCTATAAAATCCCCCAAGAAATGTCCAATCTCAGCATCGCCGGAACTGCTGAGCCTATAAAATGCTACTATTCACCATCAATGCTTTTGTCCACCTTCATTCTGGTCTTGTTGATCACCGCTCTGGCCAGTTGGATGCCTACTTACCGGATCGCCCGCATGAAAGCGACCGATGCCCTCCTGGGCAAGGTCTAAGGAGTTTGAAATGTTAAAATTTGTAATAAAAGGATTGATCAGAGATCGCTCCCGCAGCTTTTTCCCGGTGCTGATCGTAACGGCCGGGGTGCTGGTCACAGTGTTCTTAATTGCCTTCATGAGCGGATATATTGAGTCCATGGTCAGGCAAAACGCTCGCTTTGATACCGGCCACCTGAAAATAGTCACCAATGCCTATGCCGAAAAAATCTCGCAAAAACCTTATGACTTGGGCTTCATTGAGACGGAAGCGGAATTTCAGCAGTGGAAAGAAGACTTTCCTTCGGTCCGCTGGACTCCCCGCATCTATTTCGGTGCGTTGATGGATGTGCCGGATGATGAGGGAAATACTGTGGAGCAAGGAGACGTCTTTGGCATGGCGATAGACTTCTCCGATCCCAGTGCTGTCCAGGACATTCACCTAAATGAAGCCCTGATTCAAGGCCGGATTCCTGAGGCGGCTGGCGAGATTCTGCTCAGCGAAGAACTCTTTAGCAAATTGCAGCTTGAGCTGGATTCTACCGTTACCCTACTGGGCTCTACCCTATACGGAGCTATGAGCTTCCGCAATTATATCATCAGCGGCACGGTGAGCTTTGGCGTGCACGCTCTGGATAGGGGAGGAATAGTAACAGATATCGAAGATGCCAGAGCCTTTCTGGATATGCCAGGGGGAGCTTCCGAATACTTTGGCTTTCTGCCCTCAATGGTCTATGATGATGATGCAGTTCAAGAGATAAAACAAGAATTCAACGCCAAATACAATGATGAGGACGATTTTTCTCCTCAGATGCTGGCCCTTACAGATCAAAACGATATGGGCTTTATGCTCCAGTATATGGGCTTTGCCCTGGGCCTGATCACGGTGGTATTTGTCCTGATCATCGGTATAGTTCTGTGGAATGCTGGCCTTTTGAACAGCATCCGCCGCTATGGGGAATTCGGGCTGCGCCTGGCTATGGGAGAGCGTAAGCATCATCTTTACAATTGGCTGCTCGTGGAAGCCCTGGCCATCGGAGTGGTAGGTTCATTGATCGGAGCTGCTTTGGGTATGGGGGTCATTCAGTACTTTCACGTCCACGGTTTCAATTTCGGCGTCTTTACCCAAGACACCTCTATGATGGTGGAAAATATAATCTATACGAACCTCGAGCTGAAAAACTTGCTTTTGGGCATCATCCCGGGCTTGGTATCTACCGTATTGGGCGCAATGCTGGCCGGAATTGGCATTTTCCACCGCAATACTGCAAAACTATTTAAGGAGCTGGAAACATGAAGAAAATCCTCTATATAATCTTGCCCATTCTGCTTTTCGCGGGGGTTGCCCAGGCTATTACAGCCGCAGAAATCCTGGCGAAGGTGGATGAGAATATGAACGCAAAGACCACAAAATCTACTTCACGGATGATCGTAGAAACCAGAAGAGCCACCCGCACCATGAGCACAGTGAGCTATGCCAAAGGCAATGACATCGCCTACACCGAGTACACTGCCCCGGCCCGGGAAAAAGGCACTAAGATGCTAAAGATCAAGGATGATCTCTGGCTTTACGATCCCTCTACCGACCGCGTGATCCAGATTTCTGGTAATATGCTCAAACAGTCTGTGATGGGCTCTGATCTCTCCTATGAAGACTTTATGGATGAAGTGGAGCTGGCAAAGACCTATACTGCCACATTACAGGAAGATACAGTCTATGATGAGCGGTCTTGTTACGTGCTCAGCCTTGCTGCCAAGACAGACAACCTGGCCTATAGCAAAAGAGTGATCTATGTAGATAAAGAGCGCCTGGTTCCCTTGTATCAGGAGCTCTATGCCAAAAGCGGCAAGAAGCTGAAGACCATGCGCATGTCCAAAGTTACCAAAATCAACCAACGCTGGTACCCCCTGCAGGTGGTTTTTAAAGATGAACTAAAATCTGGCAATGGCACTACGATGATAGTGGATGAAGTCTCCTTCGATATCAAGATCCCGGATCATTACTTCACCAAGGCTATGCTCAGGAAGTAATCTCCATAATATAGCCTCTGTCAGGCATATTTAATTTGCTCTCCCCACCCGCATCACCTATCATATTCATAGGACATCATTAATAAAACAGATAAGGTGGTATAAGATGCTTACTCAGAAAATTTTAGATGAATATGATCCGATCAAAAACAAGGCCTATCAGCTCATAGATGATGAGGGTAAGCCTTTGGATAAGGATTGGAAACCCCGCCTCAGCAATGAGGAGATCCTAAAGGCTTATAAAGACTTACTTTTTGAACGCACTGCAGACCTGATGGCGGTGAGCTATCAAAGGCAAGGCAGGATGTTCACATATCCCCCGAACATCGGCCAGGAGGCCATCCACATTGCTGCCGGCATCGTGACCAAAGAGCAGGACTGGCTGGTTACCGCCTTTCGTGAATTGGGAGCCTGGCTGGCCAAAGGCGTGAGCCTGAAAGAGCTCTTCCTGTATTTCAAAGGCAATGAAGACGGCTCCCGTTTTGAAAAAGCGAACCGGGTGCTACCCATTGCCGTGCCCATTTCTTCGCAATTGCCCCATGCTGCAGGCCTGGGCTATGCGATCAATTATAACAAAGAGAAGGACACCGCTGTCTTCGCCTATGTGGGCGATGGCGGTACTTCCGAAGGTGATTTCCACGAGGCTTTAAACTTTGCCGCAGTGTGGACTGCACCGGTGATTTTCATCATTCAAAACAATCAATTTGCCATCTCGGTCCCGCTCAAGATGCAGACCAAATCCATCAATCTGGCGATCAAGGGCTTGGCCTATAATATCCCCTCCCTGATGGTGGATGGCAACGACTTCTTTGCCATGTACGAAGCGCTCAGCTATGCCAGAGAGCAGGCTGTGGCGGGCAAGGGGCCCTTCCTCATCGAAGCCAAAACCTTCCGCACCGGAGCCCATACCACTTCCGACGATCCCAGTAAATACCGCACCCAGGAAGAGGAAGAGCACTGGGCTGATAAAGATCCACTCAAAAGGCTCAAAGGCTATATCTTGCATAAGAAGATCGATGATCTGAAAGATGAAGAAGAGCTGATCAAGGGCTTTAAAAAGCATATCGACAGCGAATTTGAGGCAGCGGAAAACCATCCTGAATATAAGGTCGACGACGTATTTGGCTATATGTATGCAGAGCTGCCCGATGAATTGAGGCGGCAAAAGAACGCTTATGAGAACTTTCTGAGAGGTGTGAAATGAAGGTAATGAACTTAGTACAGGCGATCAATGACGCCCTGGATATCAAGCTGGCTGAAGATAAAAACGTAGTGGTATATGGCGAAGACGTGGGCGTGGAAGGCGGAGTTTTCCGCGTGACCGAAGGCCTGCAGGTGAAGCATGGAGTGAGCCGGGTCTTTGATAGCCCCCTGGCCGAATCCGGCATCGCTGGCACCGCTTTGGGCATGGCGATTGCGGGTATGAAGCCTGTGATCGAGATGCAGTTTGACGGCTTTTCCTATCCCGCTTTTAATCAGATCGTGAGCCACATAGCCCGCTTTCGCAATCGCACTCGCGGCAAATTTTCCGTCCCCCTGGTGATCCGCATTCCCTATGGCGGAGGCATCAACGCTCTGGAGCATCACAGTGAAAGCCCCGAGGCCTATTTTGGGCACACCCCTGGTCTCAAAGTGGTGATCCCCTCTACCCCTTATGATGCCAAAGGCATGCTCATCGCCGCCATCGAAGATCCTGATCCCGTGATCTTTATGGAGCCCAAACGCATCTACCGCGCCATCAAACAGGAAGTTCCCCAGGAGCGTTACAGCATTCCCTTGGACAAGGCGAAAGTACTCCAGGCCGGAGAGCAGCTCACCATCATCGCCTATGGCGCTATGATCCGTGAAGTTCAAAAGGCCATCGTGATCGCAAAGCAGCAGGGCTTCAGCGTAGAGCTGATCGATCTCAGAAGCATCTGGCCCATAGACCGTGAGACCATCTCCCAATCCGTGCGCAAAACCGGACGCGTGCTGGTGGTTACCGAAGCTCCGCAAAGCTATGGCCCTGCTGCAGAGCTCATCAGCATCGTAAATGAAGAAGCCTTTCTCTCATTGGAAGCCCCGCCCACCCGCCTCACCGGTTTTGATACCGTGATCCCTTTGCCCTTGGGTGAAAAACACTATATGATCAGTCCGGAGCGCATTGCTACTGAGATTGAGCGTTTGGTCAAGTACTAAAGGAGTATGAAATGCGCTATATATTTAAGTTTCCCGATATCGGTGAAGGCCTGGAAGAAGGCAAAATCATCGAATGGTATGTGAAGAAAGGACAAAGCATCGAAAGCGGCGACGCCCTGGTGAAGATGGAGACCGACAAAGTGGTAACGGATATTCCCTCGCCCAAAAGTGGTATCCTCGCAGTGCTTTATGGCGGTGTGGGCGATACTGTGAAAGTAGGCAGCGCCCTGGTGGAGATCGATATTCCAGGTGTGGAAGGCGAAGCTGCCGTGGCCCAGGCTCAAGACAAGCCCGAAGCTCCTTCCCAGGAAACTGTGGATGAAAAAGACTTTGCCGGCGTGGTGGGCACTATGGAAATAGCCGGAGACGGCGCTTATCTACCTTCTGGTGATGAAGGCAGACCTGTCAAATCCGACGCACCCAAAACCAGGAAAGCCCTCGCCACTCCTGTGGCCAGAGCTATGGCCAAGGATTATGGCATAGATATCAATGAAGTCACCGGCACAGGTCCCGCCGGAAGAATAATGAAGAAGGACATCGAGGGTCACTCTAAGAGTTCCGCTTCCGTGAATATACATGTTCCGATGCCCAAGGCCTCCGCAGAAGGAAGAACACGCATCGAGCCTCTTTCCCAGATCCGCAAGACCATCGCTAAAAACATGCTGCGCAGCAAACAAAGCACCGCGCACATGAGCATCATGGACGAAGTGGAAGTCAGCGCACTCGTCGAAGGCCGTGCCCGTCTGAATGAAGCCCTGGCAGAGCAAGGCATCCGCCTGAGCTACCTGCCCTTCATCATCAAAGCTATCACTTTGGCACTCAAAGATCATCCCATCTTAAACGCCGAATTGGATATGGAAAATGAACGCATCATCTACAAGAATTTTTACAATATCGGCATCGCCATGGACACCCCTGAAGGCCTGGTAGTGCCGATCATCAAAGACGCCGATCGCAAGAGCCTGATCGAGCTGGCAAGCGATATCAAAGACCTGATGTCAAGATCCCAGGAGCGCAAGCTCACTCTGGATGACCTGCGCGACGGCACCTTCAGCATCACTTCCTATGGCTCGATCGGTGGATATTTCGGAGTTCCTGTGATTGCCTACCCTCAGGTGGCGATCTTTGGCATCGGCCGTCTCACCGAAAAGCCGATTGTGAAAAACCACGAGCTTGCCATCGGTCAGATCCTCCCCATCAGCATGAGTGTGGATCATCGCATCGTGGATGGCGCAGAGGTCAGCCGTTTCCTGAACCAGGTCCTGGCCTATCTGAAAGAACCCCTTTTGCTTTTGGCCTATGAAGGAGGCACACAATGACTTATGATCTGATAATCATCGGCAGCGGACCCGCAGGTTATGTGGCCGCAATCCGGGCCGGACAGACCGGACTCAAGACTCTGATTATAGACAAGAAATACGTGGGTGGCATGTGTCTGAACTGGGGTTGCATCCCCACCAAGACCTATCTGGAATCCGCCAAGATGATGAAGAAGGTGCGTTCTGCCCCTGAATTTGGCATTGCCGGTATCGATCTGGAGGCCCTGTCTTTTGATTGGCCCCAGGCTGTGAAAAGGACCGATGCAGTGGTGGCAAAGCTCACCCGTGGCATCGAATTCCTCTGGAAAAAGAACGGCGTGGAATTCATCAAGGCCGAAGCCAGGATCCTCTCCCCCACAAAGGTGCAGGCGGATAAGCGTGTCTTTGAAACCAAGAACATCCTCATCGCCACGGGCTCCCGTCCTGCCCCCCAAAACCTTTTTAAGGACTGCCTCGATCTGGAAGATTTTTCCAGCCTGCCAGAGCTACCCCAAGCACCTTTGATCTATGGCCAGGGTGGAAACATGGTTGAACTGGCGCAGTTTTTCTCCTTGATCGGCAGCAAACCTGTGATCCTGGCCAATAGGTTGCCTTTGATGCCATATCTGGATGAAGCCTTGGAATCCTTTATCCAAAAGAAACTTAAGAAGGATAAAATCCCTGTGCTGCTCGAAGCTGAAAGCGAGATCAAGGACGGCATGATCATCCACAAAGGCAAGGAATATCCCTTTGATAAAGTGCTGAATGTGAGCTTTAGAAAAGCAGTGCTGCCCGCGATGGACATCGAGCTGGAACTAGAAAACGGTTTTATTAAAACGGACCACAGCCACAAAAGCAGTGTCCAAGGCATCTATGCCGCCGGAGACGTGAGTGGCAGAGCTTTTCTGGCCCATGTGTCCTCCGCACAGGCTATGGAAGTGATCGAAGCCATCCAGGGCATCGAGCCTCCCGCAGAAGAGCGGCAGTATCCCATCAACGTTTATACCGATCCCGAACTGGCCCAGATCGGACTCACAGAGAGCCAGATCAAAGACAAGGGAGTGGACTACAAAGTGAGCCAATATCCGCTCACTGCAAATGGCAAAGCCCTGGCCGAAGGAACTTCAGAAGGTTATATCCGGGTGCTGTATGAAACGAAGTATCATGAAGTGTTGGGCGTACAGATTGTCTCCGAACACGCCACCGACCTCATCAGCGAAGCTGGGATCCTGATGGAGCTGGAAGGCACTACCTATGATCTGGCCCGCACCATTCATGCCCATCCCACGATATCCGAAATCTATATGGATGCCGGCAAGGTAGAGTAATATTTAGAGTAAGAGAAAAGATGCCCCTAGGTGAGACTGCTCTGGCAGCCAGCTTACGGGCAAGCTTTTTTGCCCTGCATTATTTCCAGGATCTGCTCTGCCCGGATGCTGTGCATGCACTTAAAATGCCGTTGGGGACAGCTTTCGGAGCCATGCAAAGAGCAGGGCTGACAATCAAGATCGGCCGCCAGAATCCAGGCATTGGGATTCAGTGGTGCAAAGCCCAAACAGGGATGAGTAGCCCCAAAGATAGCGATCTGCGGCCTCTCTAAAGCTGCCGCCAGATGCATGGGCCCGCTATCCGAACTTATCACCCAATCCGCGCTCTGCATTAGTACCAGGATCTGGCCAAAAGAGAGCTCTCCCGCCATGCTGATGGCTCGTTTTCCTCTGGCAATCTCTGCACACAATCCCGCTTCGCTACCGGAACCTAAGATGATATATTGCCAATCCTTTGGGCTAATATCTATAAGCTGTTTATAATATGTGGAAGGATATCGTTTGGTATTGTGCAACGCTCCTGGAAAGACGAGAATCCGCTTTCCTAAAGCCTCCAGAGCAGGCAAAGCGAGATCCACAGGTGGATAGAGCCTGGGGCTGTGCAAATTCACTTCCGGAAAGGCCTTATCCAGCGCACTCTTGTAAAGCTCTACCGTAGAGGATATGGCAAGCTGCCGATTCCCCTTCACGATCTTCTTTCGCCTGCCGCGCTCTTTGTTATAGACAACGCTTTCCTGGCCCCGTGCAGCTATACGCAAGAGCCAGGTGGAAAGCTTGCCATGCAGATCCAGAACCAGATCGTAGTGCTCGCGCCTCAGCTCCAGATGCGCCTTCAGGCTTTTCTGATATTCCAGAGGATTCAGAGAGCAGCCCAAAAGTGGCAACAGCTCCAGATACTGCGCCTTCACCACATAATCTATCCTGGCCTCGGGATACTCTGCCCTTAGCCAGGCACAGATAGGTTGGGAAAGTACGATGTCGCCAAGCGAACTCAGGCGCAGGATCAGGATCTTCACTACAGGCCTTTGATGATCTCAGGGATACGGGCTATCAATGGCTCGAGGTCTCCGGGGTTATTGCCTCCGCCCATGGCGCTGTCTGCGCGTCCGCCACCTTTGCCATCCAGGGTAGCTGCGATGGCTTTTACGATATTACCCGCATGATAAACGCCCTGCAATTCACGCCCCACTACGGTCAGCAGTGAGAGCTTATCGGCCTTTTTGCAGAGAATTACGGCTATTTGATCTCTCAATTTATCCTTCAAGCCGTCCGAAAACGCTTTGAGATCGCTGCCTTCAGGCAGTTCCTCTACTATCAATTTGAAACCGATAAAGTCTGTCGCGCAGTCCAGCATGTTATCGATCTGAGACAGGCTGTTTTGAGCCTGCAATGCCATCACCTGAGCTTGCAGATCGTGAATACTCTGCGCCTGAGCCTCCAGCTTTTTCTCCACCAAGTGTTTCGGAGAAGCCAGCAGTTCTGCCACCCGTGCCCAGGAGTTTTGTAAATCACGCACATAGTTCAGAGCGCCGATTCCGGTGAGTGCTTCGATGCGCCGGATTCCTGCTGCCACAGAGCCTTCGGAGATGATCTTGAAAAGGCCGATCTGACCAGTAGCGCTCACATGCGTTCCGCCACAGAGTTCTTTGGAAAGATGATCGATCGAGATTACCCGCACTTCATCGGCATATTTCTCACCGAAGAGTGCAGTGGCTCCCTCTGCTTTGGCCGTGGCGATATCCTGAATCGCAATCTTCACCGTCATATTGGCGAGAATCGCTTGATTGACCTTGCTTTCCACACTTTCCAATTCACTGCGGCTGAGTGCCTTAAAATGGGTAAAATCAAAACGCAGATATTCCGGATGTACCAGCGAGCCTTTTTGCTGCACATGGTCTCCCAGAACATCTCTTAAGCTCTGATGTAAAAGGTGAGTAGCAGTATGATTGCGGGCGATGTCCCAACGCCGGGGACTGTCGATCTCAGCGGTGAGTTCTTCAGCAGAAACTACGCCACGGAAGATGGTCCCATAGTGTATAATGGCATCATCTATCTTCCTGACGTCATGCACCTTAAGTTCAAAGTCATCATTGTAAATGCGGCCCGTATCTGCCACCTGTCCTCCGCTTTCGGCATAGAAGGGAGTCTCTTGCAATTGCAGAGCCACGACCTGTTCATCATTGATGCTATAGCGCTGGATATGCGTGCGGACCTTGCTGCTTTCATAGCCCACGAACCGGCTGGGACTAGGCTTCTGCAGCTCTATCCAATCCTCATTGATGCTCTCAGCCCCGAATTTTGAGGCTTTTCGGGCCCGCTCACGCTGAGCCTGCATTTCCTGATCAAAGCCCTCGTGATCGATCGAAAGGCCCTGCTCTTCTGCCAAAATCATGGTAAGATCCAGCGGAAAACCGTAAGTATCATAGAGCATAAAGGCATCCGTGCCGCTGATGAGCTTACCGCCCACCGTAGCGCGGAGTTCGGCGAACTTGGCGAGGCCATAGTCCAGGGTCTTATTAAAGCGTTCTTCTTCGGCCTTGATCACCATTTTGATATAGGCTTCTTTGCCCTTGAGCTCCTCAAAATGGTGTCCCATGATCTGAACCACGGTATCCACGAGATTGAAAAGGAAAGGTTCGGCAAAGCCCAAAAGCCTGCCATGACGGGCTGCTCTACGCAAAATGCGACGCAGCACATAGCCCCGGCCTTCATTGGAAGGAAAGCCGCCATCCGCCAGCGCAAAGCACAGGCAGCGAATATGATCCGCGATCACCCGGTGGCTCATGCCACTTTCGGGGGTGTAGGCCTTCCCAGAAAACTCGGCGATTTTGGCGATGATGGGCATAAAAAGATCGGTCTCGTAATTAGTATCTTTATTCTGCAAGACTTGCACAATGCGTTCCAGCCCCGCTCCCGTATCTACGTAGCGATTGGCCAGAGGGGTCAGCGATTGATCTGCTTCGCGTTTGTACTGGATAAAAACCAGATTCCAAAGCTCAATAAAGCGATCGCAATCTCCATTCACAGCGCAGACGTGACCCGGCACATCCTGCATGTTGCACTGCGCCAGGCCTCTATCGATATGAATTTCAGAGCAGGGGCCGCAAGGACCGGTATCCCCCATCTCCCAGAAATTGTCCTTATCGCCGTGAAAGCTGATGTGAGCGGGGATGATATCGGTGGCTTCCTGCCAGATCTGGCAGGCCTCCGCATCGCTATCGTGCACAGTGGCATAGAGCAAAGATTTATCCAGCTTCCAGACCTCGGTGAGCAATTCCCAGGCCCAGAGGATGGCTTCTTTTTTATAATAATCGCCAAAGCTCCAATTCCCCAGCATCTCAAAAAAGGTGTGATGGTAGCCATCTTTGCCCACCACTTCGAGGTCGTTGTGCTTGCCCCCGGCGCGGATGCACTTCTGGGAATTCACCGCTCTGGGTACATCCGGAGCCTTTTGCCCCAGAAAGATGTTCTTAAATTGGTTCATGCCGGCATTGGCAAAAAGCAGGGTGGGATCGTCGATCGGGACCACGGGCGAGGAATGCACAAAGCTATGCCCTTTCTCCTTAAAGAAATCGATAAACTGCTGGCGAATCTCTTTACTGCTCGACACAGTCCACCTCAAAAGCGTCTTCATTTTCGATGATCCATTTCTCGGCGCTCCAGGCTGCGATGGCGCCATCAGAAGTGGCGGTAACCACCTGTCTCAATGGGGTATAGCGAATGTCACCTGCGGCGTAGATGCCAGGAATATTGGTATGCATAAATTCATCGGTGTACACGAAGCCGGCACTATCCAGATTGATGCGGGATTCCAGCAACTGATTGCTGGGCAAAATGCCGATGTAGATAAAGAATCCATCCACCGGTAACATAGTGATATCTGTGGTTTTACGGTTCACCAGTTCCAGCTTTTCGATGCGGGTTTCACCATGGATTTTCTGCACCACGGTATCCCAGATAAATTCTATTTTGGGATTACGGAAAGCGCGCTCCTGGATGATTTTCTGGGCTCTCAGCTCATCCCGACGATGGATAATGATCACTTTTTTGGCAAAGCGGGTGAGGAACATGGCTTCTTCGATGGCAGAATCTCCACCGCCTACCACAGCTACGACCTTATCGCGATAAAAAGCTCCATCGCAAGTGGCACAATAAGATACACCGCGTCCGGTCAGACGCTCTTCTCCGGGCACGTTCATCCGCCTAGGATGCGCACCCGTGCAGATGATTACGCTCTTGGCGCGGTAGTACTTGCCTCCGGCCTCGATCACCTTGCACAGGCCTTCCATGCCCATAGCCGTGATCTCTTCTTCGATAAATACTGCGCCAAAACGCTCGGCCTGAGCCTGCATTTTTGCTGTAAGTTCAAATCCGGAGATGGGCTCTTCAAAACCGGGATAGTTTTCCACGTCTTCGGTGACGGTGATCTGCCCGCCCACCATGGCTCTTTCAAAGACCGCAGTGGTCAGTCCACCACGGGCACTGTATATTGCAGCAGCGAGTCCGGCTGGACCGGCTCCGACTATTATCACATCATATCTCATATTTACCTCGAAATTTTTAGTAGTATAAGACAAGATCTGGGACATGTGCAGATCCGTCAAGGATAAAGCTTTGGGGGGAATTGAGAATTGAGAATTGAAAATGGAGAATTGGGGCGGGGGTTCTGAGTTCTTGGTTCTGAGTGCGGGTGTTCTTAGTTCTTGGTTCTGAGTGCGGGTGTTCTTAGTTCTTAGTTCTGAGTGCGGGTGTTCTTAGTTCTTAGTTCTGAGTGCGGGTGTTCTTAGTTCTTAGTTCTGAGTGCGGGTGTTCTTAGTTCTTGGTTCTGAGTGCGGGGGTTCTGAGTGCTTGGTTCTGAGTGCTTGGTTCTGAGTGCGGGGTTCTTAGTTCTTGGTGCGGGAGTGATTGCGCCGGGAACTCCTGCACCGTGCAGACAGCACTCCCCTTCCCGGATCAGGTGATGTATGAATCCCCCGGGCTCGCAAGCACATAGAGCGAATATCTCTACTATTCTAGCTCTTGATTATGCTCTTCAAGCCACTTTTGGGCTCTTGCTTCTATTTGCTCCCGTTCTGGGGCGCTGAGATCTTCCTGTAGCATATCCAGATCCTCGCGGGCTTTATCGTAGCCATTTAGGGCAGATATGAAGTACCAAAAATATGACTCCTTAATATCTTCCACGACGCCATCTCCGACTTCATAACACAGGCCCAAAATGTATTGCGCTTCGGCATCGCCCTGCTCTGCTGCCAAAAGGAACCATTTGACCGCTTCCTTCTGATCTTGCTCCACGCCTTCACCTCTGTCGTAAGACATGCCCAGATTCAATTGCGCATCGACATCGCCCTGCTCTGCTGCCAGACGATACCATTTCACTGCTTCTTTGCTGTCCTGCGTTACACCTTCACCCATGTCGTAACACACACCCAAATTGTGTTGTGCTTCAACGTCGCCTTGCTCTGCAGCCAAACGATACCACTTCACTGCTTCCTTGATGTCCCGTTCGACACCTTCACCCATGTCGTAACACATACCTAAATTAAGTTGTGCTGTGACATCGCCGCCTTTTGCAGCTTTTAGCAGTGCATCACTATAAGTCATCGTAGTCATAATAATCTCCTATCATCTGAAGGCTGCTCAAAATGGGATTTAATATGCGCATTGCACAGCTCCAGAGTGTTTTTTTCTAAGGATTAACAGGCAGGAATCTATGTCAAGTGGAAAAATCAAAACAAAGGCTGTTCAAGCCTTCTCAGGAACAGTTGGTTCATGGTATCCTTTGAGCAAGGCCTGCGCATGTGGGCTCTGGTAACGCTATCTTCAGACAGCCGCAGCACTGGCTTCAGCCTGCGCATATATCTGTATTGCAAGCAGTTATTAAAGCAGATCTTCTCTTATTGTCAAAACGATCCCTTGCTCGCAGCAGCCGAAGCAGATGCTACGCTATGCAAAGATTGATGCTCCGGCCACTAAACAATCATTACAAAATTCCTGAGATCTGCAGGAGCATAGCTCTGTCATCACCAACCATTTTCGTCCAGCCACGCTTCAGCTCTTGCCACAATTTTCCCACGTTGCCCGGCGCTGAGCTCTGCAGTGACAGCAGCCAGATTGTCCTCATGGGGATCATCAAATTCAGATTTATAAAAATCATACAAGTACCACCAAAAATAGGCTTCCTCTTTATCCTGGGGGACGCCTATACCTTTGTAGTAAAACATACCGATATCGTATCGTGCTTCCTGGTCTCCCGTTAGCGCGGCCAAAAGATACCATCTCGCAGCTTCCGCTTTATCCTGCACCACGCCCAGACCAAGGTCGTAATGCCTGCCCAGAGCATATTGCGCCCTGGAATAGCCCTGTTCTGCCGCCAGACGATACCAGCTACTCGCTTTTTTATAATCTTGCTCCACGCCTTCCCCCCAGGCATAAAGCTCACCCATACTGATCTGAGCATTGCCATAGCCCTGCTCTGCTGCTAGCAGGAACCACCTGGCCGCTTCCTTAAGGTCTTGCGGCAGACCCTCACCATATTGGTAGCACATAGCCAAATCGTATTGTGATTCGGCGTCTCCGCTTTTTGCTTTTTGCAAGATCGCATCAATATCTGAGCTCTGACCCCATAGGGATCCCAGCAGCAGCAGTAAGATTATTATAAATTCAAGTTTACGCATTAAACAGCTCCTTAGTGTTATTATTAGAAGGTAGAATCTAAGCAGATTAGAGGTTAATGCAAGGGGGAAATCCAAGATGAAGACAGCGCAAATCTCTTCACCATAGATGGTTAGTTCTGGATATTGTTTGGGAAGAATGGATTGAATCTTTCTTGGGTCAGATGCAGTATGAGTCCCGTGGAGATGGCATTGTATGAAATGATTCAGCCCCATCAAGTATGCCAGCCCTACGGGACTCATCTGGCATGTGGCTGATGGTTTTCTATCTGAACTATCTTCATGATGGGACTCGCAAGCTATGAAACTATAATATCTGCCTTAGTTTATCCTGCAACATCTATTGACTGATGCTCTTCAAGCTGCTTTCTTTGCGTCTTTCTTCATCAAGAGCGAAGCTGGGAACAACAGGGGAAAATTAAAAATAAAGAAGAGCGTCTCAAAGATAACATTGCTGTCCGGGGCAGGATCTCCCTTGAGCCTGCTGAGAAAGGCATCATAGGTATTGCCAAGCAAGTTTCCCCAAAGAATCAATCTGATAAAGAGCATGATCTCGGTGGCGGTTTTTTCACCGTAATAGCCAACAAAAGCAGCAGTTTCTTCTGGATCCGGCTTGCGCCCTGTTTCCGCAAAATGCTGGGCATACTTCAGGGCAGGAAGTTCAAAATCGTTCGCTTCTGTATCGAACTGGAGCTGGAAAAGATCGTCGATTTCGTCTTGGCTGATACCTGCTGCAGAAGCTTCCTTGGCATGAAACCAAGAGCAATACACACAGCCATTCACAGCGGTCACCACGCTCATCACTTTCTCCAAAAACGCTCGGTCGAAGGTAGGGTTCTTCCGGTAAGCGACAAATTTGGGTATATTCTTTAGTATGAACCAGACATCCCCTGCCAGAATACCTGGTGTGAAGATGCGTCTACTAAAACCTTTTTTCATTGAATTCTCCTTTGTACGATGCCCATGGAATTCCGAAGGTCATCAATATATTAACGGGGAAAACCTATTTATCCAGGATAAACAGCTTGATGGCCTCGGCTTTTCCTCTCAGATCATAATCGGAATGGAAGCTGAAGTTCTGCGTGAGTTCCGGCTGGAGTCTGGCATAGGTGGCTTCGGAGATCATCAGCCGATTTGGCAGGGAAGCCTTTTCGATCCTGGCTGCGGTATTTACAGCATCGCCGATCACGGTGAGATCCTTGCGGTCTATAGTGCCTACATCTCCTTGCATGACCAGGCCGCTATTGATCCCGATGCGGATGGCAATAGGTGTTTTGCCATCTCCCTGGCGCACCCGGTTCAGCTCCGGAATGCCGGTATCCAAAATGCGCATGGCGCTGCGGACGGCATCATTGGCATCGTGAAACACGGCCATGATGGCATCACCGATGAACTTATCGATATCGCCATAGCACTCGCGGGTGATCACATCGCAGATCCCAAAGAGGTTATTCAGCAGGCGCACCACCTCTTCTGGCTCTTTGTTTTCAGAATATCCGGTGAAATTCACCACATCCAGATACAAAACGCTGAGATCCAAGATACGGGGAACATTGATCTGCACATCATCCTGAATGCGGCTTTGAATATCGCTATAGGTGGTAGTAGAAACGTATTTGCGGATCAGGCTGTTGAATTTCTCCTGCATGATGCGGTATTCTTCCTGGTGGGTGATGTCCCGGAAGACTTCGATAGCGGCGATCACTTCACCCTGCTCATCCTGCACTATGGAGACATGGGTTTCCACGGGAAAGCGTCTTCCGGATTTGCTCTTGGGATAGACCTTTTCTGCTGTGCTGCATTTGCACTGAATGGCTCTTATGATCGGACAATCCGTATGGCAGAGCAGGATCCCATTTTCATCGATGTGATTCAGGATATCGTCCTTGCAGCTCTTCCCTATCACTTCCTGGGCAGAGTAGCCTGTCATTTCTTCGGCTGCCTTGTTCCAAAACAGGATAACCCGCTTGGGATTTACCACATAAACGCCATCATAAAGGCTATTCAGAGTGCGAACCAGCTCCGAATCCGGATTCTTCAGATCTTCTAAAAATTGCATCTTACCTCCCCAGGCGTTTATAGAGACAGTGTTGATTTTGTGCTTGCGACGGTGCGCTTTATTCTCTACAAATACATCACATACATATACCATATTTGCACAAGGGGGTAAGTGTCAAGAAAAAGCTGATTTTGCTATCTGCGGAATCAATTAGCCGGTGCCGCTTTTACCACCTTCACATACATCACTCCGCCACTGGCTGAACCAAAGTAGCCCAGGGCATTTTGCACGCCGCCATAGAGATAGCCCTCAGGCATGTAGTTGTAACGGTAAAGATTGTCATCAATGATGTACGCTCTGGCCCTGTAGCGTCCGTAGAAGATGAAGGCTTGGCGGTAATCCTTTAGCACGATGTAATTGTCCTCATGTTCGGGCTGGATAAAGGAGGCAAATCTACCCATAATGCTGATCATACGAAAACCCCTCCCGCCGCTGTTGTAGGCGTCTTCCAGCTCTGCATTGGGATGAGTCATACCAAAAACAGGGGTGGTAAATTCCAGATCCGTGCTAAATGGCTCCAGACAATAGAGCTCGATCTGACAATTGAAAGTCCCGGCTTTATTCAGGGTATTTAGCGCCAGTGGAAAGCGCAGATCAGCCTCTTCAAACACCACTTCACCCATATTCTCGGAACTCAGGCTATAGCCTTCTCCTGGGGCAGCATGCCCATAGAAATCTGGATTTACACTCGCCTGAGGCGGCACCGTAGTTTCTGCGCTGATGAGCTTGTCATAGCCCGGGATCTGCACCTGGATGCGATAGCTATACTCTGGCTGAATGAAGTTTCCGGCGAGGTCTATCCACTTCACTTTGAATTCTTCAAGATCTAACATCGGGGAGAGGCTCCAGCTTTTGCCTGTGGCCAGCTCGATGATCTCCACATCCGCTTCCAGCACAAAGAGATCCATGGGATCAAAAGACTCGATATCGGAGCTTCTGGTGATATACACAGGATGCTCGGCAGTGATAGCTTTACCCGCCACCAAAAGCCCTGCAATGGCATAAACATCGCCTTTAAAGCGAGGGCTGGCAGTGAAATCTGTACATCCGGAAAGCAGCAGCAGCGCCAATAAGGCGATTATTATCGATCTTACCATTTTACGTTCACTCCTATGAAAGGCAGTATGGGAAACTGCCCGCTATCTTCGGTGAGCAAAGCCAGCTCGCCTTCCTCATCCGGGCCTATGCTATAGTTTCTGAATCCCACATTCTTGCGGTTAAAGACATTGATCACTTCGATATACGGCTCGATGGAGCCCCATTTGGTACGCCACTCGTATTTCGTGCTCAGATCCAGGCGGAAGTAGGCTGGCAGGCGGTCGCGATCTTTGTAAGAATAGATAATCCCAAAGTCCTCACCATCGAAATAGATGCGTTCTGGCTTGTCGGTGGGTTGCCCGGAATTGAGCGCAAAATTGATTCCAAGTTTGAAATCCGCACCAAAGAGCCTGCGGCCTGTGAACTGGCTAAGATTGAAGGTTTGCACCACATTGGCGGCATAGGAGCGGTCGTATTTGGGGTAATAGCTTTGGGCCTCATGCGTATAGGGATCGATATTGGTATCCTTCATGGTGCGTTTGGTCTTGCCGAGGGTGAGCCCCAAAAAGCCTTCCAAGCCCCGCCAATAGGTTCTCAGCATGATATCTGTGCCGTAGGTGTAGCCTCTGCCCTGGTGAAAGACATCCGCCAATTGGCCTGTTTCATTATCCCAGTCAAAATCGGTGGCAGAGTCATACTCTAGGATGTTCTGGTAGGTCTTGTAGTAAAACTCTATATCGAAGGCAAAGTCCCGCGCGAACTGGTTTTTATAGCCCAGCAAAAAGTGGTGGCTGCGTCCCGGTTTGAGGCTGCCATCCAAAGGAAACCAGACATCAAAGGGAGTGCTAAAATCCGCCGCCATCAGGGTGAGATACTGATGATAGAGCCCATAGCTGGCATACACGCTTTCCGCCAGATCCAGCTTGCGCCGAATGGAAAAGCGGGGGTCCAGATTCACATAAGAGGCCTGGGGTATTTGTTCCAGATTCACATGCATGCTCTGATACCAAGAGGTGCGTAAGCCAGGTTGCAGGGTCCACAGGGCGTCCGGATCCCAGGTATCCTGGATGTAAACGCTGCTGGTGAGCGAAGTAACCTCTATATCCGGCAAGGCGTTCTCATCATATTGATAGGAGGACGTGGCCTTGAGCCAGGTTTTGTTATACTTCAGTTCCCAGCCAAAATCTGCCTGATGCTGATTGTTTGGTTTATAGGTGAGCATTGCCTTACTGCTGAAGTCCTCTATGCCGTTATCACGGACAAAAACCTGTTCACCTTCCCCTGAGATCTGCGCGAGATTGCTGGTAAAATCGCTGCCAGCCAGAACGAATTGGGAAAACAGGCGGGGATTAAAGAGGTGCACCCATTGCGTGGTAAGAGTGCGATTGCCCCAATCCAGCTTGATCACATTGCCGAAGTCAAAGTTCAGCCGGTCTTTGCCAAAATAAGCACTGGTGGAGATCATATCCCGGGAGCTGATGTCCCAATTCAGTTTGAAATGACCATCGTAGAAATAGTAATCCGGCAGCTCCTGAATCATCGCCTTAACCAGCTCCAGATAGGTACGTCTGAAAGATGCCATGTAGCTCCCGTTTTGATTTGCCAGATGCCAGGGCCCTTCCAGGGTAGCAGAAGATGAGATGAGTGACCATCTGGCAATGCCTTGATGGTGATCGCGATTGCCCTGACGATTTGTCACATCCAGGACACTGGAAAGGCGGCCACCATACTTGGCCGGATAAGCACCCTTGATGAGATTGATATTCTCCACCGCATCGGCATTGAAAGTGCTGAATACGCCACCAAAGTGATTGGGATTGTACACATCAGTGTCATCCAGCAAGATGAGATTCTGATCCGGAGAGCCACCTCGCACGTAAAGTCCTGAAGAGAAATCCGATATAGGCGCTACCCCCGGTAAGGTGAGTATAGCCCGAAACACATCCGCTTCCAGGGGAGATACCACGCTTTTCACATCTTCCGTGGTACTGCGAATGAGGCTGGGACGGATCTCCCGCCCTTCTTCATAATTTGAGCCGGTGACCCGGACGGTAGCGAGCTCTATGGCAGCTTCTATCAGGCTGAGATTCAGATGCACATCCTGAGCGGGAGTATCGACGGTAAACTTCTGGGAAAGAGACTGATACGAGACCAGGCTGAGCTCCAAAGTGTAGCTGCCAGGCCGCGCGATATCGATCACAAAATAACCCTTTTTATTCGTCTGCATACCCGCACCGGTTTCGGCTACGTGCACATTGACATATTGCATAGGCTCTTTACTGCCGGAGCGGCTCACAAATCCGCTCACCGTCGCTGCGTGGAGCGAAAGGCCAAACCCGATAAAGCATAAGAGCATCAGGATGCTATATTTCACATTCTTTCCTTTTTCAGAGTAGTCATGGTAGCAGCTCAATTTTTACTAAGCTGCTGGTGTTTTCCATGTTTGATTTTTTCCAATGTCATTGTTTAGATCAATATATCAAGGTCTCAAAGACCATCCTATCCGTCAATATCTTTCTTTGCGGACCTTCTTCCCTTTTCAATCCCGTTAGTTGCCTTGGCCCTTCTGCATAGCCTATGCAGAAGATGCCGTGGAGATAAGAGGGTTTTATCCTGCTATCTCCACGTCATCTCCACGACAACTAACGGGGTAGGGTAGTCTGGGCAAAGCGGAGTCCGCCCCAACGTTAAAACCCTAAAACGCCACAACGCTAAAACCCCCAAACGCTTTGAGCTTGACACGAAAGCCCCTGCACTAAAATTGAGAAAAATATTATATTATGGAAAGGTATATGACACGAGCTATTGTTTTACTGAGTGGAGGGATGGACTCTCTGGTCACAGCAGGGATCGCCAGGCAGGAATGTGATGAGCTATATTTCCTGCATTTCTCATACGGACAAAGGACAGAGCAGAAAGAACTTGCCTGCTTTCGGGCTATCGCGAAGCATTATCAGGCCAAGGCCGCCAAAGTGGTGGACTACCATTGGCTGGCTGAGATTGGCGGCTCTTCGCTTACGGATTCTTCTATGGAGATTATTAGCGATACACCCAGCGGTATTCCCAATAGCTATGTGCCCTTTCGTAATGCCACCATGCTCTGTGCCGCTACGGCTTGGGCGGAAGTGCTTGGAGCCACGGCGATCTATATCGGTGCAGTGGAAGAAGATTCCTCCGGTTATCCGGATTGCCGGCAGAGCTTTTTTGAGGCATTTGCCAAGCTCATCCAGGAAGGTACTATCAAGGCTGACATAGTGGTCAAGACTCCCGTTTTGGAGCTCAGCAAAGCTCAGATCGTGCAGCGGGGCAAAGCCATAGGAGCGCCATTTGAGCTGTCCTGGAGCTGTTACTTTGCAGAGGAAGCTGCTTGTGGGACCTGTCCCAGCTGTCTTTTGCGCTTGAAGGCCTTTGCTGAAGCTGGTCTGAAAGACCCCATTCCTTATGAGGTAAAACCATGAAAAACAACATCTTATTGATTATGACCGGCGGCACGATCTCCATGAAAAACGCAGGCAAGCTCGGAGTGGTGCCCAGCTCTGAACTGGCGGACTTTTTACAGCAATTTCCCCAGCTCGACAGCGTGGCCAATGTAGAGGTGATGGACTATCTGAATGTTCCCAGTCCCTATATGACCCCACAGATGATGTTTGACCTGGCCAAGCTGATTGATACCAAGATTTTAGACTTTGATGGCGTAGTGGTCACCCATGGCACAGACACCCTGGAAGAGAGCGCTTTTTTGGCGGATCTTGTGCTCACCACTCGCAAACCCGTGGTTTTCACCGCGGCCATGCGTAGTGGTGGAGATCTTGGGCTGGATGGCCCCCGCAATATAGTAGGCGGTGTACGCGTGGCCAGTAACACAGAAAGTTTTGACAAAGGCGTGCTGGTGGTGATGAATGATGAAATTCATACCGCCCGTGATGTGGTGAAATTCGATACCGGAAAACTGGGCGCCTTTACCAGCCCGGGTTTGGGCCCTCTGGGCATCGTGGATCCGGATATGGTGATCTATCATCGTGAAAGCCTCTACCGGGAAAACGTCTGGACTGAAGCTCTGGATACTAGGGTGGATTTGATCAAAGCAGTTAGCGGCATGGATGGCAGGTACATAGACTGTAGCATCGCCAGCGGCTCTAGAGCCATCGTGATTGAGGCTTTTGGCCGGGGCAATCTACCCAAAGACCTTCTTCCCTACGTTCAAAAAGCTTTGGATAAAAACATCCTCGTAGTCATAGCCTCCCGCACTCATACCGGCAGAGTACTTCCGGAATATGGCTATGAAGGCGGAGGTAAAGACCTGAAAGACATGGGCGCCATCCTGGCCGGTGACCTCAAAGGCATAAAAATCCGGCTGAAACTGATGGCACTATTTGGTAAATACAACGATGCCGATACCGTGCGGCGGTTCCTTAAGCAATCTCATGAAATGGAGTGAGTGATGAAAATAGCTTTTTTGGGTCCGGCTCCACCTTTTTTGGGAGGGATCTCTCAATTTGCCAGCCATCTGGCTGATGAATTTAGTAGCCAAGGCCATGAAATCTGTTTTTTCAATTTCAAGCAACAATATCCCGCCTTACTCTTTCCTGCTGGGGCTCAGGAAGATGAATCCCAGCCCCAGCACCCCTCACAAAGGGTTTTGACCCCCTATCTACCCCAGACCTGGAGGACAACTGTCAAGGCGATCAAGGCCTGGCAACCCGACATGATTATCATCTCCTGGTGGGTACCCTTTTTTGCGCCTGCCTTCGGCTACATCATTCGCCGCATCAAGAATTGCCGTAAAGTGATTTTGGCACACAACATTGTCCCTCATGAACAGTGGCCGCTTACCCGGAATCTACTGCGCTATGTCTTTGAGCCCGCGGATGATATTTTGTTGCTCAGCAAATCCTGCCTGAAAGACCTCAAAGCCTGGCTGCCAAACCGGGTGGTGAAGAAAGCCATCCTGGGTTTTCATCCTATTTATAGCGTTCAACAAGGGGAGATTGGCAAGACCAATGTCCTGCCCAGATTGCTCTTTTTTGGTCTGATCAAGGACTATAAGGGCCTGGACACTTTGCTGGAGGCTATGCCTATCATCAGGAAAGCGATCCCGGAAGTGAGACTCCAGATTGCCGGCTCCGTGTATGGCGATAAAGCCATCTATACCAAGCAAATCGATGATTTGGGACTGAGCGATATCGTGGAGACAGACTTCCGCTACATCAGTGGTGAAGAGGTTAGCGGATATTTTCGCGCAGCAGACGTCTGCATCCTGCCCTATAAAAGCGCCACCCAGAGCGGGGTGACCGCTACAGCCTTTAGTTATGACACTCCTGTGATCGCTTCCAATGTTGGTGGTCTCAGCGAATATATCGAAGATGGCGTTACCGGTCTCTTGATTCCTCCGGACGATCCTGTGGCTTTGGCTGAGGCTGTAATCCGGTTTTACGATTCTAAGCTGCTCTCCCTTATGCAGGAAGCGATTCGTAGTTACAAAAAAACCAGTACCTGGACCGATTTGGCAAAGCTGATCCTGAAGCGATGAAGATTCTGTTGATCACTTACTACTTTCCCCCTTGTGGAGGAGCGCCAGTGCAACGTTGGCTGCGCTTCCTGCCTTATCTGGTTAAGCGCGGATATCAGATCACCGTAATCACTTCCAAAGGCGGGGATTATCCTTTTATAGATGAGAGCTTGTGTGAGAAAATACCCCCTGCAGTCGAAGTGATCCGCGTTCCCGCCCCCAAAATGGCCGGAATCTGGCGAAAGCTCAGCAGATCTGGCAGCGATATTCCCTATGGCAAGATGCCGGAAAAGCAGAAAGGGCTCAGCCGGCTTTTGATTTGGCTGCGCCTGAATCTAATCATCCCCGATCTCAGGGTATTCTGGAATCCCAAAGCCCTGCGTGCCTGCTTTGCTGAGCTGAGCCGCAAACCCTATGATGCCATCATTACCACCGGTCCGCCGCATAGCACACATCTGATCGGGCTCAAGCTGAGCAAAAGGCTGCGACTGAAGTGGTTTACAGACTTTCGCGATCCCTTCAGCCAGATCCACTATCTCAGGCTCAACCCTCCCTCAAGGCTCAGCCTGGCTGCACACAAGTATCTGGAAAGAAAGGTAGTGAGCGGTGCAGACCTGAATTTGGTGGTCTCTCAGGAGTGGGCCGAAGCTTTGCCCGAAGGCCGCAAGCTGGTGATCCATAACGGCTATAACCCTCAGGACTTTGCGGGTATAGACTACACTCCTTCAGAGCAGATGCGCATCAAGTATATCGGCCAGTTTACCCAAGGGCAGGATATCGGCCTCATTGCCGCTCTGTGTTCCCGTCTGAACAGGCCCTACAGCCTCAGCTTGATCGGTAGCAAAATAGGGGATATTGAAGCAGCTCAGCTCAGAGATGAAACGTCTAATAGATTGACCATCAAACCTTTTGTCCCGCATACAGAGGCTGTACGAGAGATGGTGGAAAGCGAGCTCTTGCTGCTGATCGTGAACGACTATGAGGGCAATCGCGGTATGCTCACCGCCAAACTCTTTGAGTATCTGGCTTCCCGCACTCCGATCTTGTGCTTCTCTGCAGACGGCACAGCCGCGGCTCGGACTATAAAGGAATGCAAGGCTGGTAAAAGCTTTGGCTATCAGCAGATATCTGAGGCTGCTGTCTGGGTAGATCAGCTCCAGTTGGGAGCCAAAACTGAGGGCGATATACTTTCTTATAGCGTTGAATATCAGATAGATAAACTGGATAAAGCCTTACGCTCTTAAATTAATGTTTGACAAGATCAGCCCCTTACATATTGTGGCTTAAATACTAAGCAATAAAGAGGAAAACATGCCACAACACAAATCACCACGCAAACACATGATTACAGATAAGAAAAGAGCCGCCCGTAATAATTACGTCAAGCGCACTATTAGAACCCTCACCAAAGATCTTGAACAGCGTCCTGAAAATGCAGATGCTAAACTGAGTGAGCTCTATTCCCAATTGGATAAAGCCGCCAAAAAAGGTGTGATCCACAAGCGCACCGCTACCCGCAGAAAAGCCCGTTTGGCCGCCTTCGTAAACAAACTGGAGAAATAAAGCTCCTAGCAACACTCGGAGGGATGGGTGGCAAAAAGGAAAAAGAAAAAGCACCGTAATATCCTGATCAGGATCCTGCGGGGCATCTTTTTTATACATCTTTGGTTTTGGGGGATTGTGGCGGGGCTGTGCATCATTTACAGCGTTGTCAATCCCCCTGTTACTCCCCTCATGATCCAGCGTTATATCGTAAGAGGGCACCCTATTTACAAACGCGAATACATCAAACTGGAGAAGATCCCCAAGCGAACCCAAGATATGCTGATCGCTTTGGAAGACGGTAATTACTACTCGCACTATGGCTTTGAATGGAAGATGGTGCGAGAGGCGCATGCCAGGAATAAAAAGGCAGGGAAAATCCGCTTTGGCGGCTCTACACTGAGCAATCAGCTGGCCCGCAGCCTGTTTCTCACCACAAAACGTAATTATCTGCGCAAGTATCTCGAAGTGCAAGTAACCGTAATCATGGAAATCACCATGACCAAGAAACGCATGCTGGAGCTCTATTTCAACTACGTGGAATGGGGCAAGGGCGTTTATGGCATTGAAACCGCGGCCCGGGCTTATTACGGAACCAGCGCTGCTAATCTGAACCGAAACCAGAGCATGCAGATGCTGAGCATCCTTACAAATCCCATCAAATATACGCCACATACCTGTGCCAAATCGGCCTCAGCCAGAGAACGGATGCGCTTTTTGCAACGTTATTTCTAAATGGAAGAACGCTTTCTCTATCATATCTGGGATGAAGGACATCTGCGCTCGGACCTGAGCACGGCAAGCAAACTCCCCATCAAGATCATCTATCAAGGACAATTCAATACCGCCCGCGGGCCGGATTTTAAGAATGCTATCATCGATATTGCAGGCGAAATCAAGCGTGGCGATATCGAGATTCATCTCAAGACCTCAGACTGGCAAGCGCATAACCATCAGGAAGATGCCTATTACAATCAGGTAATTCTGCATGTGGTGCTGCAGCACAATTCCAGCTATCCCTACACCATCCTGGAAGATGGCTCCCCTGTGGAAATCCTGAGCCTGGAAGAACAGCTCAGTGAAGATATCCAAAAGCTCTTGGAACAGCACGATGAGAGCGCAATACCCGCTGTATATTGCGATCTGCTTTCTGCTATAGACAGCGACCATCTGCAGGCCATCTTGCATACTGCCGGAATGCGCAGATTTGCTGGAAAACTCAAGCGTTTTAATACCGCGCTCAGCCTCAGCAGCTTCGATCAGATCTTCTATGAAGGCATCTTTGAAGCCCTGGGCTATGACAAGAATAAGCTCAACACCCTCTACCTCGCCCAAAGCCTGCCTTTGAAAACCCTGGGAGAATACAAGGCAGCAGGGATGAGCAAGCTCCAGCTTTGTGCCATCTATCTCTGTGCCTCCAGACTACTCAAAAGGGACAGTGGCATGCTTGATGAGAGTATGATTGCAAGCCTTTGGCGTGAATATGAGGAGCAGCCCTGGCAAGGACAAAAGATCAATATCGATTGGCAGCTCTTTCGTATCAGGCCCCAAAACCATCCCCTGAGAAGGCTGATCTATATCAGTGACCTGATCTGGGAGCATCTTGAGGGAGATTTACTAAAGACGTTTATCGCTGCTACAGAGTCCGAACCTGACCTGCAGAAAGCCTTCAGCAGTATGTGGATTCCCCGCACGCCTCATGCAGATCTGAAGATGCAGACCTTGGGAAAGAGCGTGCAGAACAACATCTATCTGAATATCTTCTTGCCGGTAATGGCTCTGTGGCACCAGAAGATGTCGTCTAACGCAGATGCTATATATCAGGCCTACATGGACTTCCGCCCGTTGCAGGAGAACTATATCACCCGATTTATGCAGCGCTATCTGAATCCCTCACAGATCAAGCTGGTAAATAGCAAAGCTATCTACCAACAAGGCTTGATGGATATCTATCACCGCTATTGCAATTGGCATTACTGTTCCGAATGTCTGAAACGGGCAAAAGGCTGAGAACTTAGCTTAGTCTGAAAGTCTGGCGGTGCTCTTTGCAGGCACCAACACGGCTCAAAGCCTCGTAATGCCTCTGGGTGCCGTAGCCCTTATGAGCGGCAAAACCATATTCGGGATAGCTGCCATCCAGAGCTATCAGCAGCCTGTCCCTATGCACTTTGGCCAGGATGGAAGCGGCTGCGATGCAGGCATGGATCTGATCTCCTTTGATTACTGACCAGCCGGATATATCACAGGGCAAGTCCTTGCCATCCACCAAAGCGTGATCAGCCCTATCATGCAAAGCCTGATAAACCGTGCTGAAGCCTAATAGACTAGCCTGCCGGATGTTTATCCTGTCTATAGTGGGAGCATCGATCTCAACCAGTTTGTAAGCTATTGCCCGCTGGATAATGCTATCATAGAGTAAGTCCCGCTTTTTAGCGGAAAGCAGCTTGGAATCATCAAGGCCAAGGATGGGGTCATTATAGTCTAGAATCACCGCTGCTATCACCAACGGCCCTGCCAAAGCGCCCCGTCCAGCTTCATCTATGCCCATCACGCTTTGCAGTCTGTACTCCTGCATGATGCGGAGATCAGTCTGATAATTCATCTTTGCTCAGGATAAAGAAGAGCCGGTAATGGCGATGGTCGATGCCGGAGATTTTCTTGGGATAGTAGTTTGTTTTGTGATTCGTGCTGTGCACGGCCTTGATCTGCAGCGGGGAATCCTGGATCAGCTCGATCAATTCCTGCACCATATAGACCCGCTGCCGATGCTCTTCTTCCTGCAGGCTGTAGCTCGCTCCCCAGCGTTTGAAAAGATGCAGACGGGAAGTCTGCCGTCTCTGCCCCATTTCGTAAAAAGACTCGTGCAGAAGGCCGGAATCATGATCCTTGACCCAGTGGCTGCTATCAAAGAAGTTCTCCATGCTGTTGAGCAGAGTGGAGATGTCAAAGATGAACAGCCCACCTTCTGCTAAAGCTTTGGATACTTCCTCAAGGCAAGTGCTGATCTCTGCTTTTGAGCTGAGATAGTTGATGCTGTCAAAAAGGCAGAGGATAAGATCGTAGTCTCTGCCAGGAATGGGATCGGTAAGGGAGGCTTGATAAAGATTGGGTTTGAGCTCTTTCCTATAGGCGTTTTCCAGCATTTGATAGGAGATGTCACAGGCATCCACCTGAGCGCCGGATTGTACAAAACGGCAGGCTACATTGGCGGTGCCGCAGGCTAGTTCCAGCACCTTTTTCATAGGACGATTGGAGTAGGTTTTGCGCCAACCGGTCAGCAGGCTGTACCACAGATCATAGTCCACATGAGCCATATAGCTATCATAACGATCTGCAAAAAAGCTATAGGCACCGGAGCCATCCTTGAGACAGATCTGCGCTGTCATAAAGGGAATCTTCTTAAGGTCAGTGATCTGCTCACAAAGCTTTTCGGCTAAATGAAAGGCGGTGCGAAAGGCATCGGGGCGATAGCGCCAAAGCTCCGCTCCCAGACATAGATGAAAGCCCTCTAACCCAAAGATCAAGTGCATAAAGTCTTGGGGAGCTGAGCTCAAAACTGTATTAACCAGCTCTTTCTGAGTGCAAACCAGCAGCTTTTGCGGGGAAGAAACATCATAAAACTCACTCAGATACTCTATACTGTGAAAGTCGTAGTCCGCCAAAAGCCCTGCGCCCTTAGCATCTGAAGATAATAGGTATAAAGCGTGGGTTTGGAGAAATTCACCCAGCTTGCTGGGCACAGAATCCGGCAGATACACAATGCCAAAATACCGGCAGATATGGAGGCTGACGGCATCTCCCCATAGCGACTTGGCCAGAGCAAAATCTGGGCAGACCAAAAGCTCGGCTGCCGTTTCAGCTTCCGCTTTGTATTCAAAGACCAGTTGCCAGCTACTGAAGTCCTGCAGAGGATAGAATCTCAGTACTTTCGCATTTACCGCATCCTCTAAGAGCAGCTTCAGCTTCATGTTTATTTGTCGCTACTTCCCGGTTTGGTGAGCTCTACTCCTAATTTGCACAGCTCGCATTCTTCCGGCGTCCAGAGTGGGATATCGATAGAGAGCAGGCTTTCCACCGGCACACCAAAATCCAGCTTGCCGCCGCTGCGATCTGCGATCAGGCCGATCGCCACGATCTCTATGCCTCTGGCACTGGCGCATTTGATCACTTCCTGGACGCTGCCTCCGGTGGAGACCACATCTTCGATGATCACGGCTTTTTTGACCTTGGATAGGTCAAAACCATCCCGGAAGCACATTTGGCCGTCTATTCTTTGGGAAAAGATAAAGCCTTTTTCGAGTATGCGGGCTACGTCAAATGCCAGTACGATGGCTCCAAAAGCCGGACCGATCACAGTGTCAAAGTCGTATTCTTGCAGCCGCTTGGCCAGTCTGTTGCAGAGCACATGAGTAGCTGCGGGGTTTTGCAGCAGGCGGATCTTTTCGATGTATTGATTGCTGTGATTGCCGCTGGTGAGCTGAAAGTGTCCTTCCAGAAGGGCATTTTCTTGTCTTAAGATATTGCTGCAAAGATAGCTGTCATCCAGGTTTTCCAAGAGCTCGCCAGCCTCTTTTTCAGCATCGGCAAACACTTGCAATTCTATCATATACATATCTCCAGCCATGGAGGGATACAAGCTGAGGATACGCTCATTTTGCAGAAATACCTCAAACCCGGAATCTTCCAGGAATCCTTTGGCCATTTCTGCTTCAAAAACATCCGTGTAACTCGCGATCGTTACCAGATTGTCCTGCATTCTTTACTCCTTATGCTCAGAAAATGGGGGTGGAAACCACCCCCCGAGATTATTTATAGTTGTGTATCAGCCTTTGCCGATCTCCATGCCGCGTTTGATCGCTTTGAGATTCAGCTCCAAAAGTTCAGGATTCTTCGCTTTCATATAGCTGGTGAGGTCGTCTTCCATACTTTCGTATTTGATCAGACCTGTTTTACCGATGATCACACCGATGGCCAACATATTCAACACCATGGGGTTACCAATCTCATTGGCGATGTCGCTCAGAGGAGCGGCAATCTTCACGATGTCATCACGTTTGCAGCCATGGGGGCACATATTGGTGTTCAGAATCAGGAGGCCTCCGGGACGGATGGACGGGGCAAACTTGTCGATGGAGGGTTGATTCAGAGCTACCAGTATATCTGGGAAACTCACGATTGGGGAGGCAATCTCTTCATCTGAAACCACGGTGGAAACGTTTGCAGTTCCGCCGCGCATTTCCGGCCCATAGGAAGGCAGCCAGGAAACGTTCTTACCTTCTTTCATGCCAACTTTGGCGATGAATCTACCGATTGTGAGTACGCCTTGTCCACCAAAGCCTGCGCAGATTAATTCCGTAGTCATTATTCCACTCCTTCGCCTTTGTCTCTCAGGCAGCCCGGTTTGAAGAAGGGCAGCATGTTTTCTTTGGCCCAATCGCGGGATTTGATGGGATCCAGACCCCAGTTTGTGGGACAGGTGGAAATCAGCTCTACAAAGGTGAATCCACGGCCTTCTTTGTTATACTTGATGGCTTTGGAGACAGCTTTTTTGGCCTTGAGAATATCGGCTGGGGTCAGTAGTGAAACCCTTTCGATATAATAAGGCGCCACCAGGGTGTTGAGGAGCTCACATACGCGGATGGGGAAGCCCACATCGTCGGTATTCCTGCCGTAGGGGCTGGTGGTAGTCTTCATTTCAGGAAGGGTGGTGGGCGCCATCTGTCCACCGGTCATACCGTAAATGGCATTGTTTACGAAGAATACGGACATGTGTTCGCCACGGTTTGCAGCGTGCACGATCTCAGCGGTGCCGATGGCGGCAAGATCTCCATCTCCTTGATAGGTGAAGACATGCATCTCGGGACGAGCCCGTTTCATGCCGGTAGCCACTGCCGGAGCGCGTCCATGAGCAGCTTCTGCCATATCCATATTAAAGAATTTATAGGCAAAAACGGAGCAGCCCACAGGGGCCACACCCATCATTTGATTGATCAGACCATGTTCGTCGATGGCTTCCGCTACGAGGCGATGCGCCACGCCATGCAGACAGCCAGGACAATAGGTAAAAGGTACATCAGTTAGAGCTTCGGGTCTGGTTGCTATTACTTGCACTACGTTACTCCTTCAAAGCCTGTTCAAGCTTTACTTTAATCTCTGCCGGGGTAAAGACCACTCCACCCACTTTGCCCCAAAAATCCACCGGCACTTTTCCTGCCACGGCGATTTTCACATCGTCCAGCATCTGACCGGTATTCAGTTCAAAGACATAGACTTTCTTCACATTGGGGCCAATGGCTTTTTTCACATCTTCATAGGGGAAGGGCCAGACGTTGATCGGGCGAATGAGGCCCACGCTGTGCCCTTGGGCTTTGACTTCGTTGATGGCGGATTTCACCACGCGGGAAGCGGTTCCCCAGGCCACGCAAAGAATCTCGTTCTCATCAGAGATATTGAATTCTTCAAATTTGATTTCGTTTTTCTCAATCTCAGCATATTTTTCGTAGAGCTTATTGACGTGTATTTCCAGCATTAAGGGGTCGATCTCCAGAGAATTGATCTCATGGTGATGCTTTTTGTCCCCATCTTCATTGGGCTGGATGCACCAGGACTTGTGTTGAAGCCACATGTCGGCAATCTCTGCATCGGTCTTTGGGGTCTTAAACTCTACTGGTTCCATCATTTGTCCCAACATTCCGTCTGCCAGAATCATCACTGGATTGCGGTATTTATCTGCCAGATCAAAGGCTTCGGAAGCCATATCGGCAAATTCCTGCACGGAGCTCGGAGCCATCACGATGAGGCGATAGTCACCATGTCCGCCACCTTTTGTGGCCTGAAAATAGTCACCTTGAGCCGGCTGGATATCACCCAGACCGGGGCCGCCGCGCTGCACGTTGATAATCACGCAAGGCAATTGTGCGCCAGCGAGATAGGAAATTCCTTCCATCTTGAGCGAAATGCCAGGTGAGGAAGAAGATGTCATCACCCTCTTGCCACAACCAGCCGCGCCATAAACCATATTGATGGCAGATATTTCGCTTTCGGCCTGGAGAAAGACTCCATTTACTTTTGGCATCATGCGTGCCATGTACTCGATCAATTCACTCTGAGGAGTGATGGGATAGGCGAAATACAATCTGCAACCACTGCGAATAGCAGCTTCCGCTACAGCTTCATTTCCTTTCATTAATATCTTTGCCATATCTTCCTCACTTC
>Ga0265295_1001925_pt1 | contig 34764 bp, 50 predicted proteins | sample Munlansysbiofilm_FD_192503 | JGI IMG/M metagenome (GOLD analysis project Ga0265295, IMG submission 192503) | Leachate microbial communities from a municipal landfill in Southern Ontario, Canada - Methane capture system biofilm | ecosystem: Engineered > Solid waste > Landfill > Unclassified ... | reverse complement strand
CGCTTTAATGAGTAATTTCCATTTGACCGCTGGTGAAGCATTTTTATATTTGGTTTTAGTCTTGATCGATAACTCATTATAAAGTCGGTTTGCAGCAGCACTAAAGAAGTCTTTTTTATCACCCATTGTAAAACCGCATTTGAAATGATAGTATTTTGTATTTAAAATGAAAGTCCAACCTTTAAAACGGGTCGGACACTTTCATTCTATGTGCAAAATTAAACACCGTTTAAATGGTATTTAATAGTTAGTTATAAAAACTTCTTGAACGCTTTTCTTAACCCCTGACACATTAGCACCAAGCGTATAATCAATCTCTTTGGTCTTTGTGATAGTGAACTCCTTATATAGCTCTCTAACCAGCTGACAATCATTATACGATACAAGGAACTTTCCTTTTGCTTTTGCCAGTGCGCTTGCAAGTTTCTCATGCTCTGCATGACCAAAGCCTCCAGTGTTCTTATAATATGACTCAGTGTCAACATAAGGCGGGTCACAATAAAAGAAAGCGTCATCGCTGTCATAGGTTCGGATTAGCTCTTCAAAGCTCATATTCTCAATAGTAACCATCTTGAGACGAGTGCTCCACACCTGAAAGCTTTTATAAATGTTTTTAGGCTTTCTACTTTTGGCAGACATAGCAAAGTTATCTCCTTTTGAGCCAAAGCTTTGAGTCAACTGGTAAAAATAATAAGCCGCTCTCTCTATCTTATTGCGTGGGCGATAAAAGCCTTTTTTGATGCCGTCGAATATAGCACGGCTTATAAGCATGTTATTGAGATAGAACGAAAGTGTTTGAGGCTGAGTTTGTATCATTCGATGCAGATTGATAAGGTCTCCATTGATGTCATTGACGACCTCTGCTTGCTTTGTTCCGGTAGGCTTTGGTTTTGCATAAAGAACATTTAATGCGCCTCCAAAGACTTCAATATATAGCCTATGATCCGGCATTGCTGCAACGATGTCTTTTGCAAGCTTCGACTTACACCGCCGACCCAACCGAAAGGTGCCTTGAGATGTTTATTTGTAGTGTTCATGTGTACTCCTCATTGATAAAGATTAACGGCGCAAATGCCGATATAGTCAAAGCAGCCATGAGGAGTTGAGGGTGTGGCTGCTTCTCGCTTAGTTAGTTTTCAAATTCTACGGATGTTTCCCAGCCACTTGACGAAAATGTGTGGCTCACGCTTTTTATGCTGTAAGTTTCATCGTCTTCACCTCCTAATGTATTTGATAGAGTTAACTTGCCTCCGGCATATATCTCAACGCCAGCACATGAGAATGAGCCTGATTTTATGCCTTGATTTGCTTTTTGAAGCTTCGCCTCTGCTTTTATCTTTGCGTCTGCTTTATCCTTGAAGCTTCCCTCGAGGACTAATTGAGGAGCACCTGAACCGACAACAACCTCCTTTTTTACATTGTCTTTTGTGTCGTGCCAAACAGCTTTGCAAGAGTAGTACAAAAGCTTATTTGAGTGCTTTATGGTAAGACCTGAGACTTTGTTTGCGTCAATAAAGAACTCAGGGAGCGCATCATTCTTTTTGCCGTCTTTTTGTTTCTTCAGAAAGACCAGGACATTATTTTTTATGCTAAAAATCGCATTAAGCTCTCCAGCGAGTCGCTTTAAAAAATGCAAGTCGCTTTCATTGTTTTGAGCCTGATGAGAGATGAAGACATCATCATAGTCACTATTAAGCGTAAGACCGTTGTGAGATGCTATTTGCTCGCACAAAGCCTTAACACTCATCTTCTCAAAGCTTCGACTCTTCTTTTGCTTTATAGAGTCACCAAAGTCCGCACCGGTTGCAGTTATTTTGAGTATATGGTTGTCGGTTCGCTCGCTGGTCTGCACCTTAAAGAGACCGCAATAAAAAACACCGCTTTCTTTGTAGCCAAGCCAAAGCTTGAGCTCATCTTGATACTTTGGACGCTGGAAGTCTCCATAAACATTGATTGTCAGCTCATCACTAACATTGCCGTCCTCATCTTTAAATTGTAAATCAATAAGGTTCTTGGCGATATGACCGGTAACATCGGTACCGTTTGCCTGAATGGCGAAAATTGGTGTCAATTCCATAGTGATTTAAGCTCTTTTACTTTGATTTGATTTTCTATTGTCGGGAGATAGACAATATCTCCAGCATCAAGTGTTGTCTTGCCGTATATATGTTTATTAACATCCATAACCGACTTAAAAACATCAAGCGTCTTGTAATTGTCATAAATGATTTTGTCTAATCTGTCGCCATCATTTGCTATATATCTAAGCATCGTAATACCTTGCCAGTGAGATTGAGACATCACGCTTGACAGCCTTGCCGTCTCGCACAAAATCTCTACTTGTAACCTGAATAGACTGCACCAATACATTTCCGATTACCTTGCCGTATCCAAGCACCATAAAAAGAGGCTTTTTCTCTTTTGCGGTCTGTATGAACTCATCAAGCACGCTTTGCTTTTGCATAATCAAAGAAGCCTTGAGCTCTATCGTTTCCGAATATTCATTGACAGACTGAAAAGCCGGTAGCGTTGCAAGACGATCAATCTTTTTCCAACCAAACTCAAGTGAGTATGAAAGTTCATCAAGCTGATGCTTCGTGAGCTCCAGCTGATACTCTCCTATCATTGCGTAAAACATCAAATCACCTCGTCTTCAAAACTTCTATTTTTTGCACTGTCTTTAATCCTTGAAAGAGCAACTCTAACCTGGTCTTCAAGATTGCTTTTTAACTGCCCGGCTTCGACCACTTTACCGTCAGTAGCTTTGACGATGATGTCTCCGGTGAAAGTGACATCAATTTTATACTGCTGTGGGGACTTTGACTCTTTAGCTGTTTGTGTAGCCGGTGCAATGTGAGTCTTAGGCATTACGGTACTTGCTGGCATACTTTGAGGTGCAGCAACGAGAGAGCCTCCGATCATAACAGCAGCCGCAGTTTTTTTGGCAGCAGATGAACCGCCTCCAGCACTTACCTCAGTGTTGTTTGCTGGTTTTATACTTTGTTTTTTCGGCTCTGATAGTGCGACCGGCTTAAATGCTGGCATAGCGGCTGGTTTATAGGTTTCATTGATTTTTACATCTTTCTTGAGGACTTCGTTATTCTGAGTGTTGTTTGTGAGCTTTACGGTTTTTTTCGTATCTTTATCATCCTCAAACCCTAAAAACCCAGCTACTTTTGAAAGTCCGCTCATAGCGTCAGACAGCATGTTTCCTACCCACGCAAATTTCTCACCAACCCATCCAAAGAATGCTCCAAAAGTATCATGCCAAAATGAGACAACCCCGTTAAAAATATTCCCGATGTAAGAGGCTACTTGATTAAATATTGTCGCAAAGAACTGAGCAACGCCGCCGATAACAAATCCCCATACTTGAACCACTGGATTAAATATTGTGCTTAAAACAGATGCCACTCCATTAAATACCGATGTAAAAAAATCACCGATAGGTCTGACAGTTTCAACGACCTTTGATTTAAAACTATCCCATATGCCACCCATCCAATTCACAAACTGACCGACATAAACTTTGATTTTGTCCCAATGCTCAACAACCAAGCCAAGTGCTACAAAAAGAGCTCCAATACCAGTTGCAATCAATGCGCCACGAATTGCAAACCCTAAAGCTCTCGTTGCAATCGCTGCTCTTGAAGCCCAAAGGCTTTGAGCAGTTAGTGCGAGTCTTGTTTTTACAAGTGATGCAGCCATTAAAATGTTTGATGTTGCAGCAGCTCTTGTTTGAGCACCAAATAAAGTTTGCGCAAAAGTCGCCGCATTTGTCGCAAGTGTTAACGCTGATGTTTTTGCGGATGTCAGCATCTTTGTGAGACTCAATCTGTTAAAAGCGAGCCTAAGACCATTTACGACCGGTATTTGAGCAAGCAATGAGCCCCTCAAAACAATTGTTGCCATTTGGAAAAGTGTTTTTGTTATCGTAGCAATTTTAATGACTGCGACAAGTCCAAAGAATCCCATTGCAACACCGCCGATAACAGAGCTAAGAACTGGAAATGTATTGATAAAACCATCAACGCCGTTTACCATCACGCCGATACCGCTTGCAAGTAAAGTCGCTGCCGGCATAAATATTTTGCCTATGCTCGCTCCGAGATTTCCAATTTGCTGACCAAGTAGTTCAAACCCCTTGCCTCTTTGCATTGCATCAGCCATTTGTTTTGTAATGCTGGTGCCTTTTTCCATCTCATCATTAATCTGTTTTTGGCTCGCTGTCAAATCTTTTGTTTTATCAATAAGAGCGGTCACGATCTTAACTGCTTCATCACTTCCAAAAGCTTCTTTGAGCTTGTCCATGTTTTCAACTTTTTGCAAGTCTCCAAACTTATCTTTTAAACTTTCAAGAATTTGAGACATAGGAAGCATCTTGCCCTCTGAGTCTGTCATTTGGACTCCGAGCTTCTCTTGAGCTTTTCCAACATTCATCAAGAACGCACGATAACTGGTTGCGGCTTCAGATGCAGAGTTAAACGCACCTTTGGCATTTCCTATAATAGAAAGCTGCTCAGAGAGACTAACGCCAAATTTTGTTGCGACTGCACCAAGAGTTGATAAGCCGGTACTTAAGTCAACACCATCCGTTCTAAATGCCATAACCGAGGTAGAGATTGCTGCACTGAATTTCTCACCAAAATCAAAGTCGCTCTTAAATTGATCTCTATAAATTCCATAACCAAGCGCAAATAACTTCGTCATCTCAGCCGTTGAAGCCTTTGTTGCAGTAGCCGTCATAGCTGCTAAATTAGTAAATTTTGCAACACCCTCATCGGATAGAGAGGCGATACCGGATTTAATGTCATAGCTTGCTTTGATAAAATCTGCTGTAGTTGTACCGGCAAATTGATTGCTAAATTCTCGACCGGCTTTTGTAATTTTTTGGATGCCAGCTTCATTAATTCCAAGAGATGATATTTCGCCCTGAGCTTGCTCGACTTGCATTTGAGCCATAATAGGAGCCCTGATAACCATTGCAGTTCCAAGCACTCCCAAAATAGCATTTTTCTGAGCCAAAAGCTCTTCTTTTTTGGTCTCAAATTTCAGCTGAATAATTGCATCTTTTTTAAGCTTTAGAAGCTCCGCATTAACTTTTCTAAGTTCAATTTTTGAAGACTCAGTGTCCATTTTACGAAGCTCAACCCTTTGAGAGTTGAGTCCATTTATCTTTTCTTTAAGTCCACCTATGCTATTAATTGCAGTACCAATTGAGGATTTAAAAGATGATGAAACAGCTGCTCCAATTACGATACCAAGTCCCATCTCTTTCAATGACATCTCTTATCCTTTCTCTATTTTTAACCGTTGGTGTAAATATTTACTGGAGCGGTAAGACAGATTACAACCTGCCTTTTGCGCTCAGCTTTAGTCTTTTTTTCTTTATTCCACTTTTCTATAAAATCATCAATACTCTTATAAAACGGTCTGTAAACAGCTAATAAAACACCTTTTGTCAACTGTTTAAACACCGTTTAAAGCGAGGGTTATTTAACCCTCAGCTCTTCTAACCATCTCATCTTGAGCCATTTTGTTAAGAACTACAAAGTCCGAAACAAACATCTCAAGAGAGTCGCAATACCCTTGATTAAACATATTGCCCAAAGAAGCTATGCCGATGAGCATATCGCTCCACGGCACGCCAATTAAGCCAAAAAATCATGCAACTCTTTTTGTAGCTTCTTATAATCTTGAATACCTAAGTCGTCAATCTCATCGACACTCATGCCAGTAAGATTTGCAATCAAATGCACCTCTTTGTCCTCTTCGCTTGCATGATGTGCAACTGCACGCATATCTCGCACTTTTGGCTCTCTAACCGTTACTTCTTTGCCGTTAATAGTAATTTTTTTCACTGTTTACTCCTTATAAAATGTTTTCTCGAAGCTCTTGCCACACATCTTTGCCGTCAATCTCACACACATAAGCGTCAAGGTCGATAAGCAGCTGAGTCGTGCCGTCCTCTTCGAGCTTATAGAATGAGCAAGCCAGCTCTATGCTAACCGCCGTCTCTTTGCCGTATTCGACCTTTGGAGACTCAAATTTCTTAATCTCGCCTCTGAAGGTTGCGACATGAGAGAAGTTTCCTTTTTTGCCGGTGACATTCCATTTGACATAAATGCTTGTCTCTTCCGTCCCATGTTTGCCTAAGCTCTCATAAAGAACCTTGTTGTATTCGCTAAACTTTAGCTTTGTTGTCAATGCCTTGAGCATCAAAGTATTGATGTCTCTTTTGTAAACGCCGCCGTTCCCTTCAAATGTCTCGAACTCGATTGCCGGAAGCTCAACCTCTGAGGTTGTACCGACAAAGCCCATTCCCTCAACATAAACTACCGCTCCGTTGATTGTTTGTGATTTTCTTACATCAGCCATGATCTACTCCTTTTATGAAATTTGTTTGATGAGAACATCAGCGTATTTATCAACATAACTGAAGTTGACCTCAAGACGCTTGACGATAGGCATGTTTTGCATCTCAGCAACCATGTAAAACTTACCGGCTGTAATGTTCGCCCTGGTGTTCTTGTTTGGATCCCAGTACACATTAAAGCCGAGCAATACTTGAGAACCTTTTAGAGCTAGAAGCATTTGCTCAACCGAGTCTTTTGCACTTTTTAGAATGTCAGCTCTACGGTCAATCGCCCAAAACAATCCATCAAGGGCAGCTTCACACACACGGTCGAATACACGCACTCTTGTAAGGTCTTGCCAAATCGGGTCAATATCAGTCGTCTCGCCGCCCCATGCTCTGAAGCCTTGATAACGAATAAGTGTTGTTACCGCTTTGGTTCTCAAGCGATCAGCCTCACACTCTTGCCCTGGAGTAAACTCAACATCACGCTTTGTTCCGCTGATGCCGTTTACAACTCTATTGGAGAAGCTGTCAGCCCATCCATACTCAACCTCACTGTCAGTTCGTGCAATCATACCCGCTACCCTTGCAGACATAGGCTCATAAGCCGCTGCACTTGCAACCGTATCCCAAACCTTGACATACGGGTCGCAAATCAAAAGGCGTTTTGTGCCGTAGTTTGCAATCTTTGTATTTGCGTCAGCCTCATCGTCTGCATTTAGATCGATGATACCAGTTGCAAGAAGTCCGTCTGCAACCGCTTTAAGCTCAGCATTGACATCAAGGTTATGTGAGAAGTATGGAGCAATTAGCAAGTTTGGTTTAACGCCAAATCTTGCAGACGATTTTCTCAGAGCTCCGATTGCAGTGATAATGTCACTTTTAATCTCAGGCTCAGAGTAAAACTCCTCCGGCTCTCCAGCTGCTTTTTGTAGCGCAGTGATTTGAACGATTGAGAGAACAACCGGACAATTTACATTTTGATCCACGATACCATCAAGAGCATTGCGAACCGTTCCGAGGTTCTCGCTGAATACCTCAAGAGCTTCGTCAGGGCTTCCATAATACAAAAGACCGCTATTTTCTGTAAGCTCTGCAATGATTGCAGCATCAGCCGTATTGTTTATGTCAAGTAACGCTGTCGCAGCGATACCAATTGGAGTGGAGCTTGCGATTTTAATTGGTCTCGCAGCGTTGACCGTTGTGATGGTATTTACACCGTAATTTGATGACATGTTATCTCCTTTGAAGTAGTTTATAGAGTCTATTTGGGCTTATTCGCCCTGGATTAAACTCACCTAATTTGACGCAACCGGCGATTTGAAGTATTCGGCTTGAGAGCTCTGAGCAAAACCACTTTGACTCATTATCCCTGACCGCCACAACAAAGCCTGAAACACCGAACCAGTCATAAGACTTACCAAGCTGTGTCTCGGCAAATACCCGGGCAGTTGACTCGTCCAAGCCTGAAACATCAATATAATCCCATGCTTCAGTGTTGATCGTATGCTCTTTGGCTCTAACTGTCGCTTCTCTTGGAGATGATGAAATCATCACTCCATCCGAGAAAACAATCTCAGTATGAGAGTATCCGAGCTTCCAGCCACCGTTAAACTTTTCTTTAAAATCACTCGTCCACCAAGCAATCACTTTGTCAAGAGCGGTTGCATTTTGCTGAGTGACTTTGTAAAAAGCTACTTTCATTCGTATTTCTCCCAAACGGTTTTCATTTTATTGATTGCCGCTTCTTGAGCTTTAGCAAGGCTTTCGATTTGAATGTCGTGGAACTCGTTATCTTTGCCCTTCCAAATAACAGTTGTCTTGTAAACAGCTGCATAAGCTTCAACCGGTGTCGCACCTGCGGCAACGGCTTGATTGAATTTCCAATTTGCCAGTGTAAGGATACGGTCAACCCTATCCATTGCAATCTCATCAGCATCGTACTCAATAGAGTTCACGACAACGGTTGCGCTTGTAAGCTCGTGAGCTCGCTGTTTTTTCATAAACTGCCACTCGAGCATCCACTGCTCACTTTGTGATTTTTCAAGCGTAAAAGTAGCAACATCGATGTCAGTCATTTCAACAACTTGAGCATCGAGCCACTCCAAGATTTCGTCATCCGTACCGTCAACCGAGCAAACCTTGCCCTCTGCGGTCGGATAGATTTTGATTTTGTCATTTGGCAAGTTGTGATAAACCAAGCTCAGCGTTGTGTCGCTTGTCTTTTCGTCAACAAAACTAAAATATCTCATGTCAGACTCCTTTGAATTTTTGTGGGTAACTTTTGAACCATGTCGCACTCCTCCAAGATTCTTTTGTAATAGGGAATTGTTTGCGTGTTTTTCGCATGACCAAGCATGCTCGCAATAGACTCCACTTTTTCTTTTTTGCACGCTCTTCTAAATTTGTGCATCGCATACTTTCTGACAAGCTTATGAGATTGCCAAGTGCGATAACCAACGAAGTTAATGCCTCTTTTGATTTTGGCTCTTGTAACTTTTGAAAGCTCAAGACCAAGCTCACCTTTGAGAAATTCAGTAATCCGTGATAAATACTCATTTGACTGCTCAAGCGTCAAACCAACCAGGGCAAAATCATCAACATACCTGACATAATTTTTCACCTTAAGTTCCCTCTTGATGAAATGGTCAAGCGGGTTGAGATAAATCAACCCATACAGTTGAGACAGTAAGTTACCGATAGGCACGCCCTTGTCAGAGTCATAGTTGGCAAACTGCATCAACAAATCAACGACCGCCTTATCTTTGATTTTTTTCTCAAGCAGCTGCCTTAAAACAGCTCTATCAAATGAGTAAAAATACTTCCTAATATCCAGCTGGAGAAAGTAGCTCTCAGGGTCTGACTCTCTCATGACTGTTTGTAAGTAATCACTTGCACTTTGACACCCATGATATTTTCTGCATCCGTGTGACTGTGTGATAAAGCCTCTCTCGAAGATAGGATAAACCACTCTATACAACGCATGCTGCACCACAATATCTCTAAATGCTGGAGCAAAGATTTCTCTCTTTTTTGGTTCATAAACTATAAATTTGTTGTACGGTCTCGGTGTATAAGTTCCTTTTTTCAGCTCAATTATCAAGTCGCCCATCTCTTTTTCAAAGTTGAGCTCAAACTGATAAACGGTCTTTTTATTCCGCTTATTGTTTTTTGACTCCCTGAACGCATGAAACAAGTTCTCGCTACTTATCACTTCGTCGTATAGATTTCCATAACGCTTCAAATGTTTTCCCTTTAGAGCTTCAGCTGCGCCTACCACAATCGAGGTTCTTAAATATTTCGCTAAAAAGCCAGACACCATATCCCTGTCGATCCACTTTTTGAAGTACGAGGATATACAGTCACGCCCGCCCACATTGTTGTTCGAGTTCGAGCGAACATTATTCAAATTCCGAGTCCGCACGCCGGACAGACCGGAATTGTTCCAATTGCCGCCGACAATCGGACACAAACATAATCGTATGGTGCCTGATGGTGTTACCATTGATTTTCTTCTTTTACCTTTTTAATCCACCCGCCGATCATCCGACCGAGCTCATCAGCCATTCTTGACAGAACCGCAAAACGCTTCTCGCTCATGGTCGTTGGGTTTTTCTCATCCGTTTTTCCATCCTTGAACTCAAAATATCCAAGATGGTACGCCAACAAAATCTTTGCCTTGAGCTGCTCAAATTGAACATCCATATTTGACAAAGAGGTCTTTTTGTAATATCTCTTTTGACCCTCAACCATCAAGTCAAAGACATTGTAAGCGTCTTGCCTGATTGACTGGCAAAGAGCATATTTTTCATGCCTCGGAAAATGGTTGAGATAGAGATTTAACTGCTTGAGAAAATCAATGTATTTTCTGACAAATGCAGTCTCCGCATCAACTGTCATGACTCTCCTTTATTTTAGGATTCGCAGGGTTGTCACCCTGCTACGGAAGGCACCAAACAGGCACGCCCGCCCACACTGTAGCTCGAGCCCGAGCGAACATTAGCCAAAGCCCGAGCCCGCACGCCGGACAGACCGGAATTGTCCCAACTGCCGCCGACAACCGGACACATTTCGTTCACCTGGTATCGCCAAAAACCGTCTTGCCCAAATCTGTTTGTGCCGCTCGTACTGACAGCATTGTCATTAAGAGGCAAGCCAAGATTGTCGAGGCGATAAGCGTTGTTTGTTCTGACGGTATCGCCGCTGAAAAACTCATTTGTACCATTGCCAAAACCAACTTGAGTATTGCTCAATGTCAGAGGCATAGTAAGTGCATCGTAATTCGTCGTTGTATAGGCTACCGCCGCAGTGAGGTTCTTGACATCAATGCTCTCTTTGAGCACCAAGTGAGCTCCAGCTGCGCTCGTAATGTATCCCGCTGCAACTTCCCACATATTTCCGTTTAGGTCAACAACGCCGCACTTTTGACCGTTATGAGCAATTTTTGCAAATACGGCATCGGTCACTCCGCCGGTAAGACCACAGTTGCTATATCCTGAAGTCGTATAAACTACATTTGCGTCGTTTACATCCTTGAGAGCATTGTTGTTGCACCCTTTCGGTTGGTAAGGCTCAATATCAGCCCATGCACACGGAGCAAAGTTGTTGTTGCGATAGCACGCTTGATAATGAGCGTCTGCAAGGTTGGCAAGCATCGTATAGGTAAAGATTGTCGTGAGCGAGTAGTTTGCACCCCTCGTCTTAACCGCTGCATACATACCCTCATAAGTAGCCGCTGGAGCTTGAGAGTTTGCAGTCAAAGCCGTAATTGGATTGTGTGCGCTATTCGTACTCACTGGATCAAGATTTCGCTTAGAAACCATCACCGTGCCCTCTTTGCCTCCAAGGTATTTATCAACGAAAATACCGGCAACCTCTACACCGTTATTGACAAAACATCTCGGTAAGCTGTATCCAGCTTGAGCAGAGCCGCTGATGTCAACTTGCAAGCCATTGTACGGGGCGGCGGTATTGACAGAAAGCTTCACATAGTGTTTTGGGATATAAACCATAACTGAGCCTGAAGCATCAGTATAGTTTCCAAAGTTTGCATGAGTTGGATCATTGTATCCGGTCATCGGAGTCAGTCCGAAAGCTGTTACAAGTGTATCAGGTGCAACACCGACACCAAATCCAACGCCTCCAGGCACTCCAATGCTTGAGAGCTTCAGTTGAGCCGTGACTGTTATTCCGGCACTGTAAGAGCCGTAATTGTCTTTTGCACGAACCCTAAAGGTTACCGTCTCGTCCGTTGTTACGCTTCCAACCGTAAACACATGGGCAGAGCCGGCAGCAACTTCAGCAGTTGCGACAGTAAGGTTTCCACTTGATATTTGATCCACGATGTAATGCGTTACCGTACCGTCTGCATCAGTTGATCCGCTAAATGTATGCGAATATGTTTGGTTGTTGTACAGTGTCGCCGGAAATGTATTTGTAGGATTGGACGGCAACTGATTTGGCTGAATGGTTGTGCCATTGCTTCCAGTCCATAGATTTGAACCGGCAGTATTGTCCGTACAAATAAAAAGCTCAGCAGTTGTCAAATTCAGCCATTTTGCATGCAAGTTGGTCGGGTTGACATCTATGCCAGGATTTGTGGTCTCTTCATAATCAAAGCTTGAAGCCGCTTGAAGATTGACCCATTGACCCCAAGTGCCGTCATTTTGCTTGAAGCGGACTGATGTGCCGTTCCATTCATGCTCAAGACCGACACCATTTGCCAGCTCTTGCAGCTCAGACATAAGCTCATATTGCAAAGTGTTTAATCCTTGCACCGCTGCGCTCGATTGATTTCCGATTGCGGCGAAAGCCCCGTCATACTTATTGAAAACATCCCTTGCTTTATTGAGCAACTCTTCAATTGCCAGGTTCAACTCTTCAGTTGTTAACATCGATTACTCCTTTATCAATTAGTTTATTTGTCAAATCAAAATAGTTTGTTGCGTTTGCGACAACTGGTCTCAAAACATTTTGCTTATGGTTCAAGAGCTCAGCCGGTGTCACATACTCGCTATTTTTAAAGACAATCACTCCAGGACTACCCTTTACCGCCACCTTGACGACAAATGTGCCGCCGACACCTGAGATAAGCACTATCTTTGGAGTCGGTGTGATACTTACTAGCTGATTGTCAGTCGAGACAAGACCTACCGCAAAAGTATATTTTTGCAAGTCCTCCTCGAGTGGCAAAAGTAGCTCAAAAGTAAGCACGCCCTCATCATCAAAATATGCAGTCTCAACGACACCGTGATAAAAAACATATCCCTGAATGTCGGCATAAGTCACGACCTCGGTGTCGGTTAAGATTGCGTCAAGCGTTGCGTTCGTGTAATTGGTTGCACCAATGAGCACAAACTTAGTAACCTGATTTCTCAGCTCAGTGTTTAAAATGCCGATACCCTGGTTAGTTGGTACGGCGGTTAAATTCGCCATGTAATTCCTCCTATTGCGTTAAATTCAAACCCCGTGCTCTTATGGAGCAAGAGGTCTCTTTGACTTTCGACTCTTTGCACGCTTGCACATGCAATAGAAAGGTCAGCCTTTGCGTTATCTTTTTTTGTCATTGTTAGCCGTGATCCATCAACATAAGCTGCCCCCCAGTAGTTATTTAAAGCACCGCCCGAACTCTGCTTGAGGTCTGTTTGACCCGATGTTTCAGTCATCCAGTTTAAGCCGGTATCACATCCAAGAAGACCTTTACTTTTTGGCAGCTCTACATAAAAGTTGAGAAAATGCGAGCGGGCATTTTTGGCAGAGTTAATAAGCTCTCTGCACTTCTCAAACTTCTTTGCGTCAAAAATGGCATCAAGCGATACTCCTATGGTCACTTTTGCGTTAAAAGTGTAGGGCTCACCGTTGATGTCAAACCACTCTAAAATCTCGGCTTCAGAGAACACCGACAGCAATACTTTTTTCACTGCGTAAAGTGTCCCTTGATAGCGGTGTATTTCGATTGCATTTGCAATCAGTGCTCTGCTCTCTGTCTCAGAAAGTCCCGAAATATTTACATCAAGCATGTGGGCAAGATATGGGAGTAGTTCAGCCCTTGCATCTTGAGGCAGTATCGTGACTCCTGAAATATCAAGCGTTGAAGCATTCTCAAAAACACTATCAAGCCCTTTAAGTGTCGAGCTTTCATTTTGAGGCAATAGCGTCATGCAATCACCTCAAAAGAGAGTTGAACTTCGTTGATAATGATGACATCTGCTGCCGTTGCAATAACATCGCTTGTCGGTTCATTTATGACAACTTTGTAAACTCCGTCAACATGACAACTTCTTATGATGTCCGAGAGCGTGAGGTTTTGTTTTATTCTAAATCTGCGGTTTAAATTGGTTCTAATCATGCTCTCTATGTTGACAGCACGACTTAGATCAAAAACAGTTATTGACGCATTGATAATAATGTTGACCGGATTTGCAGCAGCCACATTAACAGTGTCCGTCAGAGGTCTCACCTTCTCATGGTTCAAAGCAGCTTCGACACGATCAATCATTTGCTCATCTACTCCATCAGCTGAAGCAAGATAAACATTAACAACACCTGGAGAGGGAGAGACGACACTTACATCATCAACACGCTCATCAGCACTCATTGAGTGATATATATAACTTCCAATGCTTCCGGCGGTGCTAAATCTTGAAAGAGACAAAAGATACCGCTCACGCAATTCCTCGTCACTCTCCGGTCTGCTTCCATTTGCAAACGGATCAAGCGATTTGGCTTTAAGTACATAGGGCAAAGGCGTTGTGATGTTCTCTGTTTTGGCAGCATCAAACTCAATAAATGACTCAAGCTCGACAACTCCGACGGCTTTTATCTGTCCAGCAACAATCGTTAAATTGCTTTTTAAACGGCTTTTAAACGCTCCATCATCACTGATTAAAGACAGACCGGCTGGAATAATTACATCTGAGGATGAAATGCGACTGAGCTCAAATTCATATTGCGCATAAGGATAAGCACCAGGCAGACGCTCAACTCCAAGACCGGCAACAAAGTTGTCAAGGTCAGTTCCGGTCGAAGTAGGCAGCAGCATTGCTTTGATAGCCTCATTTATTCTCGCTCTAAGAAACATCTCTTTATAGGTAAAGCTTTCGATAAGCACCATCCAGTCATCTGACTCAATAGGCTTCCACGCAGGGAAGATAAGCTGAACTTGAGCTATGTTTTGAGCAAGAAGCGTCTCATATTCGAGCTCTTCAATTACTGCCGGTTTAGGCAACGCCGATAAATTCACGCTCAATCTCCTCTCCATTGTCAAAGTGCAATGTGTAATAAACCTTGCCGTCTTCTAATTTGCGAAGCTCGACATCGGTGAGCTTCACTCGTTTTTCCCACTTGTCAATCGCTTCAGCAGTAAAGCGCACAAAATCAAGCTTCCACTTTTCATCCATTCGTTTGTCGATAAGCTCATGGAGCCTACTTCCAAACTCAGGACGCATCACTCTTGTACCGATAGGCGTTTCAAGTATTCTGCTGATTGACTCTGCAATTCCTACTTGGTACATGATTTGCCTTTACCTTGCAGATGCGTCGGGATGATTGTGTGATGTCAAGTCTCCTTTTACATCCTCAATCGTTCCACTTACTTTTAAATTGCCGACGATATTGACATTGCCTTCAATACTTACCGACGGGCATTTAATCTCTATTTTCCCTCCGGCAACCACTTTGATGTCTTGCACGCAATTAAGAAAAAGAACTTTTGCTTTTGTGTCATACAAAACAACCGTGCCGTCTTCAAACTCTATGACCTCGGTCGTGTCATTTGCAAGCTCGGGCTCTCTGCATCCACGATTAAAAATACCACGGATCACAAAGCCGCTACTTGCCTCACCGTATGGAGAAATGACAATCACTTGCTCTCCGACTCGAAGCGGCACAAAATGCTTTTTAAAAGAGTTTGCAAACATCAGCACCGGCAATAAATCAGTCACCCTATCAAGTAGCGTCACCCTGACCAGGGCTTTAGCTTCAACAACCTCGCTGATAGTTCCAACGGCTGCTATGTTTCCAAGCTTTCGGAGTAGTTCTGCGGTCATTTTTCTATCTCCAGCATAAATTGCTTAAAGTCGTCTGGTGGCAAATGCTTAAACACAATCGCCCGCAGCAGCTTTAGCTCTTCGCTTTGTTGCTTGACAATTTTTTTAAGCTGCTCAATTTCTTGCTGCTGTTTTTCGATAGTCTTTTGCGAGTTTTGGATTAGCTTCCAAACGGGTATCACCAAAAAGACGATCACAAAATTTAAAAGCGGCAGATAAGCGATTACTTGCTCCATTTAACTATCCCACCTTTTTCGCCGGCAGTCATCATCTTTCCGACTTTCTCAATGGTTCTTGCGCCAAAATAGAACATAAACGAGGTCATTAAAAGGTCTTGCAGCATTTGCAATACTTGCTGAGGCACATCATTAAAAAATGCCAGCGTAAATAGACCCATTAGATAGACAAGTACAAGCGGTCTGATATTCTTAGATAACCAGCTATCTGACTGCATATCGTTCTTATGTCGCTCAGTAAGTTGTCTTTGCTCTTCATTCCATGCAACATGGATTTGTTCTTGTAGATACCTTTCAAATTCTCTTGCCTTTTCAGCCTTTTCTCCATCTGACTCAAATTTTTTATCAAACAGCTCAAGCCCTTTATTAACAAGCGTTGGTATTAAACTTGCGAGTGCTGGTATCATAATTTGTTACCTCCATAAATTTAACTTTTGGCGACATCTTAGGCAAAAGGCTTTTCTTAAATCTATTCTTATTTTTCAGACAAATGCTTTTGAAAAGGCGGCGGCTCAAATCTACGATTACGCTGCTTGAGCAAAAACCCTTAATAGATATGCCGACAATGTAAATGTAAAAATGGCGCAAAAATTCGGGAGTTGTAATGGTTGCAGTATTTGAAAACGAGCTCAAACAACATCTACAAACGCTCACTGAGTCGCCCGAATCTGTAAGAGCCTATCTCGGAGAGTTCGACGACCCTGAGCGTCTTGAGAGTTGTATTAAATCCGCTCCGGTCATTTTCATTGATTATGACGGTGACGAGGTCATCGACACTTATAAAAAAGAGTGTCGGTGGAACCTTTATATTGTCGGTTCAACGGCGAGCAAGGCAGAAAAATACAGGGAGGCAAGCAGACATGAGCTCATAGATTTTATGGAAAAGGTTGACAAAAGCCTTATTGATAGAAGTTTTAGCAATAGCGGAAGCATCAAACTCATTGCTGCAAAGAAGATTTTTGACGGGGTAACCAATCAAGGTTATTTGAGTGTTTATGTCAGAAACTTCTCTGCCGTGTTGTTTGAGGATGAAGTTGAAATTTTAGAAGAGGAGTGAGAATGAGAAATACTTTGTATTCAAACACAATCTTCCCTCTCAAGGAAAGCCCAAAGAGTGCGGGCTCAGAGAGTGAAGTTGTAATAGTTGTAGGAGTTGTAGGGGAGTGGCACGGTCATCCGTCGGGTTCGTTTAAAATCACGGCTGAAGACCTAAAAACCATAAAGGAGAACTTCGACAAACAAAAGACAGAAATCGTCATCGATTACGAACACCAAACACTATACGGAACTGAGGCACCCGCTGCGGGATGGATTAGCGAGCTGATGATTGAAGGTGACAAACTGCTCGCAAAAATCACCTGGACGGAAAAAGCCGCCGAGTACATCAAAAACGGAGAGTACAAGTATGTCTCGCCAGTTTATGTTTTTGATAGTTTTGACAACAAAACAAATGCCTATATCGGAATCAAACTGCATTCCGTTGCATTGACAAACACGCCGTTTCTCGATGAATTAGGAGAAGTTCACGCCAACAAAAACACCCAAAAGGAGAAAGACATGGACAAAGAGAAAAATCCAGCAAACACTGAAGATCAGAAAAAACCTGATGCAAAAGATGGAGATGCTGCGAACCAAACCGGAGCAGATGCAGACCTTGCAACTGAAAACGAAAAGCTCAAAGAGCAGTTAGCAGAGACCAAAGTTGAGGCAGCAATTGCCGCAAACAAAATAGGTGCAGATCAAAAAGCATGGGCAGTTAAATACTGCAAGCAAGACCCTGAAGGCTTTGCGCAATTTTTGTCATTTCAAAAAGAGCAAAAAGATTTACCGGGAAGCAATATGTTTGCAAACAAAAGCGGTCAAGGTGATGGCATTGATGTCGTAGCACTTGCAACCGGCAACACTAAATAAAAGGAGACCTCATGGAAAAAATGGGATTAAAACACAGCGATGTGGTTATCACAAAGGCTTTAAGTGTAAACGCAACGGTAACAGTACCGGAAGACGCAACGCTTGACATCGGAACACTTCTATCAAGCAATGATGGAGGAGTAACTTTCACTACTCAAACAATACCTGCTTATGCAGCTGGTTCATACGATACGGCTGAGGAGGTTTATCATCTCGGACATATTTGGGAGAGTCTTGCAGACGCAAACACCGCAGTACCTGGAAGCGACCCAGCAAAATGGGAAGACAAAGGCGTATGGAACGCAAACGGTGTGCTTTGCGATTACATCGAAACGACAAGCACTGCAAATGTACTGGTAAGCGGTGTTGTGGTTGAGCACAACCTAAGCGGCTTTGAAGAGGCTCTAAGAGCAACTCTTTTCGACAACAAAATCATCTTGAAATAAGGAAGGCACTATGAAAGATATTCTTAAACTTTTCACACTGCAATCAATGATTGCAATCATCAACCAAATCAAGGTTGCTCCGAGTTTTGCATTTGACACATACTTTGCAAAATCTCAAAAAGGCGTTATGGGTACAAGCGTAAACATTCCAATCAAAAAGGGTGCTGGTATCGTACTTGAGAGTGTATCTCCAAATGCAGAGCACTTGATCCACGATGAGGGCGACACTTATATGCTGACTGTCACGCTGCCTCGTTTCCCGCTTGAGTCTGTTATCAGCGCAAGCGATATGAACGAAATCAAAGCACTTGAAGGGGCGAACGATCAAGCTCAAGCTCTCTCTCAAAAAATCGGCGAACTTGTCAAAGAACACAAAGACTCTTTTATGACAACTATCGAGTTTATGTCCGTCGGTGCGCTTTTCGGAAAAGTCATGGACGGAAAAGGCAATGTATTGTTTGAGTTCTCAAGCGGAGCCGCTCAAAAAACTTTCACAAATACAAAGCCGATCATCCAAAGCCTAAACGAAATCGATGACGCTTTGGTTGAAGAGCTTGGCACCGAGGTTGGCTATACAATCCTTGCAAGTCGTTCATTTATCAGTGGCGTTGCTGCAAGAGCTACAACTGAAGAGCTATTTACTCAAGGTCAAGCTAAGTGGATCAGCGAGGGCGAAAAACGCATCCTTGAGGTACACGGCAAAAAGTTCATCCCTTACACTGCGAAGTACAAAAACGCAAACGGTGCCACAAAAAGCTTTATTGCCGAAAATGAAGCAATCGTAACACCTGACAGTGCTGATGTTTATAAACTCTTCTACGGACGAGCAAATCACACTCAAGCACTCAACAAAGCTCCGGTGCTATTCTTTACGGCTACACCTGAAGAGCTGCCAAAAGGTCGTGGATACTCTATCGTGAGCGAAACAAGACCTATTCCGGTATGTGTCAGACCAGGTGCTTTAATCAAGTTGAAGTATCAAACTGCATAAAACGAACAGAAAGGGGCTTAAAAGCCCTTTTCGTTCACAAGACGATAAAAGATACCAAAAAAAGATTTTAAACGATTTACGGCGATTTTAAACGGCATTTAAACGGTACTACACAAAGGACTAAGATGATAACTAACGAAGACCTACTAAAAGAGGTATCTCAAAAAGAGCTTTTACAGCTAAGCGATGTTAATGCGACCGGCGATATTGACCAAAGCATTATTGATGACTGTATGCAAGACACTATCTCTTTTATTAGCTCTTTTATCACTATACCTTCAAACCCGTCGCATCTACTCAAAGACATCGCCGTTGACCTGACAGTAATTGAGCTAAAAAAGCGCAACGGCTTTCCGAAAGAGTCAATCAAAGAGGTTCAAGAGAAGTGCGAGTCGCTCCTTCTTAAAATGGCGGCAAAGAAAATACCGACAGAGGTAACAACAAGCGGTGCAAAGAGTCCAGTGCAAAAGAAACGCAGCTTTGTCCACAATAGCCAGCGTTTGGATTTAACTGGTCTTTAAGAGGTGTTTAAATGACGCTCGAAGTAAAAGTAAGCGGACTCGATGAACTCAATGCCAGTCTTGAAATGCTCGGACGCTTTGGCGATGCTCCACTCACAAGAGCTCTCAAGAGCATAGGTCAAGCAGTTGTCGGTCAAACGATAGAACGGTTTGAGAATGAGATTGACCCTGACGGTAACAAATGGAAGCGTCGAAAGGTAGAGACAAAGAAGACTCAAGGCAGAAAAATACTGCACGGCGAAACCGGACAGCTCAAAAGAGTCACATACATCAACGGCAAAGGATTTGTCAAGATAGGCGCATCGGTTGATTATGGAGTATTTCATCAGTTCGGCACAAAGAAGATGGCAGCAAGAGCGTTTTTAGGCATCAATAAAGACGATTACGAAGAGATAACCGAAATCTTAACAAACCAACTAAGGAAGCATTTTGGCACCAACAACTAACACAAAAGAGCTCGCAAAAGAGCTTTATCTCAAGGGCTTTGATATTGACAAAATCGCTCAGATATTATCAAAGAATGCAAAGACCATTAAAAACTATAAAAGCCAGGACGGTGATTGGGATGAGCTCAGAGCTGCCGGTTATCTGAATAAGCGTGGCGATGACAAAGTCGTCATTTATCAAAACTTCATCGAGCAAATGTATCTCGCAGTCAAAGAGATAAATGAGTCGAGCTTGAAAGCAAACGAGAAAGCCTCTGCATTGTCTCAGCTTGGAGACTCATTTGCCAAAATGAAAAAAGTGGCAAGTTTTGAAGACCCTGAGAGCTATAAACTCGCAATCGCAAAAAGAGTCGTGCAGCTCATCGTTGGAGAGTTTAAAAACACCGGCGACAAAAAGTGCATTGAGAAGATGGTTGACATGCTTGGCAGCAAAGAATTTACCGACAGCTTAGGAACGATTGATGTTGTTTAGTAAAGAAGAGCTGGACTCGTTCTTAGAGGAGACACGACTCAGCTATGAGCTTGACGGCAAGGATGAGAAGACTATCCGAAAGCTGACACGCAAAGATTTTGTTGATTGGTTGGATGACCTCAAAGAGGAGCTGAGAGCTCAAATCCTATGCAACGCCACACTTGACCCAAAAACGAGAGACGAGCGTGTTGCAAGAGGTGAGCACGATTTTGGATTTTGGGCAAAGACTTACTTCCCACACTATTTCAGCATACCTGGTAAAAATGCGCTGCACGAATACCTTGAGGAGAAGTTTGTCGAGATTACGACAACGCTTGAGGGAACCAAGAACGCTATCGCTGCACCGAGGGGTCATGCAAAGACGACTTATGTATCGCAGCTCTTCCCTCTATGGTGTGCGGCATACAAAAAGAAACGCTTTATTGTCGAAATCTCAGACGCAGTCGAACTGGTAGAGGGAAACCTTGAAGCAATCAAGGTCGAGCTTGAGGATAACGAAAACCTCAAAGCTGACTTTCCTGATGTCTGCGGTGTAGGTACTAGCTGGAAAGTCGGAGAGTTTGTCACTCGTAATGGTGTCAAGTTCAAGGCGTTTGGTAGTGGCAAAAGGCTCAGGGGTGTGAAGTTCGGCGTATATCGACCCGACCTCACAATCCTTGACGACCTTGAGAACGACACAAATGTAAGAAGCAAACCTCAAAGAGACAAGCTTGAAGAGTGGCTGGACGAAGCAGTCTTGAACTTAGGCTCAGCCGATAGGTCGATGGATATTCTTTACATCGGAACCATTCTACACCGAGACAGCGTACTCGCACGAAAGCTCAAGCTTCAGTTTTGGAACCCTAAAAAGTTTCAGTCTGTTATCACTTTTCCAAAGCGAATAGACTTATGGGATAGATACGGCTTTCTTTACAAAAATATGGGAACGCATGAGGCAGAGGCTTTCTATCTCAAGCATAAAGCCGAAATGGACGAGGGTGCAGAGGTTCTTTGGAAAGAAGCTCTCCCGATCAATAAGCTCATGCAAATCAGAGCTGAAAACCCAAAAGCCTTCAACAAAGAGCAAATGAATAATCCTCTCGGTGAGGCACAAAAGTTCAAAAAAGAGAATATGCACTTTTATATCACCGCTCCAAAATGCGACCGGCATATCATGTGGGTTGATCCAGCTGGAGAAAAAAAGAAAAGTGACTACACAGCAATCACCGTTCTTGGTATCAAAGACATTGAGCGCAAAGGCTATGTTCTTGAGAGTAAAGTCAAAGTCATGCCAGCAAGAGAGATTATCAACACTGTCATCAACCTTCAGCAGCTCTACCGCTGCAAGATTATCGGTGTTGAGACGAATGGCGGTCAATTTTTCCTCAAGAGCTGGATGCTTGAGGCGGCATTTGATGCCGGAGTACACTTACCACTCAGAGGGATTGACAACTATCAAAACAAAGAGGCGAGGATTGAGGAGCTTGAGCTTCCGATTGAAAACGGCGAGATCATGTTCCACAAGAGTCACACGCTTCTCATTGAGCAGCTTGAGGAGTTCCCTGAAGGAGAGCACGATGACGCACCCGATAGTTTACATGGAGCCTATAAGCTCAGCAAGCTCGAGAAGAGCAAGAACAAAAAGAAAAAACGGACAAACCGAATAATTAGAAAACGACCAGGAGTGATGGATGATTAAGATGTTTAAGGGATTTTTCTCAAATAAAGTCGATGCAAACAAAAAGAGCAGACTTGTAAGTTCAAACAATAGTCTCGTCGAGCAGCTTTTTTCGATTGACACTTCATCTATAATCGGAGGGCTAACCGACGAGCAGATGGATAAAATCATCAGGGATTTAAGCGTCTCTCAAGCAGACGAAAGCCGCAAAAGCGTAACCGAAAAAAAAGAGCTTCAGATTGTCAGCAAAAATGATAAACACATAGCAGCTCTTGAGGAGGTATTCACACCGGATGTCATCTCTCAAATTCTCGACACTTACATGTACGGTTTTAATGTCTTTGAAATCAACTGGAAGCTCAAAGACGGTCTTTATTTGCCGGAACTCGTCCAAAGAGATTATCGCACCTTTGTGTATGACAGCGAGGGCGTTTTAAAATGGAGAAACCAGGGCACGCTCTATGATATACCTGAGTACAAAATAATCACTGCTACTTATCGCAAACGGTTCAATAAGCCTTACGGCGATGGAACGATTGCAAAGATTTACTTTCCGGTCAAGCTCAAAAATGCTTCGATGGAGTTTTGGGTTCGCTTCCTTGAGAAGTTCGGGAGCCCGTGGGCGATTGGTAAGACCGACTCTGACGCAGACGAGTTGGCAAATGAGATTAACGCAATGCTCAGCGGAGACACAGCGGTCATCGACCCTGATGAGAAAATAGAGCTCATCCATCCAAGCTCCAACAAAGGCGACTTTGACAAGCTCATTGACTACTGCGACTCACAGATCAATCGTGCGATACTCGGAGGCAATCTCACCGGCAATGTCAGCTCAGGCTCTTTGGCAGCAACTCAGGTTCACAACGAAATCAGAGAGGATTTAGCAAATGCGGACAGAAAAATACTTGAGCATGTTTTAAATCGTGCGATAGGCTATTTCAAAGAGGTCAACGGTATCACTGACGAAATGTATGTGATACTAAAAGATGAAGATGACCCACGCACTGAGCTTGCAACGAGAGACAAAACAATCTATGACATGGGATACCGACCGACCAAGGAATACATCGAAGCGACCTACAACATCACAGTCGAAGAGGTGCAACAACAAGAAACGCTAACGGCAAACAAAACACCGTTTAAAGCCCATTTAATAGCGAATAAAACAGATACAGACGAGCAAAAAGCAGCGGCAAGAGCTATACTATTTGACGAGCTTGTCTCATCGTTTCTCGAAAATGCAAGCTTGAGCAAGTCAAACTTTATTGAGCTGCTTGATAAATCAGAGAGCTTTGAGGATTTGCTTAATGCGCTGGACTCGCTTGAGAATGTGGATCAAAAGACTATCGAGCAAGCAATCCTTATCTCTGAGCTTTATGGGATGAGCAAAGATGATTAACTTTGGCAAAGTCACTCCCAATGAGGCGATTGAATACTTTGTAAAAAAGCTGCTTTTATCGCCGGAAGAGTTTGCAGCTCTTGAGCAAGACGCAAAGGTCTTCGCTTTTACAGTCAGCGAACTCACCAAGAGCTCAGAGCTTGAGTTTGTATTCGGTTCTATCAAAAAGGCACTGGAAGAGGGACAAGGGTTTGCGGAGTGGAAAAAGCAGACAAAGGAGATTTGGAAGCAAAAAGGCTGGAGCGATTTTAGAGTCAAGACAGTTTATCAGACCAATATGCACCAAGCAAAATCCATTGGATCATGGAAGCAAATGCAAGAAACAAAAGAGGACTTTCCTTATTTGAGGTACTCTGCAATTTTAGACAATCATACTCGTCCATCACACGCAATGATGCACGGTAAGGTTTTGCCGATAGATGATAAGTTTTGGGATAGTTTTTATCCTCCAAACGGGTTCAACTGTCGTTGTCAGGCTTATGCTATTACAGCATCAAAAGCCAAGAAGTTTGGAGTCACGCCGGATGTGGCGAAAGTAGGATTTGCGGATGAAGGTTGGAATTACAACGCCGGTAAAGCGTATGATAAGAAGTTAAATGAGCTGTCAGCTCAGCAGAGCGTTAAAACCGAAAAAGCAAAAGCAGAGGTGGAGAGCCTATTAAAATAGGCTCTAGGCAAGTTTAACGCTCATATCACAACTCCTCGCAAAGCTTGTTTGCGTCGTTGGTTATAGCACCAAGGTCAATCATCAGCCCCTCACGACCAGACCTTGTATCTTTTTTCCAGTGTTCGTTTAGAGCTTTGACATCGTTTTGACCGTATTTAGCATCTGCATAGCCAGTCAATCCGTAGCTTACTCCATTGATGACAACTACTGGTGCTTTTATATCTCCATCTTTGTAGCATTTGATAGTTGCTTCATTGGATGTAAACGCCCATTTTTCGCCGTACTCTTGAGCCGTTATCTTCTTTTGGGCATAGTCGTTACACCCTGACAACGCCAACACAACCGCAAAAGCGGCAAACATTTTATACTTTCCCATGGATAATCCTTTTTGTGAATTTTACCTAAAAATTGCAATTGACAAGCTAAAGCGACCGCAATCGCCTTAGTCTCGGCAACATGCCGAGAGCCTGAGGAGTTAAAAAAGTGAAGGCTCTCTGATGTCTTTTGTAATAGCATATATTTGAGAGACAGACAAGTCGTATTTTGAGGCAAGACGACGGATGATACCCGAGCTATACCTCCCGTCTTTGAGCATGGTTTCGTATTCGTTCAATATCTCTTCGTTTCTGCATACGGATTTATAAGAAGGCACATAAATAGAACTGCCACCAAACTCTTTGTAAATGTCGGTTATAGAGTCGCACTCTTTGATTTTTTGAAAAAACTCTTCAAATAGCTCCACGGTTGTAACCATTCCTTAACTCCTCCTGTGATATAATTGGCAGTTCTATTACTTAGGGGAGCGGGATTGGCAGGTCTCACTCTCCACTTTTAAAATCTACATCATTTCTCTTTTTGTTCCACTCATCTTGCATCTTGAGCAGTCCAGTAATAACCTTTTGAGCATCCGTGCGACTTAAAAAGCGTAAATAAAGCGGTCTTTGTCCCGTGATGCGATGGATATAGTTTCTGAGTGCAAAATCCGTCTTCTCTCTTGCAATGCGAAACCAAACTCCCTCGATAGTATCAATCTGACCTTGAGTTGCGTTGATGGTTGTCTTCTCGCTCTTGTCTTTGATAAAAGGCTTTTTCTCTTTAGCAACCCTTCCATAACCGAGGAAAATTGCAAGCTCTTTGAGCTGATCGATGGTAAGCTCGCTCATTGATGTCTTGCCGTATGTGACAAAGAGATAATCTTTTCGGGTCTCATCATCAGGAAACTTACTGTTTTTAAGTGTGTGGCACACTTTGATAAGGTGCTTTTTTAGCTCTTTTTGTTTCGGTGTCATGTGTCTATCCTTTCAAGTTGTAGCTCAGGGGCATACAACATCTACAACCTTTACAACTTAGAAGTTGTAGAAGTTGTAAAGGTTGTATCAACCCAAACTATAAACATATTTGTTGCCCGATTTTTTGGACTTCCAAAACTTATCGGTGAACTTATCCAGCGTGTCTCTTGCAGTCTTGTCGTCTTTTTTGTGTCCGGTATTCTCAAGCAGCTCTGTTTTGTTTAAACCCTCTTTGTAAAGCGTGAGAGCCTTTTTAACTTTCTCGACAAACTCGAGCTCATATTCGTTCATGCAAGCGATGTCAAAATCCATCTCTTGCAAGCTCAGCTCTTTTGTCTTCACGCAAAACGCTCGGTCTTTGATACCGGCACGCTCTTTTTGCACCTCAAGCAAGAAGTTAATCTCGTTTTCTTGGCTCGGTCTCTTATCGAGTCTGTACATGCAGTCGATAGAGTTTCTGATGTTGTTTGAGCCTTGATAGTTTCGACCGTCTTTGTTGCTATGATGCAAGAGCACGATTGTCGCTCCGGCTTCCCTGATATTCATTAAGGCATCCATCACTCTCATCACCTTGCCGTCGTGCATGATGTCAACAACATTTCGCAGACTGTCAATCACAAAGACGCAATCTTCATAAGCTCCATTGTAAGCGTGCTCTTCAAGCTTGAGAAGTAAGTCAAACGGCGGCATATTAAGCGTTGAGCGTTGGATATAATTTAAGTTCTTATGCTTTTTGATGAGCAGATCATAAATATTTCGGTCTTTCAAGATGCTCACTGGATTGTCAAAGTCGATATAGGTCAACATCTTGACCTTTTTCTCATCGAGAAGATGATTTGTAATACCTTGAGCAAGCCAGCTCTTGCCATTGCCTCCGTCAGCGTAATACATCGTAATGAGCTTTTTTGGTAAAAAGTCAGGGATTAAAAACTCAACCTCTGCATTGAAGTGTGTATCTTGCAGCTTGAGCGTTTGTAGATATTCAAAAACATTATTCACTTTTTAGCCTCCATTCGTTTAGCCTTTTTATTGAAAAATCTCCTCCATAAGTATGAGCGACCGACAGATGCGACCGTGAAGATAGTCACTATCTCCAAAGATTGACCAGGCTTAACAGGGAACCCATAAAGAGGCAACACGACATTGACAAGTATCAAGGAAAGCAAAAAGCCGGTTGCAGTGTTCAGCAAGCTCTCGATAAGACTCTCAGTTTTGCTTTGCATGGGGTCTCCTTGAATGCTTAATAGGGATCACTTTTGCTTTGCCTTCTTTGAGTGCTCTCCAAAGAGCCGCTTTTTCTTTTGCCGTTAAAAATCTTGCGTTTGGTTTTCCTAAATCCATTCTCTCTCCTATAAACGATCTTGAAAGTCACCAAGCTATTTGGAGACTTTAAAAAGCGTTTTAAGTCCGTTTAAACAGTGTTAAACGGACTTTTAAACTTATGCGAGCTCGAAGTGTGGCAAGTCGTCAAAGCTTTGATCTGCAAAATCTTTGTCGCTGTCCCAGTCACCGCCCCATCTGAGTTCATGCGTGATGACTCCTTCACGCTTGAGCTGAGCTGCTGCCATGAACATGTAACCGGCAAGATGATAGAACCGTGCTCGAGCCTTTTCTTTTTCGTTGAAATCAATCGGATAAGGAGCGATGTCAACGGCGTTGCTCGGCTTGCTCTGATGCTTGCTCTTTTGGTTCACACCGTCAAGCTTGCTCTTTCCCTCTTTGAAATACTTTTGTTGCAGCTCTAGTGTTCTTTCGCCCTCGAGGACGCTGAAATCATAGACCTCAATAACTCTCTCGCAAATTCTTTGCAAATCGGGATGGCATGTGTCAAGACGACTCCTTGATGTTTCTCCAAACTTTGGCATGTTTAGCTCCTTTTTTGTGATAGTTTTTTTATGATATGCGCCCGATAAATATGAGCTCTCTTGATTGCTGAAGTTCCTATGTATGGCTTCATACTACACCGCTGCCATATCAATAGGCACGAGCTTCCATGTGTCTTCTATGCTGTCCCTGGTGTAGAACCTAATATAGCTCTTTGTGTATGCTATTTTTTTGCTCTCATCGATAATCTCCATCGCTTCAATCCACCTTGGGTCTTTGATGTCGTAACTTTTCAAAGCAAAAATCTTCTTTGAGTCGATATTACCTTCTTTATCAACCTCAAACGCCCTAGTAATCAAGGTGATTATTTCAGGAGGAGAGTCTTTTGTCACATCCATCAAATACTCATCAATTTTGAGCTTTGCGATTTGTATTTTTTCGTCAAAGTGTAATGTTTCAGAGACTCTCACCTCGACTCTTTTTGTACCTGAGAAGTTTTCAAGGGTGATATTCCCTTTTTTAGTTTTTGCCTTTTCGTCAATGCCGTAATTCTGAAGCAAAAGCCCAAAATAGCTATCTATTTTTTCACCTGAATACCCTTTAAAATCCAAGATGCTTTTTGATATTTGCTTGGCATCACCAATAAGCTCCTCAACCATCTCATCTCTCAACTGCTCATTGACCCTGACAAGGTCTTTATGTACCGCCTCACCACGATTATTGAGCCACCAGCCTTTTTCATCAGTTAAAGCCATTCTTACTCCTTAGGTTTGATTTGTTTTTCGAGCTCTTCAAAGAACTCCACCTCTATTTGCTCCCACTTTTCACCGTAGATCACAAAGTCAATCGACTCAGCATCACCCTCAGGCTCAACTCTCAAAAACAGACGCTTGTTTTTGTATAGCGACTGCGTTGAAACGGTAAAAGGTCTGCCGACCATCTCAAGCACTTTGGCTTCAAGCTTTACTAAATCCATCTCAGCTCCTCATCTTTGCTTTGCGTCTGTTTGACCTGATTTTTTGGCTCTTATGGCGTTTGCCTTTTGTTGCCGGTGCTTTGACGAGTCCAAAACTCTTTTGCGGTTTGAGTGTCGGAGTCTCTGCGACCCTTGCTCCAAATCCTAAAGCCGCCATGACTGCGGCAGATATTGCGCCAAACTTCATCATTTCCGTTCTCCCGAAAGTTGATGCTTGTCACAAAACGACTTCTTGCACACAAAGCCGTATTTCAATGCGACCGGCAAGCTATCTTTGTTTTTTCTTATAATCCTGATTGACATTGCTCTCCTTTTTTACCTGATTTGTGAGTGTAAGCACTCCACAAAGACCGCCTTGACGGTCTTTAGCAACGCTTATTTATCCCCATAAGCCGCAATCGCTCGCAGCTTTCTCGCTTGGTCTCCTCCGGTGTGCTGTCTTAGCAATTCCGAAAGAGGCATGCCAGTCTCTCTGACCAGCTGCCGTGCAAGCTCTTTGGCTTCATCGACGCTCAAAGAGACGATGAATTTACCCTCATTGATGCACAAAGTGTCGTTTCCAAGTCGTGTCGCAGTCATTTCCATCTCCCTCTCTTCTTATATTCCATCCATATCTCACAACCAATCCAGCCAAGCATAAAGCAAACGGCTCCGGTTCCTATCAGCTCAAGCATCTTGAACCCCCCCCCGTGACAAATTCGTATCGCTCAACTAAGTTGGCAAACTCTTCGAGTACCTTTGGGTCATCCGTTATGACTATGTGAGTCACTCCATCTGCATCAGTTCCGACAAACATCATCTTGGTCTCCTTATCTCAGTAGTAGCATTTCGACCGCAGTCTCGATGACATCTTTCGTTATCTCTGTGCCGTAGCTCTTCGCCAACCTCTCAGAACGCTTGAGCAGCTTTTCCGTTTTTCTGAAGTTCCCTTTTGTAAATTGCTTGATTGTTTTTGCAGTGGCAATGTCGTTTATTCCAAAGAGCTTGCAGACCGCCCTCATGTCGTCATCTACCTCGACAACCTTACCCTCGCTCTCTTTGGCATAAGTAAGCCCCTGAAGTATCCACTTGCCCCCAACCCTTGAGCTGAGCTGCTCATATTCGTCATAATCACTCTCGCCGCCGGTGAGGTTCTTTATTAGCTTTTTCGTACCGGCAAGTACCAGTGGACTTTTTGAGAAGTCATACATCCGTCGCAGTAGCTCCAAAGCCCGATAAGGCAAGTGCTCTGCCTCGTCGATGATGATAAATTTCTCGCTTTTTTGAAGTATTGAAGCGCACTCTCGCACCGTAAGGTCGAGGCTTCCTTTGTATTGAGATCCAAGCAGCTCAGCAATCTTTTTGAAAAGGTCTCTTGCCGTTGTGCTGATTGTCGCTTCTATCAAGATACACTCAGGATGATTTTTTGCAAACTCTCTGAGCGTTCGGCTCTTGCCCGTTCCGGCTTTGCCTACGATGACCGCCATATCCTCATCCATCACCGCCCACTCTATGACTGCAAAAACGCTTTTTGCGTCTCTTGTCATCACAAATTCAAGCTCAGACTCTTTTCTTTTGCTTGTCTTTTCGATATAATTTGCGATGTATGTTTTAGCAGGGGCGATGACTTTATCTTTGTACTGGTAATCATCTCCTTGCTGCATATACCCACTCAAATAAGCCGGATTAACTCCGATTGTCTTTGCGAACCTATTTTGACTAATCCCCTGAGCTTCTAAAAACTCTAAAACTTGATCCCGTAAATCCATAATCTTTTCTCCTTTTATTTGTTGGATTAAGCGACCCTCCCGTGGGAGAGTCTGTTAATTCAACTCCAATTAACCGCTCGCTCGATGACGCTGTCCCAGCTCAGCTTGTTTCGCTTTTCGCTGTTTGGCATCATCATTGAGTCGATGTCAAAGACACGCTCTTTTATGCTGTCAACCTCTCGTTGCTCTCGCAGCTTCTCTCTGACATCTGCGACGACATCACTATTGACCGCCTCAATCTTTTGAGGTTTAAGCGACTCTTTGTGCTCCTCCAGCATGCGCTCGAAGTCGTCCTCGATTGCAAGCCGTGTAAAGGCACTGAACTCCGCTGATTTGATAACGCCTCTGACTTGGCGCATCTCCTCTTTGAAAACCTTTTTGACCGCCTTGTACTGCTCTGCTGACATGTGAGCAATCTCTTTGTCGTAGGCTCGGCAGATAAACTTCCCGCTCAAGTCGAAAACAAATATCTCTTGAGCGTTGTCGATGTTCTCTCTGACCACCACTTTGGTACCGACTGGAGGCAGTGAGTCTCCCACAAAGCGCAACGCTTCGTATTCGATACCTTTTTTGGCGACCGTTCGTATCTCTGCGCCACCCGCATACAAGATGAACTCCTCATAAGCGACCTTTTTGATTGCTGTATCGTCTGAGTTCCATCTATCCATCGGCGACTCGTTTTTGCGTCTGATGCGCATGATGTCCCATTTGGCGACCTCAGTATCAAGCCTCATCTTCATTTGCTCGAATGTCAAAAGGTGCAGTTGGTTCGTCTTCTTGACATTGCCGAACTGGTCTTTTGCTTTTCGGTCTCGTTTTGGCGTTCTTTGCTCTATCATTTCACGCTTTGCCAAGCTGTTTCCGATGTATCCTGGTGTAAAGCTGATGCCGCTATGCTGTACGGTTCTAAAATGTCTCTCGACAAATCCCTTCTCATCACCGGCATAAGCAATCGCTCTGTCGTAGTCGATACCAAGACCGTTGAGCAGCTCTTGAAACTGTTTCGACAAGTAGTCTTTTCCGTTGTCGCCCTTGATAAACTCAGGCTTTCCAAACTTCTCAAGAGCTTTCCATATCAGACGGACAAGCGAGAGAGCGTTTGATGTTCTCTCCAAGCTCATCACGCTTCGACCGCTGAACACATCAACGATTGAGAGGATGTTTGGTCTAAATGCGACACCGCCCTCAGACTCTCGAACCATCGCATCAAGAGGCGATGAGTCAACTTGCCAGCATTGATTGCGTCTGATGATGAGCTCTTTTTGATTGCCCATTGCCGGTTGCAAGTAGCTTTTTGCCTTGTCCTCACCCAGCGTCACCATCACATATTCAAGCCGATTGTCTTTATAGTAGTTGTCGATATAGCGTTTGATAGTGCCGTAGTCACATAGAGGCTTTTGCTCTTTTTTGAGGAACTTCATATAATCACATTCGCCCCGCCGACTAGCCTCCTCATGCAGCGCATCCCAAAGCTGAAGATAATTTATCCCTCCGGCTCCAAATGCTCTGAATTGTTGAAGGCAAAAGTCTTGCATCCAAGGCTTGAGTGTTGTTTTTCCCGCTCTTGCCTTGCCTCTCATATCAGCCAGCCCGACGATGCCTTTTTCTTTATAGTCTCTTTGCCAGCGATACAACTTTTGCTCGCTGATTTTTAGTGTAGGATCAAAGCGGTTTTTGTTATCGCAAAATTTAGCGGTACTCACACCCTCTTTTTTGTACTCTTCCCAGTCCTTGAGGATGCGGAGTCGTTCGTTTGCCTCTTGCTTTTGCTCTTCGTTAAGCTCAAAGTATTTGACCTCTTTGTCCGCTTTCGGTTTCGCTTTTGGCTCAGGCTCTTCATTGATGCTTATCTCTTTTGGTTCGCTGTTAAAGTCATTCCAAGCTACCTCTCCAAGACCGCCGTCCGGCAGCTCTTCATAAATAGTGATTGACTCCTCAAGTTCGCCTTTGTCGATTGCGACTGCAAGCTCGACCTCGTCAACTTTGATAAGTAGTTTTTTTCCGCCTCTGCCCACACCGTCGATATAGCGGTAAGTGTATTTGTCGGAGTTGCGCTCAGCTGATTTTCTCAATGCTTTGACATCAACCCCATAAACCACCGATGCGATTTTTGTCTCTACATACATCACATCTCCTTTTTAGCTATTCATCTTTAGAGGTGTTACCCCCCCCGCTTCGTTCTCTATCTTTTGGAGTATTTTGGGTTTTTCACCGCTCCACGCCCCAACATCCCAAAGAACCTTGGCAACCTTAGCCGTCTTGCCCTCCAGTCCGTCTCTATCTACCTCACACTTGAGCTTCCCGTTGAGCACCTTTGAAAGTGTCGTAGGGTCAAGCCCGTGCTTCTCGCTAAACGCTCTGAGGTTTATGCAGTTATCTACAAAGTAAGCTCGCAAGCTTTCATGTTGTTTCATTGTCTCTTTCTCCTTTTCATACATACAAAAATCCCTTTTGGCTATAATTTTGAAAAAAGGATTTATCTATGGATATTGAGTGCTTTTCTTATATGATGGACAAAAATGTAAATTTATTGCTTAGGCGGATTGTTGATGTCCCAAGTCTTCTTTATCTCCCTTCCCATCCAATACCCAAATAAATAGGCAACCACAAAAGCAACAAAGCCATTAAAAACGCACTCCATACCAAACTCCTTTATATAGTTGAGTTCACACCCACAAGAAAACCCACCCTAAAATGGGCTTACATGTAAGCATCGGTGATTAGGCGCTCTATCCCCAGCCCCAATCATTTGACATCATCTCTTTTGGCATATCCCATCAAGACGGCGGTGCAAGTCGTAGTTTTAAGCCTCAGGCACACCGCAAATTGTAAAAAGAACCCCGCTTGGGTAAATTATGATATAATTTCCTCAAGTGTTGAAATGAATTATAGCCCAAACGGGAAACATTTGTCAAGGGAGAATAGCCAAATGGATAATAAATTTAAAGAAATTAGAACCCGAATGGGGTTTTCGCAGGATGATTTTTGTAAAAAGATAGATGTTCCTAAGACAACTTACCTTAGATATGAGAGCGGAAAGAGGGAAGCACCAGCGGAAGTTATAGCCAAAGTTGCCCGTTTGGGTAATGTATCAATTGAATATGTTATGTATGGAAAAGAAGAGTTGAAAGATGATGAAAATATAGAGACTATATCATCACAGAATATGATTTCGCTCAATTTTTACGATGACATCTATGCCTCAGCTGGATACGGAGCGACCAACGACGACTATCATCCCACAAAGATGGAGTTCGACCGCAACTTTTTAGAAAAGGTGCTCGGCATCAAGAAGTTTGACCGCTTAGACATCATCAGAGTCATAGGCGACTCTATGCTCCCATCCATCCGTGATGGCGAATACATTATTATAGAAAACGGAGCCGATGCTAAAAACGGCGACACGGTCATAGCAAATATAGAAGGAGAGTTGTATGTGAAGAGACTAAACAAAATCCCTCTCTCAAAGTTCTTCACACTTGAGAGTGAAAACACAGAGTACAAACCTATCGTCTTTGACTCCATCGCCAAACTAGAACTATGTTCTATTATAGGTGTTGTTAGATGCAAAATAAAACTATTTTAAAAAGCTAAAGCAAGGAGGATTATATGGGTTGGATATTTATCATTTTAATATTAGTTGTTGCAACTGGTATTTATTGGAATATCATTGAGAAAAAGAAAGCCGAAAAAGCTCTCGGCAAAAAAATGACGCTCAAAGAATACTTTGATTATTTTGATGAGCAAGAAAAAATCAGAAAACAAAAAGCCAAGGAAGAAAAACAAGCATCAGTAAATATTGAAAAGAAGACGCATAGAATTAAACAGGAAGATGTTGTGGTAGAAGTGATTGAAAGAGCTGAACCAAAGAATACTTCTCTTGATATTCCTATTGAATTTATAAGGATGTTTGAACGAAAAGAGTTTGACGAAGCAAGAATGTTTTTGCAAAAAATAGCTTACGGAATGGTTGACAAAAGCGTTCCTGAAACAGAGAAGCGAAAGTTTAAAGCAATGATGACATATTTTGCAGATCATGACCCGCTATATCACGAGTTAATAAGAAAAGCCTACCCTATTATTTTATCTGATGAAGGAATCTTACAATCAAAAATATATCCGCTTTTGCCTGACTATAACACCGAGACCGTAAGATATGTTTTATATTTTGCGCATGAGCTAGGTGATGTCATCAGAGTAAAAAAAGGTAGAAGCTACCAGCTTTATACAAATAAATCAAAGATAGAGAATATTTAAACGGCAAAATGTCGCTTAGTCGATGTCGCTTAGTCTTTTTAAAATGTCGCTTTCTCAAAAAATAGATGTCGCTTTCTATATTTTTTACAACTTCTCAACATCCATCACACCTCATCAAATAACCCGCCTTTAAGCATCACGGCGGGACGACTTATAAAATACCGTTTAAAATCGCTTTATACGGCGTTTAAAGGCTCTTTATACATTGGAAAAAGTATCGCTTTTGAGTGGGCTTTTGGGAGAAATAAACGGCTTTTGGGAGTGGTAGGAAAAAATGCGTCCTAAAATTTGCAGATAAAATGAATTACAACTTGAAAGAATGTGCCTATTTTACGGGCTTTAAAAAGATAATCGCAAAATATTTGGGACTATCATTTCATCTACCCCCTTACATAATCTTAAAACCATGATGCAGATTGCCCAAAAGCAAATTGCGACAGCCAAACAAAAACGCTTAGAAGTGAAAAACCAGTATCACTATCTGGAGGTAAAAGCGCCCAATGATAGTGTGGTGATTAA
>Ga0265295_1001924_pt1 | contig 34765 bp, 52 predicted proteins | sample Munlansysbiofilm_FD_192503 | JGI IMG/M metagenome (GOLD analysis project Ga0265295, IMG submission 192503) | Leachate microbial communities from a municipal landfill in Southern Ontario, Canada - Methane capture system biofilm | ecosystem: Engineered > Solid waste > Landfill > Unclassified ... | reverse complement strand
CTCGGCCGGTCACCTCACAGGGGGGGTTTCCGGGGGAGTACCTTTTTTTGGGTCTGTTCTGGTCTGTTCTGGTCTGTTCTGGTCTGTTCTGGTCTGTTCTGGTCTGTTCTGGTCTGTTCTGGTCTGTTCTGGTCTGTTCTGGTCTGTTCTTGTCTGTTCTTATCTGTTCTTATCTGTTCTGGTCTGTTCTGGTGGGGGGGGTCTGGTGGCAGTCTTGCCAGATGCACGCGCGCGCAACGCCATCAACGACTTGATCCATGGATATTGATTACCAGCATCGTGTAACGTCTTATGGACTGACGCGCGACTTATCCCATGTCGCTCGGCAATGTACTGCAATGACCGAGAGTAGTATACTATTGCATCAATAACCAGCCCCGCGCGGACTGGGTGAGATTGCCTCAACTCCTCGATATCAGTAATGACTCTAACCAGATTATCAATCGCGCTATACTCTTGTGCTATCTGGGATCGTATACGATTAGCAATGATATTAATTAGCTCTGCGGTGGTCTCTGCTGGATAGACTGCCGGTGTGGAGTAGTCCTCATTATCGATACCTTGGTGTGTCAGATAATCACTTGATCTGTTAATCATTGTTAATCTCCTATATGATGTGTCACTATATATAACGCGAGATTTAGCATTGAGTTATAAGTTATTTATAATTAAGGTGTTTATAAACTTGTCAAAAAAACATTTACAACCCAAAATAAAGAGTATTGCAAGTTATTTTCAATAATTTTTGAGGGGGAAATAAATAAAATCCAAAAAAAATGCAAAATATATTATAAAACCGCTTGCATTTTGCAACAATTGTGATATAATATATAACAGTGGCAGAGATATGACCACTGAGTTAATAACCCGGCTGGCAATTAAGCCAGCCAAAAACAGGAGTTGAGAAAATGGAAGCATCGAAAATCAATCTTCAAAATTGGCTGAATTCAGCCAAAAAAATCATTCTCGTATCAGGCGAGGGCGAGATGGGCACTTGTGAACCGTATAGTGGCTCGCGGTCAATTTCTCAGATGAAAAGAGTTCTGACGAAAGAGCGTCAGGGTGGCGATCGTTGGGCTCACTTCATCGTTGACGGCAGATGGCTGGATTTTGTCAAATATTTTGGTTATTAATAAACCGGCTGGCAATTAAGCCAGCCAACCACAGGAGATGAAAAATGAAAAAGAAATATTATTTTTATTATAACACTGCCGGGCGCATTTGTTCAGCGGTAAACGGTGAAAACATAACGGAGATAAACCGCGCTGGCGAAGAGATCACCGGGCGAGTAGTTTATCTGTCCTGGATAAGCGCTGCCAGTGATGAAATCGGCGAAGGACTTTTTTTAATGCCGCGCGATAGTGATTATTTTTATTGAGTATACACCACCTTGCGATTTTAAAACGAGCTGGAAAATCCAGCGGCGTTGCGCTGGTCTAGATAGCCCCTTGCGATTTTAAAACAAGGCTGGAAATCCAGCCAAAAAGGAGAGTTAAAAGATGAAAATCAAAAATTTTACCCCACACGACGTTAATTACGTCGCGCCATGTGGGGAACAGGTAACGTTCTGTTCCGACGGCGTTGCCCGTGTTTCGGCGAGTTCACAGTCCGCCGGATCCTATGGCCTGGACGGCCATGTTTCCGAGAGTGGACAGACCATTATCAAACTCATTTCCCAGTCGTTTGGAGAGGTAGAGGGATTGCCAGACGAAGAATCTGGAGTCCGGTATATTGTGAGCAGGCTGGTAAAGTCAGCCCTGCCGGAACGCAGTGATTTGATTGTCCCGGCTGACTTGATTCGGGACGAGTCCGGTCAGATTACCGGGTGCAGGGCGTTCGAGGTGTGATTAAAAACCGGCTGGCAAAACGCCAACCAAGTTGCGCTGGTCTAGATAGCCCCTTGCGATTTTTTAACGAGCTGGCAATTAAGCCAGTTTAACAAATAGGAGGATTAAAAATGAAAAAAATAATGGTTTCAAACGAGGAAGCACTGGATGCAATAAGCCGGTGTAAGACGCAAGCCGAGGCATTAGAGCTTCTAAAGGACCGCTTCGGCGATAATGCCGCTTTTGATGTTAATTTTTGGTTCGCTTTTTATGATTTGCCAACTGAAGAGGAATTTTTTACCTTTGTTGAGGCAGAAAATGCCATCAAAAAATACGCCAGTCTAAAAAAAGGAGTTAAAAAAAAATGACTAAAAAAAATATTACATGCCGGTTGACTCCGGCAGCGGAAAAGGCAATTTCCGCAGAAAAAAATAAGAGCGCGGCAATTAGTCGCGCGGTTGAGTGCTGGGCCACCTGCGAGCGGCAGGCGATGCTATCGCTCAAAGGGAAGTTTACGAGCGCGGAATTATCCGCGTTTATTGATGTGCTGAACGGCACAATCATCCCGGATTCACAAGCCAGCGCGTTGCGTTTTGAGTTCGAGGACGCTTGTCAGCTGGATGGATTAGACCAGAAATGGAAAATCCAAAAAGATGCTGTCCTTGCGATTTTTGACAGTTTGTCACCTGCCGAATGGATTGTGCTAGTGGATTTTTGCCGGTCGTTTTGGAATAATCCAAAGCGGAAATTGTCAGAGTATGTTTCTGTAATGGCCCAAAACACATGTATGCCTTGCGATTTTTGACTATTTTGATTTAATCCTGACAAGTGATTTTCCCGGCATCATCCCGGTGCCGGGATTTTTTTTGTGTCATTGTGGTTGTGCGGAGCTTGTCGGCGAGTGGAAACACACACCCATTTACACCATCAGGTGAAAAAGGGAACTTATTGGCAATTATTGTCCGGTGGTTCAATTATCTATAGTTTTCAAATATCAATTCTAAGCCGTCAAAAAACTAAATTATTTGATTTTGCGATTAAGATATAACAAAACAACACAATCAAAGAATTTAACGGCTAGAATTAACGATTTCGGCTATTATTGGAATAAATCTGCTGTTACAAAACCAGTTTTATATTTTTACACCAATGCCTTGCGATTTCTGACTATCTTGATTTTGAGTTGTGATATTTCAGAACTTTACCCAACACTTTGTGATCTGAGATGTGCTGTATATGTCTTAGTACAGTAACATGATGCAGTCCAGTATGCCTTGCGATTTCCGATATAATACCTGAGCCTCCTCTGATAGGTCTGCCATCATAGATTTGTATCCATGCGTGGATAACATCGAGGCGAGATGGGCACCGCTCCACACAATCGCTAATATGCCTTAAAAACTCAACAACGGACGTATCGTCAATCTGTCGTATTGGTGGAGGTTCCGGATCGTCGTAATTGAAGTCCTGATAGTAGATTGGTTCGTCCTGTTTCATGTCAGTTGCTCCTTGAGGGTTACGGCGATACCGGGTAAGGCTGAGTGATATTTGGTAATGCGGAGATCGTAGACCTGATTATCATCATTGAAGTATCCGGTTTTCGTCATGGCGTCGAGAATTAGCTTTGCATAATTATCGACATCGGGTTTGGCAGTTCTGGGAGTGATGCTGATGCCTTGCCTTGCTTGTAGCTTAGTTAGGGGGAAAGAGATAGTTATCTCAAGTGTAACGGCATTGGTGGCTGGACTATGGGGCGCATATTGTTTAAATACTGATTCCCAGAACGCTTCGGCGTATTTTTTCTTTGGAGTCTTGTATCTGCGATAGCCTTGTTGTTGCGCTGTAGTGGTTGGGGGGATGCACTGGTAGAAGAATTTAGCAATTGTTTTCATTTTTGTTTTTCCTTTTTTTTCTTATAACAGCATTACGTCTTGAAATGTCAAGCCCTATAAATAAATTTTCCCATTCTGGAACTGTCATCCCCGAATTAATAAAAGCCGTATATTGTGTTGCGAAAGCCTTTGCTATTCCGTGAAATGTTTTGCTTCGCAACCTTGCCCTTTGAGGACTTGGTGGAAGATAATGTAAACGCATCGCCTTGTTTCTTGGAAGTGATTGCATTTTCTCTTTGACGTTTTCGGTTTCAACGAGTTTCGGAAGCCCTTTCAGCCATAAACAAGTTGCTTTTGTTTCAGGATGCCCAAACATCCAAGGTTGGATTATTTGGTCTGGCTTTCGCCAAACTGAACTCATAATACCGACGGGGTTTTCTATGGCTACACGGGTGCATTTCGCATTAGCAAACAGCATAAAAAAATCTATACCCTGCTGCTGCCTACCATCTTTTCGCTTCTGTTCAAACCAAGCCGCCCCGCTAACAGCAAGATGTGTGCATGGCGGGAACGCGATAATCATATCCCACTCTTGCCCAAGCAATGGCGTTACATCCCCTTGTATATGCCATTCAGGATGCCCTCCCGAACACGGCTCTATATCACAAGAATATGCTTCAACACCTAATGCTCTCATTTCTTTTGTTACCGCCTGAGATTCCTCACAGGCAATTAGAACTTTTCCCATCTTTCAACTCCTTAACTAATTTTTCGTTTGTTTACCTTGTTTGTTTATTTTATCAAAAGCTCTTAACGAGCCTGGGAAAACCATTGTCGGGTTTTCTCCCATGTTATATCTCACGTCTGGAGTTTCATCAAAGCGAACCATATATGCTATACATAATGGATTGCCCCTTGCGAGTTTCATTACCTCAACTACCGTTCCGGCACCGAGATACTCCGCAATCACTCTTTGACCTAGTGAGAATTTTTTCATTTTTCTGTTTCTCCGTCATCGTCAATCCATTTAAGGACATTATTTATTTCTCCCTTTTGTTTGGTTCTTTTCATTTTTGGAAACCTATTGGTGTTTTATCGTTATTATATGTGTCGTCTTGGATGACCTCAGATGAGTACATCACCTCATATACACACTTCAAGTTTGAAAGGTGTGTTTCCGCGACTTCTTTTATTTTCACATTCAAAGCCTTTAAAAGGCTTTCGTCTAGCTCCACAGATACAACTTTCACTAAGATATTGTTTATTCGCACTTACTCACCTATTATATTCTTTGAAACTGCAAGTTTTTCTGATGCTTACCATGTTGCACCATCTTGCAAGCCTCTGAAGTTCTTTGTTTTTTGTGTTTTCAGCACTTATACTTTTTAAAACCTGCGGTGTCTACTATCAACTTCACAGTGGTTTGGCGTATTGCCTCCTTGTTCCACTATCCTTACCCTGCCACGCATTTCTTCATACCCAGCTTTCAATCGGTTACACTCTTCTCGCAATTTTTTTATCTCTGCTTCTTGAGCCTTTACCTTCTCCCCTAATGGGTTTAAATCTGGATTGCTCTTGAAAGCTTCTTCTTCCTTCTTCTTATTAGCTATTAAGGCTTCTAGTGATGTTGGTCCAGTCAATTTGGCAGATTCAAGGCCATTAGCTCTTAGTTGTGTTTCAAGCCTGTCTATATGCGTTATCGAAGCATCCCTCTCTTTTACAACTTGTATGAATGAGTCGTATAGTTCATGATACTCTTTTACAATCTCTTCAACTGTTTTGTTTTTCATATTCCACCTCGTTGTTGATTATTTCGTGCCACTCCAAGTGCAAACCGTTTTGTTTTTTGGTTTTTTCCATTTTTATTCACCTTTTTTGTTTATTTCCGCCTAACCATGCTTTCCCCGGCTTTGTAGTTTTTGGAGGATGCTTTTACTCCGTTTTCGTACCACACTTCCGCCAGACCGTCCATTTTACCGTCTTTATAGGTTGTGGAGTATGCTTTTACTCCGTTTTCGTACCACCCTTCCACCAAACCGTCCTCTTTGCCATCTTTGTAGGTTGCGGAGTATGATTTTACCCCGTTCTTGTGCCACCATTCCTCCAGACCATGCTTTTTCCCGTCTTTGAAGTTGATGGAGTATGATTTTACGCCATTCTCGTGCCACCCTTCCGCCAGATCGTTGCTTTGTTTTTTGGTTTCTTTCATTTTGTGTCATCTCCTTCGTCGTCAATCCATTTAAGTACCTCATTAATCTCTGCCTTGCTGACCGCTTCCCCATTCCGGATTCTATCCAACAGGTTGTACATATCCGGCGACCACGCTATCAACGCAATAACATCCTCCATTTTTTTATCGATAACCCCGAATCCGTACACTCGGAATACTAGGTCATCATGAGATATAAAATCCCATGTATTAGTTGCGTTATCAGTCGCAACTGCTCGCCATTGTCGTTTTTTCATTTTATACCTCCAGTATTTCTTCAATAAATCGACAGTCCGCATACGTTTTGCGGCGGCTACCGTTAAGATTATAAGCAACAGCCGCCGGTACAAAAGTTTTTTTAAACAATAGTTTTGGAATTACCTTGTTAATGTAAATTCCAGTGGCATCGTACATCCATTTTTGCATTACGGAGAAGTAACGAGCATCGTTGAACCTGGCAAACGTCCCTTTTGTATCTATCCAGTAATTATTATCACTTGCGATATGCCATCCTGTTTTTAGCACTGAGAAATATCGTCCAGGCGTAATTTTAAAGTCGGGGGTATATTCGCAGTTGTTCAACAGGTGTTTCTCAAGTGTCCTTGTACCTCTTTTATTGGTAACTTCTACTTGATAAGTTTTCTTTTTTGCCAGCTCAAACGTGAACGGATGATATATAAATCCGGCAATAAACATGTCGTTAACCGCTTCAACCAGCCAGTAATAGAACTCCAGCTCCTCGTTGCTGTCGAATATTATTCCGTTGGCTTCATATATCTTTTTCTTTTTAGACTTAGTAGTCATTTTGCCGCCTCCCCGTTCCAAAACAAAAACCTGTTAGCAATACGGGCAACAATGGCTTCCGCCTGGTTTTGGTTGTCTGATAGTTCTTGAAATTCTCCTGTGGACAGGTTAGATGTTACCCATATTCTTTTGTTTTTGGCAACGCCTATCCGGTCTATCAGTTTAAGCAATAACTCGCCAGCGGAATTTGTGAACTTACCGATTTTCTCAATGTCGTCAATAATCAACAGGTCTTTATTCGCAAGCTCCTGAAAATATTGTTTGGCTTCTTTTTCCGATTCACGTAGTGCATCTACGTATCCACGAAACATGGAGCCTGATTCAATCCACTTAACGTTGGTACCTCGTTTCAGTTCTGATAATCCACATTTCAGTACTGCGAAGGTTTTACCAATCTGGTTTTTTTCTGCAATCCACAATGATTGATTCGGATTAAGAGTAATAAATGTTTCGATTGACGTATTGCGCGCGGGATGTTCACTGCGCCATGCCTTTGCGTGTTCTACAGGAAAGCCGCAATATTCAGCCTGTTGATAAAACCTTGTAACGCGCTCTGTTCTCCGCTCTTTTTCTAATTTTTTAGCGAAGCAGACATTACATGGCTGTGTTTTCATCCATGCAACAGTTTCATCCATAATCATTTCTTTATCAATTGTAAAAGATTCTATGTTACCACAGATCGGGCAGTTCCATTCAATTGATTTCATTTTACTTCTCCTGTTTAAATGCCGTATTTTTTAGGCATTGGTTTTTTACCGACTGCTCTGTCCAGTTCGCCTGTCCAGTTGTTAAGCAGGGTTATGATGTCTTTTCTGCGATACCTGTAACCGCTTTCATATAATTCTTTAATTTGATTAAACTCTTGCATCGCATCTTGTCGCTTAGAAATTTCCTTTAATTTTTTTATTTCTTTGTCTGACCACTTGGTTGATTCTTTGCGGTTGTAAAGATTATTGATATTGTTTTTCAATTCATCAACCAAAACGGGGTTTGGCAAAACCCCATAAATATTATTATTCTTATCATTCTTATAATTCTTATAATTATATAGTAGTGGTTGGTCGTTGGTTGGTCGTTGGTTGGTCGTTGGTTGGTCGGCTGGTTGGTCTGCGTCGCAATCAGGTTGGTAAGTATCGAAGTTTAAGACAGTTACAATAGTTCCGCTCTTGGTTGATTTGATGGTTAAAAAACCGTCCTTTTCTAAATTTTTAAGAATTGTGCGTGTTGTTTGTTCTGATACTTTCCATAATTCTGATAACATTTTTCTGCCGACAATAATCTGACCGCGAAGAATCAATGTTCCATTATGATATTTATCGATCCAATTTGCATTGCCCACAAACCAATCGATGGCACCGATATAAAGCAGACCACGGGATGCTGTTTGTCCGGAATATTTTTTTCGCCAGGACTTTGTGTATCCGCGATGCATATATTTACTCCTCCCAAATGTTTTTATTTCTCATTTTAAAAAGGAATTTCATCTTCATCTTTTTTGGAGCTCTATCATTACGTTTTTCTCCGATACCAGCAACGACACCATCAATAATAAATTCGTTCATAATGTTCCTTTTACATTCCTATTTTTTTATTATTTTTTCTCATTCGAGGCATCAAATATGGATTCCCTTGACTTTCTACCGTAAATCCGGCAATCTCGTCCTCCGAAATATTGTGTTTATTACAAAGTCCCTTCCAGTCTATTCGACGACTTTTTTTTCCATCACATTTTTTAAAGTTTTCCGAACCACCACATTCAATAATTACATTGTCGGCTAAACCGGTTAGATATGCCATTTCGTCATTTACGGCTTTATAGGCGCATTTTATTCTGTCGGCGTATTCAACTGTCATCTCGGCGACTTCTTGCGGAATATCGTTATGCGTAACGCCTAGAATGGTCATATTCTCGGTCATCCATTGCCGGTATGCCGGACAACCGATTTTGTTGCAGTACCGGCAATTATCTGCCGAACAACGATATTGAGTGAGGTCATTAATGTCTGCGTTCTTCGCTTTCTCTATAATGTTTTTAATGCGGTCAACAATGGCTGATAGTCCTGACCGGCAAAATTCTGCCTGTTCCTGAAAATCGCCGATTCCATAGGCTGGCTGAACAATTAAAGCAAAAACACGCTCCAAAGTTGGAAATAATTGAAATACTCCTGCGACATAAGCCATAATTTGAATGTTACTTTCTGCCGGAGTTACCTCATAATTGCCAAACTTAAGGTCAGTAATACTTCCAACCGTTTTGGTTTTATCGAGAATTAAATAATCCAGTGTGCCGGTGGTCAATTCTGTTCCGTCATTATCTTTCAACGAAACAAACAATTCATGAAAATGCTCAATGCCCGGTTTCTGAAAAGGTTCAAGGTGTTCAGCTCTTATTGCTGCAATAATGTCCTTGTCTTGTTCTGATAATTGCGATAAAGCTTTATCGTCATAAAAAGCCAAGTGCATTAGTGTCCCTCGTGAAGCATCTTTTCCCGCGCTTCCAGTAAAGCCCTTGCATATTTTCCAGCTGGGCGGACAGTTTTCTATCCGTTCCAGCTTGGATGGCGAAAACTCATGGTGTTTAATTAATTCTTCGTTCATTTTTAGGTACTTTTATTTATGCTGGCGGTTAAGCCAGCAGTTGTGTTTTTATTGATTACTCGTAGTTTATTCCGTCTTCATCGATGACTAAATCCGGCTGTTCCGGCATCTCTTCGACAGCCGCATCGGTGGTTATGGTGTCATCATTAATTCCCACCGCTTGAGCAAACTTGTCGTCAACAGCATGTTTGACTTCTGCGTTAATATCGATGTAATCGGCATCGTCAGCTTCAACCGCCTGCTTGAGTTCTGGCGACAACGGCAACCACTTAGAACAACGACGGAACACGGTTTTTTTGCCCATTTCTGAATAAAATTCAGTCCACGGACAAGGAGCGCCGGTTTTTTTGGCGTAAGAATATCCGGACGATTTATCCCGTATCTTGTTTATCTCTTCAACGGTCATGACCTCGTCCCTGGTTGCGCCGTCTTTATAGATAACATGGCAGTAAAAAAGATAAGCTTCGCCACGGGGATTCTTCCAGTCGATTATGTGCTTAGTAATCGTTCCCAAGTTCCACTCGAAAACATCGTTTTCGCAAACTTCTTGAGCGGTCAGAGAGGAAACCATCCCTGAACGCATAACCAGCTCGGATAAACCTTGGTACATTGGCACCAACGTTACATCATAGCCGCCATTCTTCTTCTTATAGCAGGTTATCGCCGCCTTTCGTCCGTCTGGTTCCAGCCCCATTTCAGCACAACGCATAAAGGCGGACAAAACACTCGCTTGGCTGCGACTGTCGGACAAAGCCTCTGCCAGTGCGCCGTTCTTGTTAATCGCAGTCAAAACGACTCGGCAGAAGCGTTCTGGCGTGATTATTTTTGGTAACACCTTTGCAAACTGCGACTGCATCGCATTAATGACTGCAGTGACGTTACCTTTTTTCGACTTACTTACTTCATTCATTGCAACTCCTTTGGTTTGGTTGTGAATGGTTGTTATTTTTTAGCAGTTTTCCAGCGATTTCACTGAAAATGCTCGTTTTTTGTTCTTGCGCCCAGTCAGACATATCGCCTTGGCGGTCAATGCTGGCAATTTTATAAAAAAGTTGCAAGACATCTTGATTTTCTTTTGGATTTACAGTATATTTCTTTGTGTAGGTGGGTTTGTTCATTTCCCATCTCCTGTTAGTCCTGTACCTGTCCAGTGCAGGACTTTTTTATTGTTCATCTTAATTACCAAAAATGGCTACCAATCCCAACAGAATCAGGATGGTTGCGCCTATATAGTTTGTAATCTTAATTCCTCTCTCAATTCTGTGCTTTTTGTACAGGAATTGTCCATAATCAATCCAATACTGTTCAGCAAGTACCCTGGATAATTCCCGATTACTCATCATCATCACTGGTTTTTCTGGCTTTTTCATTTTTTGTTCCTTTTTTCAAAACGTTATCGACGCAGCCAATGTCGCATTTGCATCGATATGGCGTTGCGTCCATATTTAGCACCCTCGTTTATTTCCTCACTAGCTTTTTGTTCCAGTACAATTTCTCGATCACCTCGTTGTTGGCGGTCGCACTTAGCGTCGAACGATGTTTGAATTGTGCGATCAATTCAAATTCGGCAGGCATAGAATAACCAGAAATGAAAACCGGATTGTCTTGCTTCAAACACCAATCGTAAAAAAAATCATGGTCGAATTTATCACATTGATACTCTTCCGTTCCTTTATATGGCGGATCGCAGTAGATAACGGAATTTTTATCAATTGTTATTTCATTGTAGGATTGATTTTTTATTTCAAGCTGTTGAAGACGTTCAAGATGTTCAAGATGTTCAAGCTGTTGAAGATGTTCAAGCTGTTGAAGATGTTCAAGATGTTCAAGCTCGCTAATTCTCGACTTCACCCTACTTTTCGCCAATCGATTTAGCTCATGCCGCGTCTTGATTTTCGACAAATCCGCACCCAGCAATTTGCCAAGTTCATCTCGCGCATCCTTGTTGTTGTTAACCAACATTTCATGAGCTAGTCTTTTCGTCTCCTCGACATCTTTGCCGAACAGATAAGAGCTCTGAGCATTTCCGAAACTCCAGACTGTTTTAACCAAACCGCCGTACCAATCATCATCATCTTTACGCGCGAAAAATTCCTCGCGGCTCACCCAGTTATAAGGTATTTTGCCACCAGATTGCAGATATTTCATCAAGTTGCAGACGCCGGTATTCAACTCGTTGTAGACAACCTTATGCCCAGCTATCAAAGCCGTCATGCTCATGCTTCCGCCACCGCCGAATAAATCGTAGAAATTCTCGAAATCGCCGACTTTCCGATAGATTGCATTCAACAATTTTGTTGCCAGTTTTCTTTTGTTCCCCATATAAGGCAATGCAGGAGGAATAAAATTCTCGATAACCGGTTCGCCGAATAAATTTATTTTCCTTTTCATTTTATCTTCCTGTTAAGGCGCAATTTTTACGCAATTCGCGGTATTCCATTACATGAACGAGTTTTTGCTTTCAATGCCGGTCAGTAAAAGTTCCGTAGCAATTACGCGCTTAGAACGACCGGTTTTTTCTTTGATTTTCTGGATGTATTCCCTGATCGCCGTTTCGTGGCGATCGTCAACCTGTATGGTGTAAGGTTGTTTGTTTTTTTGTTTTTTCATTCTGCACCTCCTGTGGTTGCTTTTTTAATTATAGTTCCATTTTTCGCGTTTTGCAAATGAAAATTTAAAAAAATTTAAAAAAATTTAACATCTGTAAATCTGAGGTCATCCAAGACGACACATGTAATACCGATAAAACACCAATAGATTCCCAAAAATGAAAAGAACTAAACAAAAGGGAGAAACAAAAACTGTGCAAACTGATTGTGAATCAGGGTTGTAATTTTTTGGCAAAAAAAAGAAACGGTTTGCGCAAATTGATAGCTGACTGCGTAAACCGTTTATGATTATTTTGATTTTTTCTGGGGGGAAGGAATAGCGTAGGGCTTGCGATCTATGAATTCTTCGCGTTTGCCTTTGTTCCAATTGGCAACTGGCCGGAAGTACCCGCAAACCCTGCTGTAAACTTCGGTCTTTTCTCCGCATTTAGCCATAATTATCTCCTTATATTATCGCCCTGATGGCAGCTGATATGGCAATAGTCAGGATGGCTTCACAGACCGCAATTACTCTATCGGTAACATCCAAATTGACCGCGGCTGAGATATGCGTTAAGGACGCTTTAATGTGACGGATATTAAGTTCCGCGCGTTCTTTGTCGGATTGCGTAGTTCCGTTCAGGTACTTATAGTATTGTTCCGCAAATTGAGCGGATAGCAATTGGATGGTTCCGGCGTATTCTTCCTTGACTGAATCTGCCAAGGCTTTAACCTCGTGCTCTACTGCGGCGACGAAGTCTTGTTTAGTTATGGCATCTTGGATCATAATATTACCAGCTCCATCTTGTTTGCTTGAACTTGTCGACTGTCTTTTGTGCCTGTTCGTGGTTTATCCGCCGCAACAGCTTACTGTCGTCATCGAGCGTATTGTCTTTATCGACATACTCGACATACTCCGTTCCGGCGGTATTGAGATACTGGTCATAGCTCTCAACCAATGCCCGATTAACGCATCCTGACAAGATTAAAAATCCCGTGAAAATAATAAGCAAAACAATAAATAATAATGCGACTCTTTCGCTCTCTGGTTCTGGGTGTTGGGTGTGCATATTAATATCCTCCTTAGTCTTTGAATATACTAATTCCTTTTTGCTTTATTGCGACAACTACACCTGTAGCCGCCGCGCCGACAATAAACAACACAACCGCCCCAATGAACGTAGCAAACGCAGTTTTCTTACCTTGCTTCAGGAACTGGGCAAAGCCCTTCAGCTCATTAATCGTATCGGCATCAAACACAGTACACACGTGTCTGTTGTTCTGAGACATTTCGCTTGCTATCATCTTCGCCAGTAATTCTAGTTCTGCATTAGTCATTATTATTCCTTTATCTTAATGATTTTTTTACGGCAATAACGGCAATATTGCGTTCAGCTTCGGTTGAGCACCAAGCAGAAAAACCAAACTTACTGCAAGCCTGATATGCCAGCCAGCCCTTCAATAACCACCAGTATTTACGGGGATTATACCAAGCAAATATATAAGCATTCAGCTTCTGGATATTGCGCCACATCCGGTCATTACAGTCCTCAAACCGTTGCCAGTTGCGGTCAGTATTTTCGCAATCATCATTCAATGCAAATTCAACATCATGGATAATAAACGCCGGAGCATAATACCGCAGTAGCAGGGTTAAAACGCTTCGACTAAATTCGGACATCCAGTCTGGACCCGCGCCATTGTAAATTTTTTCGATTTCAGAAATAAATAGCGTATCAAAAATTGGTGGACGCTCTAAATCCAGCAGTTTTATTAATTTAAGTTTTGATTTTATGTTCATGTTATCCTTTATTCAATTACATGCGGAACCGAAGGTAAGCCATACTTACCCCTTATGGTATAGCTAATATAAGTGCTTCTTGTTGTTCCTCGGTGAACATCGCCATCTCGAAAGTATCTGTAGGGTTGATAACGAACGGTGCATTATCCTTTAACAACTGTAGGGATAGTACCCCGGCACTGTTAAAAAATATTGACGGTTTGTGCTCGAAACGGATAACCCCCCCTGCATCGTTAACTATCTTACGTGTTTTTGTGTTTACTAATATCATTTCTTTACTCCTAAGTTGTTATTGTTGATCGGAGTTTTGAATTTGGTTTGCGCTTGCATCTCTTAAGGGTATGCCTCTGTTGGTGGTGTATAGGTTATTCCATTTGTCGAATACAGCGGGTCTTTAGTATCCTCTGTTCTCGCTATCCCTATCGACAGTCTAAACTCGTCAATCCAACAGCTGTCACTGTCGCCAATATGGAACGGCTCGTCGAAGTGAGGTGCAGTACCAGCGCTGGTAGCGGTGGCAACCTTAGCTCCGTCTTTCCACAGCGTGTAGGTGTCACCCGAGCGTTGAAAAATAAAATGGGAAAAGCTTGAGGTTGAGGTTACAGTTATTTTTTTGTCAAAATTATCGTTCGATCCGCCCTTAGAGATCATGTGAAGCTCTCCGTCAGGGTAAGTATACAGCCCAAACATTTGAGGGTCTTGCCCCCATCCAATCAAACACTTATACCCAGACGACGCTTTTCTTTTCATCCAGAAGTCCATGGTAAAATCATTATCTAGCGGTCTCAGCGCGGTAGCAGACGACGAAATATACTGGCTAGATGTGTTTGGGATGTACAAACATCCATCCCCGAACTTAGAAGAACTATCTATTAAGGTCGATGAATTTGTGAAACTTATCCCACTTCCGCCTTTGGCGGAGTTAGTTAGATCAGCATCAAAATGCAACAAAGCCTTAACATATTCGTCATTACCATAAACCCCGCCCAGCTTAGCCATGCTTACCGATCTGAACTTGAGCGGGTAACCAAACTCGTCTCTATTTGATAACTTTGAAAAACTCATTCTGTCACCTCGTTGTTAGATTCTTCTACTGGTATCTGGTAAGCTTCTACTGCTTCTGCTAGCTCCTGTAGGTCGATGATTTGACCGTTTATGCTCTGTTTAATTGCAACCACCAACGGATGATTTGTGTAGAACGCATCTTCGCCGTATCGCGCGGTCATAAAATCAGATACAGCCTGCATCAGAGCGTTTCGATTCTCAGCCAGTGCTATCTGCGCCAGCCTTTCTGCTTCTCTCTCTTCCCTTACTTGAGCTACTCTGCCCGCTGTTCCGCTGATCATTATGCCACCGTTTCCTCGTTGACATTCGCGATAAACTGCGTATCAACTTGATCGGACTTAACTGCAACTTTATGCCCGTTTGGGACTATAATCTTATGCTCCAGCACGGCAGTATCGCCCTCGGACATAGTCAGTGCAACTGGTGCATAGTCGTTCGTGCCGTCGTTGCGCTTTATTTCAATTTCAGCGGCAGTAGGGGCTATTACCTCAAGCGATAAGATAATCACCTCTTTACCGGACAGTGCAGGGATTAAATCCACGAACGTATCTGCCGTGCCGCTCGTTACTTTGTAATTTTTTAAAGCCATTTTCTGAACTCCTTATTTTTATCCAAAAATTATTGCATTAAGCATTGCTATTTGATTTGCGGCTGCAACTGAAACATCCCCGTCAGCTCCAGCAGGGCCTTGCGGGCCTTGGTCACCTTTCTCCCCTTTAGGGCCTTGCTCTCCTTGGTCGCCCTTATCGCCCTTGTCGCCATCTTCTCCTATATATTTAACCCAAGTTGCGCCCGCAAAGTCGGTAAGTGTCGGTGTAGCGATTATGGTTGCGCTTACTATTTCAGCTCGATATTTAAGCGCATCGGTTGGTGTTAGTGAAAACCCAGTTCCGGTATTGTCTGAAGCGTAGGCTATATACGTGTACGAGCTTGTTCCGTCCGCTCCAGCAGGGCCTTGCGGGCCTTGGAAAGGAATGGGACTAGACCAGTCGCCACTCGTGTCTGATTGTTTGATATATAAAGCACCTGTATCTGTGGCTAGGTATGTAAATCCTTTCAGTTCAGCATCATAAGCTGAAAGCCCTGCAAGTAAACCTGTTTCTGTCACCTCAAAACTAGTGCCGTCAACGCCGTCTTCGCCATCTTCTCCTATGTACTTTACCCAAGTTGCCCCCGCAAAGTCGGTAAGGGTCGGTGTAGCGATTATGGTTGCGCTTACCATCTCTGCTCGATATGGTAACAACTCTGACGGGGTTAAGCTGAATCCCGTTCCGGCGTCATCTGAAGCGTATGCTATATACGTGTATGAGCTTGTACCGTCTGCACCGTCTGCTCCGTCTGCGCCAGCAGCACCAGCTAGCGTAGTCTTTGCTCCGGTAATAGTGACGGTACTCAAATCGTCTTTAGTTAACACTAAATCGTCGCCAACGAATGCGGCTGAAATGATTGAAGCCCCGTCCGCACCGTCTTCGCCCTGAAAAGGGATTGCACCAGACCAATCACCAGTAGTAGCAGATAACTTGAAATATACATCTCCAGTATCGCTGGCAAGATAACTGAATCCGGCTGGTTCGTCGTCGTAGGTTGATAGTCCGGACAGAAGCCCTATAGCGTCAGGACTAAACCCAACGCCGGGCGCGCCGTCTTCGCCTTTCGGGCCTACAAGCAGCGGGATAGTTTCGCTCCAGGTTCCAGCCGTTAGTGCATTACGGTAATGCCACCACCGGGCAGTATCGGGCATGATAGGTTGTTCCAGCTCGTCAAAGGTCAGCTCATACCAGGTGATGCCGTCGTCGCTTAACTCGATTTCGTAGCCGGCGTTGAGTAGTGATAGCGTTTGCGCCGCTGTATAGTAAACAGGGTCATTGGTTGACGGTGCTCCCTCCAGTGTTCCAATAGTCGGACTACAGTAAATATCATCCTGTAACACCTTTTGCGGTCTTGGCTGACCCGATATATACCGCCATATTTCGACATGAACTCGTGTATTTGGCGCGGTAATTTTATTTAAAAACCCTTGGGTTAATGCATCGTATCGAACACATATTTTACCGGTCAATACGTTGACATCTTCGCGGTCTATTGAATTGTTAAAGCTGGCATTGCCGGAATATAAAACCAGCTGATCTTCAATCATTACTGAATCTCCGGCAAGAAAGATATTCTCAAGAGTATCATCAACCGTAAATGTTCCCGAACTATATGCAGAATAAGCGATCCGGTCACGTTCGCCAGTGGAATTTTGGAGTATCAAGAACCCTGTTGGTTCTATTGTTTTGGTCAGTCCAGTTACGACAATACTGGTTACCGCGCCGGAATATCCATTGGCCAGTAATCCATTGTCGGTTGTATGGATATAGTCAGTATCCGCATAAAGCTCCCATGTATCAGACGCGGAACATTCTAACGGCTTACCCCCGGACATAAGGTCAAACGATAAAACTCCCCCATCGCCATAAATTATATTCGGTCTTTCAATGTATGATAGCTGATTTTCGCCAGCGTCAATTAGTTGGCGATTATCTGTATTGATGATATATGCCATATATTTATCCTCTTTTTATTGTGGTTTTGTCAACGATAGATAACTTGCAAAAATAGTAACAGTGGTCAGCAGTTACCATTTCGGCTAATAATTTTCTGGTTCTGTAATCAACCTGATATATCATTTTTCACCTTCCGTGTTATCTTTTAATTTGCAAAATTCCCTACATGTCTTTTAGCTTACCCAAGCGCCTATTTTCGAGCATCTGATACCATTTTGTGGATACAGTATTTTTCACACATTTTTTCACTGACGTAATTCCCAAAAATGCCGCAAAATATCTTATATCTTTTGCAAGATGCGCATTTGGTTAGCTTTTCACGGCGAATAGCATGTTTACATTTCATCGAATGATCCATGGTTCACAAGAGCCGGACCAGCGAAATTAGGGCCTCCGCTGTAGGTCGAATTATACGAGACAACATTAAAATAGTCAATGATAACACCATAATCCTGCTCACTTCTACTATCTCCCTGATGAGTGAATGTGGAGTTGCGAATTTCGATATTGTTAAGATACGTGTTGCTCCCCCAGCCGTTTGTCAGATATACAACTTCGCTACTAAAAAAGTAATCATCTCCGTATTGCACAGAACTGAACGTGCAATCAGATATATACCCGTCCCTCCTTGAAGCCGAATATTGCAGGGAATAAGTTAAACTTGTCGATAAGCTAAATGTGCAATTTGACATTGTACATACTCCCGTCTGTACTCGCGCATTCTTCCCCCTGAACTCAATATCGCAATCCGCCATATTCAACACTCTATTAAACAAAAGACGTCCGGGCAAGGCCGATGATGTAATTTTCACGTTGAGCACATACAATGCACTCAATGAAATATCAATGCTAGAATAATCTTCGGGATCAGTATTTGCGGGAAGACTCCAGTCGATATCTTCTATGGTATCGCGACAGAAGATATATATATCTTGTGTAAATGTGCCGAATGTAATGTTCTTTATTGTGTTGTACGTATATGTTGTGCCGTACCCAAGCCTAAGATCAAGCAACTGTTTAATCAGTCCTCCATATGCCTCATCATTTGTAATGTTGAATGCTACATTTATGAAATCATTAAATCCTGCATTTTCAGCGCAGTATGTAGTTGGCTGGATCGCATATCGGGGATGATTTGGGTTGTCGGAAATCAAATTTACAGTAAGGTCATATGCGCCCGAAATGTAAACCTGCACATCCCTGGAAGTATTTCCGGTATCGTCAATGTTGAGTGTAATTTTTTTATAAGAAATGTCGATATTCCTTATGTATCCGATAGAAACCCCATATTCGTACGTCCAACTGGCAATAACTTCCCCCTCGCCAATCATACAAATACTCCTGCGTGTAGTACTGATATTAGTATAGATGTTTTTATAATCATTAATTAAAAAATCACTACAACAGATAATAATAAAACACTCTGCGCATTGTGTAGAAATTGATTTAGATACACATGCTTGAATTGCCTTTGTTATACTGGAGAAAGCAGTTGCGCGCGTGAGACCGTCGCTGTCGTCGCCCTCTGTATCATAGTAGTATATATATTTGCAAGTAGGCTCGACACACGGGCATTCATCGCTTAAACAACGAACGCCATCTATCAATAACCTCTTACCATTTTTGAACCATTGTTTACCCATTATTCATCTTCCTCATCAGCATCACAATCGCCATCAATAAATCCAATTACAGCTCCATGTTGCTCTTGTGATATTTCAGTAATACTAAAAACGCCTTCAACAGTTTTACCCTTAATTCTGCCAATCAAGGTTTTACTTTTTCCTAGCTCGTAATTCTGCTTGGAAGTAAAGGCCTCAAAAGTGGGAGTGGAGCCAACACCATCGGCAATGAGATAGATATAGCTATTTGCAGTTATAGATATAGTTGTAGTTGCTATTGTATATTGCACGTCATTAATCAACGCAACCCCTGCACCATCCCAGCCAAAACCATCAACTACTTGTACCTTTGACCCGTCATCATCGCTCACGTCTATAATCTTAAAATATCCTTTGTATGAGGCAACCCCGCCCTTACCACCGCCGGAAGTAGGGATACTGATACTATCCAGTAATGCTTGAAGATTCAGGGAGACGCTGGTTCCATTGCTGTCTTGTTTGACCAAGATATATTTCATGTCGCCCTTGAGTCGTAGCGACATGACGAAGTCGTAAAACTCCCGATCCCAGCCTTCAGGAGCAGTTACGCCTGTTTGTGGTCTAACCGGACGTAGCATATATATCACCATCCCATTCTTTGTCAACGAATAAATATTCTTCCTTCAATACCCAGTAGTCGCCATCCGGATATAACCCAGACGGCTGATATAGCCAGTGTTTTACGTCTGCCGGTAAATCAAATAATTCCTTGGGTACTGCTCTGGTACCAGGTATTTTTTTTGCCAGTTCTTGCAGTGCCTTGCGCTTTTTTTTAAAAAATCTACTGGCAACCACTACCGGTTGCGGATATTGGTATGCTTCAACGCCGGGTTTGGTTCTGTCACATATTTTCATCCAGCTATAGTTTTTGTCATTTTCGACAAAATCAGGAGGCTGAGTTTTAGCCCAGCGATAATCAATTGACGCAATTGTATCAGATTGTTCGGTGGCAGTTTCCCACCATGCCGGGATTATCGACATTAACGAGCTGTCTTGCGAATAGGATTGATATAAATCATAATTCCAATGTACCCGATAATTAGGACTGGTTTCGAGTGGTTTTTCCATGTAGTTTATTTGCAGTGAATATTCGTCAACACCTTCTTTGCGTTGTGCCGAAATAGACGCCCTGGATGCCCTGTCTATATCGCGAACAAATGATAATGTTACTTTGGCATATGCGTCCATGTTGACAATGGACGAACCTGCGCGCTCATAATACCACCCATCAGGAGCGATAAACCCGTTTTCCGGTAATAGTTCCGGAGCGGCGTCTTTGGGATGGACATAGAACACCCTGGTTTTGACATCTTCGCCGACATAGCCGCGTGAATCCGGCTGTTCAATTGCCCGCGGATCAGTAAATATATTATTCCCTGCCATTATCTGAATACTCCTTTGTTGCTTGCTGGAGTTCCTATCTTATTTTCAATGATCATTATGCGACTATTGATATCCTCAATCTCACTTAAAGTCTTCTTTGATACGTCAATCAGGCTTTCATTGGCTGAGCCGCCATGATATCCCCCCACCCGTCGCAATGAATCACTGATAATTTCGGGTTGAACTGGTGGTAAAGCGTTACCCGTTCCAGTTTTCCCCCTTTGCGATAGGTCATATGATTCGCCGACTACCTTGCTGATATTGGCAACTTCCTGTTCGGTCAGTTCACGATTTGCCCGCTTCCTTATTTTTAGCAGTTCTTCTTCAATCTTGGCTTCACGTTCTTTACCCTCCATGATCATTTTTTGTAACCGTAACTGCTGATTAAGTTCTTCGGTCATATCGTCAATGGTTTTTTGCTGTTTTTCCGCTTCTTCACGTGCTGCTTTTTCTTCTTCTTTTTGTTGTTCGCGCGCTTTTTGGATAACTGAATAGCGCTTTTTTAGTTCTTCCGGATTGTCCCCCCCCTCATCAAGATATTTCTGTTCTTTGGGATTCAGTTCGCCAAGATATTTATATTGAGCCTTAACGGATTTTATTTCTTCCGCTTTTTCTCTCTCCTTATTCAGCTCCTCAAGTGCTTTCTTCGCTTCTTCAGCTTTCTTTTTTTCCGCGTCAGCCTGTTCTTCAATTTTACCGCCTACGCTGTTTATCATGTTGAAAATGGCACCCAGGGAACTAGCCACGGCGGGGCCGCCCAGTACTATGCCCATCAAGAAATTACCCAATACACTCCTGGTCTTTGCGATCCCATTACTTAAACGCGTAGGAACTGAAGGAATGCGTTCCATTTCTCTAGTAGCCTTATCGGCCGCTGACTTGGCGGCTGTTCCGATTGACTCGAACACATTAATTGCATTACTACCAAGGTCAGCCAGCCATGTTTGTATTGGCGTTACCTTCTCGCCAATGTCGCGCTTAAATTCAGCAAATTTCTCCTTAAATCGATTCATTGATGTTTGCGCGGTTGATGATGTTTCGGCAAATGCCTTATCCATTGCACCAACTGAATTAGTCACCAAGTCAAGGTCACGAGCCGCCATTCGCGCATTATCACCGACCATCTGCAATACGCCAGTTAGCGCGCGGATGTTCCCAAATAATTCAGACATTTTTGTAGTGTCGTTATTGACGCTCTTGGCGACCAAATCAAGGGTTCGCTGTAACCCCAAAGCAGACCAGTGCAACACGTCCTGTTCTTTGGTTATTTTCGCTAAGATCTCCTTTAGTTTTTCATTTGGAGCTAACAGTTCAGCAATCGCGCCACGTAATGCCGTTGAAGACATTTCGGTATTAAGCCCCTGCCTGGTCATAGTTGCCAACCCTGCCGAAACTTCGGCAAATGAAATGCCAGCAGAGGCGGCAATCGGTATAACCTTACCAATACTTTCGTTTAATTCCGCGAAAGTAGTTTTACCGAGTCGAATAGTTTCAAAAAATATGTCTGATATTCGTTCAGTCTTATTTACATTGAGTTGATAGCCATTAATTACCGAAGTCAGCGCGTCAACCGCGGTGTTCATTCCCGCAACACCGGCAATAGCCGAACGACCCGCAACGTCCATAAACCTAATCAGTTTATCAGCCGGAATGCTCGCGGATAAGGCGTTATATGCGCCTTTTGCAACATCGCCAATACTAAAGCCGTATTTTTTAGACAGTTCGACTAACTCATTGCCTAGGGTTTTTAATTCCGACCGAGAAAGTTTGGCAATCGTATTGATTTGTGCAAGTTGATGCTGAAATGCGCGAAAATCTCTAGCCGCCTGCATTGCGTATTGACCAAGCGCTCTTACCGATAGCCCCAACTGCGCAAATAAAGAAAATGGATGAGTAATAATATTTTTAAAAGAATTACCCAGCTTTTTGGTCCAGCCGATTACCTTGTTGACCGCCTTATTAAATGGAGACGCGTCTGCTCCAATTTTTACTTTTAAATCTTTACTCATTTTATGTTTTCACGTTTAGATTTGATATAATCCATGGCGGCCTTGACATCCAATTGTCTGCCAATCCCCTTTACTCCGTTTTCTCGCAGGTATTGAGCGAAATAAAAGCCGACCGCAGCCAGCGGAACACGCCACAACACATCAAAGTCGGTTCGGTTAGATATTCTCGCGCCGACCGCAATCAGTGAGGTCAGCCATTCAGCGTCATACATGCGTTGATTATCCGGCTTTTCGGGATTTTTATTATCGGGGATTAAAGCAAATCCGGCAAGTGCGTGTCTGAACATACCGGAGATAATCGTCGCAACTTCAACGCGGTTCTTTTCGGTTATAATGGCGGCTTCATCAGCGGTGTTGACATCCAGTAAAGATAATTCACGTCGGCGAATAATGTAGACCGTGAGGATTAACGACTTTAAATCTATGTCAGACGGCAATACGCCAAATAAAAAAGGACAATGAGCAATCTCCAGTAGCGGCATGATTCCAGCCACTACCGGAGGGATGCTAACACTGCCAATAGTCACGCCCCCGTTTAAAAAAGCATAGGTTTCCGCGTCGCGTTCATGTTCGTCATAATTGCCGTGAAGCAGTTTTTCAATATCAGTCATAACGCGACCCTTCCGAGATTGTTAATTACGACTAAGGTGATACAGCGGCAGGAATTGCATTTTCAACATAATGCTTCAGCGTAATACTTAGTTTTGCGTAATCAGTATTAGATTCAACCAATCCCGTTGAAGTAACCGCATATGTTTTTGTGCCAATAGTAATAGTATCGCCAGCTACAGGCGCGGTTGTCGTAGTGTCGTAGATATATTCAGCAGTGATTTCTTCGGTGGCATTATACAACGTCAAATGTGCGACATTGCCTTTGGCGTCCGGCGCAACTGCTTCTTCAGTTGTAGTGTTTTTGTTAAAAGACTGCAAGAGACCATAAGTCCCTTCCGCTATGCCGGTTGCCCCGACTGTTCCAAATTGATACGTTGCCATGTGTTTTCCTCCTTAAGGGTTTTTTATAGTGAAATTGTCAACCAGCCTACTCCTGTGCTTTGAGTGTATAGGCAACTGATTCGCAACGATAATTTTCCGGCGGCTCAAAGACAGAAGGATTTGATTCGGAAAAAGGACTTCCGGCTACACATTTTATAGTGGTAAGCTCCGCATTAATTTCACTGATAGTAAGCGCATTCATGCCATCACGGATTATACCAACTATTTCTGATGTATTATCACCTGATAAGTCGTCCTCGTTGTGCATCATGGCGATAAGGTTGACGGTAATATCATACAATGGCGCATTCGGATAAGCAGGAGAATATTCAGCAATGACAATAATTTGCCATTTACCAAGATTATCTTCATAGTCCAGTCCGCGCCTTACCGGTATATTTTTGGTTTTTATGTCCGTAAGGGATTCGACTATGCCCACAAAGGAATCTTCGATAATCTGCTTAATGTTTACTTTTGCCATTCTTGTTTTATCCTCCGTTTATATTCTTTGGTTGCGCCGTTAATTTTATTTTTTGCCTTGATTAAGCCCCAATATCTGGAGCGCTCTGCATAATTGGCAATTTGTTCAACACTGTTGATGATTTCAAAAACTGTTTTATCGTAGCTTAATTCTTTGGCTACGCGGTTAATGTTTTCTTGCGTAATCTTAGGACTTTTCGCTAATATTCTTTGATGCGCAGCGGTTAAGGGTTTACCAATATTCAACAACGACAAAAACCAGCCAGCGCGACCAATTCCACGGTGCTTGATTTTTGCCGCTTGTTTTGCTTCTTTTTTTGTACTGACGTATTTTGATCCTTGTTTTTTGTTGGTTTTGTATGGAACTTTGTATCTTGTTCGCTTTCTGCTGTTCGGATAGCGCGGGTCTTTCAGTTTAATTATCGGACGGTTGTATCTTTTAGCCATGATACCAGCCCTGCCTTTGTCCGGAGGTGTTTCCTTTGACGCTGCCTGCAAAAACGCCTCCGAAGCGTCTGTGATGGCCTTACGCCATTCAGTCCTGGTAATTTCAACCATACGCTTCAGCGCGGCAGTCAGCTCTTTTTCTTGTTCAAGTGTGGCATAAACCTTAATCATACGCTCCTTTTAACGCGACATCGAACGTTGAGTTATCAGCATCCTTTTTAACTTCGCCGATTCGATAGGTAGTACCGTCAAACTCCAATAGCGTACCCTTAGTCGGCAGCGTAGTAAAGTCACGTATTTTCATGGTTAAAATCAAGTCAATACCCTCCGTTGCCCCGAACATCGAATATTGTTCCTCCGCAGTTAGTTCCTCGCGAATACAGTCATAACTCTTGGACCCGATTGTTGCGGTTTCGGTAAAGTCAGGGATAAACAGATCGTCAACGTTGAGAATGCCCATTACTTTCTCCTTGGTCTACGGAGCTTATTGGTATTCAATGGCGGTTTGTTGCTTTTCTTTAGGATTTCCGGTTCTTCTTTCGGCTCCAGTTGAACAACCTTGATTTCATGGTCACTTACCGCGTCAAGGTCTCTTTCCTGTCCCTGGTTGACCGGTACAACCCTACCCATTATTATTAGCGCTTGTGCTCTTTTTTCTTCGAGTTCGAGTAGTTGCTGATTTTTTATCAGGACGCTGTTTGCCCAAAACTGTCGTATTGCTTTTACTTTCATTCTCCTTCTCCTTGGTTATGTGTTGGCACCAAACGCCACCGTGCAAGAATAGCCGGTAACCAAATGCCCGTATATCTGCGGAAAGGTTAGTATCCCAGCCCCGATGGCGATTATTTGAATATTCATATCGTACCGGTAGTATCTTCTTAATAATACCGTTTTCCCATAGTGTAAACCCCCCAGCAATATAGCCAGCTTCATAGAGTTTGTCTTCGGTGATTTCATCTTCATAAAAGAAATCACCCCAATAAGTCAAAGTTGATTTTGCGCCGACAACTATTTTTTTACCGTTGCGAACTTCTGCCCTTGGTGGATATATGGCTGATATTGCTCCATGTTTGGCGCGATAGCTGAAAGCATTAACCAGCTTCCTTAGTGCATCCGGCGGCGGTATAATGTCATCCTCAAACATTACCAGCCAGTCGTCATTTACCAGCGGCAATATCTGATTGTATAGAGCAGGAACATGTAAGTGGCGCGGCAACCATTCTTTATCAGCGTCTTTGCATGGCTCCCCATATGCTTTATACAGAAACGGCATATCCAGCGATGATAAGAGCGATTTAACTTTGAGTCCGAACTCTTTGTTGCCGGAGTTGTCCAAGACGTATAGCGTAACTATTGGGGGCAGATCCGCAGACTTAAACCAGTTAATCCAATCATTAAGACGCTGCTCGCGTCCTGCAAGCAATGTAACAATGCCAAATGACCGACATTGCCACTTGTGCACGCTGTCTTTTTTTCCGATTTCCCCCTGCTGGCTTCGGTGTTCAGTTTCCGGGTGATACATTATTTTTATTGAAATATCATGCTTAACTGCCTTATAGCCAAGACGGGTTATTGACAATGCAAGGCTGTGGTCATCATAACAACCGGTATTGGGCCAACCCCCTGCCTCTTGAATTGCTCTCACTCGCCAGCCGGAACAACTAGAAACACAGTTCTTGTGTCGTAATTGCCAATAATCAAGTACCGGTTCATGGGTAACGTGGCGACCAGTCGAATAGTCATAATCAGCATATATAATACCGACTTGTGCCGGTACCGTTGCGGCTTTGCGCGCTACGCTTGCAAGGTAATTGCTTGCCATAACATCATCAGCATCAGCAAAAACTATCCAATCAGCCTTTTTGACCGCCTCAACCGCAAGATTACGACCGGGATTAGGCGATTTCGCGTTATAAGGTAAAACCCGCCAATCAGCAGGAACAAAATCAGGTTTATCGCAACCGTCTAACGCCAAAAACTTTTCAACCGCCCTGAATGTTTGACCGTCAACGGCCTTAATTTGTTTTTCAAGATATTGTAGATACTTATCATGGCAAGTGACACAAACAGCCACACCGGGCAGGGGACCTGATGGCATAACGCTGTGAATTATAGTTGGAGCAGTGACACTAATATCCGGCGCAACGATTGCCCGGTTGCCTTGAATTAAATGCGTTGCGGATTCGGTAGATGTTTCCGCTATTTGTCCCGGCATATACAGGTCACCGTTAACGCGTGTTTTTTTAGTTAGTATTATTTTCATTTTTTATATCCCATAACAAAAAAGGGGGAGAAGGTTTCCCTCCATCCCCCTTTTGAGCCGGTATTATTAACTTCCAGCCGGATTCGCTCCGAGTGAGAAGGATTCAGCCCTGCGGATATTAGTGTCAATATCCTGCAATATCCGAACCCTGATGGCTCCGCGCAAATCAAGTTCTGGAACACTGGTATTAACATGCAGGTCAATACCGCCCCACAGCCCAATCAGAATATCCGAGAATTTACCGAACAGTATTTGCCCCGCGGCAAGCTGATTCGTAACATAGAACGGATAACCGTTAAGCTGTTTGTTGTCAGCCAGATAGACCGGATAACCGGCCTCTTTCGGTGTTGATTTTAGAGAGCCAGCCATTGATGCATTCATGATATACGCGAAACTTCCGTCAAGCAACGCGTTTTCGGTTGCGACATCGGTTTCAAGTCCGACAATCTTCGCCCATGACGGAGTATTTGCGGTATCCCAATCGGTGCCCCCGATCCCGTCTTGATTAATAACGCCCTTTGGTTGTCCGTTTAGCCCCGTACCGGAGAGAGCCGCAAGGTCAATGGCAACCGCCAGTGTTTTCGCGAGGTCATTACGAACCAGTGCTTCAATGTCAATTGATGACTGCAACAGCAACGAGCGTGAAATATCAGTATAATCACCAACCGATTTTGGCGATAACGTTACCTGGTCAATAACCGGATTGCTACCAGCGGTAATGCCCCCTGCTTCGGTGTCAATCCAGTATGCGGTTGAACGTGATACATGTTTGGGGATGGCAACATTGCCAACCAGCCCATTCAGCACGGTGGCGCCCAGCTGTTTGACTAACAACGCGTTATCCAGTGCTTCGATAAACGAGCCAGCCAACAGGTTAGTCGCTACGGTATTGCTTCCTTTGCCGGTGGTCAGGTTGAACTCACGGTGTCCGAGTACTTCGGGCGGTATCCACATGCCACGGGCATCTTTGCCGATTTTCTTTGAGTATGCCTGAGATACCTCACGTTCAAATGCGGCGGTATCTTGGATTCTGCGGTCTCCGGGGTTAGCCTGTGCCGCAATAGCCCTAATGAAAGAGAAATTACGTTTTTCTTTGTCGGTCAGTCCAATTTCCTGATTTTTGCGGGCAGTTTCCAACTCTGCATTGCGTTTCTTCAATTCAGCGTTAATTATGTCCTTGAATTCATTAATCGAACGATTAGCGTTTACGGCTTCAATAGCGGCATCGACCATCTGAAATTCACGTCCCATTGCCAGTATTTCGCTGGCCTGGCGGCGTGCGTCTTCGCGGACTGATTCAATGTTTACTTTTTCTTCTTTCACTTCTTTTTCCATTTTGATATTCTCCAATGGTTTTTCTTTTTTTACTTCAATATCTTCAATATCCTCAACCTCGCTTAATACCCTGCATTGATTCTTTTCGGCATGACTAGCCGAACGGCCAATTCCGACAGTGGGATCAGCTGGAACCGACACAAAGGAAATCTCGAAAGGCATCCAACTTGTTACGCGATAAGTTTCCTTATCGTCTTTGGTTGATTCAAGCATCATTTCATTTACTCGATAACCAAATGACACATGGGTTCTTATCCCATCAATTATGTCCTGAAAAACAGCGTCTGCGGCGGGTTGTTTTGAGAATCTTGCGGTTGCATATAACCGCTTATCTTCGCCTAACCATGCTTTTTCAATTACTCCTATTTGCTTGTTCCATTCATGCCCGTCAAGCAGTGCCGCCTTATTGTTAATCCTGGAAAAATCAATGCATTCTTCTGAATGTGATAAGATTTCCAACCCAAACCAGCGTTCCACCGGCAATTCACTCGAAAATGGAAATGTTATTGTTCTATCATCTTCCTTGATTTCCGGACTATTTTTTAAAGTTAATGACCGACAAAATGGTTCTAATTCTTTAATTTGTATTTTCTTCTTCATCGTCGGCATTATTAACTACCTCCTTTTTTATATTAAATAGTGTCAAACCCATTTTATTAACTGTCTGTTCAAATTGGCTGATTTCCGCAATAACATCTTCCGGATCTCGTCCGGATTCCCGAATGACATCTTGTGGTGATCTGATTAGGCTTTGAATCGCCAACGCATTCGCCTGAATGTCCTTGTATGGATCAACCCAAGCCCAGCGGCGCCCCTGAAATACAACGTTGAGAAACTTATCTTTCTTGGATATCGGCAGGATACTAAGACCAGACAGTAAGAACATTCTTAACCATTCGCGGTAAATCTTTTCCAGGAAGTTCTCAATAAAGAAACGCTGGCAGGTTTTCCAGTTGTCGCGCTCCTCCAATGCGCCTGAGCGCATACTGGAGAAATTAACCCCTTCAAGATCATTGCCGAATGAATTATAAAATACCGATAACCCATTGGCAATTGAGCGCATCATTGACCGGACAAAGTTGCCAGCATCCGCATTCGGGTGTGTCGGCTGTATGGTCTTTAAGGTTTTCCCGCTGGGCGCGTCAACAAATTTGCCAGGTGCAAAATCAACAAGAAGTGTTCCGTTACTATTTTTGCTGTCGGGATTTATTCTTGCGCCTATCTTATTGCCGGAATCTTCCCAAACTCCCATTTGACAAGCCGCAATTCGCGCCGCAATCAGTTCCGCTTCGCGGTAGCCTTGCAACATGTTCATATCCAGTATCGCCGCCGAAGCCATAGGAAAGCCGCGTACTTGCCCCGCAAATTCTCGTTTCATTAAGTGGATTATCTGGTCACTTGGAACCCTTTTGGTTTCAGACGAATACCCGTAGTCATTAGGGTTTGTTTTGATAAAATAGGCTAATGGCTTACCGTTTGGGTCAACCTCAACGCCCATGATTATTTGATTTTCGCCCGGCCTGTCCGGGACATAGTTCTTTGTAACATCAACCAATAACGAATCAATTAATTCAAGTGATATTCCATAAGGATTGCTTGAACCGCGCTGGATATGAATGAACGCTTCACCGTCCACCGCAAATGTGCGATCCACCAATTCACAAAAATCACGAAATGACCCCACCCCGTCAATGGTGCAATATTTATTTGCGGCCTTGCCCCACTCTTTCCAGTGGCGCTCAATTATTTCGTTGGCAACCTTATCAGGGCTCCCGTCAGTATTAACCACTTTTGCCTGAAAATTAAAACCGTCCGGGCCAACAATGTTTTGGCTTCTCATGGTTAGCCACTTCCGATAATCCGAATGATTTTTCGCAAGGTGTCGGGAACGTTCAACCAGCACCGGCAAAAAACGCTTAATATCCTCGTTTGTGTTGATTGTGCTTGTTATCCAGTCCGATGTTAGCCGGTTATGTTGACCGGCCGTAAATACTCGCTTACCATGTGCCCCCCTGCCGAAAATCCGCTTAATAATATTCATATAACATCCTATTTGTTCGTGAATTTTGCGTAGATAGCTTTATCGGCATGGCCTGATTCTTCGCCCGATTCTGATTCTACTTCGTTGATATAGTATGCCCGTAACCCCAGTAGCTCAGTAAACGAATAATAGCGCAATTCTTTGGTACCAACTTTAATTGAAGACTGATTCGAGGTTGCCCGCCCCTCAATAACCGCCTCAATTGCCTCCAAGCACTTCTGCGCATGGGTTCTTGGATCAAATGCGTCCGATTGTCCAAGTAGTGTTGCCTTGACTTCGGTTTTGCCGGTGGAGATGGAAAACAGTTCACCGCCGGAGTCTTCGGCATAGCATTGATAATAATAAGTGCCAGCTTCATAATCCGCTGAAGCAGTGGAGGAAATTACAAATAAGTGGTCATTGCCGTCCGCAGTACCAATCAATGTTATCGGCGCGCTGCCTAGTTTTTTTAAGGTATATTTAATTATATATTCCGATGCTGGATATTCCGAACTTTTTAAGGTCCAGGCCGTTTTAAACCCGGCATAAATTTCTGCCGGTATCTGATACAAGGTTGTTGTCATATAGTTACCCCTTTTTTTATGACAATTGTCAACCGTGCATAGTATTGTATTAAATACTTTTATAAATAATATAGAAATTTATTGATTTTTATTGCAAAATCATTTGTGTTTTTTAAAAAGTGTGGTATATTATTTATATATGAAAAACAAAAATGGAGAATTATATGAAATTAAGTGATTATGCTAAAAAACACTCTATCTGCTATAGAACTGCTTTTTCACATTTTAAAAGTGGAAAAATAAAAGGAGCTTATCAATTAGACACTGGAACAATAGTTGTACCTGATGATATAGAAGCTATCAAAGATTACACAGTTGTTTATACTAGAGTAAGTTCTAGTGAAAATAAAAAGAATTTAGAAACCCAAGCGCAAAGAGTTTGTGATTTCTGCTCTGCTAAAGGTTGGATTGTAAATGAAGTGATTAAAGAATGTGCCAGTGGGGTAAATGATAGTAGAACAAAGTTATCAGCTGTATTAAACAATCCTAAAGTAACAAGAATAGTGGTTGAACACAAGGATAGATTAACAAGATTTGGTTTTAATTACATCAAACTATTATTTAAAGGTGAGATAATAGTTATAAATGATACAGAAAACAAATGTGAAGAAGATTTAATGTCAGATTTTATATCCATAATCACAAGTTTCTGTGCTAGAATATACGGTAAACGAAGAACTAGAAGAAAAACAGAAGCTATAATTAAAGAGTTATCTAAGAATGATTAAATCCAGTAAAGTAACTTTAAAATATTTAAATACATGTAAGAAAGATACTCTTTCTGTATTTTTAAAAGAATATAGACGTGTTGTTTCTTGTTTTATTGATATTTTATGGGATATGGATGATATAACGCCTTTGTTAAATAAAGACATTACTTCCAAAGTTGATACTTGGTTATCAGCTAGAATGATTCAATGTGCTGGGAAACAAGCTAGTGGTATAGTTCGTGGAACGCAAGTTAAACAGAAGAGAAGATTATATATTATAGAAAAATTAAAAGATGAGGGTAAATTTAAAAAAGCTAGAAAATTATATAAAATATATGATGAAATATCCATAACTAAACCTAATATAAATAATGTTGAACCTGAATTAGATTCAAGATTTGTAAAAATAGATTTAGACAATGAAACGTCTTTTGATGGTTGGATTACTTTGTCTTCAATAGGAAACAAATTAAAAATAAAAATCCCATTTAAAAAACATAAGCATTTTAATAAATTACATAGTAAAGGTGAATTAAACAAAGGTGTAAGGATAAGTTTAAATACTGTAACATTTATGTTTAAATTACCGGATGTAGAACTTAAAGATAATACTACAAAAAATGTTCTCGGCATAGATATAGGGCAAACAACTGTTCTTTCATGTTCTAATGGAACAACAAGTTTTAAAAATAAGCATGGACATGATTTATCTTCTATCAGTGATATATTATGTCGTAAAAAGAAAGGTAGTAAAGGTTTTGAAAGAGCAGATAAACATAGAAAAAATTATATAAATTGGACAATAAATAATTTAGATTTAACTGAGTTTAGTCAAGTTAATATAGAAAATATTAAGAACATGAGAAAAGGAGTTAGAAGTAGTAGACGGCTTTCACATTGGACTTATACAGATATTTTTAGTAAAATAGAATCGGTTTGTTATGAGCAAGGTGTCCTTGTAAAAAGAATAAACCCTACATATACGTCTAAAAGATGTAATAAGTGTGGATATACTCGTACAAACAATAGGAAAGGTAAGTTGTTTAAATGTGGTAACTGTAATTATACAGCAGACGCAGATTTAAATGCTTCCATGAATATTGCTTGTGAGTTAAAACCTATATGGTTTAAACAACGACATAAATATGATATTAAGAAAGGTTTCTTTTGGAAATCTGATTAGCACATATTTAAGGACAGGAGTTTATAGTCCCTGTTGTAAACAAATGTTATATAAAATTCAATATTTAACAATATTTTAAGTTATAAAACATAACTATTGTATTTGTTTAGCCACGATTGCGTGTTCCTCGCTTTTTCATTCTCAACCGGCTTATTATCTTCGTTGTAGCCGATTATTTCAGCTTTCAAGTGCCGAAAATAAGTTAAGTCAAGACAGTCAATTGCAACATCTTCCAGTGTTAGATACATGCAAGACGTGTCAAAATAGTCATGAACGCGCCCGCCGTGATCCCAGTTCTCGTAATAGTGCCCGTCACGTTTTTTGTTATCCGGCTTGAATGCGGCTAGTTCCGCATAGTATTCCTGAGGCATATCCGGCAGCAAATACCAGTAATTATTATCTTTGTTGTTTTGCGTGTACAAATAATAAAGCAAGTCACTCTGATAATCTCGCTTATGCGCAAGTATTAGTTTATCCTGATTTTCAGAAAAACGATATTTGTCGCGACCGTATGAATCGCCCTTATAAGCATATAATTTTGCCGTTTCCTCGACAAATCGAGCAACTTCTATTTTTCGGTGACCACCTTCATCGATAATCCCTAGTGCAATGGGGATGTTGTGGTATTTTTTAGATAATACATCTTCAATGGTTACCGCTTCCGTAAATCCGGACGGGTTCTCAGATGCTTCGGATTCGGCGCGCCGTTTATCGTTAACTGTTTTGCGTTCTTTGTCTGACAACTGAAGGTGCTCACAAAATCCAAAATCTACCAAGTACCGGTTACTGTGAATATCAAACCCCCGTACTTCCCACTTCCACCCGTAATCCTGCGTATCTATCGATATCAATAGAATCTCTATGTCATCAAACGGAATGTCATGAGTCTCATGTTTTGCCAATTGGCTTTCTTGGTCACTGGTTATTACTCGCTGTTTAAACGGCAAACCCCTGACCGAATTATCAAAATACTGTTGATCTCTAATGTTACCGGAACGACCTGCCAGTAATTGGGCGTTGGCTATATTCTCCCAGTCAAAATCACTCCATTGAGAAGCCAGCGCGCCCCATTGATAGCCGGGATGAATATCCAGTTTTTCGGGGAATTTATGGATATAATCACCGCCCAAAATCATATCACGCCGTACATTTTCACTATGCAAATGTTTGCATTTTGGGCAAACCAGCCGTTCACTACCCTTGATACATTTTGGCCGACCGTCCACATCCTCAGTCTCAAATTGCAACCGGAAAATATCACAACTTCTAATGCTTAATTCGCCGCAATTCTGGCAACGTAAGTGCCAATAACCCTGACTGCTGTTTAAAAATTCCTGCCAAATCAAACCGTTTTCGGTTGTTGGCGAACAAACTTTAAAGAATAATCCGTCATCAAATGACCTTGCTCGCTTCCGTAGATCATTGATGTTGCCAGGCAATATCCAGTCATCAAGTTCATCGCCAATTCGTATTCTTGCCGACTTACTGGTTACGCGACTGCCCGAACCCATGAAGTAACTAATGCTGTTCGACAAGAAATAATGATCTTTTGTTTTTGAATTAGGCAAGTCTAATTGTGATTTAATTGAAGGTACTGAGCACATTAACGGATTGAGCTTTTCCGAATTGGCTTCAGCCGCCAAATCATCAGAAGGGTAACAAACAATCGACATACACGGAATAAACTTGAATGACCAAATTAAGCCCCATACCCACGCCGCGCTCTTGCCCGTCTGCTCAATCGCGACAATTGTGACCTCTCGCTTTTTCCCTATGAAATTCCATGCTTCTAGCGGATCTCTCAAATACGGAGTAAGGTTCATGTCTATCACGCTGGAACGCGCCGATATATCCTTGTCCATTCTGATGTTTGATGGAATCCAGTCGACCGGACTTACAAATTCTTCAGCGGAGAAATACTCGATAATTCGCTGGTTAAGTCGTTCATACATTCCTGATATATCCTATTGAGTTCACGCGTCTTTTCACCATCTAGACGTAATTCTATTATTTTGTTTTTAAATGGAGCAAATGATTTAGCAAATGCCGTGAAATAACTATTTGTCCACTCGTCAAAAAGTCGCCTTTGTTCTGCCATGTGTTTCTGCTCAGCAAGGTTAGCTTCGGCAATTATCTTCCTACGCTTTGCGTCGTCCAGCGTTTCTTTTTTTTCGCGCCGATCATCCTCCCATTTTACACGCCGACCCTTGCCGACTTTCCCATTATCAGATAGCCGGTTATTTTCCAACATGTATCTGACTGTTCTCGTTGACTTCCCCATTCGACGCGCCGCTTCTGTAATTGTTATATATTCCATTTGTTTTATCTATATCTTGTTTTTTTTTAACAACTATGTTGTTATTTTTCTCTATGGTAACAAATTCATTTTTTATGAAAATTGCTTTTTGTAATGATCTCGGCCGGTCAC
>Ga0265295_1001922_pt1 | contig 34785 bp, 30 predicted proteins | sample Munlansysbiofilm_FD_192503 | JGI IMG/M metagenome (GOLD analysis project Ga0265295, IMG submission 192503) | Leachate microbial communities from a municipal landfill in Southern Ontario, Canada - Methane capture system biofilm | ecosystem: Engineered > Solid waste > Landfill > Unclassified ... | reverse complement strand
CCGAGCGTCATGCCGCCCACGCCCTTGACCCCGCCCTTGGCGCGGATCATGTCCAGAAAAAGCTTGCCGATGAGCCAGGCCCCTTCAGGATGCAGGGCCGTGTGCTTGCAGTCGAAATAATAGTCGCTCTTCTTGCCCGAGGTCAGTGTGAAGTCGCCTTCGAGGTAGGACTTCTCGATGAGCAGACGGGCCAGACGCCTCTTCAGATCAATCATTTTTCTTCCCCTGCGAAAAAACGCGGTCGAGAACGGTCTGTTCGTGCCGCAGATAGTAGTTCAGATCAAAGGCCTGGTCCAGGCGGGCCGGGGAGAGATGGGCGGTGATTTCCGCGCTCACGCGCACCGCGGCCTCGAAGGAGGTCCGGTCCCGCCAGCAGTCCATGGCCACGGCCTGGACCATGACGTAGGCCTTCTGCCGGTCCAGCCCCGCCTCCACCAGGGCGATGAGCACGCGCTGGGAGAAGAAGAGGCCGTAGGAGCCCATCAGGTTGCGCTCCATGTTCTCGGGGATGATGCGCAGGTTTGCCAGCAACCCGTTCAAACGGTTCAGCATGTAGTTCACCATGATGGTCGAATCGGGCATGATGACCCGTTCCACCGAGGAGTGGCTGATGTCGCGTTCGTGCCACAGGGCCATGTTCTCCATGGCGGCCACGGCGTTGGTGCGCACCAGGCGGGAGAGCCCGGTCAGGTTCTCGGCCGAGATGGGGTTCTTCTTGTGCGGCATGGCCGAGGAGCCCTTCTGGCCCTTGCCGAACCCTTCCTCCACCTCGAGCACTTCGGTGCGCTGCAGGTGCCGAAGCTCCACGCAGATGCGCTCGATACCGCCGGCGATCAGCGCCAGGGCGGTGAAATACTGGGCGTAGCGGTCGCGCTGGATGACCTGGGTGGAAATGGGATCCACCTCAAGGCCCAGGATGTCCAGGGCGCGTTTTTCGAGTTCGGGTTCGAGCTGGGCGTAGGTGCCCACCGCGCCGGAAATCTTGCCGAAGCGGATGTTCTCCAGGGCGTCCACCCAGCGCTGCCGGTGGCGCTGGAATTCGGCGTGGAACACGGCCATTTTGAGGCCGAAGCTGGTCGGCTCGGCGTGGATGCCGTGGGTTCGTCCCATGCACAGCCTGCCCTGGTGGGTCTTGGCCATGGTTTCCAGGGTGCCCAGCAGCCTGTCCAGGTCGGCCAGGATGATTTTTCCCGCCCTGGTCAACAGCACGGCGTTGGCCGTGTCCACGATGTCCGAGGACGTGCAGCCGAGGTGGATGTATCTGGCCGAGGGGCCGACCTTTTCTTCCACGGCGGTCAGGAAGGCGATGACGTCGTGCTTGGTGGTTTCCTCGAGTTCGAGAATCCGGTCCAGCTCGAAATCGGCCTTTTTCCTGATGGTGGCCATGTCCGTGGCCGGGATGACGCCCATGGCGTGCCAGCCTTCGCAGATGGCCAGTTCCACTTCGAGCCAGACCCGGAATTTCTGTTCCAGGGTCCAAATCTCGCCCATTTCCTTGCGGGTATAACGATCGATCATGGTGGTGCGGGTGGGTTAATGTTTGGGGCCGCGTGCGCCCCTCGGCTGAAAATGAAAAAGGCAGCCGGAGCTGCCTTGGTCAGGACGCCGAAGAGGATGTATCCGGGGCCGGAGAGGACGAGGTCTTTTTGCCGTTCCCGCCGGACTCTTTGCTGTAGCCGGATGCGTACCAGCCGCCTCCTTTCAAAACAAAGGAGGTGTTGGAGATGAGCCTCTGGGACGTGCCCCCACAGACAGGGCAGATTTTTTCCCTGTCCTGGAAATCCTTCTGCCATTCTTCGAAGATCTGTTGGCAGTCTTCACAGCAGTATTCGTAGATGGGCATGGGTACCTCCCTGAAAAAACGGGCCTACTTCTTGGCAGCGGCCTTGGCTTCCTTGATGCGTTCCTTGATGCGCTCGGCACGACGTTTGCGGCGACGATCAATCTCTTTTTTGCGTTCGATTTTCTTCTGAGCCATTATGTATTCCTCCAATGGGATAAATGATAAGCTGATTCAAAGAAAGGGCACATATAATAGCGCCCGGCCTTTTGTCCAGCCTCAATGTGGGCGGAAAGTCCGCTTCAGACCGGTTGCAGCGCGTACTCGCGCGAGCCCAGGCCCAGGCTTTCGGCGTATTCGAGCAGGTAGCGGCCGCGCACATGGCCGTGGATGGCCTCGAACTTGTCCTCTCCGGGCGTGATTCCGTCGGGCAGGGCGCTGGGGTGCAGGGGCTGGGCCTGGTTGACCAGGTCCAGGCACGCCTGGTCCAGGGCCACCGGGTCCCAGGAAGCCAGAAGACCCAGATCCGGACAGATGGGCGCGTCGGAGAAACCGGCGCAGTCGCACCCCGGACTGACCTGCTGGATGAAGCTCAAATGCAGGGTTTGCCGCGTCCGGGTCAGCAATGCGGCGGCCGCGTATTCGGCCATGCGCTCAAGAAAGGTGTTCACGTCCACCCGCCAGTCCACCTCCAGCCCGCCCGAACGGCAGACCAGGAAGCAGGCCGCGCAGCCCGCGCACTTGTCGCGGTCTATGCTGATTTTGCCGCCCTGGTCCAGGGTCAGCGCTCCGTGGCTGCAAACCTCAACGCACAGCCCGCATCCGGTGCAGTGCTCTGGGTGGACGGCAGGTCCCAGCCCGCAGTGCTGCCGCATCTTGCCTTTGCGGGTGGCGCAGCCCATGCCCACGTTCTTGATCGTGCCGCCGAATCCGGCCAGATCGTGGCCCTTGAAGTGGCTGACCGTGATCAGGGCGTCCGCCTCCACGATGTCTCCGGCCAGGTAGGCGAATTCGAAATGCTTTCCGGGACAGGGGACGGACCGTTCGTTGCCGCTCTTGAGGCCGTCGGCGATGACGACCGGGGCGCCCAGGACGTTGGGGTCGTAGCCGTGCGCGGCGGCTTGCAGGCAATGCGACACGGACTCGCCGCGCTGGCCCACGTAGAGGGTGTTGGTGTCGGTCAAAAAGGGCTTGGCCCCGCATTTGCGCACAAAGGCCAGCACGGGTGCGAGCTGCAAGGGGCGCACGTGGCCCGTGCCCCCGCCTTCGCCGAAATGCAGCTTGACTGCGGCCAGGTCTCCGGAACGAAGCACCGCGCCAAGCCCCGCCAGTTTGAGCAGGCGTTTGACCTTGGCCTCATAGGGTGCCTTGCGCGAAGCGCGCAGGTTCCAGAAATAGACGGGCGCGGCCATGACTTACCTCGCGGGAATGGGTTCCTGGGCCTCGGTCAAGAGGAATCGGCCTTCCTGTATCCAGCGCTTGAGCTCCTCTGCGACTTCCAAGGACAGCGTGTAGCTGGTCAGGGGGGTGGTGGGCACCTCCTTGCCTTCCACGGTGATGACGCCCTTTTTGAGTTCGGCGAAGCTGACGTGCCCGTATTTGGAGGGGTAGCCGTTGGGGTAGTCTTCGCCGTAATCGACCACGGGCACCTGGATGTCCTCGTCGGACACGCCGGTGAACCAGGCCATCTCCTCGTTTAAAATGGGAATGGGAATGCCCAGGCCCACGGCCAGGGAGCAGCCGTAGCCCACAATGCTCACCCCGCGCAGATAGCGGGCATTCATGCCCTTCAGGTCGCCCTTGACCATCAGCGTGCCCGAGGGAGTCATGGGCACGCCGCGTTCGTTGCGTTTGGGATCGGGCACATGCTGGGTGCCTTCCCCGATGACGTAGCCCACGCCGCCGCCCAGGAAGATGCGGGTACCCAGGCCGATGGTTTTAAAATACGGATCGTTCAGTAGTGGGCTCAGCTCGCCGGCCGTGGCATAGTTGGCGTTGCCGATGCCCGACTTGAGCGGTCCCATGTAGGTGTACTTGAGCTTGTCCGTGCGATTGATGGCGCAGTTGTAGTTCTGATAGCAGTTGCGCGGGTTGAACAGGATGGCGTTGCGCAGCTCGTTTAGGGAAACCTTTTTCTCGATGGCCTTGCGCGGGTAGCAGTCCGTGCCGTAGGCCTCGGCCTTGAGATGCACGCGTTTGCCCTTGACCAGATCCTCGATGACATGCCCGCCGCCGTATTTGAACTGGCCGGGGTAGACCTTGTTCAGAGGATCCTCTTCCGTCGGTTCGGTGGCGCCCAGGTAGGAGTCCACGGCGGCCAGGCCCGCATAGCAGGGCACGCCGTTCAGCCAGACCTTGGAGGTCTTGATGGTGGGGGGCTGCTGGCCGATGTTGAAGAGCAGGCCGGAGGAGCACATGGGCGAGAATGTGCCGGTGGTGACGACATCGACTTGCCTGGCGGCCTTGACCTTGCCTTCCTTGCGAACTAAGCTGGTCATTTCGCTGGCGTTGAGGACGACCGCTTTTCCCTGTCGGATTTTCTCGTTGATTTCGGCTATGGTTCTGTGGACTTCAAATGGTGCGCTCATGCATGTCCTCCAAAATATGATATCGGGCCGTAACCGGTCCGCAAGGGACGACTATGTCTGATTTGTACGCCGGAGTAAACCGGCTGCGGGCTGCGGCGCATGCGGAGGCCCGGTGACGCCCGCGTCGGTCGATGAGGCCCTGGCCAGGGAATTCCCCCCTGCGGAGCTGGAAAAATGGCGCTCGTCCCTGGGGCTCAGCGTCGACGGTTCCGTGCTCACGGTGCGTTTTCCGCACAGGTATTTCGCGGACTGGTTCGATGGCCACGCCAGAAAGCGATTCGAACAGGCCTTGGCCGGGTCGGGCTTGAGCATTGTCTATCAGTGCCGCGACAAAAACCGTACCCGCACCATGCGGGAATCCCGCCCGGTCGGGCAGGACTTGCCCTTTGGCTCCGAATTCATTTTCGATAATTTTCTGGTCAACAACAAGAACTACTTCCCTCTGGCCTCGGCCCAGGAAGTGGCCCAGAGCCGGGAGGCCCCGTACAATCCGTTCGTGCTCTGCGGGGAAAGCGGGTCGGGCAAGTCCTTTCTGTTGCGGGCCATCGCCAACGCAAGAAGCGAGTCGGCCGGGGACGGAATCTATCTGGGCGGCATCGAGGACCTGCACGAGCTGTATTCCTCCAGGTCCGACGCACGCAAATTTCTGATGTCCACGCAGTTCCTGGCGGTCGACGACCTGCAGGAGATAGCGCGCTACCGCTACCTGCAGGGCGAACTCCTGGCGCTCTTCGACCACTTCCATCTGCAACGCAAGCAGATGGTCTTCGCCTGCGCGGGCAAGGTCGGCGGATACACGTTCCTGGCGCCCAAGCTCAAGTCGCGCCTGGAATGGGGCTTAAGCGTCATGCTCAAGGCCCCGGATCTGGACATCCGCACCCAGTACGCCCTGTCGCGCTGCCGGGAACGTCGTCTGGACCTTTCCCGGGACAGGATTTTGCTTCTGGCCCAGCGCTTCTCCGACCTGCGCAACCTGGAAGGGTGCCTCTTGAAGCTGTGGGCCTACCGCGAACTGGTCCATGAGCAGATTTCGGACGAGGAGTTTGACAACATTCTCAATTATCTGGACGATCGCGCCGTGACCAGCCTGAGTGTCGAGCAGATCCTGGACGCGGTCTGCGCCGAGTTCAAGCTGAGCCCGGAAGATATCCTGTCCGCCAGCCGCCGGCACGACCTTGTTTTCGCCCGCCAGGTGGCCATGTACCTGTGCCGCAGGCACCTCGGGCTGTCCTTCCCGGAGCTTGGCCGGGCCTTTGGCGGAAGAGACCATTCCACGGCCCTCTACAGCTGTCGAAAAGTCGAACAATTGCAAAGAGATGATAAAAGCATAAAAAACATGTTACATGAGCTGAGCGACAAGTGCCTGGCCATGAACGAAACAACCCTTGCCTAGTCGGGAAAAGGAGTCGGCGATGTTTTTGAAAGTGCGTAAGGAAGATGTCATTGACGGGCTGCTCAAGGCCGCCAACATCATCCCCTCCAAGACCGGCGCGGCCTACCTGCGCACGGTCTGGCTCAAGGCCGAAGGTGATAGCATATCCATCCTGGCCACGGATTCGAGCATCGAATTCGTGGGCGTTTACCCGGCCGTGATCAGCGACGGCGGCCTGGTCGGCGTGCAGGGCAAGAAGTTCTGCGAACTGATGCGCCGGCTGCCTCCCGGCGAGATCACCCTGAAGCTCGACCCTTCCGCCAAGCATCTGCACATTGAGCAGGGACGCCGCAAGTACAAGCTTCCCGCCAACGAGTCCTCCTGGTTTCAGGATTTCAACCCGTTTCCGGCGGAGAACGCCGTGCTCTGGTCCGGGGATCTCTTCAAGGAGATCATCGACCGCATCGCGTTCTGCATCGCCGACGACGAGGACCTGACCAGCATGAACTGCATCAAGTTCGCGCCGGTGGAAGGCGACGACGTGGAGATCTGCGGGTTGAACGGTCACCAGTTCGGCCTGCTGCGCTTCTCCAATCCCGACATCCGCGCGGCCCTGGGGCAGGACGGGTTCCTGGTCTCCAAGAAATACCTGCTCGAAATCCGCAAGTGGCTGACCAACGACGAGATCGAGATCAGTCTTTCGGACAAGCGCCTCTTCCTGCGCACCGAGAACCGCAAGGAATCCTTCAGCCTGCCGCTCAAGGCCTACGTGTTCGCGGACTACCGCAACTTCATCAACCAGTACAAGGACCGTTTCGCCTCCACCCTCGTGGTGGACCGGCACGAGCTGACCGACGCCCTGGACCGCATCTTCGTCTTCAACACCGAAGCCAACAAGGCCACGTTTTTCGATTTCGGCCCCGAGGAACTGTCCCTCTACTGCCAGGGCCAGGACATCGGCGAGGGCACGGAGCTGATCAGCTGTCGGTATCAGGGCGAGCTGTCCAAGATCGCCCTGCCGACCAAGGTCATCCTGGAGATCCTGGGGCATTTCGTGTCCGACTCCCTGACCTTCTCCTTCGTGGGCCCGTCCGAGCCCTGCCGCATCACCGGCAAGGACGATCCCAACTACATGATCATCACCATGCCCGTGGAGATCACCGAAGACACCTATTACAGCGAGGAAGAGCTGTAGGAGTTTCGTGACAGCGAAAGTCCTGCGCTTTTTCTTGAAACAAGAATATCCCATGACAAAAGCATCGACATATACCGCAGACAACATCACCGTTCTTGAGGGCCTGTCCGCCGTGCGCATGCGTCCGGCCATGTACATCGGCTCGACCAACACCAACGGCCTGCACCACCTCGTCTACGAAGTCATCGACAATTCCATCGACGAGGCCATGGCCGGGTACTGCGACCACATCAAGGTCGTGGTGCACATGGACAACTCGGTCAGCATCGTGGACAACGGCCGCGGCATTCCCGTGGACATGCATCCCAAGGAGAACAAGCCCGCTCTCGAGGTCGTCATGACCGTGCTGCACGCGGGCGGCAAATTCGACAACGACACCTACAAGGTCTCCGGCGGCCTGCACGGCGTGGGTGTGTCCGTGGTCAACGCCCTGTCCGAGTACCTGGAGGTCACGGTCAGCCGAGGCGGCCTGCGCCACTACCAGCGTTACGTGCGCGGCGTGCCCCAGGCTCCCCTGGCCGTGGTCGGAGAGACGGACAAGACCGGCACCCTGGTTCGTTTCCGTCCCGACGAGGAGATCTTCGAGGAACTCGACTTTCAGTACGACGTGCTGGCCAAACGCTTCGAGGAGCTCGCCTACCTCAATCCCGGCATCAAGATCGAATTTTTCGACGAGAAGACCCAGAACCGCGATGTGTTCAAGTATGACGGCGGCCTGCCCCTGTTCGTCAAGAACAAGAACCAGGACAACGGCATCCACAAGGTCATCGGCGGCGCCGGCGAGATGGAAGGGGTGAGCATCGACTTCGCCCTGCAGTACACTGCCGGGTACAAGGAAAACGTCTTCACCTTCGCCAACAACATCCGCACCCGCGAAGGCGGCACCCATTTGCAGGGCTTCAAGACGGCCCTGACCCGTGCCATCAACACCTACATCCAGAACAGCGCCGACCTGCCCAAGAAGCTCAAGCAGAAGGTTTCCGGCGACGACGTGCGCGAGGGTCTGACCGCCATCGTGAGCGTCAAGATCCCCAATCCGCAGTTCGAGGGGCAGACCAAGACCAAGCTCGGCAACTCCGAAGTGGCCGGTTATGTGGCAACCATGGTCTACGAGGCCCTGAACCAGTTCTTCGGCGAAAACCCCAAGGACGTGCGCCTGATTATCGAGAAGGTCATCGACGCCGCCCGCGCCCGCGACGCGGCCAGGCGGGCCAAGGATCTGGTGCGCCGCAAGGGCGCCCTGTCCGACAACGCCCTGCCCGGCAAGCTGGCCGACTGCCAGAGCAAGGATCCGGCCGAGTGCGAAGTGTTCATCGTCGAGGGCGATTCCGCCGGCGGCTCGGCCAAGCAGGGGCGCAATCCCAAGTTCCAGGCCATTCTCCCCCTGCGCGGCAAGATTTTGAACGTGGAGAAGACCCGTTTCGACAAGATGCTCCAGAACAAGGAAATAAAGGCCCTGATCACGGCCATGGGCGCGGGGATCGGCGAGGACGACGTGGATCTCTCCCGGCTTCGCTACCACAAGATCGTCATCATGACCGACGCCGACGTGGACGGGGCGCACATCCGCACCCTGATCCTGACCTTCTTTTTCCGCCACTACGAGGAGCTGATCAAGCAGGGCTACCTCTACATCGCCCAGCCGCCGCTCTACCGCGTGCACAAGGGCTCCTTCGAGCGCTACATCAAGGACGAGGAGGAGATGAGTCAGTTCCTGGTGCAGCGCGTGGCCGAGGAGGTCAGCCTGATCCTGCCCGGACGAGAGCCCGTGGCGGGCGAAGAGCTGACCGGCCTTTTGAACACCATCCTGGCCCTGCGCGAGCTGGCCGTGGACGTGGCCAACATGGGCATCCCCGACGGATTGTTCATGCGTCTGGTGGGTGCTCCCGGCGTCATCGAACCGGACGACCTGCGCGCCAGCGGCCCGGACGGCGCCCTGACCGCCCACATGGCCGAAGGCGGCTTCGCCCTGGAGCTGATCAGCGAGCAGGACGAATCCGGCAACGGCGAGGTGCTGGACAGCGAAGCCCGCTATTATCTGCGCTTCACCGACGCCAACAACCATGTCATCCGGCTGGGCGTGGAGTTCTTTCATTCCAAGCGCTATCGTCGGGCCGTGGAACTCTTGGGCAGGATCAGGGAGGTTGGCCGGGATCAGGTCTGGACCATCCGGCACAAGGACGCGGAACTGGAGGCCAGCGGCCCCTTCGACCTGCTGCGGCAGGTGCTCGACCTGGCCCAGAAGGGGATCAACGTGCAGCGCTACAAGGGTCTGGGCGAGATGAACCCGGAACAGCTCTGGAGCACGACCATGGACCCCGAAGCCCGCACCTTTCTGCAGGTTTCCATTGACGACGCCATCGAGGCCGACGAGCTGTTCACCAAGCTCATGGGCGACAAGGTCGAGCCCCGGCGCGAATTCATCGAGCGCAATGCCCTGCTGGTCACGGACCTGGACATTTAGCTCGGGTTCAACAGCTTTTACAAGAAATTGAGGTGGATGTGTCCAACATCAGTATAGAGAAAGAACTCCAGAAATCGTACCTTGAATATTCGCTGAGCGTCATCATCGGCCGGGCCATCCCGGACGTGCGCGATGGCCTCAAGCCCGTGCACCGGCGCATCCTGTTCGCCATGCACGAGCTCGGCAACACCTACAACCGGGCCTACAAGAAGTCCGCCCGCGTGGTCGGTGACGTCATCGGTAAGTTTCACCCCCACGGCGATTCGGCCGTGTACGACGCCCTGGTGCGCATGGCCCAGGACTTCAACATGCGCGATCCCCTGGTCGACGGCCAGGGCAACTTCGGCTCCATCGACGGCGACTCCGCGGCGGCCATGCGTTACACCGAAGTGCGCATGTCCAAGCTTGCCGGCTCCTTTCTGGCCGACATCGAAAAGGACACGGTGGAGTTTCGCCCCAACTACGACAACTCCCTGCAGGAGCCCTCGGTGCTGCCGACCAAGGTTCCGAACCTCCTGGTCAACGGCTCCTCGGGCATCGCCGTGGGCATGGCCACCAACATCCCGCCCCACAACCTGGGCGAGGTGGTGGACGGCACCCTGCACCTCTTGGACGATCCGCAGGCCTCCATCGACGAGCTGATGCGCTACATCAAGGCTCCGGATTTTCCCACCGGCGCGCTGCTCTACGGCAAGGCCGGCATCCGCGAGGCCTACCGCACCGGGCGCGGCTCGGTGCGCATCCGCTCGCGCATCGAGATCGAAAAGCGCAAGGGCGACCTGGAATCCATCGTCGTCAAAGAGATTCCCTACGCCCTGAACAAGTCCACCCTGGTGGAAAAGATCGCCATGCTGGTCAACGAGCGCAAGATCGAGGGCATCTCAGACCTGCGCGACGAGTCGGACATGAAGGGCATCCGCATCGTCATGGACCTCAAGAAGGGCGTGTTCTCCGACGTCATCATCAACCAGCTCTTCAAGTTCACGTCGCTGGAGACCAGCTTCGGCATCAACATGATGGCCGTGGTCAACAACCGGCCCCAGCTTTTGAACCTGAAGCAGGTGCTGGAATATTTCCTGGATTACCGGCGCGAGGTGGTCATCCGGCGTTCGCGGTTCGACCTGAAGAAGGCCCAGCACAGGGCGCACATCCTCGAAGGCCTGCGCATCGCCCTTGATTTCATCGACGAGGTGGTCAGCCTCATCCGCGCCTCCAAGACCCCGCAGGAGGCCAAGGAGCGTCTGCGCGAACGCTTCGGCCTGTCCGAGATCCAGGCCCAGGCCATTCTCGACATGCGCCTGCAGCGGCTGACCAACCTGGAGCGTGAGAAGCTTCTGGAGGAGTACGCCGAGCTCCTGAAGCAGATCGAATATCTGACCAGCGTCATCGAGAACCCGGAGGTCTTGAAGTCCGTCATCCGCCAGGAACTTCAGGATCTGCGCGACTCCTTCGCCACGCCGCGCAAGTCCGAGATTCTGGCCCATGACCCGGATTCCATCGACATCGAGGACATCATCCCCGACGAGCCGGTGGTCATCACCCTGTCCCGCAACGGGTATCTGAAGCGCACGAGCCTGGACAACTATCGCCAGCAGCGCCGGGGCGGCACGGGCATCACCGGGGTGCAGGTGGCCGACGAGGACTTCATCACCTCCATCATCACCACCTCCAACCACCAGTACATGAATCTGTTCAGCAACAAGGGCAAGATGTACCAGATCAAGGTGCATCAGATTCCCGAGGGCGGACGCACGGCCCGGGGCAAGCACGTGGCCAATCTGCTGCCGCTGGACGGCAACGAGTATATCGCCGCGGCCATGACCTGCCGCGACCTGGATCAGGAGAAGTTCTATTTCTTCTACACCAAGTTCGGGGTGGTCAAGCGCAGCGCCGTGAACCTCTATCGCAACATTCGCGCCGTGGGTCTCATCGCCCTCGGCATGCGCGAGGATGACGAGCTCATCGGCGTGCGCGAGGTGGACGCCGACGATGAGATGGTGCTCGTGACCATGGACGGCTATTCCATCCGCTTCGCCTGCGCCGAAGTGCGGGCCATGGGCCGCGCGGCCACGGGCGTGAAGGGCATGGCCCTGCGCAAGGGCGACCAGATCGTGGCCGGCGTGGTGGTCAACAAGGACACCCAGCAGGAGCTTTTGACCATCGCCGAAAACGGCTACGGCAAGCGCACCCAGGTCGAGCACTTCCGGGCCCAGTCGCGCGGCGGCAAGGGCATCATCAACATGCGCATCACCCCCAAGACCGGCAAGGTCGTTGGGGCCATGATGGTCTACCCCACGGATGAGCTGATCCTCTTGACCTCGGGCAGCAAGATCATACGCATCGGCATCTCCGACATCAGCCTGGTCGGCCGCGCCACCCAGGGCGTGCGTCTGGTGCGCCTTGAAGACGAGCAGACCGTGGTCTGCTTCGATCACGTGCCCACCGAGGCGGCGGAAGCCGTGGGCGCGCCGCGTTCCGTCGTGCCCGCCCCGGAGCAGGATGTGGACGACACTGACGATGTGGACGGCATGGACGATGAGACCGTGGACAGCCCGGAGTAGGCTTCGGGTCTGTTGACGCCGATTGGGGCGCGCTCCGTTGGGGGCGCGCCTTTTTTTAGGCGCCGCCCGCATCCGCCGCCGCACTGGACGTCAAGAGCGCGCTCGTGTAAGGGGCCTTGGCATGAAACGTGTACGAAAAACCGTGCGGTACGTAAGCAGCAAGGGACGGGCGAAAAGCCGGGTCCCTTTTTTTTGGCCACGGTGCAATCACAACCCCCGCAGGGGCGGCAAGGCGGAGCTATGAACTGGCGGCACAAGGATCTTTTGGAGATATCCCAGCTCGACACGGACGAGATCTCCCATGTTTTCGAGACGGCGGCCCGGTTCGCGGAAGTGAACCAGCGGCCCATCAAGAAGGTGCCCATCCTGAAGGGCAAGAGCGTGGTCCTGTTTTTCGCCGAGGCCTCCACGCGTACCAAGACCTCTTTCGACATGGCCGGCAAGCGCCTCTCCGCCGATACCTTCAGCCTGGCCAAGTCGGGCAGTTCGCTGCAAAAGGGCGAGAGCCTCAAAGACACGGCCCTGACCCTGCAAGCCATGAACCCCGACGCCATCGTCATCCGCCACTGGGACAGCGGGGCTGCGCGGTTTCTGGCCGAACGGCTGGACTGCTCGGTCATCAACGCCGGCGACGGCTGGCACGCCCATCCCACCCAGGCCCTCCTGGACGGGTTCACCCTGCATCAGGTCTGGGGAAGTTTCGCGGGCAAGACGGTGTGCATCCTGGGCGACATCGCCCACAGCCGGGTGGCCCGCTCCGACGTGGAGCTTCTGACCATGCTCGGGGCCCGGGTGCGGATCTGCGCGCCCCGCACCCTGCTTCCGGCCATGGTCCGGACCTGGCCGGTAGAGGTTTTTTCCGACGTGGCCAAGGCCTGCGAGGGCGTGGACGCGGTCATCTGCCTGCGCCTGCAACTGGAGCGGCAGCAGGCGGGGCTTCTGCCTGATCTGCGCGAATACGCCTGCACCTACGGGCTGGCGCCCAGGCATCTGGAAAAGGCCAATCCCGACGTGAGGATCATGCATCCCGGCCCCATGAACCGGGGCCTGGAGATCGCCTCCGAGCTGGCCGACTGCGGGGCGAGCCTGATCCTCGACCAGGTCGCGTCAGGCGTGGCCGTGCGCATGACCCTGTTGCACCTGTATCTGACCAGGGCCAGGGTTTCGGCATGAGAACTTTCAACATGGTGGTATCATGGCACAAATAGATTGTCTGATTCGCAATGTTTCCTGGGAGGAGCGCAGCCGCGACCTGCTCGTGGGCCAAGGCCGCGTTCTGGAGCTGGCCGAGGCCGGAACTGTCGCCGCTCCCGTCGGTGCGCAGGTTGTCGATGCGGGAGGGCTGGCCCTCTTGCCGAGCCTCATCGACGCCCACGTGCATCTGCGCGAGCCCGGCCAGGAATACAAGGAGGACATCGCTTCCGGCCTGTCCGCCGCTGCCGGGGGCGGTTTCGGCCAGGTCATGGCCATGGCCAACACGTGTCCCGTCAACGACACTGCCTCGGTGACGCGCTTCATGCTGCAAAAGGCGGCGCTGGCCTTTCCGCATGGGCCCTGGGTGCGTCCGGTGGGCGCCCTGACCGTGGGCCTTTCGGGCAAGGAGCTGGCCCCGGCGGGGGAGCTGGCCAGGGCCGGGTGCGTGGCCCTGTCCAACGACGGGCTGCCCGTGGAGAATACGGAGCTTTTCCGAAGGGCCTTTGAGTACGCGGCGGATTTCGGCCTGAAGGTCATCGACCACTGCGAGGACCCGTGGCTGGGCAAGGGCGGAGTCATGAACGAGGGCGAGGTGTCGAGCCGTCTGGGCCTCAAGGGCATCCCGACGGCGTCCGAGGCCATGCAGGTCGCCCGCGACATCCTCCTGGCCTCCTATCTGGACCTTCCCGTCCACCTGGCCCACATCAGCTGCCGGCAGTCCGTGGAGCTCATCGCCTCCGCCAAGGAGCGCGGGATCCGGGTCACGGCGGAGACCTGCCCGCACTACCTGCTCTGGGACGAATCCCGGGTGGAGGGTTACGACACCAGCGTGCGGGTCAATCCTCCCCTGCGCACCCGCGACGACGTGCTGGCCCTGCGCCAGGCCGTGCGCGCGGGAGTCATCGACATCCTGGTCACGGATCACGCCCCCCACGCCGCCCACGAGAAGGAAGTGACCTTCGCCGACGCGCCCAACGGCATCTCCGGGCTCGATACGGCCCTGTCCCTGACCTACGAGCTGGTGCGCAGCGGGGAACTCGATTTTGCCGACATTAGCCGGATGTGGTGCTGGAACACGGCCGACATCTTCGGCCTGCCCGTCAACCGCCTGCGGCCCGGCGACCCGGCGGACTTCGTGCTTTTCGACCCCGATCTGGCCTGGGTGGCCACGGCCGGGGCCCTCCTGTCCAAGGGCAAGAACACGCCCTGCCTGGACAAGGAAGTGCCGGGACGGGTCATGGCCCATTTTCTGGGGGGACGGGCCGTTTTTTCCCGGCTGGAGAATCTCGCTCCGAAACAGCCTTGAAGGGCGGACGCGAACCGGATCACGCCGGCATAGGAGGAGGACATGGCCAACATACTCATCGTCGATGACGATCTGAGCCTGCGCGAGGTGCTGGAGATCGCCCTGCTCAAGAAGGGGCACGCGGTCTGGACCGCCCCTGACTCGGCCTCCGCCCTGGCCGTGCTGCAACAGCAGTCCATCGCGCTCATCCTTCTGGATCTGCGTCTGGGCCGGGAGAGCGGCATCGACCTCTTGATCCGCATCCGCGAGACCTGGACCGACGTGCCGGTGCTCATGGTCACGGCCTACGCCGACGCCAAGAGCGCCATCACGGCCATGAAGCACGGCGCCAAGGATTACATCTCCAAGCCCTTCGAACTCGACGACCTGCTCTACACCGTGGAGCGCACCCTCGAAACGGCCCGCCTCAAGGAGGAGAACGACTGGCTCAAGGGGCAGATCAGCAAGCAGTACGGCGAGATCATCGGCGGGAGTCCGCAGATGCAGGCCGTCTTCGACCTGGTGCGGCGCATCGCTCCGACAAATATCAGCGTGCTCGTGACCGGCGAGTCCGGGACGGGCAAGGAGCTTTTCGCCCGCTGCATCCACAGTCAGAGCCAGCGCGCGAAGCATCCCTTCCTGGCCATCAACTGCGGGGGGCTGCCCGAAAATCTGGTCGAAAGCGAGCTGTTCGGTTTTCGCAAAGGTGCTTTCACCAGCGCGGACCGGGCCAAGAAGGGCCTTTTGGAAATGGCCGAGGGCGGGACTCTTTTCCTGGACGAGGTCGGCGAACTGGCCGCTTCCACGCAGGTCAAGCTGTTGCGCTACGTGCAGGAGCGCTGTTTCATTCCCCTTGGCGGCACGGAGGAGCTGCGCTCGGACGTGCGCATCATCGCGGCGACCAATCGCAACGTCGAGCAGAGCGTGGCCGACGGGGACTTTCGGGAGGATCTCTATTACCGCCTGAGCGGGGTCAAGGTGCACCTGCCTCCGCTTCGGGAGCGCGGCGAGGATGCCCTGGCCCTGGCCGAACATTTTCTGGAGAAGGCCTGCCGGGCCCAGAAGCGCCAGCTGCGGGGCTTCACCGCCGAGGCGCGCAGAAAGCTTCTTGCCTACGGCTATCCCGGCAACGTGCGCGAGCTGGAAAACATCGTGGAACGGGCCGTGGCCCTTGAGCCCGGAGATACCGTCACCGCCGACTCCCTGGTCATCTACGAAAAGATATCCTCCTCCGAACAGGATGGCGGGATTCAGAAGGTGCTGTCCGGCCAGATGACCCTGGACGAATACCTGGCGGTGCATGAACACAAGGTCATCGCCGAGGCCTTGCGACGCTGCGGCGGACACAAGGGACGGGCGGCGGAGATGGTCGGGCTCAATTTTCGGCAGTTCCGCTACCGCTTGACCAAGTCAGGGGAAAAAGATGAAGATAATTAGATTGCATCCGATCAGCGCATGCAGTCCCATCACGAACACGACCACTCAAGGAGACCTTGATGCCTCAGCCGATAAAAGAAGCCGCCTCCATCTGTAAAACCATCATGCGCAACGGCTATGACGCCTACGTCATAAATGCCGCCTTGCAGCGCAAGATTCTTGGCACATCCAAGGATGCCGAGGTGGAGATCTGCACGGATATCGATCTTGCCGGCCTCAAAAATCTTTTTCCCGAAGTGTCCGCCGGAAGCGGGGAGATCGTGGCCCGAATGAACCAGGGCGGCGCGACCTTCCTGTTCCATCCCGCCGACATGGCCGACGCTTCCCATCCCGAGGCCTGCGTGGCCCAGATCACGGCCAACATGCTGAGGAAGCTGGAGGCGGACGACAGTTTTCCCGTCAGCCTGGCCTGCCCGTACATCCCGCGTTCCCGCGACGTGTATGACGGGTTCGAGAACATCTCCAGCGGTCAGATCAAGTTCCAGGGCGTCCCCGACGAGACCTTGAAGCACGACTATCTTCGCGCCATCCGGGCCTTGCGGTTTTCGGCCAACTACCATCTGCCCATCGAGGAGAATTCCTGGATGTCCATTGTCCGCGCCTCGCGCCGGGTGCTCGACTACGTTTCGGTCACGGACATCATGGACGAGTGGCGCAAGGTCGAGGCCGAAAACATGTGGCGTTTCGTGGAACTCTTGTTCGACTCCATGATCCTGCACGGCCTGGTGCCGGAGCTTGCGGCCCTGAGCCGGGTCTTCCAGACGTTCGAAGAGGACGACGGGCCGCAGTCCATCTGGGAGCATACGCTCAAGGTCATGCGTCACTATCCCGAGGAGCTGCCCTACGACTGGTACGGCACCCTGGGCTGCCTGTTCCTCAGTTGCGGCAAGCTCTACGCCGGAGAGGTCTACGACGGTCGCACCACCTTCTATCAGCACCACCGCATCGGGGCCAAGGTCACGCGCAAGATCCTGAAGCGCCTGCGCCTCAACACCGAGGAGGTGGACATGATCGTCAACCTCGTGCGCAACCACATGCGCTTTCATTTCATGCTCACGGACAAGGGTATCCGCCGCTTCAAGGCCGTGGACGATTATCCGCGCCTCATCGAAATGGCCCGGGCCGACATCAAGGCCAGGGATGCCAAGTACACGGAATTCAATCACAACATGAAAATGCTGGAGCGGGCCGATATTCGCGAGGAGCTGCTCGAACCCCTCCTGAACGGCAAGCAGATCATGGACATCGCCAAGATAAAGCCCGGTCCGGCCGTGGGTCTGATCCGCGACAACCTGCTCCAGGCCCAGATCGCCGGAGACGTGAACACGTTGGAGGAGGCGGAGCGTTTCGTGGCCGCCTACAAGGCCAAGGAGCAACTCTAGTCGGGGTTGGGCAGTGATGTGTTTTTACCGTGGAAGGCACGAGGAGCGGCTATCTGAAGCCCCTTGTGCCTTTGCGATTCCGGACAGTGGAGCCTCATGCGCAATATCTTGGAATTGACATCTCCCGAGCTTGAACAGTCCGTGCGGGCCATGGGGCACCAGGGCTTCCGGGCCCGGCAGCTGTGGCATTGGCTGTGGCGCAAGGGCGCGCGGGAGTTTTCGGCCATGACCAATCTGGCCCGGGATTTCAGGGAGCAGCTGACGCGGGAGTGGACGCTTCATTGGCCGGAGGTGCACGAGGTGCAGACCAGTGGCGACGGCACCGTCAAGCTGCTTCTGCGTCTGACCGACGGCGCCCTGGTCGAGACCGTGCTCATCCCGGACAGGGACCGCTACACCCAATGCCTGTCCTGCCAGATCGGCTGCCCCATGGGCTGCACCTTCTGCAGCACGGGGCTGATGGGCTTTTCGCGCAACATGACCGGCGGGGAGATCGCGGCCCAGGTGCTGGTGGCCAGGGACTATCTGCGCACGCACGGCCTGGCCGACGAGGTCAAGAATCTCGTGTACATGGGCATGGGGGAACCCCTGACCAACTGGGACGAGGTGCGGCGCAGCCTGCAAATTCTTTCCCACCCGGAAGGTCTGGAGTTTTCACGCCGCCGCATCACCCTCTCGACCTGCGCCATCAAGGGCAAGCTGGGTGTCTTCGACGCCGAAGGCCTGGCCCTGCCGGCCATCTCCCTGCACGCCCCGACCCAGGAGATCCGCGAGCTGCTCATGCCCGGCGCGGCCCGGTGGCCCATCGACGAGCTGATCGAGACTCTCCAGGGCCTTGAGCTCAAACCCCGGGAGCGGGTGACCATCGAGTACATCCTGATCAAGGGCGTCAACGACAGCCTGCAGCATGCCAGGCAGCTGGTGCGGCTCTTGTCGCATCTCAAATGCAAGATCAACCTCATCGCCTACAATCCCGGCCCGGGCATCGAGTACGCGGCTCCGGAGCCGGCGGACGTGCTGGCTTTCGAGGAGCTTCTGCGCAAGAAGGGCTTCACCGTGACCTTGCGCAAGAGCAAGGGGCAGGATATCGCGGCGGCCTGCGGTCAGCTCAAGACCGAGGCCTTGAACCGCGCCGATACGATATCGAGCAAAGAAGGACGGATACATGGAACAACCTGATTTTGAGAAGTGCGGGGGCCTGGTTCCGGCCATCGCCCAGGACGAGGCCACCGGCGAGGTGCTCATGCTCGCCTACATGAACGAGGAGGCCTGGAACGAGACCCTGCGCACCGGCGAGGTCCACTACTACAGCCGCAGCAGAAAGACCCTCTGGCACAAGGGCGGCACCTCCGGACATGTGCAGAAGGTGCGCTCCATTCGCCTGGACTGCGACCGGGACACCGTGCTGGTCCTGGTCGAGCAGATCGGCGGGGCGGCCTGCCACACCGGCCGCAGAAGTTGTTTTTTTCGTGAACGAGACGCACAGGGGCGGTGGACGGACTGCTCCCCCATGGTGTTCGACCCCAAGGAGGTTTACAAATAATGGCTGAAGGAAAACAGATGCGCATCGGGATTCCCAAGGGTTCCCTGGAAGAGGCCACGGTCAAGCTTTTCGCCAAGGCGGGCTGGAAGGTGACCTCGCACCACCGGAACTACTTCCCGGAGATAAACGACCCCGAACTGACCTGCTCCCTGTGCCGCGCCCAGGAAATGGCCCGCTACGTGGAAAGCGGCCTGCTCGACGCCGGCCTGACGGGCAAGGACTGGATTCTCGAGAACCAGTCCGACGTGGTCATCGTCGACGACCTGATCTATTCCAAGGCCAGCAACCGCCCGGCCAAGTGGGTCCTGGCCGTGGCCGGGGACTCCCCGTACAAGCGCCCCGAGGATCTGGCCGGCAAGAAGATCGCCACCGAATTCGTGAGCTTCACCAAGCGCTACTTTGAAGACGCGGGCATTCCCGTGGATGTCGAGTACTCCTGGGGCGCCACCGAGGCCAAGGTGGTCGAGGGGCTGGTGGACGCCATCGTCGAGATCACCGAGACGGGCACGACCATCAAGGCCCACGGCCTGCGCATCATCGCCGAGCTCCTGCAGACCAACACCCAGCTCATCGCCAACAAGGATGCCTGGAAAGACCCCTGGAAGCGGGCCAAGATCGAGAACATGAACACTCTGTTGCAGGGGGCGCTTCGGGCCGACAAGCTGGTGGCGCTCAAGATGAACGCCCCGGCCGAGGCCGTGGACAAGGTCATGGCCCTTCTGCCGAGCATGAATTCACCGACCGTGGCCCATCTGCACAATTCCGACTGGCTGTCCATCGAGACGGTGGTCGAAACCTGCCAGGTCCGGGACCTGATCCCCAGGCTTCAGTCTGTCGGCGCGCAGGCCATCATCGAATATTCCCTGAACAAGGTCATCTAAACCAGCGCCCCCGCCAGGGGGCGCCGAAAAGGAGCACGGACATGAAGACATGGGCTTATGTACTTGTTTTGTGTCTTGCCCTGGTCGGCTGCGGAGCCAAGGGGACTTCCCGGGGCGGTTCATCCAACATGAGCGCCAAGGAGGTTGATCTGCGCCTCACCCTGGTCGAGTCGCACATCAACAACAACCAGTACCAGCTGGCCCTGCAGGAACTGCTCAAGGTGGACTCCGCGGCCGACCACCTGCCCAGGTTTCATTATGACTCCGGCATGATATTTCGCGGGTTGCAGGAATTCGAAAAGGCCCGCGAAGGCTTTGCCCGGGCCGTGGAAATCAACGAGGAATACGGCGAGGCCTGGAACAATCTGGGAACGATCGAGGAAGCCCTGGGCCGGGAAAAGGAAGCCGAGACCGCCTATCGCAGGGCGCTTGGAATCCTGACCTACATCACGCCCGAATTCCCGGCGTACAATCTTGGCGCGTTGCTGCTGCGCCAGGGGCGGGTCCAGGAAGCCGAGGCGTTCGCGCGCAAGGCCTTGCGCAACTGGCGCTTCATGCCTGCCTATGAACTCCTTGCGGATATCTTCACGGCCCAGAACCGCCTCGATGACGCCGAAGCGGTTCTGAAGAGCGGTCTGGAGGCGGACATGGACAGCCCCGCGATCATGCTGGCCCTGGCCGAGCACCAGATGCGCACGGGCAAGACTCACGAGGCGGGAGAACTCTTCGGACGCATCGTCAAGCAATACCCCGATTCCGGTGAAGCCAAGGTGGCCCGCGATTATCTGGAATTTCTGCAGTGACGCTTCAGCGCGGCTGAAATAAAAGGACGGACCGGCTCGACGCGGGTGGCGCACCGGGCTCGGCCGCAGAAGGGCCGGGAAAGGGGAGGTCAGTCCTCGTCGACCCGGAGCAGGTCTTCCTCGTCCAGATCCTCGGGATATTCGCCCGAGTCCAGATCGCAGAAACCGAACCCCACTGAGCACATGGGCAGGCCCAGAAGCTCCACCAGGCTCAGGTGCCGATCCACGGCCAGGGAAAATCCGCAGTCCTGGTCCGGGCAGTGCAGGATGTCGACGATCTCTTCGCGGGTGGCGTCGGTGTTGAAAAGCTGCGCCAGCAGCTCGGGCTTGCCGCCCTGGCTTCTGGTGTTGCCTTTGCCTTCGGGGTCGAGGGACTGGGAGGGTGACTTGTAGGAATCGAGCAGTTCGCCGTCGGAGAAGAGCCAGTAGTTGAAAAGCTCCTCGTCCAGGGTCTGGACGGCCAGGGCCGGGCATCCGAAATAGCCGGAGAGGTCCTCGGCCAAATCGGTCAGGGCCGTGGTGTCGCCCTCGTCGCTGTCCATGTCGTAGACGGTGGTAAGATCATCTTCGGTTGGGGAAACAAAGGCGCTGCGGCCCTGGTTGCCGAGTTCCTGCAGGATATCCTGCGCCTTTGGACCTTTGAGCGTGATGTTGGCGTACGTGGTTCCCATATGGGGTTTCTTCAAACAGATTATGGTTCAAGATGCAAGCCTGTGATCGGGGTGCGGTTCAGAATCTTCGATACTGTGTTTTTGAGGAGTTGCATCACGATCAGCCCCTGGCAATCCGGCTTGAGGGCTCCATTGTGGGGCCTTTGTTTTTCTTGGGACTTGAGAATGGGCGGGCCTTCGCGTACCCCCGGACAGACGAGGCGCGAACTCGTTCGGATGATCCGGCAGCGAAGTCCGCATCGAAAGGTTTGTCGTTTCCCCCTTGGCGGGGTCTTTATTAAGGACATATTTTTTCCATTGGAGGATTCATGAGCGCAGTGAAGGCGATGTGTACCGATACGGCGGGCAAGGGAGTGGTCATCCAGGGCAACATGGCCTTCGCGGTAGGCTGCGTGCGTGCCGGGATCCACGCCGCGGACGGCTACCCCGGCACGCCCAGCACCGAGGTCATCGACAAGGGCCTGTCCCAGGTCCAGGACATGATCACCGTGGGCTGGTCCGTGAACGAGGCCGTGGCCGCAGGCGTCGGCTTCGGTCACACCCTGGCCGGCAGCGACTGCGTCGTGACCATGAAGATTCCGGGCCTGTTCCAGGCCGCCGACGTGATCACCAGCGCCGCCTTTTACACCGGCCAGCGCGGCAGCCTGATCTACTACATCGCCAGCGATTACACGCCAAGCTCCACCCAGCATCTGGTGGATCCGCGCTACATGCTCAAAAGCTGCTGCATTCCGGTCTTCGAGCCGCGCAACCACCAGGAAATGCACGAGGCGGCCCGCATCGCCGCCGACCTCGGGCGGCAGTTCAACACGCCCGTGGCCGTCATCGCCAGCGGCGTGCTCTGCCACAGCGAAGGGCTGGTGCGCCTGATGGAAACGGCCACGCGCGAAAAGGCTCCGCTGCCGGAAAAAATGAGTGATTTCATCACCCTGCCCGTGCGGGCGCGCATGTTCCACGATCAGGTCCGCACCACCCGCATCCCGGCCCTGCGCAAAATGGTCGAGGACAGCCCGCTCAATGTCCTGACCAGGGGCGACGGCAAGATCGGCATCATCACCCACGGCGTGAACGACCTCTTTGTGGAGGAGGTCCGGGCCGCCACGGGCGCGAATATCGATGTCTTGTCCCTGGGCTTCACCTACCCGCTGCCCATGGACCTCATCCGCCGCTTTTGCGAGAGCGTTGACGGTCCGGTCCATGTCATCGAAGACGGCTATCGCTTCATCCAGGAGGCTATCCAGGCCGAAGGAATCGCCGTCCAGGGCAAAGGGGCGGACGAGACCGTCACGGAATGGACTCCGGCGCTTATTTCCACCCGCCTGGGCCTGGCCGAGGCGGCGGGGAAGTCGGCAGTGGCCAGTCTGCCGCGGCCGCCCATGATCTGCGCGGGCTGTCCGTACCGCCTTTTCGGCCAGATCGTCGGCAAGATGCGCAAGAAGGGCAAGCTTGAGGCCGTGTTCGGCGACATCGGCTGCAACACCTTGCTGCATTTCCTCAACGCCATGGACACCGCCCTGGCCATGGGCGCGAGCGAAGCCAAGCGGCTGGGCTATGTCCTGTCCCGACCCGAGGCCGCGAGCAAATGCCTGGCCGTGCTCGGCGACGGCACCGAGTGCCACAGCGGCATGGACGCGACCCGCAACACGATTTTTCGGAACATCCCCGGCGTCAAGGTCGTGCTGAACAACAACTGGACCGCCATGACCGGCGGCCAGCCCTCGCCCACCTCGCCCGCCAACCTGGCCGGGGACCCCAACGTCTTCGACCTGAACGCGAGCCTGAAGGCCCATGGGGCGAATGTGGTCGAGGTCAGCGGCTACGACAAGAAAGCACTGGAAAAGGCCCTGAAAGAAGCCCTGGCCGCCGCCGAGGCCGGCACCTTCACGACGCTGGTGGTCACGGGCGTGTGCATCCGCAAGATGCCCAAGGAATCCTACGGCGTGAAAATGGCCGTGGATCCGGAGCTGTGCATCCGCTGCGGCATGTGCCAGATCTGTTCCGGCATCGAGGCCGACGCCGAGGGGCTGCCCTTCTTCAACAACATCTGCACCGGCTGCGTGAGCCAGAACCCGGCCTGCGCCCAGATGTGCCCCAAGGGGGCCATCGCCCCGGCCAGGGACCAGAGCGCCTGCGGCCTGACCACCTGTCCGGATCTGCCCGTGCCGCCCGAAAGCATCGACCTGCCGGCCACAGGCGGCCTGCCGCCCTTTTTGTCCGTGGCCATCCGCGGCGTGGGCGGTCAGGGCAACCTCTTCTTCGGCCGCGTCCTGACCCAGCTGGCCTACCTCCTGGGCTACGACAAGCAGAACATCGTCAAGGGCGAGACCCACGGCATGGCCCAGATGGGCGGCCCGGTCATCAGTACCTTCGCCTGCGGCGCGGTCCATTCCCCCGTGCTCATGCCCGGCACCACCCAGTGCCTGGTCTGCATGGAACGCAGCGAAGTGTTCCGTCCCGGCTTCCTGGACATGCTCAAGGCCGGCGGCACGGTCATCCTGGCCAACACGGCCATCATGCCTCCGCTCTTCAAGGCCGAGAACTATCCGACGGTGGAAGCCGTGCGCGAGGCCTTGAGCGGGTACAAGGTCATCGACGTCGACGTGCTCGGCACGGCCCTGGGCCTTGGCGATCCCACGGGCCGCAGCGCCAACGTGGTCATGATCGGTGTCCTGAGCACCCTGGCCCCCTTCGATTCCTTCCCCAACGAGTACTGGCTGCGGGCCCTCAAGAATGTCAGCCCCAAACCGGCCATCTGGCAGGCCAACTACGCGGCCTTCCTGGCCGGGCGGAAGCTGGGCGGGAAATAGCGGCCTCTCGGCGAAACAGGGGCTGCCCCCTGCTTCGCCATTTTCAAGGATGATCCAGCGGGCTTCGGCCCGCTTTTTTTTATTCGAGTCGGGAGGTTTGGCCGGTCATTCCCGGTTGCTGCGGGCGTAGCGTTTCGGGCAGCGCAGGCAGGCGGCATCGGGCTCGCCGGACAGAAGTCCGGCCCGGAACAGGGAAAACGCGTCGGATTTCCAGATCGAGACGGGATCCTGCTCCAGGCATGATCCGAAAATGCGTCGGTTGGGCTCAGGCAAGGTGGTTGGCGGGTTCAGATAAACGCATGGGGACATGCATCCTTGCGCGTCCACGAAAACGGTTCGGTCGGCGTTTTCCAGGCAGCCCCGGCGCGGGGTCGGCTCCGGCAGGGAATAATCGAAATCGAGCCCCAGGCGCTCGGCCTGCGCTGCGGCCGCGTCCAGCTCGGCGCGGGCAACGGCGATCTTGTCCTGTTCGTCCGGGGCATAGGCCTCGTGCGCCCAGCCCGGGGCTAGGTTCGGGTCGAGAGTGCTGACGACTGCCGCATGCACGCCAAGCTCGCGCATCAGCTCCGGCAGACGGCGGACTTCAGCTATGCGGCTGGCAAGAGCGAGGTATGCGATGTGGATTTCGAGATGCACGCCGGACCTGGCAATGCGCACTTCGTTCAGCAGGCGGATGGAGTCCATTACCCGGCTGAAATCCACGCCTCGGCGCAGGGCGTCGTTGCTCGCCGCCGTGGTGCCGGCCAGGGAGAAGGCGATGATGTCCAGGCCGCTCTCGACCAGGGACTGGGCAAAATCCTCTGTCATGCGCAGGCCGCATGTGGTTGTGGACACGAAACAGCCCGCCCTTCTGGCCAGGGCGACCATGTCCAGAAAGCGGGGGTGCGAAAACGGCTCCCCCCATCCCTGCAAATGGGCGCGTACGGATTCGCGCAGCAGCGGCCAAAGTCTGGCGTAGGTGTCCGCCTCCATGTGCCGCGACTTCCAGTGCTTCGCCATGATCACGTGCGGACAGTACAGGCATCTGCCGGGACAAATCGACGTCACCTCGATTTGGACCACATCCAGCAGGCGTCTGCGCAGGCTGAACTGATCCCGCAGATCCTGCCAGAGCGACACGGGCGGATAAAGGTCGCCAAACGGGGAAGACGTCCGGGTCATTTCACTCTCCTTCGCGTCCGCGCCTGCCCTGCGCAGACGCCATCCATGAAAGCCTGCTTCACAGCCCCCGGTAGCGCTGGACGCCCATCAGCCGGTGGAATTCCACAGGCTCGGCGACCTGCGCGGCCCCGGCTTTGCGGGCCCAGCCGAAGTCGCCAAAGCGCGAGCCCTGGACCTGGATGAGTGCCCGCGTGCCGCCGGGGCCCATGACCATGGTCTCGTAGGCGCGCACGACCTCGGGCAGGGTGGCTTTCTTCAAAAATTCGACCAGCTTGTCGCGGCCGTCGAAGGCCTGGTTGCCCAGGCGCAGGTCCGTTTCCAGCCAGCCGAATTCCTCTTCCAGGGTATCCGGGCTTTTGGTCAGTGAGGCCAGCACGCCCTGGCGCACGGACTCGAATTCCTCCCTGGTCACGCCGCGCAGCTGCGAGAGGGCCGTGTAGTAGAAGGACTCGAAGCGGTCGGCCAGGCCCGCCGTACCCTGCACCGGGCTCTGCACGCCGAACCCGATCCCGGCGGCGTGGGCGAACATGACCGGAAAGCTGGTGGCCACGTAGCCCAGTTGCTCTTCGGTGCGCAGACGGCTGAAGAAGCGGTTGGACAGAAGCCCTTCCAGCAGGAGCATGCGCGCCTTGGACGCGGGGCCGGTCGCGGGGGTCAGGAACATTTCGACCAGGGCGCTGTCTTCCAGTTCGCTCGATTTGCGGTAATCGGCCACGACGCCCTGCCTGGGCGCGATGCGCGCCGCCATCGGCGGCGCTCCCGCTTCAGGTCCGATGAACGGGCGAAGGTCGTCCTCCAGCGTGCGCAGGTCGTCCGGGGCGATATTGCCGAACCCGAAGACCGTGAAGCGCAGGTCCCGCCGCACCGTGCCCAGGTATGCGTTCAGATCCTCCAGGGTCAGCGTTCTGGTGGCCTCTTCGATGTCCCGGTGGTCCCACGACGGAACCTTGAGCAGATTGCGCATGGCGCCCATGGCCTGACCAAACAGGCCCTGCTTTTCCAGGTTGGTCAGGCTGCGCAGCTGTTCCGCCTTGGCCTGCATGAAATCTTCCGGCGTGACGTCCTGCTCGAGAAAATCGAGCACGCGGGGCAGGAGGTCGGCCTGATGCTGACTGAATCCATCGATGCGGATGACGATGCCTTCATCGCCGGACACGGACAATCCAAGCCCCGCCTCCATGGCCTGATAGCGCAGGCCCGCCTGCTTTTGATCCCACAGTTCGAGCAGCACGCCCTGCAGGGCCGTTTGCTCGCGGGTGGAGGCGAAATGGGCGGATTGCAGCCGGGTCATGAGGATGGCCTTGGGTTCCAGCCGGAAGGCCGACCCGGCGTGCCAAAGGGAAAGACCGGGTTTGTCCGCGAGTTTGCGAGGCTCTGCGTCAGCCTTGGCCGCGACCAGCGAGAAATCATCCGGCAGGAAGGGGTTTGGGTCCGGCAGGCGCAGTTCCATCCCTGCGGAAAGCTTTTTCCAGCGGGCGATGTCGCTGTCTGCGACGGGCCGCGCGCTGTATGGGGTCTGATAGAAGAAGGCCTGCCTGTCCACGGGCTGATCCACCCCGACCTGGAAGATGCGCGCGTTCTCGGGCCTGAGGGCTTCGATCACGCTGCTTACGGCCTCGCGGTCAAAGGAGTCCAGGCGGTAGGGGCCGTAATTCACGTCTTCCACGGGATGCCGCAGCATCTGCGTCGCGGCGGAGGCGACATAGTCGAAGCCGCTGGCCAGGGGGGCGAAGCGGAACTCCATCTCAAGCATGCGCCGCAGCTGCTCGAAATACGTTTCTCCCAGACCCTGGGCGCGCAGCAGATCGAAGTAGGCGAAGATCGTGGCCAGCACCTCGTCGCGTTTCCTGTCGCCCTCTGCGGTGAGCTGCACGAAGAGGGACAGGGTCACGCCGTTGCGCAGGGAAGTGGTGTCCCCTCCAGCCGAAAGGCCCAGCGCCAGCCCCTTGTTTCGCAGCACTTCGATCAGGGAGTGCCCTGTCTCCGTGCCGAGCACGGCGGAGACGACCTGCAGGGGCTTGGTGCGGGAGTCGTCCAGGGCCTGGGGCAGGACGAATTCGATGCTCATGCTCCGGGTCTCGCGCACGGGACGCACGCCGACGATCACGCCTTTTTCGGCGTCCGTGGCCGGCGGCGCGGCGGGAACCGCTATTTGCGCCTGACGGTCGGGGATGACGGCAAGATCCCTTCGGGCCAGGGCTTCCAGTTCATCCAGGCTCTGGGGGCCGTAGAGCACGCCTTTCATCAGGTTCGCCGAGTACCAGGTCTGGTGGAAGCGGACCAGTTCGTCGTGCAGGCGGCTGCCTTGCTTGTCGGACAGGGTCTCCAGATTGCCGCCCGTGAAGCGGGTGGCCGGATGATCCGGGTTCAGGGTCGAGAGCATGAGCATGGCCAGGCGGCGTCCGTCGCTGTGCTTTTTGGACTCCATCTCCGCGTTGACGGCGCTTCGCTCCTTGTCCGCGTAGACCGGGTCGAGCAGGGGCCGGGCCAGGGTGTCGGCCATGCGCCGCAGGGCCTCGGCAAAGGCGGGCGGGTCGACCTCCATCATGTAGGTGGTGGAGGTGTAGCCCGTGGCCGCGTTGGTCTGGCCGCCGTTTCTGGTGATGAAGGACTGGTACTCCTCGGGGCCGGGGTAGGCCTCGGAACCCAGAAAGAGCATGTGTTCCAGATAATGGGCCAGGCCGGGCTGGGAATCCGGGTTGTCGAGGCTGCCCACGGGCAGAGCCAGGGCGGCGGCGGCCTTGGAGGCGCGCTGGTCATGCACCAGCAGCACCTCAAGGCCCGTGTCCAGGGTCAGGGTCCGGTAGGCGCGGTAATCCGTGTCCGAGACGCGCACCTGCGCGGCCTGGGCCTGCAGGGCGAGGAACAGGAAGAAAAGAACAAAACGCACTATGGGCATGAGGCCTCCTTGGACATGTTGCCGGGATATTCGGGGCTAAAGTCTTCGCAGCAGATGCTCGATCTCGGGCAGCGCGCGCTCTACGCATTTTCCGCCTTCCGCAATGGCTTCCTCGGCCCTGAAAAACTCCAGCAGACCGATGTGCGAGAGCTTGGGCGCGAGCAGGATTTCCGGAGGGTCCCCGGCCAGGCGGCTGCGAGTGATGCGCTCCTGGGCGATATTCACGGACCCGGCAATGGCGTCGAAAAGTCCCGGTGGATCGTCTTCCTCTTCGGAATCAAAAAAGAGCGAGCCCGTGTATTCCTTGACCAGATTCGTGAACGCTTCGGCCACGCCGTTCTTTTTCTTCTCTTTGGGCGTCTTGACCAGGTGCTTGCCCACGATGTCGCCGTTGAGGTTCACGGCAATGACCACGTCGGCGCCCATCGCGCGGCAGACCGAGACGGGCACGGGGTTGACCAGGCCGCCGTCCACGAGCCAGCGGTTCTCATGGCGTATGGCCGGAAACAGGCCCGGCAGGGAGATGGACGCCCACACGGCCTCCAGCAGCGGCCCTTTGGTGAACCAGATCTCGCGGCCCGATTCCAGATCCGTGGCCACGGAGCCGTATTGCGGTCCAAGGTCCTCGATGCGGATGTCCTTTCCCGCCACGTGCCTTTCCAGAAATTTACGCAGCCTCGATGTATTCACGAAACCGGTGAACGCCGGGGTCAGCTCGAAAAAGCTCGCGGTTTCAAGCCGTGTCAGGGTGCGCACCCACTCTTCGAGCTTGTCCAGATTGCCTGCGGCGTGGGCCGCGCCGACCAGCGCTCCGACAGAGGTGCCGCAGACGATGTCCGGCCGTATGCCTTGCTCGGCCAGGGCGTTGATGATGCCGATATGGGCCCAGCCACGCGATGAACCGCTGCCCAGGGCAAGGCCGATCTTGAGGTTTGAAGTGGTTCTTGTGCTCATCGGCAAGTCTCCGTGGGATCGATCGTCGGGCTGCAAAGAATGAGGGTAAATCCGCCGGGAGGCGCGTCAAGGCCTACTTGGAAAAAGCCAGTCGGGCGCCCAGCCCGACCAGCAGCCCACCGCCCAGGCGCTTGAGCCAGCGGGCTCCAGAACCGCTGGCCAACCGCCGATGCAATGCCCCGGCGGCCACGGCCAGGACAAGGCTCCACAGCGTGCTGGTGGCGACGAAGGTCAAGCCCAGAGCCAGAAAGGACAGGCCGGGATGAACGGCGTTCGGCGCGATGAACTGCGGAATGAGGGCCAGGAAGAAGAGCGCCACCTTGGGATTGAGCAGGCTGGTTATCACGCCCTGGACATAGATGCGGCCCGGCGATTGTTTCGTCGATGGCGCATGGGACGGGCCATGGCCGCGCGCCCGCAGCATGGTCAGGCCAAGATAGACCAGGTAGGCCGCGCCGGCCCATTTGATCATCTGATAGGCCGTGGCCGAGGCCATGACCACGGCGGCCAGCCCCAAGGCCCCGAGCAGCGCGTGGATCACGCACCCGCTGGATATCCCCAGGGCCGAGGCGACGCCTGCGGCGCGGCCTTGGGCCGTGCTGCGGGTCAGGATGTAGATGGTGTCCGGGCCGGGATAGAGGTTCAGGGTCACGGCCGTGATGATGAAAAGCGGGTAATGGATGACGTCGATCATTGCAGTCCTCGTTTGCAGGGTCTTGCACCGGAGGCGGCCAATGTGTAGCGCAGACTCCATGCATGCCTTCATGAAACTCCTGAAAAATTCTCCGGCCGGGGCGGTCTTCAACCCCTGGCACCACCGGGACCCGCAGCATGACGCGGCGGCCGACGCGCCGATCATCCGGCGGGAACAGCTCGCCTCCTACATGGCGGAGCGTCAAAAGGCCACGGTCATTCTCCTGGCCGAGGCCCTGGGCTACCAGGGCGGGCATTTCTCCGGCATTCCCATGACCTCGGAGCGCCTGCTCCTGGGACTCTTGCGGCACAAGGGGCTTGGCCCCGAGATGGTCTTCGCGTCCGCCCCCCGGCGCACCAGCCGCGAGGACGTGAAGGCGGACGGCTTCACCGAGCCCACGGCGACCATCGTCTGGGGGGCCATGCGCGAGCTGGGCGTCGATCCGCGCTGCGTCATCCTCTGGAACGCCTTCCCGTGGCACCCGTACAAGCCGGACAAGGGTTTCTTGAGCAACCGCACGCCCACGGACGAAGAAGTCATGCTCGGCCGCCCGGTGCTGCTGGCCCTTACCGCCCATGTCCCGCAGGCCCGCATCCTGGCCGTGGGGCAGAAGTCGGCCGCCCTGCTCGCGGCCATGGGCATCGCCGCCCCGGCCCTGCGGCACCCCGCCAATGGCGGGGCGGGGCAGTTCCGAACCCAGTTCGCGCAGATCATCAAAAAGGGTCGAAAATGATCCCGCCTCGTTGACATGGGGCGCTTCACAAGGGATATGCCCAGGGTGGCGTAACGACTGCACATCATCCCGGAGGAGATCATGAAATATCCGTCCCCCTACGCTCCCGACTTCAGCAAGCGCGACCCCCTGCCCGGCGTGGCCGAAGAGTTTCCGGCGCGCTGGTCCCCGCGTTCCTTCGTCAAAACCGCCATTCCCGTGGAAGATCTGAAGATCATCTTCGATGCGGCCCGATGGGCTCCGTCGGCCTACAACGAGCAGCCCTGGCGCATGCTGACCTCCACGGAGGAGACCTTCGAGACTTTTTTGCACCTCCTGGTCGAGGCCAACCAGAAATGGGCCGTGAACGCCTCGCTCATCGGCTTCATGGCCGCCAGGAAGAACTTCTCCCACAACGGAAAACCCAACCCCACCGCCGTGTACGACTGCGGCTCGGCCTGGATGTCCTTGACGTTGCAGGCCAGGAGGCTCGGTCTCTATACCCACGGCATGTCCGGGATCAAAAAAGAGGCCATCTACGACGCCTTCGGCATCGACCGGGAAGAATTCGAGGTCGTGGCCGGGTTCGCCATCGGCATCCTGGACGTGAAGGAAAACCTGGGCAAGCCCTACGTCGATTGGGAAGGCCCGTCCCCGCGCAAGCCCCTGGTCGAAGTCTGGAAACAGGGCGCCTGGTGAAAATGAAGGGCCGCGCTCCAAACGGTGCGCGGCCCTTTTTCCTGGCGATACCAAATCCTAGTTCCCTATCACCATCCCGTCGGCCATGCGCACCACGCGGTCGGCGCGCCGCGCATAATCCTCGTCATGGGTGACCATGATGATGCCAAGCCCCTCGTCCTTCAGGCCCGCCAGCAGGTCCATGACCGACTCGCCCGTGCTCTTGTCCAGATTGCCCGTGGGCTCGTCGGCGAAAAGGACCGTTGACTTCTTGACCAGGGCCCTGGCGATGGCCGCCCGCTGCTGCTCGCCGCCGGACAGATGGCCGGGCAGCTTGTCGCCCTTTCCGCCGAGGCCGACCCGCTCCAGGCATTGCTCGGCCCGTCTGGTCTCTTCCCTGCCCACGGCCCTAAGACCGTTCATGAAGGGCAGCAGCACGTTCTCGCGCGCCGTGAGATAGGGGAGAAGATAGTGAAACTGAAAGACCACGGCGAAATCGCGGTTGCGCAACTCGTTCAGACGCTGGGCCGAAAACCCGGTCACGTCTTCGCCCTGGTACAATATCTGCCCCGAATTCGGCGCGAGCAGGGTGGACAGCACGTTCAGGAAGGTCGTCTTGCCGGAGCCGGAGCGGCCCACGATGCTCACGAACTCCCCGGCCCGCAGGGTGAGGCTGACCTCGCGCAGGGCCAGTGTCTCCACGCCTTCGGACTGAAAGGTCTTGGTTATGTTCTTGGCTTCAAGCATGGTTCCTCACAGGGAGATGAGCGCCGTGGACGGCTCGATGGAAGCGGCCTTCCAGGACGGGAAAAAGGCGGCCAGGACCGAGACCGAGGCGATTAAGAGGCAGGTCAGGGCCAGATGGCCGACGTGCATGGCCACCACCGCCTCCTTGGTCATGTCGAGCAGGGCCAGGACCTTGAGGCTCAGGGCGTATCCGCCGAAATAGCCGATGACCCCGGCGATCATGCCGATGAGCACGCCCTCGAAACAGAAGATCCCGAAAATCCCGCCCCGCGAGAAGCCCAGGGAACGCAGCAGGCCGATCTCCTTGATGCGCTCGTTGACGGAGGAGAGCATGGTCGCGCCGACCATGCAGCAGGCGATGAAGAGGATGACCAGGCTCACGGTCAGGATGAGGTGCTCCACGAAATGGACCGAATACATGCGCTGCTTGACGATGGACTGCAGGGCCTGGATTTCGGTGCCCGGCAGCTTTTCCACGATCTGGGCCACGATCTCGTCGATGGGGCAGCCCGCGCACAGGGCCGAGACTTCCACGAAGCTGACACGGTCGTCCTGGCCGAAAACGGCCTGGGTGAACTCCATGCCCGCGAAAAGGACGGAATCGTCATCGCTGCCTGTGGGCTCTATCACCCCGGTGACCACGGCGCTCCGTCCGCCCAGCTCGACGCTGTCGCCCACCGCAAGTCCGAGCTTCCCGGCGGCCTTGGACCCGGCCAGGATGCCGTTTTCGACGACCGGAAAAGCGCCCTGCACGGCCCAGTAGCCTTTGAGCACCTTTTCCCGGTCGAAGCGCACCCCGACCACGCCCACGGCCACGCCATCGATGGTGGTCATGGCCACCAATTTGGGCGCGATGACGCTGATGCGGTCGCGGTAGCCGATGGAGCGGATCTTCGCTTCCACCTCGCTTTCACGCAGGTCCGTGACGCCCATGAGCATGTCGCCCATGGAGAACCCGCCGTAGCTCACGGTCAGCTTCTCGCTCTTGGGCATGACCAGGATGTTGGCTCCGTAGGCGGTCAGCTTCTTTTCCAGGGATTCGCCCACCACCCGCGAGACGTAATTGAGGGAAACGATGGAGACCACGCTCAGGGTGAAGACCAGGAGCAGAAGCAGGGTCTTGACCCACTTCTTGCGCATGGTCCGCAGCGGAATGGTCAGGATGTTCACTGGAAGAACCTCTTCCCGGCGATCAGGTCGGAAGTCGCGATGACGAGCGAGTCTGCGTCAATTTTACGCGCCAGGGGCGAAGGGTTGCACCCGCCTTCGACCTCGTTGATGCGCGAGGAATGAAAGCGCATGCCGCAGTTGTTGCAGACCATGAAGTCCTTGTCCTGGGAATACCCCTTTTTCTCGCGAAAACAGACGTCGCAGGCGTCAAAGGCGGCGCGGATGACGCCGTCGGAGCTTTTGACCACAAAGAATTTGAGCTCGACGCCCTGGTCCTCGAAACTGAAATGATGGGCCTTGCCGTCGGAAATCCGGGACAGCGGAATGCTCACCTGGCCGTTCTCGGCCTTGAACGCGTCGTTCCTGGAAAAAAGGCCCAAAAAGGCATGGGCCGTGCCTGCCGACGCCAGGACGAGGGCTGTGAGCAGAAAAGCGCGGAATACGTTCATCGTGCCTCCAAAGAATGATGACACTGCGCGTGGCGCGCAGCACCTTCATGGAAAGCACGGTTCGTACCAAGAAATATCGGCTTTTATTTCGGCATATTGCCAGGCCTTTTTGCACAACTGTGCACATGTCGATGTGCAAATCGGACTGTTTTTGTCAAATTTATGCACGAGCGAGACGAGGAGGGAAGATGCGGGCTTAGGCGCCCATCAATTTCTTGCGGAACATGAAGAAGGCCGCGCCGAGGATGCACAGCCCGGCCCAGACATAGTCCATGCTGGGCTTTTCCTTCATGTACAGGATGGAGAAGGGGATGAACACGGACAGGGCGATGCATTCCTGCAGGATCTTGAGCTGGCCGACATTCATGACCTGGTGCCCGATGCGGTTGGCCGGGACCTGCAGCAGGTATTCCAGGAGCGCTATGCCCCAGCTGGCGAAGGCCGCGATGACCCAGGGGGTGTGCGACAGATTGCGCAGGTGGCCGTACCAGGCAAAGGTCATGAAGATGTTGCTGAGCGACAGCAAAACGATGGTGGTCAGATAGAAGCGCATGAGACCTGCCTTGCCCTCGGGGGCGTGGACCGCATGTTGTGAATTGCGGCTTGGTCTAGCAGGGCCGTGGAAAAACACAATGCTTTTCAAAAAGAATAAGCGTTTTTATTTCAGATGGATATGTCGATTCGCGCGCTTTTGTGATCATCTGATCCGAAATTAGCGCCACAGACCCCTTCCTTCAGGTAGGGGAAACGGCGCTCCTGGCTGGGGCGCGAGCTGGCGCAGCGATTTAGCCAGGTGTCTGCTTGTTCTCCACATATTGTCGGACAACCGTAAGCGGTGCGCCGCCACACGAGCCTGCAAAGTAGCTCGGGCTCCAGAGAACGCCCTTGTAATAGCGGCGCTCAATCTCTGGAAACTCGCCACGTAGGCGCCGCGAAGACGTGCCCTTGAGCGCGTTCACAAGCGTCGAGACCGCCAGCTTGGGCGGATAGTTCACAAGGATGTGGATATGGTCTTCCTCGCCATCCATTTCCACCATCTCGGCATCGAGTTCCGAGCACAGACGGGCGAATAGCCCGCGCATGTACTCGATGTGCCGGGCCTCGAAAACTCGCCGCCGATACTTGGTCACGAAGACCAAGTGCACGTGCATGAGGAAGACACAATGGCGTCCAGTTCGAATTTCTGTTGCTTTTTCCATAGACCGATACTATAAACAACTTATGAAGAAATGCAAGGCTTATCTTTTCACGCTAAAGACCGATTTGAGTCTTGAGCGCCAGATGTCCCGCTATGCGGGCTCCTGCCGGTTCGTTTGGAACCGGGCGCTGGCGCTGGAGAAAGATCGTCTTGACGCCGG
>Ga0265295_1001921_pt1 | contig 34842 bp, 33 predicted proteins | sample Munlansysbiofilm_FD_192503 | JGI IMG/M metagenome (GOLD analysis project Ga0265295, IMG submission 192503) | Leachate microbial communities from a municipal landfill in Southern Ontario, Canada - Methane capture system biofilm | ecosystem: Engineered > Solid waste > Landfill > Unclassified ... | reverse complement strand
AGTTTCAAAGATATAATTAAGCCTACGGTTGGATTCATCAGCCCGATTCAATAGATGAAAATGAGAAAGAAAACGAATGCTAATCGTTTTCAATCGAATGACCGATTCATATTGATAAAAGATTTCTGATCCTATGCAGGGTAAATTCGAGCTATATTCAATCGTGATTGAATTAATGCCATGCAGTTTGGAAGACTGTATGAGAATATGTAGATCAACATGAATTAAATTCGTTATTTGGTCATTTTCATAGATCTGGATATCAAATATTTTAAATCATAACGAGTGCGTACGAAAGTAATATGAAAGGAGAGAACTGCAATGATACTAGATGAGAACTATACTCTTTCCAATGGTGTCCAGATCCCGAAATTAGGTTTAGGCACTTGGTTTATAAATGATAATGACGCGGCCGAAGCCGTTCGTCAGGCCGTTGCCGTGGGATACCGTCACATAGATACTGCTGAAGCTTATAAGAATGAAGCAGGAGTAGGTGAAGGAGTGCGCACATGTGGAGTGCCCAGGGATCAGATCTTCGTCAATACTAAAGTGGATGCTGATGCCAAAACATATGATAAAGCAATGGAGAAGATAGACGGGTCCATCTCTAAAATGGGTCTTGATTATCTCGATATGATGATCATCCACAGTCCTCAACCCTGGAGTAAATGGCGCAAGGCAAATCGGTACTTCGATGAGAACATAGAAGTTTGGAAAGCTTTGGAAGATGCTTACAGTGAGGGGAAATTGAAGGCCATAGGTGTTTCGAATTTCTTGCAAGACGATCTAGAGAACATATTGTCACACTGCAAGATCAAACCCATGGTGAATCAGATTTTGACTCATATCAGCAACACGTCTTTGGATCTCATCGAGTTCTGCCAGAAGAACGATATTCTCGTGGAGGCATATTCGCCGATAGCTCACGGAAAAGTTCTGAAGAACGAGAAAATCGCAGCGATAGCTCAAAAATACAATGTTACTGTGGCACAGCTATGCATTCGCTATGTTCTTCAACTGGGTGCGGTTGCCCTTCCGAAGACAGCGAATCCGATACATATGAAAGAGAATGCCGATGTTGAATTCACAATCTCCGAATCGGATATGGAAGTATTGAAAAATTTCGAGAAAATCAAAAGTTATGGTATGATGCGCATCATGCCCGTGTTCAGAGGCAAGTGATAAACGATTGAGGAATAAACAGGGGTCCGGACAATTAATTTTGTACGGACTCCATTCGATGAGATCGTAGAAAAGGTCTCCTTCAATAGGATTTTTGAGTATAATTCTAATGTGCACGTGGGATCTCGATTCATTTTTATCGGATCGGAAGTTCCAGGGTTAAAAAATGGGCCGAAGCCCATTTGATTTTTATTCAGAAACTGCTTTCGTTGCTTCTTGATTCGTTCTCGGCGCAGATCTGGGAGATGAACTGTTCGGTGGACATGCTTCCGATGTCTCCTTTGTCTCTGCTTCTTATTGAGATGGTATTCCCTGATTCCGCTTCTTTTTCACCGAGAATGAGCATGTAAGGGGTCTTCTGCATCTGGGCTTCGCGGATCTTATATCCGATTTTTTCTTCCCTGTTGTCAAGTTCGCATCTGATGCCTGCGGCTTTGAGCTGTTTGTTGACAGTCTCTGCGTAGTCATGGGATTTCTCGGATACAGACAGTACTTTCACCTGTACAGGTGAGAGCCATGTCGGGAATTTACCTGCGTAATGCTCGATGAGTATTCCGATGAATCTCTCGATGGATCCGAAGATGACTCTATGGATCATAACAGGTCTGTGTTTTTCTCCGTCTGCTCCCACGTATGTGAGATCGAATCTCTGAGGCATCTGGAAGTCTAGCTGAATGGTTCCGCACTGCCAGGTTCTTCCCAAGGAGTCTTCCAGATGGAAATCGATCTTAGGTCCATAGAATGCGCCGTCTCCTTCGTTGACCTTGTATACAAGATTGGATTCTTTCAGTGCTTCTGTAAGGGCGTTCGTTGCGTTGTTCCAATCCTCATCGGAACCCATGCTGTTCTCGGGCCTCGTTGAAAGTTCGACGTGATATTTGAATCCGAATTGCGAATATACTTCGTTCACAAGTCTCACGACGCCTTTCAGCTCGTCAATGATCTGATCGGGGGTCATGAAGATATGTGCGTCGTCCTGGGTGAAGCATCTGACCCTCATCAGTCCTAAAAGGGTTCCCGATCTCTCGTGTCTGTGCACGAGTCCCAGTTCTCCCATTTTGATGGGAAGTTCTTTGTAAGAGTGCGGTTCAAGCCTGTAGACCAACATGCCACCGGGGCAGTTCATGGGTTTGACGCAGAACATGCCGTCGTCGATCATGGTGGTGTACATGTTATCTTTATAGTGATCCCAGTGACCTGACTGTTGCCAAAGTTCCTGACTGAGCATCATAGGGGTGGAGATCTCAAGGTAGTTCTCTCTTTGGTGGATCTCTCTCCAGTATTCGATGAGAGTGTTCTTCAATACCATTCCTTTAGGAAGGAAGAACGGGAATCCGGGTCCTTCTTCCATAATGGCGAAGATACCTAGTTCTTTTCCGAGTTTCCTGTGGTCTCTTTTCTTTACCTCTTCAAGCATGAGGAGGTACTTCTCAAGGTCTTCTTTGTTGGTGAATGCAGTACCGTATATGCGGGTGAGCATTTTATTCTTCTCGCTTCCGCGCCAGTAAGCGCCAGCAAGCGACGTGAGCTTGAATGCTTTTATTGCTTTGGTGTAAAGTGCATGAGGCCCGGCGCACAGATCGACGAATTCTCCCTGTTTGTAGAATGTAATCACCGCATCTTCCGGAAGGTCTTCAACGAGTTGTACTTTGTACGGCTCGCCCAATTCTTTGAGATATTCTATTGCTTCTTGCCTCGGTTTAGAGAATGTTTCTAATTTAAGATTCTCTTTTATGATCTTTTTCATTTCCACTTCAAGAGTGTTTAGATCTTCCTGTGTGAATCCGCCTTCTTTGTCGAAGTCGTAATAAAATCCTGTGTCGATGGCGGGTCCGATTGCTAATTTGGTATCTGGATACAATCTTTTGACTGCTTGTGCCAGGACATGGGATGTTGTGTGTCTGAGGATCTTCAGTTCATCTTCACATTCCTCTACCCTGCCATCATTATAAAGTGCTTTCATTTCACTATCTCCTACATATTGTAGTTGTACCGGGCACACATGATATATTTATAAAAACTATTCTCTGGTGCAAGACAAGTTTTAGGTCCTTTACAGGATACTAATAAAGTTACTGATAGCTAGATGCAGAATAGGTTTTTATAATGAACATACATTGCAAGGCTCGGTATCAATGACTGGTGATGAAAAGAAGGTCAAAAAGGATAGAGACCCCATCATGGTGGCGTGTTTCATAGTGTTCTTATTGGCATCATGTGCAGTAATCGGAGCATTCGTATATGATGAATATGTCAAAACAGACAATACGCTGGCCACGGAAGGCAGCACAGTAGTTGTGAACTACAATGGTGCATACTACGCGTATTACGGAGAGGACGGGTCAGTCTTATTCGATACCACTTATTTCAGCGTTGCTAATAACACCAATGTCGTGAAAAGTAATGATTTTGTTCTCGGTACTTCATACAAAACGCTCTCATTTGTTGTGGGCGGTACAACTGTAATCACAGGATTCGGTAACGCAGTTATCGGACATAAGGCAGGGGATACGATCAAAGTCTGCATCCCAGTCGGAACAAGCGGATACTATGCACCGGATACCAGCGTAACCGTCACATCAGGACAGACACAGACTGGAAATCTCGTGGATACATTGACCGCAACACAGTTCTCAGATCAATATGGTGCGACTCTCACGCAAGGAACGTACTACATTGAGAATTCGGTTTACGGTTGTTCCGCATCCGCATCGTACAACAGTTCTACAGGACTTATCGATGTCAGATATAATTTGGAAGCTGGAAATACATACACATTAGTTGACGATTCTAATTTCGGAAAGGTCACGATGACCGTATCTTCTATATCTGGAACATCTTTTAGCTACTCACTTACAGTGTCCAACTATAAGATCACGGGGGAAAATGATGGAGCCAAGATCGGTATCGAGATGATCAAGGTCACACTCGGTACACAGTCGATCTATATAACGTCCATAACCGACCCGACATCCAGCGGAACAGCGACATCATTCGAGTATAAGACTGTGGCAGAGAAGTATAATGCAGTGCTTTATTTCACTATCACAATAGTGTCTGTAACAGGTTAAACTTATAATTTAATTTTTTTTCAGTCTGGAATATTTTTCCAGACTGAGCATTTATCATTTTTATTTCAAACAAATCACTAGATTTCAAGAATTAAATTTGCATTCGATGTTGGTGTGAGGATATTTTAGAATCTCATACGAACGAGATTCCATTTTTTGAAAATTTGTCATGTGTTTCAGTTTGCAGAGAGAAACTCCAGAATATATGTCATGGAGATTTGATCATCATTTCGTCGTTCATGCAGGTCCAGTGGTTTTATGGAAAACATATATCGATCGAGCTTTATTGAATATAGAATTAGTTTTGAAAAACTTCTAACTTAACCTCGACAGATGGTGATTGAGATCTGGTCCATTATTCAGGATCTGGCCGAAAACAAAAAGTGTCCTCGTTCAAATATGGGGTTGTGACACCTACAATATTAACCGAACAGAGGACAGATATACCAACGCCCAACGACAATATATCCATTCCGTACGGATTGGTCAGAACAATCGAACATTATCTCGGGATAACCGGTATTTTGGAACTTTTGGATACTTTCAAGACCAGGGGCATCCCGATGGGGAAGATAGCGACGGCGATGTGCGTCCACAGCCTGACAGGCAACAATTCCATGAGCAACTGTTCGTCGTGGTTGGAGGACCCGAACGTCCTGAAGGAACTCGGGATATGTGGCAGGATGAGCCAAAGGACACTGAACAGGGGTCTGGAGATCGTCGGCGAACATACCGAGGAGATAATATGCAGGCTGTGGAAGGGTATCAACGAAAACTTCGATCTCACGGATACGGACGTGAACATCGACGGCAGTGCCGTTACCGTGTACGGACCGAAGGCCGAATTGGGGGATCTCGGATATGCAAGGGATAAGAATCCGGGTAAAAGACAGATAGAGTTCGCCGTCGCGGAACTTCAGACAGCACGCATACCGTTCTATATGCGGGCGTTCAAAGGCAATACCGCCGACCAAGTGCAGTACAGGGCCGTTCTTCCGGACATATTCGAGATGATCCGCGACGGCTCCTGGGTGGTGATGGATAACGGCGGCGCTGCCGCCGATATCCTCGACACCATCGTGGACAGGGGGCACAGATATCTCACGAGGGTGAAGATGAACACGACCGACGACGCGCACATCGCATCCCGCGAGGATCTGGAGTATGTGGAGAGCGGCGTATGCTGTTTCAGACACAGGTTCAGGAGTTCCGGGAGGACCACGTACCTGTTCTTCTCGTCCGATCTGTTCATCAAGAACTCCTATTCTGCCGAACGCAAGGTCGACGATATGATCGAGGCCGTGAGGAATCTCGATTCCAAGGAGAAGATCCGATTTCGTCACGGTCAAGAGGAATCTGTTCACCGATGTGGATGTGAAGATATCTGTGCAATCCAAGATCGGATACGAGGACCCTGCCGAGATAGAACGCATGATATCGGAGGAGATGGGACCGAGATGCGGATTTTTCAAACTCGAATCGTCACACGAATTGACAGCATCGGAGGCATTGAGGAAGTATCGCAAGAGAGTGACCGTAGAGCATCTGATATCATCGCTGAAACGTGTGACGGGCATCAAACCCATGAGGGTTTGGAAGACCTCGTCCGTCAAAGGGGCGCTGATGCTGGGGCTGCTCTCGGAAGCGGTCATCGGGATGGCAAGGTTCGACATGAGGGAGAGGGAAGAGACCAGGCGCATCGACGGCGAATGCACGGTGATAAGGTCCAAGCCTTCTGCGGAATATATCGTCCGTTCCCTGAATCATTTGACACTTACGAGGATAACGGACGGCAAGCATCGCGGAAAGACCATCATCAGCAATTGGGAACCCATTTCCAAGGAGATAATCGGCAATATCCGAGGTGATACCACCTCGGGATCGGCCGTTCCGGCCTGACCCCGTACATATCTCGGGACCGGAATGCGGGTTTTCATGGCATATGGAGCAGCGGATGCCATGCGATCCATGAACTGTCGAATGAGGTGAAGCCCCCATTCACGAGTTCAAATGTCGAGGTTAGGGTGTATGTCTATATTACCATCATCACGCAAAGTCGCTGTCACCTTATGCGTCCTACTGCATGTATTCATCTTTACCGTAACTGTTGAAGAAATATCATCACCTCTATGGTCATCAGATATCCCTAAATGGCACAATATCACAGCACGTGCATTCCAAACACATTGTATTGCATGTCATAGTGGTGAGTCCATATCTTTCCATAATGGTCTTCTGCATCTTTGAGACCCTTATCGCCCTCTCCGGAGTGACCTTGGGTATATCTCCGATAGCAGACCTCAAACTTTCCCTGTTGTAGGGATTGTACCTCAACGCTCTCAGACCCGGGATCACACCATCAGAAGCTAAGCGACCCATTATGTCCCTCAACTCTCCATCCGTCTCACCTAGCCCATATATTATGTTCGAAGAAACTTTCCCTTTCCCAAAGACCTTGACCGCCTTCACAAGCATCTCGTTTATCAGATCATAGTCCAACTCAGGACATACCTTTGAGAATATCGTCTTATTGGCTGCCTCAATGTTCAATTTGATCTCGGTAGCACCTGCATCCTTCAGAGATCTCAGATCCTCTTCACCAGATATGTATGGCTCTACACCTATCGGTATGTTTGGAAATTCTGCCCTTATTGCTTTTACACAGGATATGAACCTTTTGACTGTGGTCTCTGCATTTTCTATTACTCCGCTGGTAAGAGATACTGAGACGACCTTTTGATCTTCCATCGCATCCTTGATCATAACTACAATATCCGTATCTGTTAGACCTTTGGTGATATTCTTATCGAGACGGGGGGACGCACAGAATGCACAGTTGTATATGCACCTTTGATCTAGATTGAAAAATGCCTGTTCGGGACAATGAAATACCACAGGTTTTATCTCGACCTTTTTCAAGAAGACCTCATTGTTCTTCGTAAGAAACAATGTACCGTCCTGTGAAACATTGAGATCAAATTCTCCAACATCATAGGATATCGCTTTCTTGACCCTACAATCATCGAAAGAGAACACCGCGGATGTTGAACCGGCGCCAGGTCCTGCTGTTGATTGGGATAGTCTGTAGGGCATCACAAATCCCTTCGGTAGTTTTATGCCTCCTCCCAATGAGAGTTCGGCCTTCTTGATCGTTCTTTCATCGCATTCCATTTTTAATACCAATCCTTCTTTGAAAAATATTTGAAATTGAAGAAGTTTTGATTTGACTCATAAGAGACCTGTTTTTTCCAATGCCTGGTCTATGTCTTTTATCAGATCATCGAGATCCTCTATTCCTACACTGAATCTGAAGAATCCCTTGTTGAACTCCTTCGGATATAGATACTGTCTCTCATCATTCTCTCCTAGGAATACTATCAAGCTCTCATCATGACCGAGAGATACCGCGGATGTTATGATCCTAAGGTGACTTATGAATTTGTTATGAGCGTCATGATCAGCCTTCAATCCAAAGGCCAAGACACCTCCGAACCCTGGATACATCTGCTTCAAGGCCGTGTGATAATTCTTATGGCTTTTTAATCCTGGATATGAAACAAAACTTACACATGGCAAACATTCCAGATATTCAGCTATCTTTAACGCATTGTAATTATGTACCTTCATACGAAGAGGCAATGTGACCGAACCACGCATTATAAGCCAGGCATTGAAAGGACTTATCACTCCCCCCAAATTGATCTGCGACTGTGTACGTATGACGTCCAATTGCGTCTTTTTTCCTATTATCGCACCGCCCATTGCGTCACCGTGTCCATTTATGTATTTGGTCAAGCTCTCAATTGAAAAATCAGCATCCAATTCGATCGGACGCTGGTTGAAAGGTGAAGCAAAAGTATTATCGACCGAAAGTAACGCATGATTGTCGTGTGCTATCTTGGCTATTTCTGTTATGTCCGATACAGAAAGAGTAGGATTTCCTGGTGTTTCAATATGTATTAACTTTGTATTCGGACGTATGGCAGCCCTTACTGCATCAAGGTCTGTGGTATCTACTATGGTGGTCTCCACATTAAATTTACTTTTCAGAAGCTCATTCAACAAACGATAGACCGCGATGTACGTCACACTTGAGAATACCACATGGTCTCCGCTCTTCAATAATGCGAAGAAAAGTCCAGATAACGCAGAAACACCGCTGGCCAGAACAATACAATCTTCCCCACCTTCCAGGGAAGCGATCTTCTCTTCCAAATAACGTTGATTAGTACCTCCGTTACGTGTGTATAAGTTTACATCTGCATCGCTCCAATTCAAATTCGTTGGATCGTACGGAAGTTCATAACTATTCGCCATAGTTATAGGCCTTTTTATTGCCCCTGATTCTTTATCTACATCATTACCTGTATGAACCGATCTTGTCTGAAAACCAAGTTCATTGCCATATTTTCTTTCACTCATTCAATCACATTCAATAAAAAATTACATTTAAAAACTAAAATACAACTGATACATTGATTACGCATTATAACCCGCAAACAGCCTTATCTCCACTGATTTAAGAAACAGATCGCAGGATATCAGGACGCGAAATAGATATCCTGCTTGTTGACTCATTATCTAGCTTTTCCGACCTTCGTTGCTTCTTTCACCTCTTTCAATTTTCCACTTCTTACATCGTACACATACCCGTATATCGGTATCTCTCCCGGAACAAGCGGATGATTCCGTATCCTGTTGACATCATCGGTTACACTCTTCTCTAAGTTACTGAATGAAAGGAAATTGATGTATTGTCCTTCTTCCGATCCACCTTCTTCGGAGGTGTTTTTCCATTCTTGGCCATCGAACTCGGCACTCTTCAGACTTCCCTTTAATAGATCTCCGATGACCTTATTGGTAAATGTCAACATTCCACAGTCACTATGATGTATGACGAACCATTCTTGTGTCCCAAGCAATTTGTGAGAAACAATCAGGGAACGGATAGCATCATCACTGGCTCTGCCTCCCGCGTTCCTGATCACATGCGCGTCACCCTCCGACAATCCGGCGAACTTTGCTGGATCAAGTCTTGCATCCATACATGTTAGAACGGCAAATCTTCTTCCGGGTGGTAAAGGGAGATTCTTTTTATCTCCGAAATTCAAGGCATACTGTTTATTTGCTTCCAACACTTCTTTCAAGATCTTACTCATTGTTTCATTCTCCTTATTGAAAGGAATCTTCACAGATTCTCGCATATATATGTAACAATTGTTAATATTTATTATGAATTGTCTATATTATTCATTAATGAATATTATTTAAGATATTATATTATTATAATACGTTTTTAAAAGATAAAACCAAACTTATTTGACATAATATGCAACTAATTTCGATAAAGTATAGATTTAAATGTCATATCTATGATGTATCGAACTGATATTGATGCAGGATGCCTATTCATTGTTCGGAGATTACCTAAAATCTGCGGGTAAGGTAGCAATAGCATATTCTGGAGGGTTTGACAGTGCATACATGCTCGCAGCCGCATCTGAATTCATACCAGATGATCATATCGCTATATTCGTGGATACTCCGATGGTATCCGATCGTCAAAGAAAAAATGCAAAGATAATCGCGGAAACACTAAACTCTCCATTGATAATAGTAAATTTAGAATGGCAAGATATGCCAGAAGTTACAAAAAACAATGGACAGAGATGCTATTTTTGTAAATCAGCAATATATGATAATGTCAGATCTATTGCTCTGGATCTTGGGTGTGATGTCTCCATCTGCGGTGATAACTATGATGACCTCAGCGTAGATCGTCCAGGAAGAAGGGCCGTCGATGAATACCATATCTTAAAACCATTAGAAAATCTCAAAATTTCAAGAAAAGACATTGTAGAAAAAGTCAAATCCCTTGATCTTGGATGTACAATAATCAAAGATACTTGTCTATCAACACGCATTCCGTTTGGAACACCGATAAATGAGAATACCATGAGATCAATAGAATCCTATGAACAAGCCGTACGTGATTTATGTGGAGTTGAACAAGTAAGATTCAGATATTACGAATATCACGCCAAGATACAAACATCACCACCAGAAATATACAGACTCAAAGAAAAAGAATTAGAGCTCAGAAACTATTTCTTAAAAAAAGGGATTAGTATAGAAATTGATTTAGATGGTTACAAAGGATAAAAATAAACGAAAATGGTTTGAACCTTAATTAAAAATAAGGTCAACTGACCCTTATCGTATTCCTTGCTGCTGTTTCAGCTAGTGACTGAAGTTGCACCGACTTATCAAAAACGTATATTTTTTCTGGGTTTGCCTCGGTTATTGGATTAGTGGGCAATATGGTGCATCCTGAGACCTGTTTTATAGAAATATCAAATGTCCCTATCTCTTTTGCTATGGCCTCGATTTCCAATTTATCATAACCGATAAGAGGACGGATGACCGGGTAGTTAAGCTCTATATTTTCAGAACGTATATTCTTTAGTGTCTGCGAAGCTACTTGTCCCAAAGAATCTCCCATTATCACGCCGCTGCAACCGAGTTCGGTACCAAAGATCTTTGCAGTTCTTTGCATAGCTCTTTTACACATTACGCACTGATAATTGCGATCGCACGACTTCGATATTATATCCTGAGAAATACCATGAGGTGCAGAATACAACGGCATTTCTTGTCCAGTTACCTCTCTGAGTCTGACTGCCAATTCTTTTACTCTCTCTATCGCACGATCATCGGCAAATGGACGATTGTCCATATGTAGTAGCACAACCTCTGCGCCCATTTTGGTCATTATGTAAGATGAGACCGGAGAATCAATACCTCCTGAAATCAATGATATGAATTTTATCTGTTTGTATTCGTTAGATTTGTATTTTGAAGTTGTTCCTGACATATTTACAACCTTTACTTGACTGCTACCTGTGTTTGATATCACACGTTTATGGCCCGTATTATCTTTACAATACTTATAGGTTTAATATGTTTTGGTCTATCAACCTAAAAATTACCATTCACAGATAACATCATTTGTAATATATGAATGCAAAATCTTTATACTTATCAATTGTTAAGTCCGACTATGCCTATAGTTCTAATAAGATATTCGGAAATAGGTTTGAAAAGCACGCCTGTTAGAACAAGATTTGAAAACCAATTGAAGGGAAAGATAATCTCCATGCTTGCATCAGATCATATAGAAGCATTGGTCAAAAAGGGAAATGCTAGGTTTTATGTAGAGTCGAATGACACCGATGGAGCAATCCGTTCTTTGAAAAAGGTCTTCGGTATTGCATCGATCTCGATAACTGAAGTATGCGGTACGAGAATGGATGAGATCTGCTCAAAGGCCGCAGAATACTCAATAAGCAGAATATCTGAGAATCAATCCTTTGCTGTAAAGGCGAGAAGAGAAGGAACACAACCTTACGCCAGCATGGATGTGGGAAGAGAGGCAGGTTCAGCGATATACGAGGCCAATAAAGAAAAGAACATCAGAGTAGATCTGAGCAAACCAGATGTAAAAATATACATCGAGGTTCGGGACAATAAAACATACATCTTCGATTCATACATACAATGCCACGCTGGACTACCACTTGGAAGCCAAGGTAATGTGATGGCGGAAGTTAACGATGATCGTGGGGTCCTTTCTGCTTGGTTGATGATGAAACGTGGATGCAAGGTTTTCATAAGAGGCAATGCAGACGTATCTTTACTCAAGAACTACGACTCTAAGCTTAAGATCCTGAACAATCGCCCTAATGATCCAAAAAGCATACTTGGATTTGTTAAAGGTACCGACATTGATACAATACGCTATATCGACACTTCCGAGTATGATTTGCCTATATTCTTCCCGACCATCGGAATGAAAGATGAAGATGTAAAGATCTATCTGGACAAATTGGTAGCAGAATGCGAATGAAATAAAATCTTACTTGATTCTTAGAAGTATGTAATTTTAAACTGTTTTTTCGGACGGGAGAAAATTTCTCCCGTCCGAGAATCTTACTTGTCAAACTCTCAGTTGTTTAGGCTTTCCAACCGCAGTGATCTTAACCTGTGTCTCCAAAATTATATCCCTCATTGTATCTGTACCAAGAGAATATTTCTTTTCTTTGAACTCGGACGATATGCATATATCTTCTGCACCAGACCTCTCAGCAGCTAGAAATACATATTCCTCTCCTTTTTCCTTTGCAAATCTCGTACCTTCCAAATAACTATCGAAATCGAATTTACCGAATTTGGTGAACACAGTGCATGGTGTAACCTCGGGATCTCCATCCGAAAGAGGTTTGATCAATATGTCGAGGCTCTCAGATATCCCACCGGTTATCGCACCTAATGCATTTCCTACTTCTGAACACTCAGGTATTATCAAATCAGTATGGAATCTCTTTGCCACATCGGGCAGATATGCACCAACGGGAGCACCTATGCCGATTATAGGTTTGTTCAAAACAATAGAACATGCAAAATCTGGACCTGATCCATTCAAAACTGCTTTTGATATCAAAGATTCTGCGGTCTTATCGATCTCTTCAGTTCCCACATCCTCTATCAACAGTTTCTTCATGAGCTCAATGCAGAGTTTATCGATTATCTGTCCTTTGACCTTCTTTATGAATTCCTCTGAAGTTATCCTTAGTTTTGCTGCCTGATATGCAACACCCAAAACAGATGCAGCCCTATCATATTGAACATAACTATTCTCTGCATGCAACAGATCAGTTGGTGTTAGCCCGACCCTCTGTATTATCCTCTGCTCTTCCAACCTTACAACATTGAAAGATAAAGGTTGAATTCCAAATTGTTCACTTGCCTCTCTGAGCGAGCGCGGTCCATCCTTAAGGAATTCAAGGAATTTCAGATCATTATCTGGTATGCTCCTGCCCGAATAATCCTTTGTCAGGACAAAGAATTCGATATCCTGTACGATGTTGCTTACCTCTACAGACTCTGGTGAAGGACGGGCTGGCTTCTCTGATACTACCTTGAGACGATCGCTTATACTTGGCCATTTGGAGGCTGCTATGCACAATGGTATTACACGTATGGGCGTAAGTATAACCATGCTACCATTGACAACTATGCGACTATCCCCTCCGATACCTGAAGTAGATATCTCAGCAGCCATCACACGTGTCCTCACACCACCTATCAGGGCACCTTCCTTTTCGAGTCTGGGTACACCGTTTCTCAATATGCCTATATCTGTGGTCGTCCCACCTATGTCCATTATTATCGCATCTTCTTTGCCCGTGAGCCTTTTTGCACCTATTAGACTTGCAGCAGGACCTGAAAGAATGGTCTCTATTGGCCTCTCTGCAGCTGTATCCACATTCATGACTGAACCGTCCCCTTTAACTATCATCAAAGGGGCTTTGATATCATTCTCAAGCAGAACTTTGTTAACTGATGCTATTAATTCTTTTATTATAGGTATAAGACGCGAATTCATTACTGAAGTAACTGTACGTTCATTGAACCCTAAAGTAGATGAAAGTTCATGACCACAGACCACAGGTACATCCAATATCTCTTGCGCGAGTTCCTTTACACGTTTCTCATGCTCGGGATTCCTGACACTAAGATATCCCGTGATGGCCAACCCATCCACCTTTCCTTTGATCGATCTCAGGAACTCTTCAGCCGCCTTCTCATCCAAAAGTTCAGTCTCAGTTCCTGACATGTTATGTCTTCCCTTGATACACGTGTGAAGATCGACATTTATAAGATTATCAGGCTTACGATCTATGCATATCAATCCTACTCTGCATCCCTTACCCTCAACAATAGAATTTGTTGCCAGTGTTGATGATAGAGACACGATTGATATCTCCTTGAACAGTTTCTTATCGAAATTAGATATCGCATTCCTTATCCCGATTGAAAGATCTTCTCTTGTTGTCAGTGCCTTTGATTTGCTTACAATTGTGTCTGTATCAAAGTTCACAAGAACGGCATCCGTATATGTGCCGCCCGTATCAAATCCTAATCCGTAACTCATCTACATCACCTGTTAGCTTTTACACCTAGATCGCTGTTCCTCTCAGAGACAATTTTGCATATATGATCTGCAATCGACCTCTGTTGAGCTTCATTCTGTATGTCTGGAAATTCTCCGATTGGGAATTCATTGTCGCATTCATTGCATCTAACTTTGGGGCATCCTTTTGCTGCCTCTGAGCACCCTTGGCATGCAAACGTCCTTGCATAAACTAATGAGAACCTAAATCCGCAGAATGGACAGTCAAACTTTCTGACTGATGCGGTTGTATTGTATGAGAAGCCTTGAGCCCTCATCGATTCGTAATATCCATTTGTCATCTGTATCCCTTTACCAATTGCGTCGGGGTATCCACATTTATCACGGATTACCCCGACTAATATGTTTGAAATGTTTTCATGTAACCCGTTCAATCGAGTCTTCCATATTTTTCCACAGTTTTGACCACTGCTTCGATGTTTTCCAATTTTGTATTTATGTCAGGGGGTACCTCACAACCAGATGCGATACAGTACCTGGAATTCAGTCCGCGTTTGCATAGAGCGGTCTTGACCTCTTGACATAGATCTTTTGTTACCTTCGTTATTGTTTCAACGGACCCTCTACGGAATAATTGAGGATTGATATTACCTGCAACGAGACAATTGTCCGCATATCCTGAACCGATAACCTCTGAAGCAGTTAACGATCCCTCGATATCCGGATAGTAGGCCATTGAATAAATCGCAGGCTTGAACTTATTGATCTGGGTATCGAGATGTGGAAGGTCCGCGCAATTGTGTATGGCAACAGCCATTCCATTATCCCTCGTCTCCTGGTTCAACCTCTTTGCATATATATCGCCTTCAAACTCTCCATACTCGTCATCACCCAAACAAGAATAATTACCCCAGAGATAGTCCCAGCATAATCCGTTAACGCCGGTCTGTCCGATCTCTTTAACGATCTCTGAATCGAATTCTGTCATTACTTTGAGCGCCTTATGAACCGGTGTAGGGTCTGTGAACATATCCATGAATAATCTTTCCGCACTGGCACTCTGCGACAATGCGAGTAAAGGTCCTTCCAGGAATGCAGATGTCACTACCTTACCATTCAACTTGTCCGCGATTATCCTTGTACCCTCGATTATCACTTTGGATCTTCCTTTTTTTACATCGGGAACCTCTAGTTTCTCATAATCTTCGATAGATTTTATGATCGGTCTGTTCACATAGGGTGTGTTCTCCTCGTCGAATTTCACGCCTGCTCCAAGATCGCCAGCCATTACTGAAAGGTCCATCAGACCAATAGCGAAATCAAACCCGAAACGTTTCTGTCCTTGTATGAATGCCTCTGCGTACAGCTTTGGATCGCTGGCCCATTCTCTGTATGTGACACCATTTTTACCAATAAGCTTCCTATTTACACCACATGCTATTGGATATGTTGGTAATCTGTCGATTTTTTCATTATTGATTGCACCAAGTGCTCTCTGTGCATGTGTAATTTCTGTCATTGCTGAACCCTCTTTAACCAAGATACGCAATCTTGTGCGTTGATGTCTCTGTGGTCAGCACCTATCTCTTCCGCAAACGAATTCGATGTTGGCGGCCCTCCGATAGTGACCTTACATTTACTACGATATCCGTTCTCTTTCAATGCGTCCACTGTCACACCCATGTAATCCAATGTAGGGGTCATGATAGTACTAAGGGCGATCACATCAATTCCAAGCCTCTTTGCTTCATCAGCGATCAATTCTGATGGGACGTCTTTTCCTAGGTCGGTAACATAATAACCGCCAGCTGTCAACATTGCTTTAACAATGTTTTTACCTATATCATGAACATCTCCCTCTACGACCGCAGTTATGCATGTTTTTCTGCTGACACGATCTTCCACTGGAATGGCAGGAAGAAGGACATCTAGTCCAGCATACATGCTCTTAGCCGCAGCTAATATCTGAGGAAGGAACAATTTATGAGCCATGAATAATTCGCTCACGATTGACATTCCTCTTACCAATCCATCATTTATGGCTTCAACTGGATCTATTTCCTCTTCAAGTGCTCTCTCAGCCGCAGCTTTGGAACGGACCCAATTTAATTCCACAACAGAATCAGTCAATTCTCCAATTATTTTTTCCTTTGACATTTACTTTCCTCGATCTTTTTTATTATTTTTCGACACATTCGTGAATTCAATGTTTAAATAAAGTTCATATTATTCATATGACCCAGATAAACAAAATGGACAATGTCCATTAAGAATTCAAGGACCTATGTATCAGTCAACTGATCACATTCTCAAAGACCCATTTTTATGAGTGGTCGAGATATTCTTCGATTCGATCAGTATCAAATTAATTCTCGATACATGAATAACAACAAACACCGATGTTCTTACAACAGAAACTAAAATGCTGTTTTAATTCCATGGATGCGTAATATTTTCCACTCTGGATCTTTATTTTTTTTATCATGTTATACACCTTATCGAGAGCTATTGGTCCTCTATGCTTTCGCAATATAATGTATCAATTGTTAATATTAATAAACAATTGTTAAATATATTCATTAAAGAATATAATTAGAATTATTAAGGAAAATTTTACTAAGAATAAAGTAAAATAATTAAAAATATAACAATATTTACGAAAAAAAGAATTATATTAATTCAAATTAATTTACAAAAAACAATAATACCCAGTAAAAATAATATTTATATTTTTTAATTAAAATTTGATAAATAATAGGACGATAAGAAAAATATTCTTATATTGTCATAAAAACAAGTAATATCTTAATTAAATTGCAAAAATAATCATAGTAAACCTATATAATACCTATAAATAATAAGTTCTAAGATATGCCTATTATATAGGTCATATTGACCTTAATACTTTAAACCGGTGGCAAATTTGAAAATATCAACTAAAGGAAGATATGCGTTACGTATGATACTTGACCTAGCCGAACACAAAGATCAAGGATTCATTGCATTAAAGGATATAGCTGAAAGACAAGAGATATCAAAAAAGTATTTGGAACAGATAGTGCCACTTCTCAATAATTCTAATATGCTAAAGACAAATCGCGGATATCAAGGAGGATATATGCTAGCTAGATCTCCAGATAAATATACGGTCTGGGACATACTTAGTCTTACAGAAGGAAGCATGACCTTGGTATCATGCCTTGATACTCCAGACAACACTTGCCCACGCAGCGAATATTGTATGACTCTACCTGTTTGGAAGGGCTTGAACAAAGTAATCTCCGATTATCTAAAAAGTGTCACAATACAAGATATATTGGATCAATACAAAAACCGTGAAATTAACGTCTATATCATATGAGAATAATGTGACAGGGATCACCCTGTCACATCTCATCAAATGTAAAGATTTTTACTGATGTAGCGATCCCCACGATCGGGGAATATTACAACAATGTTCCCTTTATGAATTGTCCTTGCGAGTTCCAATGCAGCATACATTGCTGCACCTGAAGAAGATCCAGCAAACACACCTTCACGTCTAGCAAGTTCACGGCACATACCAAACGATTGTTCATCGTTGATCTTTATCACTTGATCTACCAAAGACATATCCATTGTTTTTGCAATAAAATCGTTTCCAATACCTTCGATATCATAATCTCCGTGTTCTCCTCCCCCGATCGTAGAACCGACAGGATCTGCGAGGACACCTTTGATTTTCTTATTTTTCTCTTTAAGATACTTAAGAACTCCGGAATAGGTCCCACCACTACCTGCGCCAGCTACCAAATAATCTATTTGTCCATCAAGATCCTCATAGATCTCTGGACCTGTTGTCTCATAATGGGCAAGAGGATTGCTCATGTTATTGAATTGTTCCAAGGATATAGAATTAGGATGTACTTTCCTTAATTCATCTGCCTTTTTTGTCGCTCCTTGCATACCGTCCTCACGAGGCGTATTTATTATCTCTGCACCCAAGGCACGCATCAAAACTTGTTTTTCCATTGAGAACTTAAGAGGTACAACAAAAATAACATGATATCCGCGATTCAATGCTGCAAATGCTATACCTATTCCTGTGTTCCCAGCTGTTGCCTCAATTATTGTATATCCTGGTTTCAAAGACCCTTTTTTCTCTGCATCCTTGATCATATACATTCCTACACGATCTTTGACACTACCAGCGGGATTGGATAACTCCAATTTGGCAAATATGTTCACCCCGTCTGGAACGTCCATATTATTTAATTTCAGAAGGGGAGTGCGCCCTATCATATCCTGCATAGAATCGTAATAATACATCAAGATCACTTCTTGCTGAGATATATCGCATTCTGAAGATCAGAGGTTATGTCTCTGATGTTCTCTATTCCAACAGATAAACGGATCAAACCCTCAGTTATCCCTACCTTCTGACGTATTTCATATGGAATGGATGCATGGGTCATGCTTGCTGGATGGCAAATCAAGGATTCAACACCACCAAGACTTTCAGCAAGCACGATTAATTCAAGTGAAGAGAAGAATTTCTTAATATCATAATTCTCTTTTAACTCAAAGGACAGCATTGCCCCTCCGTTCTTGGCTTGTTTTTTATTTATCTCGTAACCGTGAAAATCTGGACTTCCTGGATAGAACACTTTCTCCACGGCATCATTGGACCTTAGGAATTCCACAACTGCCTTTGCATTCTCCACATGACGATCCATACGAACAGCCAAGGTCTTGATCCCTCTTATGAGTAGAAAAGAATCGAATGGTTGAAGTATGCCGCCTGTTGCATTCTGTATGAAATGTATACGGTCTGCCAATTCTTTAGAATTTACAACCACTAGGCCAGCGATTAAATCGCTATGGCCTCCGAGATATTTCGTTGCACTGTGTACTACAATATCTGCTCCAAGATCCAAAGGACGCTGAAGATAGGGGGTCATGAATGTGTTATCGACAATTGTGTATATTCCATGCTTCCTTGTTATTTCAGATACTCCTTTTATGTCTGTAATTGACATTAAAGGATTTGCTGGACTCTCGATGAATATGGCTTTTACATCAGAACCTATCTTCTTATCCAAAGATTTGAGGTCCGTTGTATCTTCGATCGAGTATTTTATTCCAAAATTAAGGAATATCTTATCCAATACACGAAATGTTCCACCATAAACATTACTGGATATTATTATCCTGTCTCCAGATCTGAATAGACTTAAAACCGCAGTTATGGCGGCCATGCCTGATGCAAATGCAAAACCTGCAGTACCGTTCTCGAGTTCCGATATTAACGATTCTAATGCCTCTCTTGTAGGATTCCCGGTCCTTGAGTATTCGTATCCTTTATTGATCCCGAGACCCTGTTGTTGATACGTAGATGTCTGATATATCGGAACATTCACCGCACCTGTTCTCTCATCTCCGCTAATGCCTCCATGAATTAACGCAGACTCGATGTGTGTATGGTTGCTCATTGCATTATCTCCAATAATACATACAAAACATATGTATTTAATATGTATTGTTGAACAACGATTTACTAATGCATTTTTCCAATAAAAAAACATAATTTCTAATCAGCTATCAACAAATCAAGTAACTATCCGTCTGTATAAGCTAAAATAACAGATACAATCTTCCTGACACATGCACCATGTTGCCCACAGAATAGAACGAAAACACATGTTGATACTATTTGTGGTGATATTTATTGCCCTTATCGATGGGATAGATGGAAGTATCGTCAACATTGTACTTCCTACTCTGGCCACATATATGGGAACAGATACGGGAACCATATCCTGGGTCACCGTCACTTACTTCATGATGATCGCAGGCACAATATTGCTTTTTGGAAGGATAGCAAACAATGGTGCAATAAAAAACTCAAATTCTTCTGTGCAGGTAATCACTCTTTGTGGGCCAATATATACTCCATGTCCACGGCCATACGGTGATGCTCAGGCTCTGCCGGAGCCTTACATCCGATGGCTTCGAACATCATCCTGTGCGCCTTCGTCACACCGTGAAGCCATGTCTCCCTGCCTGCGGAGATCGAATTCATACAGTTGAGCGACGCCAATGCCGAATCGACCGTATATTTGGAATCGAGGTTCGCCTCCCTGAACGCCGCGGCGATCTCGCTCTTCATCATCAGCGCGATGAATCGGATGAACTCCCTGCCTTCCAGCGTCACCTTGTCGCCCGTTCTGAACCTCTTGTCGGCGGTCTTCTCGCAATCGAATGCCTGTTCCGCCAACCTTCTCGCGTCGTACGCGGCCATCATGGCCTCCCAGGACACGTCCTCGGAAACCAGCATCACGAACATCCCCGCACGGTTCTCCAGGAACGTCTTCGAATTGTTCTTCACCGTCGGTTTCACGTGACGCCCGTCAGCGATGATGTCGAAGTACTTCGCCGCCTTTCCAGCCATATTATTGAACGTCTTCACCGGATTCGGGGAATCTATCGTCTCGGCACGGGCCATGATGCTGTTCAGCATCAGATGGTGATTCTGCACCTCGTCGGAGTACTTCTTGCTGTCGAAGCATACGAACGCCTTCAGCTTCCCATCCTTCGCATGGTCTTCGGAACCGTTTTCCGTGAAGGAGTATGCCGGACCTCCATCCGCCGATGTACGATTATCGGACAACAACAGACCCAGATCGGTCTCCCAGACATCGTATGCATGATCGTCGAATATCCTGGTCTCGCACTTCCTCTTCCCCATCTTGGTGAGAAGCGTTTTGACTGCTTTGCTGCTAGTTACCGCCGGAGCGACGAAACGTATGCTGTTGTCAAGAACGTACTTCATGTTCGCTCCGGACACGAAACCCCTGTCCATCGCGAGGATGTAGTCCTTGCTTCCATATCTCCCCAGGTCGTTGACCATCTCCTTCACCGTGTCGATATCCGATACCGTAGCAGGATAATGGCGTCTGAACAGCGGTACTCCGCGGATGTCTGTGGCTATCCCGGTCTTGACCTGCCTTATGTCTTCGTTGTCCTTGTTCTTCGCCAGCCATTCCGCCAGACCTTCGACGTCGGAATATGTGCCTTGGGTGGTCGTATCCCATGCCACCACGGTATTGCAGCGTCTCACCCTGCGACCGTAGAAACCGTCGATGTTGGATGCGCACAATCCAAGCGTGTGCGTGAATTCCGACAGGGAACCGGAATCCATGGACATCGTGATATCGTAATACCATCTGAGATCGGTCCGTTCGAACTCCGGTTCTACGTCCATGAACACGTTGGTACCGGACATGGCCATGGCGGATGCTATCGACAATATGGTCGTCGACGAAGAACCGAAGGATTCGTAGAGATCCTCTCCCAGATGCAGCTTCCTTTGGATGCAGTCGAGGAAATGCGTGCCACCGTATTCCTTTGTGACGAAGGAATCGCGGACCGAGATCCTCTTCTCCGAAGCTATCTTCTCGCGTTCCGCCTTGGTCTTGCCCTTCTTCTTCTCGACGATCCTGCCCGTCTCGGCGTCCATGCGCCCGACATATTCAGAAATCGTCTTTTTTCTGCCGTTTACCATCTGCGATGTGCACCTGTAAGCGTACTTTTTTCCGTTCCTGTCTACGATCTGCAGCTTCAGATCGTCCCCTTCTCTCTTTCTGGCCATGGTAATTACTCTACAATTACGTATGTAGGTAATTGGATATAATGGTTGCCATTGGTCTGGCCAGCAGTAAAAAACAAAGTGTTACCTCACATCAGAAATTACTCAACAGGAATGAATTTGGGTTTCGAGATCCTCGAACTGTACAGGGCGAGGAACGATATCGAGGCAGGATTCCGCGATCTCAAACATGGGATAGATTGGAGACCGGCCAGATGCACATCGGAGGATGCCATCAGAGGGCGCATACTGATATCTTTCCTGTCGTTGTTCTCTTTGCATGCCCAATCCGCGTTCTCACTTACAGTTATGATCGCGGATGGAGAGCAGAAGAGGCGTGTTTTCAGCAACTTCAGGCGTATCGTTCGACGTCTTTGGTACGGAAAAGCATCTTTTCCGATGCCGAAGGCACCCGGACAAACCACGTTGGACGGTTCCTAACGCTAAGTGAGAACGCGGATTGGGCATGCAAAGAGAACAACGATCAGCGAAAGCCAGGTCAGTATCTCACGTAAGTGTCAAACTCGGGTCAAAATAAAGACAGATATTATATTTGTTGATTGAAATAGAATAATCTAAGCCTATTACAATCAAATATCGATCTGTATGACATTACCTGTCCTTTCCCACGAGATCAGATCGGCAAGCGTTATGTCGTCTATGACTGAGGACATTGCATCATCTATCTTGGTCCACAGTTTCACTGTTGTGCAATTCTCGAATCTGTCACAATACTCTAATCCTTCCTTTACACATGGCACTATAGAAAGATCTCCTTCGACTGCCCTAATTATGCTGCCCACTGTGTATTCTTCAGACCTTCTAGTCAATACATATCCGCCCCGAGGCCCCCTTACACTTCTTACAAGCCCCGCACGATTAAGACTCGATATTATCGCCTCAAGATACTTTGGTGAGATGTCCTGCCTATCGGATATGTCCTTGATCTTGATCGCGCCGTCCTTTTGATAGAGTGCAATATCAAGCATCAAACGCATGGCGTACCTTCCTTTCGTAGATATCAGCTTTGACATTACTTTACACCAGTACTTCTTTTGTTTCCACCGAGGTGTGTGAATTTTTCATATACGTGCAAACCCGAATCTTGAGTAATCCTCTCTGGAGAACCTATGATAAGTCAAATGCCCACACTCTGTAGTTATGCAATAAACATAAGGGTCTGCGCCATCCTTGAAATATACAACAGAATCGAACTCTTCTCCTTCAATGTCCTTCCATATGCAACCTGCTGATACATTCTGTAACCTTGCCTTTAATTCTTTGGTTTCCACATGTTGAAGAACAGAATCCACAAATACCTTCAGAACAGGACTCACAGGAAGAGTACTGACATATTTGCACCCCTCTTCAGGCACTATTATTCTTACCCTGTTATCCAAAATGGAACACTCGACTTTACCAAGCCGTTCCTTCGAGTCCTCCATGAACTCATCCAATATCTTATTCGATCCATTACAGGTCCCATCAGGAGAAAATAGACTGTCCAAAGGAATGTAAAGGGAAACAGCTCCCTTAGCGAAACCCAATTTTACCTGTGTTTCCTGAATGGTCGATATGACTGCGTTCTCTAACTCTTTTGAATCCATCTATATTCTCCTGTGAGATTGTAAATTGTTTGAAAGATCGTTACTTTTTTGTAGACTACTCAGTAACAACATGATATATTGATCCAAATATTCTCAATTGAACAAAGGCGTCGAAAGATATCTATCACCGTTATCAGGAAGTATCACTACTATGGTCTTGCCCTCATTCTCTTTTCTGGATGCAACTTCCAGTGCTGCCCAAAGAGCTGCACCCGATGATATTCCGACAAGCACACCTTCTGCACGTGCCACTTCTTTTCCGATAACGAAGGCATCAGTGTCCTTCACAGTGATCACCTCGTTGAATATTTTTGTGTCAAGTATCTCTGGAACAAATCCGGCACCGATACCTTGTATCATGTGTGAACCCGCGCGACCTTCAGAAAGTATAGGTGAATTTTTTGGTTCCACTACAATTATCTTTAGATCTGGATTCTTTGATCTGAGATATTCTCCGGCACCAGTAATGGTTCCGCCCGTACCCACTCCTGCTATCAGGATATCTATTTTTCCGTCTGTATCCTCCCATATTTCTGGACCTGTAGTATTTCTGTGGGTCTCCGAATTTGCTTGATTGATGAATTGACTAAGAATTATACTATTTGGTATCTTTTTTACAAGTTGATTTGCTTTATCGATAGCTCCTTTTATTCCTTTTGTACCATCAGTCAACACGATATCTGCACCATATGCAACTATCATCTGCTTTATTTCTACAAACATTTTTTTTGGAATAGTCAATATGACTTTGTAACCTTTAGAGGCACCAATGGCAGCAAGTCCTATCCCAGTGTTTCCGGAAGTGGGCGCTATCAGCGTTCCACCTTTCTGTATTGCGCCTTGCTTTTCTGCAGCCACTATCATGGATAATGCTATTCTATCCTTTATAGACCCAGAAGGATTGAACATTTCTAATTTGGCCAATATTCTGGCTTTGCTGTCATGTGTCTTAGTTATGTTGCTGAACTCTACTAATGGTGTACTACCTACGAGTTCAGATATCCCTGAATATATCTTACTCATTACATCATCTTCTAATTTTTCTTACTGTGCCTATTATCAATTTTACTTATCTGGAACATGCAGGTTCCTCATCATATATGTCTTTCTTTGGTTTTTTAAGCCCCTCTATAATTATATCATTTTTCTCAGCATAATCCCACAATGCAGCGTGCACTGCCTCTTCTGCAAGAAGTGAACAGTGGATCTTGATCTGAGGAAGTCCTCCTAAAGCTTGCATAACAGCGACATTTGTTAATTCCAGTGCTTCTTGCACCGTTTTTCCTTTTATCATCTCTGTAGCCATGCTACTGGTAGCTACCGCCGCTCCACAACCAAACGTTTTGAATTTACAATCCCTGATTATCTGATTTTCATCAATATCTAAGAATATCCGCATTATGTCTCCACATTTTGCATTACCCACCGTTCCTACCCCGCTCGCATTTACAATCTCCCCTACATTACGGGGATTTGTAAAATGATCAATAACCTTTTCACTATATTCGCCATCATACATCTTTCTTAACCTCCTTTTTCACAAAATCATCATACAGTGGTGAGATAGATCTCAATCTCTCTACCGATACTTTCAACACATCTACGGCATAATTTACTTCTTCAAGCGTCGTGGTCGGAGATATGGTTATTCTTATTGAACCGTGGGCTCCTTCATGCGGAAGACCTATCGCAAGCAACACATGTGACGGATCCAAGGAACCGGATGCACACGCGGATCCTGTGGAAACACATACTCCCTTATGACTCATGGACATCAATACACTCTCGCCTTCCACAAATTGGAAACTTATATTGACATTGCCCGGCAATCTTTCTATTTTATGGCCATTAAGGCTACTATACGGTATCTCTGATAGAATGCGATCTATGATATGATCCCTGAGTTCTATCTCATGAGTCACTTTCTTGGACATGTCCCTTTCTGCGATTTCCGCCGCTTTTCCCATTCCAACAATACCTGTAACGTTGGATGTCCCTGCACGCTGACCCCACTCTTGGGCCCCTCCGTGAATCAGGGGTTCCATCCGAATTCCTTTTCTAATATATAGTATACCCACACCTTTTGGACCATACATCTTATGACCGCTGGCACTTAGCAGATCTATGTTCATTTCATTTACATCTATTGGTATCTGTCCAAAGGCCTGTACAGCATCCGTATGAAATAATATGCCGTGTTTCTTTGCAATGGCTCCTATTTCCGCAATAGGTTCTATTGTCCCAATTTCATTGTTGGCGAACATGACAGAGATAAGTATAGTTCCAGGGCGGATTGATTTTTCGACAATCTTGGGGTCCACGCGCCCGTATTTATCAACATCCAAATATGTTATTTCGATGCCATTTTTTTCAAGAAATTTACATGTATTGATAATTGCATGATGCTCTATTTTGGTCACAATGATATGATTTCCTTTGGATTTTTGAACATACGCAATTGATTTTAAGGCCCAATTATCGGATTCAGAACCTCCAGATGTGAAAAAGATTTCTTCGTCTTTTGCATTTATCAAATGAGCTATTGAATGGCGTGCTGCATTGCAGGCATCTCTTGCTCTTTTAGCCGCTATATGAAGACTTGAAGGGTTTGCCGACGTCTCTGTGAAGTAGGGAAGCATGGCCTTTAAAACCGTAGGATCGACTGCTGTTGTAGCAGCATTATCTAAGTATACAGTTTTCATGTTCTGTATGTTGTCTTGTTTCATATAATTCCCATAGAAGTAGTAGGAATTATAATAAGTTTACTATTATCGCGTACTGCAAAATGAATATGGGGTATGGGGAATCATGTGCCCTCATTCGACCTCAGCAAGTTTTTATAATCCTGCTAGATGAAATCGAGGAAGGTGATATAGGTCTGCGGGTCCTGTTATTATGCGGGTTGAACTGCCGTCCAGAGAAATCATTCATCAAGACTGTTTCCTTTGGTCATGGAAAGGCACTGCTTCGTTACATGTTGCTCTTCACTCTTCACATGAGTCACATTTAGTAAATGCTTTGTATGAAGGACACTTCTATTAACGAACCATACTCTACAAATCTAGAGAAAACTCAAAGAATAATAATTCTGGCTCTTCGAGAAATCGTGTGGATTTGAGAATCTGATTTATCCTTTGTTATTGATATCGAAGATATCGGGGCCTGATGCAAATAAGATATTCACCACTCTTATGAAATTGGAAGAACCTTGGTTCGTCGAGAACACTGAGGTGACGTACGATTGTGTCGATGCATTCATATCGACAAGGGCCAGGGCCCTCGTTGAATGCCCGGTGTGCGGGGAGAGATGCAAGGTGCACGACCGTATCGAACGCATTGGAGGCATACCGATGTCTGCGATTCGGAATGTTTTGTCACAGCGAAGATACCGAGATGCGAATGTCCGAAATGCGGCGTGAAGCAGATAGCCGTACCGTGGGCACGGGAGAGCATATCATTCACGGAGAGTTTCGAGCGAAAGGCGATGTCACCGATGAGAAGGATGCCACTGACCAAGGTAGCGGAGGAGATGCACTTGGGAACATGGGTGCGGGAGGGACAGATACCGTATGAATATGGCCTCGAACAGGATGGACCTGTCCGGCGTCTCCCGTATCCTCCTTGACGAGACCTCGTCAAAAAGAGGTCACAGGTACATCACCTTTATAGCGGATGCGGACACGAAACGGATTATCTTCATGACTGAAGGCAGGGGTTCCGATTCGCTGGGGAAGTTCTCCAATTGGCTATATTCGCATAATGGGGATCAGCGCAGGATCGGGACGGTGAGCTGTGATTTCAGCAGGTCGTTCCTTTCAGGCATCAACGTGCATCTGTCCAGAGCGGATATCATGTACGATAAATTCCATTTTGTGAAGATGGCGAACGACGCGTTGGACAAAGTTCGTTCAAAAAATCAGATGAACGGGATGAGACACAAATGAATGAGGTTCAAGCTTCTGAAGAACGGAAAGGACCTTTCCGATGACAATAAACGCAAGATATTCAACATCAAAAATGACAATCAAATCATCGGCCTGGCATACGAGATGAAGGAATCGCTTGTACAACTGTACGATTATCTGGACGTGTCTGTGGCGTACGAGCATGTGAAGCACTGGCTTTCATGGGTGGATTCCGAGGGGGACTGAGGATGAAGGCTGTGGGCAGGACGGTATCCAGACATCTCCACAAGATACTGAACTGGTATCGGGACAGGCGAGCAATGGTTTCCTGGAAGGATTGAACGGGATGATACAGACCATGAAACATATCGGTCGCGAGTATCCGAACACGGACAATTTCATCACGATGATCTTCTTCAGGCACGGACGTCTGGACATCTGATACGCGAACTTCTTGGTATGAATATATATTCTTCGAGACAGCGTGAGCTGTCGCGGGGTGAGGTGAAGGAATGTCGATCCATCAACCTGACGCACAACTCACAATACCTTTCCGGTCCGAAGGGCCGCTGCAGGACTGTGTAATGTCCAGATTATCAAGGGACTCATGCAACTGTTTCCACACAAATTCCTGAAGAACCAAGTTTATTCATTATGTCAAGTCCTATAAATCTGTTTTATAGTATTGCATTTACTTTATTTAGGATATCTTCAGGATCTTTTCCAAGGATGTTGATCATTCTCATATCTTTGCTGGTTCCCGGGTCGATTATGGCATCGGGGATGTGCTTTTTGTTCTGAGAGATAGCATCTTTTGTCATCTCTGCAATAGAAAGATTTCCTTTTCTGTTGAATTTCGAAACCGTGAATCCGACCTCTTCCATGATGTCTTCTATCTCGGGGGAATCTACAAGACTCATAATACATCTTGTTTTAGGATCCGCCTTCATGACCTCCAATAGAACGTATGACAGGTGTTCGGCCGCACCGAATTTGGCGGGTCCGTTCTTTATCAGCATTCCATTGTGAACAACGAGTCTTTTGTCTATCGCGGCGACCTCTTCGGGTCCTGCTGCATTCTCTGTTGCGAATGCAATGTTTATACCGTTTTTCAGAATGAGTTTTTGAGGCAGCATGTCACAAAGTTTACCGGCTACAGAATCGATCGCATCCAGTACAGGGAACTTTACTTTATCGCGTCCGTCACTTACGTTCGGGTTTACAACAAGTTCACCTTGTCCGATGACATATTGCGAAGCGATGGCTTCTTGCATCAGGGCTCTGGATTTGTAGACAGAGCTCATAAGATCTAGACCATTCGCCATGTTGGCCGTGATGTATGCTGAAAGCACACATCCGCTTCCGTGTCCTGCTTTATTGAGTCTGGGATTTTTGATCTCAGTGAATGTGGATGAAAGGTAGAGATAATCGACTATGTTTTTAGTGTCCATGTGTCCTCCCTTCAGGAGAACGGATGAACCTTGTTTGCCGATAAGTTCGCAAGCAAGCATGGCATCGTCTTCGCTTTTGATCTGCATTCCTGCAAGTGTCTCGGCTTCGTATTTATTAGGAGTGACCAGTTCGCATATCGGCAGTAGATCATCGATCAATGCACGTTTAAGGGTCTTATCTGAAAGTGAGTCTCCGACTGTAGATATCATTACCGGATCGACTATCAAGGGGACTTCGTGTTCTTCCAGAGTATCGACCACGACGTGGACGATATCTGCGCTGTATAACATTCCCGTTTTAATTGCTTTTATGTCACAATCCTTCAGAACAGCATCTAACTGTGCTTGGATCATTTCAAGAGGTATAGGGAATATTTCCACTACCTCGCAAGTATTTTGTGCCGTAACGGCTGTAATGACGGTGGCAGCATGGACACCGACAGAGGCCATAGCCTTGATGTCGACTTGAATACCGGCACCTCCGACGGAATCGGATCCTGCCACAGTAAGTGCGGATCTCATCACTACTCTTATCGTTGAATTGATATAATAAATACTGTGTGTTTTTAGAACAAGTTAAATAAATGCTTAGCCTAGCCCTATTCAATGAAGGTATTCAGTGTTCATTTTGTTCTTAAAGGGAAATCCGATTACAAGGATCTCGCACCAGTGTTCCCGGATATTCTGAAAGAGCTCCTGATCGAGATAGATCAGGTTCCGGAAGAAGAAGAGATCATGCAGATGTTCATTGAGCTCAATGTGATCGATCTTGAGCGCAACCGTAAACCTGAAGGTTACAACAGAAAAGGAAAGATCAGACTCGTCTTCCCGACCGACCGTAAGGAATTCTATTTCAAGAGCTTCAGTAAAGCTACCGATCTTACAAAGATCACAGAACTCACAACAAGCCTTCTCAAGGGAGCGGGCGTTAGTTACGAGATTCTCAATAACGACCGTACCGATTTCGATTGATACCGTCGGTTATTTTATCGATCAAGGGACTTTAGTCTTTTTTTTCATTTTGATGATATAATCGTGTTTTATTGTATAAATCATGGATAATTATATTTATCAGAATATTTAAGATGATATTTTATTCATAATTATTCATATAAGAATAATATTAACAATTGATAATAAATATTTACGATTGCTAATTGGTTCATCGAGCAAAGAAATGCTCATTCAAATCAAGGTGAATCAAATGTTCAGTCATAAGAAATCAGAAGCAGATACAGAGAGAGCATCGATATCAAAAGGGAACGTACCTCATGGTCCAGATAACAAATCCAATCTGAAGTTCGAGACGCTTCAGCTTCATGTAGGGCAGGAAGAAGCGGATCCTACTACAGATTCCAGAGCTGTTCCGATATATCTCACGACAGCATATGTTTTCAAGAACTCTCAGCACGCAGAGGATAGATTTGCATTGAAAGATGCAGGAAATATCTATGGACGTCTTACAAATTCAACACAGGAAGTGTTTGAAAAGCGCATCGCATCTTTGGAAGGTGGAAGCGCAGCACTTGCAGTGGCATCTGGTGCGGCTGCAGTAACTTATGCGATTCAGAATATTGCAGGTGCAGGTGACAATATAGTCGCATCTAAGACCATTTACGGCGGGACATACAATCTGCTGAAGCATACGCTTCCACGTTACGGCATCAATACGACCTTCGTCGATCCGTATGATGAGAATTCATTCGAGAATGCTATAAAGGACAACACCAAAGCGGTATTCATAGAGACTTTTGGAAATCCGAATTCCAATCTCATCGATATAGATGCTGTTGCAGAGATCGCACATAAACATAAGATCATCCTGATAGTCGACAATACGTTTGCAACTCCTTATTTGATAAGGCCGTTGGAACACGGGGCGGATGTAGTTGTCGAATCGGCAACGAAGTTCATCGGTGGACATGGGACCGTTCTCGGAGGAGCAATCATAGAATCCGGAAAGTTCAACTGGGAAGTCAGTGGAAAGTATCCGGAATTGGTCGAGCCCGATCCAAGCTATCACGGCATCAGTTTTGCCAAAGCGACAGGTCCGGCAGCATTCGTTACCAGGATAAGGGCGATCCTTCTCCGTGACACGGGTGCAACGATCTCCCCGGTAACGGCATTTGTACTTCTACAGGGATTGGAAACACTCTCCTTGCGTGTAGAACGTCATGTAGAGAATGCTTTGAAGGTAGTGGAATATCTCGAGAATAATTCTAAAGTAGAACATGTCAACCATCCGTCGGTCAAGAATCACCCGAGCCACGTTCTTTATGAGAAATACTTCCCCAACGGAGCAGGTTCTATATTCACATTCGAGATAAAGGGCGGAGAAAAGGAAGCAAAGAAGTTCATCGACAATCTGAAGGTGTTCTCTCTGCTCGCAAATGTAGCGGATGTTAAATCACTGGTTATTCATCCGGCAAGTACGACCCATTCTCAACTCACCGAAGCAGATCTTACAGATCAGGAGATAAAACCGAACACTATCCGTTTGTCCATCGGAACAGAGCATATCGACGACATCATAGCCGATCTCGATCAGGCATTCTCCAATATCTGATTAAAACTCCTTATCCCCTCTTCTTCCTCCTGAGAGAGGATATTCCTTTTATCTTTAGGATAAATAGTTTTATTGCGTACTTCGGAAATGATGTCATCATAACAGAGGCAAATAGATGTCTGCTAAAAAATCAAAATCAGATGTAGATAATATTCCGACAGGTCCGAATAACAAGAAAGGTCTCAGTTTCGAGACACTTCAGCTTCATGTAGGTCAGGAAACCCCCGACCCCGTAACGGATTCCAGGGCGGTTCCAATCTATCTTACGACATCATATGTATTCAAGAATTGCAAACAGGCAGCTGACAGGTTCGCATTGAAAGAGCCTGGAAACATATATGCACGTTTGGGAAACTCCACACAAGATGTATTCGAGAAGCGTATCGCGGCACTCGAGGGCGGAACAGCAGCGATCGCAACGGCATCAGGCGCAGCGGCGATCACATATACTTTCCAGAATGTCACCAGGGCTGGAGATCACATAGTATCGTCCAACAACATCTACGGTGGAACATACAATCTTCTGGCACACACATTACCGGACTTCGGAGTGACGACAACATTCGTCGATCCCGAGAATCTCGATAATTTCGAGAAAGCGATCCAGCCCAACACCAAAGCAATTCTGGTGGAGACATTTGGAAACCCGAATGCAACGCTCATCGATATCGATGCTGTTGCAAAGATCGCACACAAACACAAGATCATCCTGGTAGTCGACAATACGTTCGCAACACCATATCTGTTCAGGCCTCTTGAGCACGGAGCAGATATCGTCGTCGAATCTGCAACGAAATTCATCGGCGGACACGGACTGGTATTGGGCGGGGTCGTCATCGAAGGCGGACATTTCGATTGGAAAGCAAGCGGAAAGTATCCTCAATTCACAGAGGCGGATTCCAGCTATCACGGACTTGTATTCGGTGATGTGTTCGGGTCTACGGCTTTTGTCACCAGGATAAGATCCGTACTTCTCCGCGACATGGGTGCCGCTATCTCACCGATATCCGCATTCATCCTGATAGAGAGCCTCGAGACACTATCGATGCGTTTAGATAAACATGTAGAGAATGCAATCCAAGTCGTCGACTATCTGGCAAATCATCCGAAGGTCGCACACGTGAACCATCCAGCGTTGAAGGATCACCCGGATCATGCTCTTTATGAGAAATACTTCCCCAACGGAGCAGGTTCGATCTTCACATTCGATATCAAGGGAACAAGCAAAGATGCACAGAAATTCTGCGAGAGCTTGAAGATCTTCTCTTTGTTGGCGAATGTAGCAGATGTCAAATCATTGGTCATTCACCCTGCAAGCACCACGCACTCGCAGTTGAATGAGAAAGAGCTCAAAGAACAGAAGATCAATCAGACAACCATCCGTCTGTCCATCGGATGCGAGAACATCAAGGATATCCTCGCAGATTTCGATCAGGCATTCAAAGAGATCTGAATCAAAGATCTCCCCCTTGACAGGGGAGATCTACTTTCTAAATTTTCAAAGGAATAAATATTTTCGATCAGTTTTCAATGCTGACCGAAATAAAGGTCTTAATTCGTTTTCAGAAGCTCATCCCAGCATTTCTCTATAAGTTGGGATTCTTCTCTGATCCCGTCATCGCGGGTCATGATTATCCTGATCATCTCGGTGATCTGCACATCAGTCGATGAAGATGATGTTCCTCCATAGGAACTGCGTCTCTCGACGCAGCTCTTGACCGGCAATATCTTATAGACATCTTCATCGATATTAGATGAGAATTTTTTGAATTCATCGATCGTGAGTTCTTCTAGTTTCTTGCTGTTATCGATACAATATCTGACAGACTCTCCGACTATGCCGTGCGCCTCGCGGAACGGGATTCCCTTTGTCACCAGGTAATCTGCAAGATCGGTGGCGTTGATGAATCCGTTCTGTGTTGCTTCCAGCATCCTATCTTTCTTGAAGTCTGTTGTAGCGATGACCTTTGCAAGTATATCTGCCGAATCAGAGATGGTCTGCAACGAATCCATCACGGGACGTTTGTCTTCCTGGAGGTCGCGGTTATACGACAACGGAAGGCCTTTTGTCATCGTGAGCATCGTCACGAGGCTTCCTATGACCGATCCCGTCTTTCCTCTTACAAGTTCAGCTATATCGGGATTCTTCTTCTGAGGCATGATGGATGAACCTGTGGTAAATTTATCATCCATTTCTATGAATCCGAATTCCTGTGAGGACCACAGTACGAGTTCCTCGCAAATAGATGAAAGATCCACTGCTGTCATCGCCGCACAGAATGCGAGTTCTGTGACATTATCCCTGGATGCAACCGAATCTATCGAATTCTCGGTAGGAGCTTTGAATCCCAGAGCCAATGCGGTCATCTTCCTGTCGATGGGATATGTTGTGCCTGCAAGCGCTGCTGCGCCCAACGGGCATCTGTCCATTCTGGTGACAGCATCCATGAATCTGTCCGCATCCCTTGAGAGTCTGAAGGCATGTGCCATGAAATGCTGTGCGAGAGTGATCGGCTGAGCGTGCTGCATGTGGGTAAATCCAGGCATTATCGTTTCTCCGTGATCCTCTGCGATTTTCAGAAGACTCATTATGAGAGTATCGATATTGTCTGCGGCCTCCAATGCGGCATCTCTCAGATACATTCTGAAATCTGTTGCGACCTGATCGTTCCTGCTTCTGCCTGTATGGAGTTTTCCTCCAGCAGGTCCGATCATCTCAGTGAGTTTGAACTCGATGTTCGTGTGTACGTCCTCAAGCGAATCATCAAGTTCGAGAGATCCTTTTTCCAGGTCCTCGCTGATCCTGACAAGACCTTCGATGATAAGATCGACATCTTCGGCCGGTATGATCTTGCATTTTTTCAGCATTCTGACATGTGCCAAAGAACCCATGATGTCATAGAATGCCAAAGCTGAATCAACATCCAATGAGGATGTGAATCTAAGAGTGGAGTTGTCCATTTCTCCTTCGAATCTTCCCGACCAAAGTGCCTGTTTGCTCAAGATGATCACTTCTTGTTTTTGTGTGCTCTTGCTGCCGTCTGATCCGGGAGTCCCCAGCAGTAGATGAATCCGACAGCCGATGTGTGGTCGAATTTATCTCCTTTCGCGTAGGTTGCCAATCCGGTGTCGTATAGCGAGTAAGGTGATTTTCTTCCTACGACAGTTACGTTTCCTTTGAACAATTTTAGGCGGACGGTTCCGGTAACATATTCCTGAGTGCTGTCGATGAATGCATTGATCGGTTTGGTGAGTCCGCCGAACCAGAGTCCGTTGTAGACCAGTTCGCAGAATTTGTGTTCTAGACCTCTCTTGTATTCGATAACATCTCTGGGAAGGGTCAGTGCTTCGATTCCGCGGTGTGCTGCGATAAGCGTGACCGCAGCAGGACATTCATATGTCTCTCTGCTCTTGATACCGATGAGACGGTCTTCGACATGGTCTATGCGACCGATGCTGT
>Ga0265295_1001920_pt1 | contig 34848 bp, 25 predicted proteins | sample Munlansysbiofilm_FD_192503 | JGI IMG/M metagenome (GOLD analysis project Ga0265295, IMG submission 192503) | Leachate microbial communities from a municipal landfill in Southern Ontario, Canada - Methane capture system biofilm | ecosystem: Engineered > Solid waste > Landfill > Unclassified ... | reverse complement strand
GATTCTTCGCTTCACTGCGTTTCGCTCTGAAACGTATGTTCGACAAAACCGTTGAAAATAGAAATGGCTTTGTCAATAACAAATACAACTCAACGCCCTGTCATTCCGACCGTAGGGAGGAATCTATAAATATTAACCGGACGCCAATGATTTCCAAAAATAAGAATATCAACTCATCCTCCCAAAGTATTGTTGAAAAAAATGAATATCTGTTTCTATAAAAAGATAAGACGCCCTAAAGCAATTTGGGGCGCCTTTTATCAAAAAAGAACTAAAAATCTACTTCCTTACAAAAACAAAATCACCCCCCTCGTCGCCTGCTCCCTTAATATCGCCATACTGTGGTACAGTGGTACTCGAGTTCATAACGGTTGTTTTGAAGCTGCTAAAAAGTTCTTCGGCAGAAAGATAGTCGAGAGTATTAACCTGTAATTGCTTAACCAAATTTTTAATAAACACGCTCTCATCGGGCACCTCGGTAAGCGCACCGCTAGTCATTGCCTTTCTACTTTTCTTATCGAACACCTTATTTAGCTCATTGGTGGCATCGGCAAAAGCCTTACGCTCCTTAAAAATGCTCCCTCCAAAACAAGCATCAGCTATAAGCAACGTATGCTTGCTTTTAATAGCCGCCACGTAATCTTTTAGCTGACTATTTGCCATCCAATTACCCGTACTTGACGCCGATGCATCAGACGGTAACCAATAGCCAAACTCGGTTTCAGAATCGAAATACCCATGACCAGCATAAAAAATTAGCAAGTTATCATTTTTACTAATAGTACGCGTTAATCGATCCAGCTCATCAATAAGCTGTCCTCGGGTTGGGTTTTTAAGAAAAGATATATTTCCTGCCTCAAAAGTATACCCCTCTGCAAGCGTTTTAGCTAGCATTGCAGCATCGCGAACGGGATTCTGTAGTGTTGAGATTCCTGCATCGGGATATTCGTTTACACCAACAATTAGCGCGTAGTATTTTGGGGTTCGGGGCGCATCGAAAATCAAATCGAGTTCCTCTGTATCCGATGAAACCTTTTGGTTGGGCGAATCCTTACGGTGCACTATAAACTTATGCTCGACGCTATTCTCATATATATCCATAGATCGGATAACAATATCGTTACGACCAAGCTTAAGCGGAACGGTTACCTCAAACTCACTATCGGGCAACATCGAAGCATTCCTGCCATTAACAACCACCTCGAAAATACCGCTCTCATCGGTTGCTGTACCCTTCACATACAAGCTCTCTTCGAGCACAGTAACTCCTCTATCATCGCCTATTGAACGTGAGCTCCTATCGTCTAAACCAGTAGATATACGGCAATACGGACGGCCTCGGGTTGCCTCGTTTCCAACCAATGAAATACCCTCTGGACTTAAAATTGAAATAGACGGAGGTTTAACATCGGCATTATCTACTTTTGGTTCGGGCTTTTGAATGTTTAACGATGCGGATATTGTTTTTTCAAATTCCTTTGATGCGGTTTGGGTCATTGAAATTGTAGGCGTGCTTGACACTGAGAAATCTTGAAATTGAACTGCACTAATCTCAAGATTATCGAGCCCGAACGTTGAGAATGTTAGTATTTCGGCACCAATACTTAGCTTCATAACCCTGTTTAAATCGCTAGGGATTCTATCAAAGGTAAACAAAGCCTTAACCGATTCGCCAGTCTTAAATGGTCGTTGTGGTGTTGAGTAGCGCTGTGAACCAACCACCTCGCCCAATTTTCCTCTTTGCGCATCATAGGTTTTGCGATTAAAATCGGTAATGGTAATTAGCCCATTAATTAATTTAAGCTCGCGCGCTTTCCCATTATTGGTAATATTCAATACCAGTTCGAGCTGATTATCCTCAGTATGATGTAGGCTAACCAGCTTAAAAACAAAATCGCTAAAGTTATCTTCAAGCGGTTTGGTTATGGTTGTTTTACCTTTAAGCTTAAAAACCACATCGCCATGCAACGAAGCTAGATCATTTAGAACGTTCCAAATTACAACCTGATTTTTCCCGCCATGAACATTGTTACCAACGTATCCAGAAACCGATTTCATCTCTAGAAACGACTTTCCCCCATCAGTAGAAAAACTTGGACTAACCATAAATTGCTGTCCAATATTTTCGCCTACAATAGCGTACTCTATATTTATATTCTTACCCAGCTGCTTAGCTTTAAGATCTGTAAACTCTTGGGCAAAAACATTTGGCATGCTTAACGTTACAAGGCATAAAACCATAAGCACCCGTTTCAATCTCTTTTCCATAGTGTTACATTTTGAGGTTAATGCATTATTTCTAATCTAACTCAATTACATGTAAATCAAAAGTCAAACTATCTATACCAAATTCAATGCCATTAATTTGTATTTGAACATTTCTTATTGCTTTCTCTCTAACTAAATTACGTGTTTCGGAGGCATACGATTCATCTAGATTTTTAATGTAAACTGAGGTTTCCTGGGTTTCGAGAGTAAGCTGCTGAAGAAATTTTTTAGCGTAAATACTCCATAATCCGTTGTAACTAATTAACGGATCAGTGTTTTTTTCACAACCTGGGTTAAAGTATTTATAATTGTATATGGGATAATCAAAGGTATTACCTAAAAAATTGGATATCGACAAAAATCTTTTGCCTTTCTCTCGGTAAGTAAAATGCGATGATATATCGACACCTAAATAGTTTTTATGACTTGTAATAAACTCGTACTCTGCTTGAGATTCAAAACTATTATCCACTTGAGTTTCAATGTATAATACTTTGCCAACAGTAGCTATCTGCTCAACCATAGAATTGTCGGCAATAGGAGGTGTAAAACGAACTAAAACAACCGCCTCGTTGTAACGGGTAAGGTGTGCTTGCACCATTTTAAAGCAGCTGCTATCGACTTTCGTTGTGCTTTTAAGTTTAAAGTATGTATCAAACCGCTGCCCGTAGCTTTTGTATCCGCCATTTACATTATCTAGGGTATAAACATCCCTATAGTACTGTACTAGCGATTTATTATATAGCACTGCCAACGACTTTGCTCTATGTAAAGCCTGAAAAACAGCATCTTCGGGCGTAAGGTCAGGATCTGAAATACCAATGGCGTAAACTGTTGAAGCGGTTGACCTTGGTAATTTAAAAAACCAGGTGGGAAGCGTATCTGGGTAAAAGCTTAAACGCTCAATATTTTTAAACTTACCATAACTGGCAAACCTATTTAACTGGTTCTCTTTTTCAAAAATCTTCTCAAACTGATGCTTCGATTGATCTAATGTTTGAGCTTCTAGATGTTGAACGGATGCCGAAAGAAAAAAAACAGCAATTAGAAGTAACAAGGGATATCGCATGGTTAATGTGTATTTCTGGTTTACGTATGATATTGGTAAAGGTATAAAATTATGTAATTAGTTGTCAAAATGCTTGCCATTTTATTTATGCCCCCCTCCTTTTTCTTAATCAGGTAATTTATATTTCTTAAAATATTTTGGTGGTAAATCAACTGTGAACAGTGGATAGTACCATGCTAACGAAACGGCATAAAGCCCTACGTGATGTATTGATCTGCATAAATAATAATAAAACTCGCTTACTTTTAACCTTTATTTAAGTACTGATTTTCAAAGGCTTTACTGACGCAAATAACAAATTATAAAAACATTGGCAGGCACCCTTTCTATAAAAAAAATAAACAGCTAGTTTTGGGAAGCTATTCATCAACAAAAAAACTAAAGAGATGGAAAATAACAAGAAAAAGAAATCATTAACCTCTTTTCCAAAGAATTTTTGGACCGTAATTATCATGGAGTTTTTTGAGCGGGGTGCCTACTACGGAGTCATGTCGGTGCTATCGGTATACCTAGTTCTCGACATAAGCAAAGGCGGACTTGGGTTCTCGAAAGAGAGTGTTGGTGTTATAAAAAGTGTTATAACCCCTCTGCTCTACCTGCTGCCAATTTTGAGCGGCGCGCTAGCCGACCAGTTTGGGTACAAAAAAACACTGATTTTTTCGTTTATTGTAATGTCGTTAGGCTACCTTTTTACCAGCTTTAGCACGAACTACTACGTTGTTTTTGCTAGCTTAATGCTTATGGTAACCGGTGCGGGTTTTTTTAAGCCTATAATTTCGGGAACTATTGCCCGCAGCACCGACGAGAGCAACTCGGGGTTAGGCTTTGGTATTTTCTACTGGACAATAAACCTTGGTGCATTCCTTTTTCCGTTACTGCTAGTCCCATATCTAAAAAAATTGGGTTGGAACTATATATTTATAATGGCTTCCGTTGCAACTGGTTGGCTTATACTATTAACCCTATTTGCATACAAAGAACCCACGAAACCCGAGGTAAAGAAAAAACTAGGCGAAGTTCTGAAGGGCATGATAATGGTACTAAAAGACTATCGCTTTGTTGTTATGATTGCCATCTACTCGTGTTTTTGGATACTATACTTCCAAATGTTCGACTCGGTTCTGTGGTATTTAACCGAATACATGGATATGACCCCCGTTAACAATGCGGTAAATAGGTTTCTCGCACTATTTACCAGCAACCCCTCGTGGACTTTTGAGGCCGAGCATATAACTGTGGTCAACGCTGGCACCATCATTATTCTTCAGCTAGTTATTTCGATGATTGTTAAAAACGCCAAAGCCCTACCTACCATGGTAGTAGGCATTAGTATGGGCACCTTAGGCATGGGGATTTTAGCCATATCATCGCATGCTTGGGTTTTTATGGTTGGAATAATTATTTTCTCAATTGGCGAAATGACTGCTCACCCAAAATTTATTTCGTACGTGGGCCTTATTGCACCACCCGATAAAAAGGCGCTATACCTCGGTTACTCGTTTTTATACGGAGTAATTGGCAGTGGGATTGGTGGGATTTTAGGCGCGTTTACCTACGTAAAGCTTGTAACCGAAATGGGGCGCCCAAGCTTATTCTGGCTAATGTTCTGCGGGATAGGCATTTTAACTATTGTTGGCTTGCTACTTTTTAATAAATATTTAGCTCCAAATAAAAAGGTGTAACCCGCATTTAAACTCACCTTTTACAAATTTGATGGATAATGCGGAATAGTATATGAAACCAAAGTTACTATACATACCGCTAGTCAAAGAGTGTGTTTCATTTGCCTTTACATGAAAATATTGCCACTTTTGTTAATTATTTCACACCTAAACAGAAGCTCATGCCGCTAATAAAATCTATATCAGGGATAAGGGGAACCATAGGTGGTGCTCCAAACGAGGGATTAAACCCAATAAATATTGCGCTTTACAGCGCTGCATACGCCCAATGGGTAAAGGAAAGGAACAAAGGCAAAAAGTGTAAAGTGGTTGTTGGTCGTGATGCTCGCATCTCGGGCGAAATGGTTAGCAACATAGTTATTGGCACCCTAACTGGTTCTGGGGTTGACGTTGTAAACTTAGGGCTTGCCACCACACCAACCGTTGAAATAGCGGTTACCGAAGAAAAAGCACAGGGTGGCATTATTATTACAGCTAGCCACAATCCTAGGCACTGGAATGCGCTAAAGCTTCTTAACGAGCGGGGCGAGTTTTTACCCGATACCGACGGAAAGCTTGTGCTAGAATTTGCTGAAAAGAAAACATTCTCGTTCCCCGAGGTTGATGGGCTTGGGCATGCTGTTAATAACGACTCCTATTTAGATAAGCATATTGAAAAAATACTGGAGTTGGAACTAGTGGACAAGGAGAGCATTGCAAATGCGAACCTCACAGTTGCAATAGACTGTGTTAATTCTGTTGGCGGATTAGCCATTCCAAAACTACTAAAAGCGCTCGGCGTTAAAAATATTATTGAGCTATACACCGACCCAACGGGCGAATTTCCGCATAACCCCGAACCCCTTCCCGAACATTTAACCGAACTCTCAGAAGCGGTTAAGGCTCATAATGCCCATGTAGGGTTTGTAGTTGATCCCGATGTTGACCGACTAGCCATAGTAAACGAAGATGGAACCATGTTTGGCGAAGAGTATACTCTAGTAGCCGTTGCCGATTATGTTTTAAGCAAAACTCCGGGCAATACTGTTTCTAACCTATCAAGTACTGCTGCCCTTCGCGATATTACCTTAAAACATGGTGGAAACTATTCGGCAGCAGCCGTTGGCGAGGTGAATGTTGTAGCAAAAATGCGCGAAACCAATGCCATTATTGGTGGCGAGGGGAATGGTGGAGTTATATACCCTACACTTCATGCTGGTCGCGATGCACTAGTGGGAATTGCTCTGTTTTTAACCCTTTTGGTTAAAAGCGGTAAAAAATGCTCAACATTAAAGAGCGAATATCCAGAATATCACATTTCAAAAAATAAGATTGAACTTAAAAAGGGCATGAACCCCGATGAGGTTTTAAAAAAACTAGAGAACCACTTCGTAAACGAAAAAACCAACACTACTGATGGGCTAAAAATTGATTTTGAGGGAGAATGGCTTCACCTAAGGAAATCGAATACAGAACCTATTATTAGAATATACGCCGAAAGTAGCACCCCAGAAAAAGCAGATGCGCTGGCTAAAAAGGCAATGGATTTAATTTTGAAGATTTAACAAACCAAGGATTAAACTATCAGAAGCTACTGCTAGTCTCACCTGTAACTAAAATCTGCAATTACTTTATAATAATACAAATTAAAATGAAGAAGAAAGTAATCATTGCCCTCTCTGTACTGGCAGCAATAATAATTATTATAGCTATCGCCACATCAAAAAAAACGGGAGTAATACCACAAAAAGTAAAGGTTAATAAAGGTCCTTTCGAGATTCTAGTAACCATAACCGGTGAATTGCAAGCAAAGAATAAAGAGGATATTACCGGTCCCTCTGAACTTCGCCAAAGTCGAAGCTTTAGGGTTTCGGATATAAAAATTCAGGATCTAATTCCAGAAGGTACCGTGGTTGACTCGGGTCAATACGTTGCCACACTCGACAGAAGCTCGCTGAGCAACAGGCTTAAAGAGTTAGAAGACGAAGAGGAAACCAGCCAGCAACAATTCTTAAAAACCCAGCTCGACACAACCCTTCAATTACGCAGCTTACGAGATGACCTTATAAACCTAGAGTTCGAGCTGGAGGAAAAACAGATAGTGGTTGACCAATCGAAGTTTGAACCCCCAGCCACCCAACGGCAGGCACAAATTAACCTAGAGCGTGCCGAGCGAAACTTTAAGCAGGCCAAGCGGAACTACACGCTAAAAAAAGAACAAGCTGAAGCCTCAATGCGCGAGGTATCAATAAGTTTAGCTCGACAAAAACGTGAAAAACAAGACATGCTAAACGTGCTAGAAAAATTCATTATTAAAGCACCAAAACCTGGCATGGTTATTTACTTCAGAGAATGGGGCGGGCAAAAACGAAGCGTTGGGTCAAGCATCAGCCCTTGGGATTTAACCGTTGCAACGCTTCCCGATCTATCGGTAATGATTTCAAAAACCTATGTTAACGAAATTGATGTTAGTAAGCTAAAGGTAAACCAGCCCGTTCGAATTGGTGTTGACGCTTTCCCCGAAAAATCGTATACCGGTATTGTAGCCGATGTTGCAAACATTGGCGAACAGCTACCCAACACCGATGCAAAAGTTTTTGAGGTAATTATTAGGGTTAATGAGTATGACCCAATACTTCGCCCCTCAATGACCACCAGCAACCAGATTGTAACCCGAAACTTTGATGACGTTCTTTTCATCCCGCTTGAAGCGGTTAATGTCGAAGATAGTATCAGCTTTGTTTATACCACAAAAAACAAAAAGCAGATAGTAATGCTAGGCGATCAGAACGAAAACTTTATTATAGTTGAGAAAGGGTTAAACGAAAACGAAGAGGTGTACATTAGCATTCCTGAGAATACCGATAAATTCACCCTTGCTGGTTTAGAGTTAATACCCGAAATTAAAGCCCGATTAGCAGAACAGAAACAGAAAGAGGAGCAGGCTAAAGTCGACAACAGGGAAAACGGAAATAAACTTCGAGAGCCTCGAGGTAGAGGAGGTCGAATGCCCAACCAAAACAGCAAGTAGCTGGGGTTACTAATTTTTACAGCTGATTTTTAAAAAATCGGTTACATAACAAATTAAGCGAACATAATATGTACAAACGCTATTTACACGATATAACCATTGCTGTTGAGTCAATCCTCTCGAATAAATTAAAATCAGTATTAACAGCACTAGGTATTATTTTTGGGGTTGCTGCAGTAATAAGCATGATGGCCATAGGCAATGGAGCACAGCAGGAAATCTTGGAGCAAATGGAAATGGTTGGGGTTAACAACATCATAATAAACCCTATTTTAGAAGAGAAAGATGACACTTCGGATCAAGAGGGTGGGGAAACAGAAAAGCAAAAATTTTCGCCAGGATTAACCCTTCTCGATATGGAAGCAATACAACAAATTATTCCTGCCGTTGAAAAAGTGAGCCCCGAAATTAGCCTTAACTCTTTTGTACAGTTCAGCTCATTCAGAATGCCAGCAAAAATACTGGGCGTTTCGCCCGACTACTTTGATCTTTTTAACCTACCCCTAGAACAAGGAACATTTTTTACCGACTACCAGCTTGAACACGGTATACCCGTTTGTATTATTGGGGCTAATATAAAAAACAAGTTTTTTAGTGGCACCAACCCCATCGGACAATACATAAAGTTTGGTCAGGTTTGGCTGCAAGTAATTGGCATTCTCGAAAAAACGGATATCACGCTCACTGGTTTTGAAAGTGCTGGCGTTAATGTGTACAACGATAACGTTTACATCCCGGTGAAAACCATGCTAATGCGATACAAAAACCGAGCATTGGTCAACACAAAGAAGAGTCAGGTTATAAGTGGCAGAGGCATGTTTCGAATAGTTGGAATTTCAGCCGAAACTCAATCGCAGCAAAATTACCACCAGCTAGACAGGATTATTGTTCAGGTTGCTAAAACCGAAGATATACCTAGCACCACTGATATATTAAGCCGCATGATGCTAAGGCGACATGCAGGGGTTAAAGATTTTGAGATAATTGTACCCGAGTTGCTACTAAAGCAGCAGCAACGAACGAAGGATATATTCAACATTGTGCTAGGCGCCATAGCAAGCATTTCGCTTGTGGTAGGTGGTATTGGCATTATGAATATTATGTTTGCCTCGGTTATGGAGCGAATAAAAGAAATTGGAACACGTTTGGCCATCGGCGCAAAAAAAGCCGACATAGTTGCCCAATTCCTTTCCGAAGCTGTGCTTATAAGCGTTTCGGGAGGGCTTATTGGAATTATTCTTGGGGTAGTATTATCGTTTCTTATTACCCGCATATCGGGCATTTTAACCGTAATATCACCCCTATCGGTTGTAGTAGCTTTTGGCGTATCGGCAGCGGTTGGAGTAATTTTCGGACTCTCGCCAGCGAAAAGAGCTGCAGACAAAGACCCCATTGAATCGTTACGTTACGAATAATACTTGAAATATTTTACTACTATGTACCCAAAAAAAACTCTCCTAAACCTACTGCTGTTACTCTCCATAAGCGTTTCTTTTTCGCAAACAGCAACCACTACCCTATCTATCGACGATGTGCTCGAGCTAGCAAGAGACTATTCGCCTCAAGCCATACTAGCTAAGCATCAATTCCGTTCGGCATACTGGGAACACAGAACATATAAGGCCGAGTATTTACCTAGCCTCACCCTTAACGGAACCTTTCCCAATCTAAACAGGAGTCTCGTTCGCTATCAACTAGAAGATGGCACCTATAAGTATATTGAAGAAAACTCGAACACTGCCTCGCTGGGGCTATCGTTAAATCAAAATATTGGACTAACTGGCGGCAGGATTTTTGCCAGCTCAAACCTTGAGCGCACCGATTTCTTTGGAGATAATAGCGGAAAAAACTACATGTCTGTACCAATACAGCTTGGTTTTAGCCAACCAATATTCGGCTTCAACGAGCTAAAGTGGAAGAAAAAGGTTGAACCCCTAAAGTATTTAGAGGCAAAGCGAAAATACATCGAGTCGATGGAAACAATTGCAGGTGAAGCCATTCAGTACTTTTTCGATCTCGTTTTGGCACAACAAAACGTTAAAACGGCTATGCTAAACTACGCCAACACCGACACGCTCTATCAAATAGCAAAAGGACGATATAACATTGGTACCATTGCCGAAAATGAATTGCTCCAAATGGAACTAAGCTACCTAAATGCTGGCAGCTCTGTGAATGAGGCCGAAATTGACCTACAGCTAAAGAAATTCAGGCTAACATCGTTTTTAGGCATGAAAGACGACTACGATATTGAGCTAATAGTTCCAACTCATTTCCCAAAAACAAAATTAAAGTTTGATAATGTATTCTCACTTGCCAAATCAAATAATCCAACAATAATTCAGTTCGAACGACAAGTAATTGAATCGGACAGAAATGTGGCACAGGCAAAGGCCAACCGCGGTTTTAGCGCGAATCTTTTTGCCACCTATGGCCTTACTCAGCGCTCAGAAGAGTTTAAGGATGCCTATATCGACCCAATGGATCAGCAAGGCGTTAGGGTTGGGTTAACCGTTCCGATACTCGACTGGGGCCTTGGACGAGGAAGGGTAAAAATGGCCGAATCGAGTCGCGAGGTAGTAAAAACGAATATCCAGCAGTCGCTAACCGATTTTGAGCAGAATATCTTTCTTAAAGTAATGGAGTTCAACCTACAAGAAACCCAGCTACAGCTTACAGCCAAAGCCGACACCATTGCGCAAAATCGATACAATGTAACTAAAGAACGGTTTTTAATTGGTAAAATTGATGTGATAGAGCTAAATATCGCCCAAACCGAACGGGATAATGCTCGCTCAAAATACATTTCGGCCATGAGAAACTACTGGCAATTTTACTACGAAATGCGTAAGCTTACACAATTTAATTTTATTGAAGACAAGCCTATTGAGGTGGAATTTGAAACGCTAATTGAAAATTAGCTTAGTACAATAAATTTGATAAATAATGTGGGTTAAATACAAGGGTTAAGGAGCCAACCGCTCAATAATCCATTCATCGTTATGTAGTGTGTACTGTATGCGATCGTGAAGTCGGTTTGACCTACCCTGCCAAAACTCAAATAACGAAGGAATCAAAGCATAACCGCCCCAATTGGGGGGTCTGGGAATCGTTTTCCCCGAAAACTCCTCCCGAAAATCGGAGTTTAAGCTCTCTAAATATTTTCGACTTGGAATAACCTTGCTTTGGGGCGAAGCCCAGGCGCTAATCTTGCTTTTGGTCGGGCGGTTTCTAAAATATTCGTCCGACTGCTCCTCGTTCACTTTTTTAATAGCCCCCTCAATACGAACCTCTCGCTGTAATTCAGGCCAAAAAAAGAGCAAAGCGCCGTAAGGGTTTTGTAGTATCTCAAGCCCTTTTCGGCTATCGTAGTTTGTATAAAAGGTAAACCCGGTATCGACCTCTTTTAGCAATACTATTCTTGCCGAAGGTTTGCCGTCGAATGTAGATGTAGCTAAAGTCATTGCGGTAGGCTCGTTGCACTGCAACTGTATTGCCTCGGTTAGCCACTTATTAAAAAACGCATGGGGGTCTGTACCCACATCTGACTCGGTAAGTTTTTTTAGGGTGTACTCATCTCTTATTTCTGAAATTTTCTGAATAGTCATCATTCAAAACTCTTACATTCAACCTGTTTTTAGCCGTAGTTATACTTGCATTAATCTCGTAGCCAACTATAAGACCTATGGCGTTAAGAAACATCCAGATCATTAAAGCCAAAAGGCTACCAATAGAACCATAAAGCTTGTTATACTGTCCAAAATTATTAACATAAAACGAAAACCCGATGGATGTAACCATAATCATTGCCGTTGCCATTATAGATCCTGCAGATATAAATCGAAATTTTGTTCGCCGGGCAGGAGCCATATAGTACAAAAAAGAAATTGAAAAAAAAATCAACATGACAATTACAACCCACCGAATAACAACAATAATATAGTAGGTAAAGTTTAGCTGAAGCATATCTTTTTGGACCAAAAAGTTTAATGTTGCCTGGCCAAAGAAAACCAATGCAACAGATATGGTTAGCAAAAGCGGCAATAAAAAGGTAAGCATAAATGCCACTAAATGCTGATTAATAAAGGGTCGCATTTCGATAGAATGGTAGGTGGCATTAAAGGCATCAATTAGCGCATTAATGCCATTATGCGCAAAAAACACCGCAACAATAAATCCAAACGAAAGCAATCCCCAGCTACGGTGTGTTACCACATCGACTAGAGTATGCTCAACCATATTAAAAGTAGTGATTGGTAGCACCTCCTCAATTAAATTTAGAAGTTGCAGCTGGAAATTATCAATTGGGATATAGGGTATTAGCGTAAAAAAAAATATCAGCGTTGGAAATAGAGCCACAAAAAAATTGAATGCCACTGCCGATGCCCTAGTGGTAATGCTTCCCTTTACAATACCGTTTGCAAAAAGAGTGATCACATCGTAAATGGGGACACCCTGAAACCCCACAAAGCTCACCCGTTTTGCCTTACGGATAGCAAGCTTACCGTAAATATTTATTCTCCTAATAAAAAATTTAAAATATCTAACAACCTTTCTGGTAACTGGCATTCTACTATTTGCCGATTTTATTAAACTTTTTTCAAATTCATATCCAGACTCTTAATCTGATGTGTTAAAGCACCTACCGAAATAAAATCAACCCCAGCTTCGGCATAACCCCTAATGGTTTCAAGCGTAATTCCACCAGATGATTCGGTCTCGAAGCGTCCGTTAATCAGCTCAACCGCCTGCTTAGTAAGCTCAACACTAAAATTATCGAGCATAATTCGTGTTACGCCACCAATTCTCATAACCCGCTGTATCTCGTCAAGATTTCGAGTTTCTATCTCAATATCAATTTTCTTTCCCAGCTTATCCACATAGGCATTTGCCTTCCTTATGGCCTGCTCAATTCCCCCAGCAAAATCAACATGGTTATCCTTAAGCATAATCATATCAAAAAGCCCCATTCGGTGGTTTTCACCTCCCCCAATTTTTACTGCCAACTTATCGAAAACACGCATACCGGGTGTAGTTTTCCGGGTATCGAGGATTTTGGCCCTGGTCCCCTCAATTTGCTTAACGTAAATATTTGTTTGGGTTGCAATACCACTCATTCGTTGCATTACATTTAGTACAATTCGCTCAGCCTGTAGCAACGAGTACACTTTACCTGCTGCACTAAACCCAATATCACCTATACCAACAACGCTTCCATCGGATAAAAAGGGGGTAAACTGTATTTCGCTATCAATACGATGATAAATTTGTTTCGCAATATCAACCCCTGCCAAAACGCCAACATCCTTGGCCATAAGTTGTACCTTGCCCATAGCAGTATTGGGTATACACGACAATGACGAATGATCTCCATCGCCAATGTCCTCGGCAATGGCAATATCAATTAATTTGAATATTAACGACATAATACAATTATAAGATTTAAAGGTGATTTTGAGCCCTGACAAATTTAACTACGCTCAACTCGTATTTGGTGAATTAAGTGCTTGCTATTCTCAATTTTCATAAATATCGAAACCCTAAAATTTCCCGAACTGGTAATCAAGGTACCAATTGCAAAGCTAGTATTTCCTTTATTCCCTTCGTGATTAACTTTAAATGATTTGGGCTTGTTGCGGGTAAAAAAGTTTTTCATCATCAGCTCAGCCTGAGACTTGCTGTAAATATTATCCTCATTAAACAGCTCTAGCTCAACAGTAGAATTAAGGTATTTACCTAACGCTGCTGAATCGCCTGTTTTAAAAATTACAGTAATTGTATCTATAAAACTTTCGCTAGGTACTGGCTGACCATAACCACTATATGCTGCACTACTTATTGCCAAAACAAAAAAGACGATAATTTTTTTTCTCATATTCATATATCTTTAACTTTCGGCTAAATACTTATTATTGTGAAAATTACATCCTATATTTAGATACGATTTTAGTACAAAAAATACGCCATAAATTGTACTTACCAAAAGAATTAGGCCAATACGCCGTATAATCATCTAACACCCTACTAACCCCAATTATTCATCTTTTACAAATTTGATGAATAATACGGACTAATTGTAAAAGTAATAAAAAAAGCACTAGAATCAAACCCAAACGTTTTATTATAAAACATTGGTGTTCGGTTAATATTTATAGATTCCTCCCTACGGTCGGAATGACAGGGCGTTGAGTTGTATTTGTCATTGACAAAGCCACTTCTATTTTCAACGGTTTTGTCGAACATGCGTTTCAGAGCAAAACGCAGTGAAGCGAAGAATCTATAATGTTTAACTTTGTTTTTATCGGACAATAGTGATTATAAAATTTGAAGTAGGATAAAAAGGATTAAAACCCCAATTATTCATTCGAATAATTGCTGACTCCGACAGCGACTAGGTCTCACAACCAATCTAGTTGCCCAAAATTGGGCTCCACTAGGTCGGGGTAACCCGCATTCGTATTCATCTTTTACAAATATGATGAATAATGCGGGATAACCAGCACACAAAAACCTAAACCCTGAGCTACCACTAATTAGGAAAAATTACTGCTTTTTCATAGCTTCGTACCATAAGATAAAGGAAACCATTTTGCCTGAATATAGAGAAAATAACCAAACCTGTTATTAAGTGAAAATCATAATTTTAGCTTTAGGGAAAACCTACAAAGGGTTTATAAATCAAGGTATCGAAGAGTACCTAAAAAGGTTAAAGCGGTACATTAAAGTTGAGTTCAAAATTATTCCCGATATTAAAAACAGCAAAGGTTTATCCCCCGAGCAGCTTATAAATAAAGAGGAACGGTTAATATTAAATGCAATAAAAACAGCATCCGACATAATTTTGCTAGACGAGAAAGGAAAGGAACACACTTCGATTGAACTTGCTCAGCTGCTACAATCGAAAATGCTAGTTGGAGGCAAGGAGCTGGTTTTTGTTGTAGGTGGAGCCTATGGTGTATCGGATGAAGTAAAAAAAAGAATCAGCAAAAAAATAGCCATGTCGAAATTAACTTTCTCGCACCAAATGATTCGGCTTATTGTTGTTGAGCAGATATACAGAGCTATGACTATACTAAAAGGGGATCCATATCATCACGAATAGCAAAATCGGTGCGGTTTTTGTTGTGTGTATACGCATTCGCAAATAGCTGGAATTTTTAAGAATTAGAATTAATAAGGCACTCAACTAGTATATCGGTGAAAAAAAATCACTTAAAAATATTTGCTCTGGCAACTTTTATACTCTCAGCAATATCGTTTGCCACCATACCCTATTCAGCAAAAATTTTAACCCGAAAACTTGCTAGGCTACCACAAATAGACAAAGTGCAAGATGTGCTGATTGAACGCACAAATATTGGTATGCAAGCCACTAAAGATTTAATTAATGAGGGCTACGACTATGGTTTTGAGAGCGCGTTTGACTTACTATCAAGCACAAAATGGGATGAACTACAAGACCACGGACTGGCTATTTTCCTTTACGAAGATAACGAGCTTCAATTCTGGTCCGAGAGCATGGATGTTAACCTAGTACAAGAGTACTCGAATAAGCTAATAAAAATACAAAACACATGGTGCCTATCCTACTGGATTGCACGAAACAACATTAAGGGGTTACTACTGGTAAAGATTAGGTATAGCTACCCATATCAAAATAAGTTTTTAAAAAATAATTTTCACGAATCGCTAGGCTTTTTAAAAAACTATAGCCTTTCGCCAACCTCGTTAAAAGGATCGTTTCCTGTTTCGCTATTTGGCTCAAAACCTATATTTTACCTAACCTATATTCCGAAAGATTTTGAGTTTGAACTGGAAAACCTCAAGTCGATACTAACGCATACGGGTTTTCTTTTCCTAATAATTACCCTATACATAATACTTTGGTTATCGCTAAAATACAAGCGAAAAGCTGTAACCATCCCAATACTTTTGCTGCTAATTATTGGGCTTAGGATAGCACTACTTTACTGGAATATTATACCTCAAGGAAACCTGAGCCTATTTAGCTATAAAATTTTCGCCTACTCGTGGTACAACCCATCCCTTGGCGATTTGCTGATTAATACCCTAGTTACCTTTGCCCTACTTTGCTTTATACAACGTGCAGCAGCAAAAGTTCTGCCTTTGGGTAAAGCAAAAACCTTTACATGGGGAGGGGTGCTGGCGCTGATTTCGTTTAGCTTGCTCTTTTATACCAACCATCTAACCTCTATTTTAGTACATAACTCAACCATAACCCTTGAGGCCTATCGCATATTTGACCTATCGCTGTATAGTTTGGTCGAATATTTAATTATTTCACTTTGGTTTACCGCTGGCGTATTAGCCATGTACTCGTCGATTAAGCTACTAAAATCTTACAATTTAAAATTTGTTCTCCCTACTTTAGGTTCTGCATATACATTCGCGGCAATCATTTCCCTAACCTATACCACCCCCACAGTATTCGGTCTTGTTTTTGCCATAGCTATAGCTTTACCGTTTCTTTTTCTTTCGCCACACGCACAAGAGGGCAAGCTAAATATAAACCTATTCGTCACTCTAATTTTGCTACTTTCGCTTTTCACAACCTACTCCATATCAGAAAACTCGAACAAAAAGGACAGGGAGATTAGAAAGGTACTTGCCATAAACTTAGCCAATGAACGCGATCCCGTAGCCGAGGTTATATTTCCTCAGGTATACCGAAAAATGAGTACCGACAAGGAAATCATTAGATTACTCGATAATATTTCTACAAACGAATCGAACCTTTACTCCTATTTAGAGGAAAATTTCCTAAATAGCTACCTCAAAAAATTCGATTTTCAGATAACGGCATGCCTTGGCACAACGAACATACACCTAGAAAGCACAGGTGAAGTGTATAGATGCTACGATTTTTTTGAAGGGATGCTAAACGATTATGGCACAAGAATACCCGGCACAAGTTTTTACCACCTCAACAACCAGAATGGCCGTATAAGCTACTTGGGCATAATTGAATACGTGCTGCCCGATGGTCAGAACATCTGCATCTACCTTGAACTCGACTCGAAGCTTAGCCGCGAAGTTTTAGGGTACCCCGAGCTACTCCTCGATGGAAGCGTTTCTAGCCGGTCTATTCTCTCGGACTACTCATCGGCTAAATACTTCAGAGGCACCCTTATTGCCCGTACAGGAGAATTTAACTATCCGCTATCGAACGAGGTTGAAACTAATGCAGAGGATAGCTACACTTTTGTTGATTTTGATAGCTACAACCACTTAATTTACTCTAACAACCCCGAAATAGAGCTTTATATAAGCCGTCCTAAAGATAAACTACTAAATATTACGGCCTCGTTTGCCTGGGTTTTTCTGTTCTTTTTTATAGTTACTACCCTATGGCTAATAGCCGGAGGCATTCCTGTTGGGTTTAACTTTGGCATAGCCAGCCTAAAAAACAGGATAAAGTATAGCATGGTTCAGCTTATTGTTTTATCGCTTATTATGGTTGGAGTGGTAACAATTGTGTATAACGTTAAAAGATTCGAGAAGAAAAATTACGATAGCCTCAACGAAAAATTACAATCGGCCAAGGTTGACATTGAAGACAACCTGGTAACCGAAGACATTATAAATCCTGAGTATACAAATTACCTTACCCATTACCTTATTAAGCTATCGAATGTGCTACGTTCCGACATAAATATATACAGCATTGGTGGCGAGCTTATTGCCACATCAAGGCCTGAAATTATCGACCGACAGCTCATTGGCTCTACCATGCACCCCCTTCCATTACGCGACCTTTCGAAACGACATATACCAAAATTAATAACTACCGAAAGGATTGGAGAAATGGAGTTCCTCTCGGCATATGCACCCCTTTTCAATTCACAAAACCAGAAAATTGCATACCTAAACCTCCCATACTTTACGCGCCAGAGCGAATTTATGCAAGAAATATTCTCGGTTATAGTGGCATTGGTAAATATATACACATTACTAATTCTGTTCGCAATATTTATAGCAGTGGTTATTACCAATCAAATAACCAAACCCATTAGGCTACTTAAAGAGAAGCTAAGCACCATTGATTTCGACAAGCACAACGAAACCATTAAGTACGTTAGGAACGATGAGCTTGGCCAGCTGGTAACCGAATACAACCGAATGGTTGTTGAGCTAACTGAAAGTGCCAATAAGCTGGCCCAAAGCCAGCGTCAAAGCGCATGGCGTGAAATGGCTAAGCAAATTGCCCATGAAATTAAAAATCCGCTTACCCCAATAAAACTAAATCTTCAGTATTTAGTTAAAGCAAAACAAATTAACCACCCCGAATGGGACAAGCTTTTTGAAAAGTTCTCGGATACGCTAACCGAACAGATTGGCACGCTAAACAATATTGCCACCGAGTTTTCGAATTTTGCGAAAATGCCAGTAGGGCAATTCGGCAATATTGCTATTAATGGCATTGTTCGAGATGCTTCAAACCTATTCTCTAAGTATCCTAATATAAAGGTAAAAAGCTATATACCTGCGAACGATATTATGGTTTACGCTGACAAAGACCAGCTTAACAGGGTTTTTGTTAACATCATAAAAAATGCTACTCAGGCAATTGGGCGAAAACCCAATGGACGTATTAAGGTATCGCTATTGCACCTGGGCAAGAAAGTAAAAGTAACCATTGAGGATAATGGCCCTGGAATTTCCGACGAAGCCAGCAAAAAAATATTTGCTCCAAATTTTACAACAAAATCAGGCGGAATGGGCCTTGGGCTCGCCATAAGCAAAGAAACGGTGAAACTTATTGGAGGCGATATTTGGTTTGAAACCACCCTTGATGTTGGTACAAAGTTTTATGTAGAGCTACCAGTATCCACAGCAAACCAAAACAACTCGGTCGAATCTAAATAAAACAAAAAAAGGATATATTTTTTGGGGATAGAACCAAAAACCTCAAATCTTACTATCTTTGTCCCCCCAAATCAATTTGTATTTCAGTAAGATGACACATAAATCTGGTTTCGTAAATATTATAGGTAACCCCAACGTGGGCAAATCGACCCTAATGAATGCGCTAGTAGGCGAACGCCTTTCAATTATTACCAGCAAAGCACAAACCACGCGCCATAGGATAATGGGCATTGTAAATGGCGACGACTTTCAGCTAGTTTACTCCGATACTCCAGGTGTACTAAAACCTGCATATAAGCTTCAGGAGTCGATGATGAGGTTTGTGATGAGCGCACTAGAGGATGCCGATGTTATACTTTACATTACCGACACGCAGGAAACACCCAATAAAAACGAGGAGTTTCTTGAGCTACTTAAACAGCACGAGGCACCAATTATACTTGTAATAAATAAGGTAGACCTAAGCAATCAGGAAAAACTTGAGAAGTTGGTCGAAATGTGGCACAATACCCTACCCGATGCTACTATTATTCCAGCCTCAGCATTACATAAATTCAATATTGAACAAATTCTAAAATCGATACTCGATAATATACCCGAGGGGCCCGAATACTTTCCAAAAGATTCGCTAACCAATAGAACAACTAGATTTTTTGCATCGGAGATTATTCGCGAAAAGGTGCTAACGACGTACCAAAAAGAGATACCCTACTCGGTAGAAGTAGCCATTGAGGAGTACACCGAGGAAACCAGTATCGACCGCATTAGAGCCATTATATACGTTATGCGCGAAAGCCAAAAGGGCATTATAATTGGGCATCAGGGCAAAATGCTAAAAAAGGTTGGAACCGAAGCACGCATGGAGCTAGAGAAGTTTTTAGGTAAAAAGGTATTTTTGGAAATATACGTAAAGGTTGACCCCAACTGGCGCAATGATGACAAAAAACTTAAACGATTTGGTTATCTTTAGCGAAATTAGGGATTTGTTTCATCAACAAAAAAAGGTATTCCAGGGTTATAGCCCATAAATACAAAAGCAACAACAGCAAACCAGCATGGCAAATATAGTAGCAATAGTAGGACGCCCCAACGTAGGCAAATCGACCCTTTTTAATAGATTAATTGGCCATCGCAAGGCAATTGTTGACAAGGTTTCGGGCGTTACCCGCGACAGGATATACGGAAAATCGGACTGGAACGGAATTGAATTCTCGGTAATTGATACCGGAGGTTGGGTTGTTGACTCTGACGATATTTTTGAAGAAGAAATTCGAAAACAGGTTATACTCGCCATTGAAGAGGCCGATACCATTCTCTTTTTAGTTGATGTAAAAACAGGTATTACCGACATGGATAATGAGGTGGCAAACCTGCTACGCAGAACGGATAAAAAGGTGCTACTCGTTGTTAATAAAGTTGATAATTCGCAACGACAACTTGACTCGTACGAATTTTACAACCTCGGACTAGGCGACCCCTGGACCGTTTCGGCAATAAGCGGCAGCGGCACGGGTGACCTACTTGACGAGGTGGTAAAAACGTTCACAAAAAAAGATGATGAGGATAACGAAGAGCCCGAAATTCCACGTATATCGATTGTAGGCAAGCCAAACGTTGGTAAATCGTCGTTAATTAACACGCTTGTTGGCGAAGAGCGCAACATTGTTACACCGATTGCTGGAACCACCCGCGATTCAATCCATACCCGTTACAATAAGTTTGGCCACGATTTTATCATTATCGATACGGCAGGACTTAGAAAAAAAGGCAAGGTTACTGAGGATTTAGAGTTCTACTCCGTGCTTCGTTCGATACGAACCATTGAAAACTCCGATGTTTGCATTCTGATGGTTGACGCCACCCAAGGCATCGAAGCGCAGGACATGCATATATTCAACCTTATACTCCGCAACAGAAAAGGCGCCGTGCTGGTTGTAAATAAATGGGACTTAGTAGATAAAAATGCAAAATCGACAAAGGAATACACCGAAGCAATAAAAAAACGCATTGCACCATTTACCGATATTCCCATCATTTTTACATCGGCAATTACAAAGCAACGTATTCTTAAAGTGCTTGAGGAGGCTATGGCTGTTTATCAGAATCGGAGACAACGCATTGCCACATCGACCCTAAATGAGTTTACCCAAGAAATTGTAAGTGCCTTTCCACCACCAGCCTACAAGGGCAAATTTATAAAAATTAAGTATGCCACCCAGCTACCAACGCATGCCCCATCGTTCGCTTTTTTCTGTAATCTTCCTCAATATATAAAGGAACCATACAAGCGATACGTTGAGAATAAGCTTCGCGAATACTTTAATTTTACGGGCGTGCCTATACAAATCTTTTTTAGGAAAAAATAAGCTGAGGATTAAGAGTTAGGATGCTAGTAATTTAACCCGCATTATTCATCAAACTTAGTAAAGATGAATGCTAATGCGAATTACCCCACCTAGTGGATCCCAATTTTGGTTAACAAAATTGGCTATAAAACTTAACCGCTGTCGGAGATAACAACTATTCAGATGAATAATTGGGGTTAATAATGGAATATACCTTATTCCCCTGAGGTTGGGAATTCTACTCAATCGCAACTGACAAACAGTGGTTTTTACCACATGGCTACCCGTTAACATGCTTGCCAATTAGGGCAATAAGTTGTTTTCTATTAATTGGTTTTGATATATAGTCATTGCATCCAGCATTTAAAGCTTTCTCCCTATCGGAACTAAATGCGTATGCCGTTTGGGCTATAATAGGCAAATCTGACCTAAACTTCCTGATTTCGGCGGTAGCTTCGTACCCATCCATTACGGGCATCTTAATATCCATCAGAACAATATCAATATCGGAATTAACTTTTACCTCGTTTACAGCATCGGCTCCATTTTTCGCCCATATAATATTAACGTCAAAGTCTATTAGTAGCTCTTTTAAGTACTGAAAATTAACAAAATCATCCTCGGCTATCAGCATATTTATACCTACAGGAATGCTTTCCGAATCGGATTGCAATTCAGACTGAGATTCATTCTCTCCAAGAATTACTGGTTGATACGGAATGGTGAAGTGAAAGGTAGCCCCTGAATTCACCGATGAATCAACCCAAATATTGCCACCAAGCTTATCAACATAAGCTTTTGATATGGGCAACCCTAAACCAGTTCCCCCTAATTGCTTCGACAAGCTATCTTCAACCTGACTGAAACGTTCGAAAATCAGCTCAAAGTCTTTAGGTGCTATGCCAATACCTGTATCCTGTACAAAGAAATGTAAGCTGTTTCCATCTAGGCTGTAACCAAGTTTAACATGGCCTTGATCTGTGAATTTTATTGCGTTACTAAGCAAGTTGGCCAAAATTTGTTTTACTCTGCCCTCATCGGTAATTATTAGCGCTTTATCGAGCGGTAATGCGCTCGAATATGATAGTTCTAACCCCTTTTCGTTGGCTCTTTCTTTAAATAACATGAACTGGTCGTGAAGCATATCGTTAACATTTACCTCGGTGGAGGAGATGGTAACCTGATTTGCCTCAATTTTCGATATATCAATCAAATCGTTAATAATGCCAAGCAGCTGGTTACCGCAACTCTTAATTATACCCACATACTCATCAATACTCTCCTGAGGCGTATCGGGCTTAGTTAAAAGTTGGCTAAACCCCAATATACCATTCATTGGAGTTCGAATTTCATGGCTCATATTAGCTAAAAAGGCTGATTTTAGGCGATCGCTCTCCTCCGCTTTCTTTTTAGCCTCGTATAGCTCCTCGTTAATAACACGATACTCCTCGTTTTGTGCCTCAATCTCATGGTTTTTATTAACCAGCTCCTCTTCGGCCCGCTTTCGGGCAGTTATATCACGATATATAGCATACACCGCTACTTTACCCCCTTTAAAATATATTGGCTTACCAAGTATTGAAACATGAACCAACGAACCATCCTTACGTTTACGAATGGTTTCTTTTGCAACCGTTTCACCCTGTGCAACAGCGTCTGTTATAGCCTGTCCCTCATCCTTTAAATTTTCAGGAACAATAAAAGTATTTATTGGTTTTCCCTTTAACTCATCAGATAAGTACCCGAAAAGTTCTATAAACTCGGCATTACACCTAACCACGCAATCATTACTATCGACAATTGCTATGCCCTCGGGCGAAGCCTCAAAAAGTTGCTCAAAGTAGGCCTTTTCAAGCTCAACTGCCTCCCGTGCTTTTTTTGTTTCGGTTATATCGTCGTAAGTTCCTAGTACCCCAATAATATTACCCTCGGCATCGCGAAGGGGGATTTTACTTGTTTTTAACCAAACCAACTCGCCATTGGGTGTGGTTTGGGTTTCCTCAAAATTAATTTTTGCACGACCGGTCTCCATAACCTCCCTGTCATCGGCTATATACTTTGGTGCCTCATTTTTCCAGCTCATTTCGTAATCGGTTAACCCGATTATATCGTTGGGGTTTTTAACGCCAGCATCAAGGGCAAAAGGCATATTACACCCCAATAGCTTCAGGTTCTTATCCTTCCAGAATACCCTCACGGGTATGGTATCGAGCACCAGCCGTAGCAGGTTCTTAGCCTGATTAATCTCCATCTCCATAAGCTTACGCTCGGTTATATCCATATGGGTACCAACAATTCGCTTAGATTCACCATTCTGGTTACGCTCAACCACCTTTCCGCGAGAGTTTATCCAACGCCATCTATTATCCTTGGTTCTAAACCTAAACTCAACGTTAAATTCACCAACATTTTCTTTTAAATATTTACTCAACACAATTTTACTATACTCCCTATCGTCAGGGTGCAGTAAATTTTCCCAGCTTTCGGGCGTTGCTTCAAACTCATTGGGCTCATACCCCAGCATGGTGTAGTAGCGGTTGCTAAAGAAAAGTTTTTGTTTCTCAACATCATAGTCCCAAATACCATCGTTAGTAACTTCAATAACATAGCGTAGCCTCTCCTCGGTTTCCCTGTGCTTCTCTTGCCATTCTTTTCTCTCGGTAATATCTCTTATTATTAACTGTACATATACTTGATTATGCAAATACAATGGGCTTAAACTAATCTCGGTAAAGACGGGAGTGCCATCTGCATGTATGTGTATCCACTCAAAATATTGCGATTCGCCTGCCAGTGCTTTTGCCGTGTATAATGATGCTTGCTTTTTTGACAATTGCCCATTTAGCTGGAATTCGGGAGAGAAAGACTCAGGCTTTTGGCCTAAAAGTTCCTCTCTGCTATAACCAAAAAGTTCTTCTGCTTTGGGATTACAATCTATTACTCCATCCTGACCCATAATTAAAATGGCATCGCTAGCGTGGCTGAAAATTGCCCTATGCCGTGCCTCACTAACCTCGATTTCGGCCTGCTCCTTTTTGCGTTCCGTTACATCCCGAACAATAGCTTGATACGTATCATCGGGCATTTTTTTGGAGTGCATTTCAATGTAAACTACCTCGCCATTAGGTTTAATAATTTCACGTTCGCTAACCACCGTTTCACCCCTATCGAGTGCATCGAGCAGCAAAGGCTTATCCTCTAGCATTTTGACACTAAAAAATTCCGTGAAATATACTCCATCAACTTTCTCGCCCTCTCTGCCAACTATTTCCAAAAATCGTTTATTGGTACTAATAATTTTGCCGTTGGAATCGCCAATCACAAAACCATCAACGGCAAACTCAATGGTGTCCCTATACTTTTGCTCGCTTTGTTTTATAGCCTGCTCATAACGCACGCTATCCTCAATATTCCGAAACTCTGCAACCCTCATCATCCGCCCCTTATAAGGCACTTGCTTTCCTCTAATCTCAAGGGGATAGGTTGTGCCATCCTTTCGTACCCCAACTGACCGATAGGGCTTATCGAAATTTTTAGCTATATTTTTAATTACCAGTGGGCGCTGCTGCTCTTGAATTAGCAATAACCCGTCAAACCCAATTAGCTCCGTATGGCTATAACCTGTCATTTGGGCTAAAGCTAAATTTGCCTCAACTATACGCCCCTTATCGTGTATGGCAATACCGCCAAACGAGGCTTCGGCCAAACTTTTAAAACGCTCGTTGCTTTCGTACAGCGACCGCTGCAGCTTACTTGCTTGCTTAATTGGTGTAAACGTAATAATAACTTCGTGGCAAGGCTCTTTAGCACTACTTGTAAACGTATTGGCCGATATAGAGTACCAGGTCCAACCTCCTGAGGGCTGCCTAAGCCTAGCCTCGAATACAACTGGTTTCTCTAGATTTTTTAGGGTATTGAAATTATGCTCGTCGTCGGGATGAATTAGCTGCTGCCACGTATCAATAATATCCTGCTTGGGCGGATAGCCTAACTCCGAAAAAAGACTGCGATTAAAAACAATAACACTTTGCTTTTCAACCTGCCACACCATTGTACAGCTTGGCAAAAGTGTTATTAAGGAGCTTATGTTTTGAGGATAGGCTTTTGGCATAATGTATTAGGCGTTAAAAATTACTCGTATCATCACAAGATAGTGAATAATATTTTATATACACAGAAAAAAAATCGGAAATACTATATAATACAAACACACAAAAACAACAATTGTTTGCCGTTTTTCATGCTTAAACTTGTTGAACATAAAACACTTCTGTACTTTTGTGGTTTAAAAAAAATAAATCACTATGGCAGATAAAATCTCAGATCCAATTGGACGCTTAATGGGCTTAAGATATAAATCTCATCCTTGGCACGGTGTGTACATTGGAGATAATGCACCCGAAACTGTAACCTCGTTTATTGAAGTTGTATCAACAGATACCGTAAAATACGAAATCGATAAAGAATCCGGTTACCTGATGATTGACCGGCCACAAAAATATTCAAATGTAGTTCCTGCAATTTATGGCTTTGTTCCTCAAACATTCTGTGGAGACAGGGTTGGGAAAATTTGTGCTGAAAGGTCAAAAGAAAAATCGATTAAAGGGGATGGAGATCCTATTGACATTGTTGTACTTACTGAAAACGCCATTGCACACGGTGATATTCTTGTTAAGGCCAAACCAATTGGTGGTTTTCGTATGATTGACGGCGAGGAGGCTGATGATAAAATTGTTGCAGTACTTTACAACGACATGGTATACAGCCATTATAACGACATAACCGACTGCCCAGACGTTGTCGTTCAGCGACTTAAACATTATTTCCTGACATACAAAGATATGCCTGGGAGCGATAGAGGCTCCAGAATTGTTGAAATATACAACAAAAAAGATGCGCATGAAGTAATAAAAGCTTCTATGGATGACTATTCTGAACGATTTGATAATCTTGGAAAACTATTATACAATAATGCTTTTTAAAAAGAATTGGTCTTCGGGTTGGAATGGGTAACCCCAGCTATTTATCCGAATAATTGCTGTCTTCTACAGCGACTAAGTCTCACAACCAATCTTGTTGCCTAAAATAGGGCTCGGCTGGGTCGGGGTAGTCCGCATTTGCATTCATCTTTACTAAATTTGACGAATAATGCGGGTTAGAATGGATAGCAATATTTTAAAAAAAGCCTATGCATAAGAGGTTTTTTTACTAATTTCGTGAAAACAAATACAAGCATCAAATTGCGACTAGTAGCACTAATCATCCCTGTCCTAATTCTTTCGGCGTGTGGGGCTAAATCCAGCTCAAATAATAACCACACAAACAATCGGCACATTACGCTAGGGGCCGAAAGCTTTAGCAGCTATCTCCCGCTCCTAAAAAATAAAAGGGTCGGGATTGTGGCCAACCATTCAACAACCATCGGCGAAGCTCATCTTGTTGATACCCTTATGGCCCTTGATGTGAACGTAACCAAAATTTATAGTCCAGAACACGGATTCAGAGGCGATGGTGATGCGGGCGAGCTTATCGAAAGCCATTTCGACCAAAAAACAGCACTACCCATCATTTCGCTATACGGTAACAAGAAGAAACCTTCACATGCTGATTTTGACAGTATTGATGTTGTTGTTTTTGACATTCAAGATGTTGGCATTAGGTACTATACATATATCTCGACCATGCATTACGTTATGGAAACATGCGCCGAAATCAACCTGCCACTTATTGTGCTCGACAGGCCGAATCCTAACGGTTTTTATGTTGATGGCCCCGTACTTGAACCTAAATATAAATCGTTTGTTGGCATGCATCCCGTTCCAATTGTTCACGGAATGACCATTGGCGAATACGCTAAGATGGTTAATGGTGAAAGGTGGCTAAACGATTCCTTGCAGTGCAAATTAACCGTTATCCCTTGCAAAAATTACCATCACGACTCAACCTACGTACTTCCAATTAGACCCTCGCCAAACCTACCCAACCAAACCTCGATATACCTATACCCATCGTTAGGTTTTTTTGAGGGAACATCCATTAGCATTGGTCGTGGCACCGATTTCCCTTTTCAAGTATTTGGGCATCCTAGTTTTACCGAAATGCCATTCGAATTTACTCCAGGGCGCAGACCTAAGGCAAGTAAAAACCCGCCATTACTAGGCGAACTATGCCATGGCATTAATTTGCAAGACTATCAGCCAGATTACTTTTTAAACCTTAAGCAGATTAACCTTGAATGGTTGCTATTCGCTTACCGGTCGTTCCCCGATAAAGACAATTTCTTCAACTCTTACTTTAACCTTTTAGCTGGCAATAACACATTAAAGCAGCAGGTTAAACAAAATACCGATGAGCATACTATTCGAATGAGCTGGAAACCTGGGGTGGAGAAATTTATGCTAATTAGGAAAAAATATCTGCTTTATCCCGATTTCACAAAAAACCAGCTACAAAAATGAGCAACCATTCAGGGTGGGATAAACGCTACTCAAACCCCGATTTTATTTACGGTACAGAGCCGAATAAATACCTTTGTAATACACTTAAAAACCTAAAACCCGGAAGCCTTTTACTGCCTGGTGAGGGCGAAGGGCGTAACGCCCTGTGGGCCGCAAAGCACGGTTGGGATGTTACCGCATTTGATTCGAGTAGCGTAGCACAACAAAAAGCGCTAAACCTTTTTAAACAGCACAGTGTTAACGTTTCGTACCTTATAACCGACATACAAAATTTAACGCTAAGCGAACAGTTTAATGCCATTGGCATGGTATTCGTTCATTTAGAAAGAAGTATGTTTGCACAGGCAGCAAAAAAACTAACGGGTTTACTAAAACCCAACGGGCATCTAATTATTGAAATGTTTAACCAAAATCAGCTTCATTTAAATTCAGGTGGACCCAAAAACCCTAATTTCTTTGTAACACCTCGAGAGCTAAAAACCATGTTTAATAGCTTAACCATAATAGAGCTTAAAAACGAAGAAGTTTATTTAGATGAAGGGCCTTTACACCAGGGCAAAGCAATGGTTATAAGAATGCATGCAGTGAAATAGCGTACCCATTATGGCTAAAAAAAATACTTCGTGGTTTGGAATGGGATAAAACCCGGAATTTATGAGAGCTGGAACGAGTGCCAGCAAAATATAAAAGGATACCCAGATGCTAAGTATAAGTCATTCGCAACAAAGCTTGAAGCTGAAGCTGAAGCTGCTTTTAACGGCAACAACCACGGCTATACCAACAAGCAAACAGCCATGGCCATAAAGTTAGAGGGGTTAAAAAATGGTCGGCCAAAACCCGCTTGCCCAGCGCTTGCTGTTGATGCAGCCTGCAATACCGCTACAGGCGGTATGGAGTATAGAAGCGTAGATGCCAAAACGGGGCGCAACCAGATTGTTTTCGACCTCATAGCCCGAGCCGAAAAATGGCTTAGAGAAAATACGTGGACAACCAAATTACTAAAATGGGAAACGCAGATTTGGGGCGAAATACCAGCCGATTTTGGAAGGAGATAAAATTCACTAAATTTGCCCAACAATAAAAACAAGAACACTTGAAAGCCGAAAATTTTATAGCCAACCGCTTAACCGATCCCAAAGAGGGAAAGGGAAGCCTATCACGTCCTTTCGTTATAATTGCTAAGGTAGCAGTAGCCGTTAGCTTAGCGGTTATGATTATTGCAGTAGCTATACTAACTGGCTTTAAACGAGAAATTTCTGAAAAAACCATAGGGTTTGGCAGCCACATACAAATTATTAACTACGACCGCAACTTATCGTTCGAAACGGTACCTATTGACAGCGATCTCGATTTTCTTCCGCAAATAAATGGCATTGAAGGTATTCGCCATACCCAAAGATTTGGACTTAAACCAGGTATAATAAAAACCAAAACCGATATCCAGGGTATTGTGCTTAAAGGAGTTGACACCAGTTTTGACTGGAGCTTTTTTAAAAAAAACCTTACAGAGGGTCAAATTATAACACTCAATGACTCGTCTACAACCAACGAGACCATAATTTCAAAAAACATATCCCAGCTTCTAAATCTTACCGTTGGCGATACATTTGATATGTTCTTTGTTCAGGAGCCACCCCGATTCCGGCGTTTTACCGTTACAGGAATTTATAATACCCAGATGGCCGAATTTGATGAGATTTTTGTTCTTTGCGATTTAAGGCATATTCAAAAGCTGAACGGTTGGGAACCCAATCAGGTGTCGGGTATTGAAATACTTATCGACGATTTTAAAAATATCGATAACATTACGTACAAAGTTGATGACATTGTTTCGTACCACTTCTTAAACGATGGTACCCGATTGCGCGTACAGAGTATTATTGAAAAGTACCCTCAAATATTCGATTGGATTGGGCTACAAGATACCAACGCCATCGTTTTACTTGTGCTAATGATAGCCGTTGCTGGAGTTAATATGATTGCCGGTTTATTGATTATAATACTTGAGCGAACCAATATGATTGGGGTACTAAAAGCCCTTGGCGCAGAGAACCGGTTTATTCAGAAGATATTCTTAATTCAATCTGGCCATATCATACTCCGCGGTCTTTTCTGGGGAAACCTGCTCGGCATAGCGTTAGGTTTTATTCAGCAAAAATTTGGCATTATAAAGCTCGATGAGGCAAACTACTACCTATCAACCGTACCCATAAACCTAGATGTTATTAATATTCTACTTCTTAATATTGCAACATTTGTACTTACCATCGCCATGCTATTAATACCATCAATGGTTATATTACGTATTAGCCCCGATAAAACCATAAAATTTGAGTAACATTAAGCTCATTGCAAAATAAAACCTATGATTAGAACATAATCCTAGCCTCAATTGTTCATTCGAATAACTGCTGTCTCCGACAGCGACTAAGCCGCGCAACCAATCTAGTTACCCAAAATTGGGTTCAGCTGGGTCGGGGTAAACCGCATTCGCATTCATTTTTTGCAAATGTGATGAATAATGCGGGCTAGCATTATCATCATCTAAACGCACAGCCTTATGACCAAAAAATATACACCTATCAATATATAAAGTAAAAATGCCTGATTTTGAACTATTTGTAAAAGCTTTAAGAGAAAACCTTTCAGATAAGCTACCGGGAAAAGCAGCTCAACAAAGAATGGCTCCATCTTTGCGTAATAATACAGGTTTAACATCGCAAGCAAACGAATTAGTCCGTGAGAGCGCCGTATTAATATGTATTTACCCTGACAATAAAACGGCTAACACCATCCTAATTAAGCGAACAACTTACGATGGGCCACATAGTGGACAGATTTGCTTTCCAGGAGGAAAACGGGAGCACTTTGATAAGTCAATTGTAGAAACTGCACTTCGTGAAGCCGAAGAAGAGATTGGAATCGACATATCAGCAGTTACAATTCTTGGAGCCCTTTCGCCTCTTCATATCCCAGTAAGTAATTACATGGTTACCCCAATTGTAGGCATTATGCCCAAACCAAAAAGTCTAAGCCTAGATTTACAAGAAGTTGAGTATACAATTACCGTAAACCTTCAACACTTTAAACAGGAGGATAATGTATCGGTAAAAGCCTTAAATATTGGTAGCAAACCAATAACAGCACCTTTCTATTGTGTAGACAACGAGGTTGTTTGGGGAGCAACTGCAATGATAATTTCTGAGCTCGCAGAATTATATTAACGGTTAGTTTGGTATAATATTTTGATAATGTTTATAGCGCTGCATTATCTCGTTTACATAATTGTAGGTTTCCTCACCCCTTAGCGAACCATATTTTATTATGGTATCTCGGTAAAATTCAGGGCTCGATTTATTAAGAATAAAGTAATCCACATTATCATCCCACACATTAGGATCTTTTCCATATTTCCGTGCTAGATTTCTTGCATCAATTACGTGGCCAAGCCCTGCATTATACGAAGCAAGAATAAATTTCACGCGCTGTTCAGGGTCAGTAATAGAATCCTCAAATCGTTCCTCAATCCACCTCAGGTAACGTGCACCAGTTTTTATCTGGGTTTGGGCATCGGTTTTATGGTTAATGCCAAAGAAATCGGCAGTAGCCGGCATAAACTGCATTAGACCATACGCACCCATATGCGATTGTACGTTATGTTTAAATCGACTTTCTTGATACACCATGGCAGCAAATAGTCTCCAATCCCAATCAATACTGGAACTGGCATACCTAAAATTATCGTCCCAGGGCGAAATGTTTCCCGACTTCACCCTAAGGTTTTCGGTTAACACTTTCTTGGCCCAATACGGGTTATTGTAATATTTGCCTTTAATTATCTTATACTCGGCAGTTTGAGTAAATTTTTCGAGCCAAACATTTAAGGTATCCAGCAAATTTGTTGCTTTGTTCGAAACTGCCCAAGCTAAATTCTGATCAAAGCTCACAGGCGTTTCCACATCAATATTCTCGTAGTAAAATGAATTTACCCTAGCCACATCCTCATCACATACGGTATAATCAATTTCGCCTGCTGACACCAATTCTATCAGCTCGTCAGCTTCGTAGTTAGGCATTTCAACAACCACAATATCAACACCAATCTCTTCGGATAGATTAGCAAGTCGCTGCGCCGATGCCGATCCCTTTTGAACATAAACAACCTTATTCCCTAGCTGTATGGGGTTATCTAAATAAGTTTCTGATGATTTTCTCTGAACCAGCACCTGCTTTGTTGTGCTATGAGGAATCGAAAATTTATACTTAGTAGAGCGCTCACTGGTAATGGTTAAATTATTTGCAAACACATCAACTTGCCCATCCTCTAGCATTTTAAAAGCTGAATGTAAATCATTCTCAGCGATAATCTCTAACCTTACTCCCAAATAAAGAGCAAATTCCCTAAGCATATCAAACTGATACCCCATCGGTTCGCCCTTGTAGATAAAGTAATTGGTTGAGTTTATATCGGTTACAGCCACCAAAACACCATCCTGAATAATTTGATCGTAATCTCTAACCCCATCAGGACCTACCAATAGCCCCGAGTTATTATTAAAACTACAGGTTTCAAATAACAGGCACCCCAATACTAACGAAAATCCTACAAGTAACTGTTTAAAACGACTCATACACTGTTTTTAGTTATACATAAAGGCAAAAATAAGCTATTAGATGTAACTAGCACTTTTTATTTGACGATTAGTCATAAAAAATCCATGAAACCCCAAATTTGAGAACTTGAGGGTTTAAAGGATATGAATACGCTGAAAAGTATTGATTATGGGGGTAGCCCTGATTTAAATGAGAGTACTTTACAAAAAGTATGGCTCTTTTCCATTTAAAATTGGCAAAAACTTCAACCACAGGATAGCCTGGATATTCGACGATATTTTGATTATAAAACTGGCCTATAACCGGGTTAAAAGCGTTTACAAAAAAACTTGAACGATAGGTTGCGCTAACACCAAACTGCCCCACCAATGCATCCTTCACTATTACCCCTTGATAGAAAAACGAACCGAACCCTTGCAGCTTAGGCAAACTTAAAACTTCGCTATGCGAGTTAATCTGCCAAACCGCCTTACCAAATAAGTTAAACCCTTTACCAAATTTAAGCCTTACCTGACCATAAGCAGATGTGACCGTAATATCATTAGCCTGCTGTGGCAAACTTTTGGTATCAAAATACAAGTAATCCCTTATATGGGCAATATTATATCCAACCTCGGAGAACCATCGTGGTATTGCGAAAGCAAAACCTAATAAAAAACGTTTCTCTTTTCCAAAATTATTGTTCCAAGAATAATTATTTGAAAAGAAGTTTCGGTACAAAGGATCTGCAGTGCGCTCTGAAATTTCAATATTACCCTTTAGCTGAGGCATATCCCTATCCTTCCATAAAGACATTCTTATATCACCTATCACCTCTTTATCTTCCGCCCTATCGCCACTAAAATAAACTTTAGCTGCACCTCGATAGGTTAAAAATGGGCTTTCGCTAAATACTCCAACCCCAAAATGAGCAGAATAAAGTGGTGCTGACTGTTTTGAAGATAAATAGTCAGCGGGATTAAATAAAAAGTAATTAGAATGATTATAACCTACCCACCCCCGCACGCCAGGCATAGCGGGAATTTTAGCAAATTGAGCGATTTCAAGAATCGCCTTAGCATCCCAACTCACAAGCGATACAGTATCATTTGTTTCTTTGTTAGAAATGTAAAAATTTTCGAAGTAATTTTCGTCTGTTATTGCATCCGAGAAAGTTCGAGAATGCTGCTCTCTAGTTATAAGAACCTTTGTATTTATAAGCGGAAAATAGGTTTCCTGTTTTAAAGAGTCCTTACTTACCCTCTTTATATTTAGCAAGGTGTATCCGGCCATTACAGAGATTGAGCGCTCACTGGTTACCGACTTTGCATTTTCGAGTCTGACTGGCACAATTCGTGTTTCAAGCGAATCCAATGGCACATAGGTGTCAAAAGTCGAACCGCCATTCTCAGCATTATGAAACACCCTATTAACGAAACTAAATTGCCCAAATAGATTTGCCTTATTATAGTTGCCAAAAAGTGAAATTAAATTACTTCTAGTAGCCTGATTTTGGTATACCCCTTTTGTTCCAAAGTTATCATAAGCAACACCAAAATTAAGATGCTTCCCTGCATTTTGTGTATGCAACACGCTAAACAGCTGCTCCATTTGCGAGCGTTTTCCAGCGCTTGTATAAAAAAGCTTAGTAAAAGGCGATTTTACATTATACTGCCGAAGTTCTGTTACCTTATCGGCATACTGACTATAATTTTTTGAGAATAGGAATGTAGAATTACTCTGCAAAGAAAAAAAATGGTCCGGCTTGGTAGGACTCCCTATATTCCCTGGGTAGGTAAATGATTCAAAATTCTTTTGCTGCGGATAAAAATGATGATTTAAAAAGAGTGAAGTATCTACATTTGATATTTCATAGTCTAGAAACACCTCGTTAAATCGCCACGAAGCAACACTTTGCTCATAGGGAATAGATAAAACATCGAGTATTGTCCTATCCTGTATTTTAGAATAAATATCCTTATTCCTCTCATTCGCAGCACCACTAATACTATCTGTTGCAGATAGAGATAGGGAATCACTAGCCAATACATTGAGCGAATCATTAGGTGTAACTACAGTTGAATCAGGTAAAAGAACCGATGTAGTATCCTGATGAAGATTCGTAGAATCGCCTAAGAAAATCGATGAAGTATCATTGGGCTGAACAAGTGTAGAATCGCCAATTAACCCTGGTATAGTATCATTAGTCTGCACAAGAATAGAATCATCATAAAACGTTAAACTACTCTGCTTCAAATAAGAATAAGTATTCGCATTTTCACCAATGCAAACACTAGTCCATATAAAGATTACGGCAATAAACGCGGTAAGGTTTACAATTTTATGCGCTAAGTAGTTTCTCATATCAGCTGCGAATATACAAAAAAAAAGCCCTTACAAGTACGTAAGGGCTTTTAAAGGTTGGCGGCGACCTACTCTCCCACCTTTCGGCAGTACCATCGGCGCTGGTGGGCTTAACTTCTCTGTTCGGAATGGGAAGAGGTGGAGCCCCACCGCAATAGCCACCTGAAGACCA